>Ga0082335_1002182_pt1 | contig 37569 bp, 33 predicted proteins | sample Subgrocontami58m_FD_72375 | JGI IMG/M metagenome (GOLD analysis project Ga0082335, IMG submission 72375) | Subsurface groundwater microbial communities from S. Glens Falls, New York, USA - GMW37 contaminated, 5.8 m (SPADES assembly) (version 2) ...
GGCGGATGCCCTGGGCGGTTCCCTCCCGCTCATGCATCGCCGGCGTGCGGGACGCCTGGATGCCACTTCCGATCAGGCCGACCAGACAACTCGGTTCCAAGTGGGTGCGCATGGGGCAAATCTCGCGGGGTTGGTGCCGATCCGGCCCCAGCCGGCCACGGATTGTGCGGACGGGACCGCCGACATGGGGCCCGCCGAGTTAAACCAACCCACGCGGCCCGACCAGAGCGGTTTCACGATGACTGGAAACGGCAAACCGCTCTGGCTTTTGTTTTGTCGCGTGATTCACCCGCTGTTACGGTCCGCTCAGCGTGATCACGCTTTACCCAATGCGGGAGCCCGGAGCCATGCCGCCCATCCGAACCTTGCCAAAATCGGTCGCCACCGTCTCGCTCAGCGGCACCTTGCGGGAGAAACTGGACGCCGTCGCTTCGATCGGCTTCGACGGGGTGGAGATTTTCGAGAACGACCTGCTGACCTTCGACGGCACGCCCGCCGACATCCGCTATTTGACCGAATCGCTGGGCCTGACCATCACCTGCTTCCAGCCGTTCCGCGATTTTGAGGCGATGCCCGATGACCGGCGCGCCCGCAATTTCGATCGCGCCGAACGCAAGTTCGACGTGATGCAGGCGCTGGGCACCGATCTGCTGCTGGTGTGCAGCAATGTGCATCCCGCCGCGCTGCCCGACGACGGCCGAGCCGCTGCCGACCTGGCGGAGTTGGGTGAACGGGCCGGCCGGCGTGGCCTGCGCGTGGGGTACGAGGCCCTGGCCTGGGGCCGACACGTGAACCGATGGTCGCACGCCTGGGCCCTCGTGCAACAGGCAAACAACCCCGCCCTCGGCCTGATCGTCGACAGTTTCCATACCCTCGCGATCGACGACACTATCACCGGCCTGGATGCGGTTCCGGCCGATCGTTTGTTCTTCGTCCAGCTTGCCGACGCGCCGCGCCTCAGCCTCGATCCGCTGTCCTGGAGCCGGCATTTCCGCGTTTTCCCCGGCCAGGGCCAATTGCCGGTCGCCGCGTTCCTGCGGGCGGTGCTCGCCACCGGCTATGACGGGCCGCTGTCGCTGGAGGTGTTCAACGACGAGTTCCGCTCCGCCCCCGCCCGCTTGGTCGCGCGCGACGGGTTGCGATCGCTGTTACTGGTCGAAGCCGAGGCCGGGGGCGCCGATCTGCCCGCCCCGCCGGTCTTCGACGGGGTCGAGTTCATCGAATTCGCCGTCGATGAGGACTCGGGCCGGCGCCTGGGCGAGACCCTGCGCGCGCTGGGCTTCCATTACGCCGGACGACACCGCTCGAAAGCGGTGGACCTGTTTCGCCAGGGACGGGTGAATTTCATTCTGAACGCCGAACAGGATAGCGCGGCGGCGGAACATTTCCAGTTCCACGGCCCGTCCGTCTGCGCCATGGCGTTGCGGGTGGACGATGCGGCCCAGGCGGCCTCCCGTGCCGACGCGCTCCTCTCCCCCCAATGGCACGAGCGGCTCGGCCCTGGCGAGCGCCGCATCCCGGCGATCCGCTCCCCCGACGGCACCCTGGTCTATCTGGTGGAGCCTGGCGTGGGCGGAAAACAGGTCTACGACGACGACTTTCGCCTGTTCGGCGACGATCCGCCGTGGGCCTTGCTGACGGAGGTCGATCACGTCGCCCAGGCATTGCCGGCCGGGCGGATGGATGGGTTCACCCTGTTCTGGCGCGCGGTGTTTGGGTTCGAGCCGGAAGCCATGTGGGAAATTGCCGACCCCTACGGGCTGGTGCGCAGCCGCACCATGGTCAGCCGGGATCGGCGCGTGCGCCTGCCGCTGAATGTCTCGGACGGCCAGCAGACCGCCACCGGACGCTTCGTTTCCACCTATGCCGGCGCCGGGGTGCACCACATCGCCCTGCAAACCGATGATATCGAGCTTGCGGTCACCCAGCTCGCGGCACGCGGGGCTCGGATCCTGGAAATCCCCGATAATTACTACGACGACCTGGCGGCGAAATGGGGGCTGCCGGAGGATCGGCTGGTGTCGCTGCGGCGCCACCACCTGCTGTATGACCGGGACGACAACGGGGAGTTCCTGCACGCCTACACGCATGCCTTCGATGACCGCTTCTTCTTCGAAATCGTGCAGCGGACCGGCGGCTACCAGGGCTATGGCGCGGTCAACGCCGCCGTTCGCATGGCGGCCCAGGCGCGCCAGAGCTGAACCCGGACAATCTGCCGCCAGACCGATCCGCCCGGTAGCGAAGCCCAGTCCATACGAATAGCATGACGATAGATGGCATGATGACAGATCCGGGGCAGCAGCAGGAGACTCCCATGACCCAGCCGACCATCAACGCGGACCGTCTCTGGGACGCGCATATGCGGATGGCCGAAATCGGCCCCACACCGGAAGGCGGCAGTTGCCGGCTGGCCCTGACGCCGGAAGATGCCCAGGCCCGCGCGCTGCTGCTGGACTGGTCCAAGCCGCTCGGCCTGCATGTCGAGTTGGACGCGATCGGCAACATGTATCTACGCCGGGACGGCTCCGATCCGGCCGCACCTTCCATTGCTTTCGGCAGCCATCTGGATACCGTTCCGACCGGCGGACGTTTCGATGGCGTGTCCGGCGTGCTGGTCGGCCTGGAAGTCTTGCGGGCACTGGACGAGGCCGGCATCCGCACGCGCGCGCCGCTGGAACTGGTGAACTGGACCAACGAGGAAGGCAGTCGTTTCCGTCCCGCCATGATGGGCAGCCGGGTCTTTGCCGGCGATCTGCCCTTGGCCACCGCGCTCGCCACCACCGACGACCGCGGCATCAGCGTGGCCGAGGCCTTGCGAGACAGCGGTCAGGCCGGCCCGTTGCCTCCCGCGCCACGCAACTGGGCCGCCTGGTTGGAACTGCATATCGAGCAGGGGCCAGTGATGGAGGCAACCAACACCGATATCGGCATCGTCACCGGCACCATGCACGCGCGCTACTTCCAGTTGGTCGTGACTGGAGAACCCAGCCACGTGGGGCCGACGTCGATGGACCGGCGGCGTGACAGCCTGGCGGCGGCGGCCGAGGTGATCCTGGCGGTGGAGCGGATCGCGCTGGCAGCAGAGCCCGGGGGGCGGGCCTCGGCAACCTGGATCGAGAATTTCCCCAATGCCCGCGGCAACGTTGCCAATATCACGCGGTTGCACTGCGACGTGCGACATGAGGATGCCGGGACGGCGATCCGCATGGATACTGCGCTGCGTGACGAACTGGCCGCGATCGCGTCGCGGCGGAAGCTGCGAATCGACGTCGATCCCTATGCGAATTTCGGTCCCACGCGGTTCGATGCCCGTCTTGGGGCCTTGCTGCGGCAGAAAGCTGAGGCGCGCCAACTGTCCACGCGCGACATGATCGCCGCCGCCGGACACGATTCGGTGCTGATCGCGCTGCTGTGCCCAAGCGCCATGCTGTTCGTGCCGAGTGTTGATGGGATCACGCATAATCCGAAGGAATACTCGACGCGGGAGCAGGTGGCGCGTGGTGCGGAGGTGTTGCTGGACGCGGTACTGGAGTTGGCGGCCGGATAACAATTTTGTAATCAGATGGTAATGCGCCCATTGACGGGCGCGCCGAGCATCTCGTACCCTTTTGGGCGGCGCGACAAGAACGCGTCGACGGGCGACGATAATATTTCGAAATCGAACGAAAAGCTCGGGAGGAAACACATGTCCGCGACAACAGGCAGCCCCAAGGCTGTTGCCTGGTGGAGGGAGCCCACCAAAGACCAATGGTACGCCTATACTGCCGCATGGCTCGGCTGGACCTTGGACGCTTTTGACTTCACGATTTTCCTGTCGATCATGGTGCCGATCAGCCAGGAATTCCAGGTGCCGCTCAGTGCTGTGGCCGCGGTGTTCACGATAACCTTGTGGCTGCGATTGGTCGGCGCCACCGCCGCCGGCTGGATGGCGGACCGGATGGGACGCAAGTGGCCGCTGATGATCTCCATCTTCTGGTACTCGATCTGCAACTTCATCGCGGGCTTTTCGCCCAGTTTTGCCTTCCTGTTCTTCTGGCGCGCGATGCTTGGCATCGGCATGGGCGCGGAGTGGCCCGCCGGCGCCGCGTTGGCCATGGAATCCTGGCCCGCACGCTCCCGCGGCCTGATGAGCGGGATCCTGCAAGGGTCCTGGGGGATCGGGTTCGCGTTGTCGGTCACTGCCTACGCGCTGCTGTATGACCATATTGGCTGGCGCGGCCTGCTGATCATCGGTGTGCTGCCGGCGCTGGTCTGCGTCTGGATCCGTTTCTACGTCAAGGAACCGGAAGTCTGGGCCGAGAACAAGAAAATCCAGGAAGACGAGAACAAACAGGTCTCCCTGCCGCTATTTTCCATCTTCAAGCCGGGATTGTTGTTGAACACGATAACTGCCTGCTTGTGGATGGCTGCCGCGTTCTGCGTCTATTACTCGATCTGGGCGCTGTGGCAGACCTATCTGCGCACCGAGTTGAAATGGACACCGGGTCAGATCTGGTGGTCGGTGTTCTGGGCCAATATTGTTACTGTGGGAGGATCGGCGATCTGGGGCTATGTCTCCGATACCGCCGGGCGGCGCTGGGCCATCATCATTCCGTCTGTCATCGGCCTGGCGCTGACGCCGTTCTACCTGATGACGACGGATATCGTGACGGTCACGCTGATGTTCGTGGTCCAGGCGGTGTTTGCCGGATCGATCTACGGTCAGAATCCCAGCTATCTGTCGGAACGCTTTCCGACCGAGGTGCGGGCCACGGCCTCGGGCTTCGTCTATCACCAGGGCGCTATTTTTGGCGGGTTGGTGGCACCGATCCTCGCCTTGCTGGCAACTGGGGAGGCGGTGACCCTGCCAAGCTGGCTGGGCGGGGCGACGATTTTTCAAACCACCCCGATGGGGTTCGCCGCGCCGATGATGTACGGCACGATGTTCTTCCTGGTGATTGTCATCATCGCCGTGCTGCTGGGGCCGGAAACCAAGGGCAAGATCCTCGTCGCTCGACTTGAGGTCAAGTAGACCGCGACTTGGGCCGGGTTCCCCCGGTCGTTGCCGGATACCGAACAGGACGGGCGGGGGCGATCGTGCCCGTCCTGCTCGTGTCCGACCCCCTGGGCGGCCCCCTGTCCGGTCCCTTGGGCGCTTCCGTCGCTGGTCGATCCGCACTACGGTGCGGCCCGTTTCAGCAACCCGGGAGAAGTCTCCAGATGTCCAATAAACTCAAGGCGCGCATTGCGGCCGGCAAGGCCGCGGTCAACGGCTGGCTGGCGATTCCGTCCGGCTTCTCGGCCGAGGTCATGGCCCAATGCGGTTGGGACAGCGTAACGGTCGACATGCAGCACGGCGTGCAGGACTACCAGTCCATGGTGCAGTGCTTCCAGGCCATGCAGGCGCATCCGATCACCCCGCTGTGCCGTGTGCCGTGGAATGAACCCGGGATCATCGGCAAGGCCCTGGACGGTGGCGCGATGGGCATCATCTGCCCGATGGTGAATGACGCCGCGGAGGCCAAGGCGCTGGCCGACGCCTGTATGTATCCGCCGCTGGGCAAGCGCTCCAACGGTCCGATCCGCGCCGCCATGTATGGCGAGGCGAGCGGCTACCAGAAGACCGCCAATGACGAGATCCTGGTCATTCCGATGATCGAGACCCAGGCGGGCATCGACAATATCGACGAAATCCTCAGCGTGCCGGGCATCAGCGGCATCTATATCGGCCCGTCCGATATGGGCCTGTCCCTGGGCATGATCCCGATCCTGGACCGCCGCGAACCGGTGATCATGGAGATCTACGGAAAGCTGCTGGCGTCCTGCAAGAAACACGGCAAATTCGCCGGGTTGCACAACGGATCGGCCAGCTATGCGGCTGAGATGTTCAAGATGGGCTTCCAACTTTCGACGATCGCGAACGACTCTGGCCTGATGGCCAAGGCGGCGCGGGAGGCGGTGGCCCAGGCCCGCAAGGAAGGCGGCCCGATCGCGAACTGATTTCTTCTTCTGTCCGAAACGGCCGCCTGGGGGGACCTGGGCGGCCGTTTTTCGTTTGGGGGATGCCGGGCGCTGTTCAGGAGCATATCGCCAGCCTGTCTGACGGACCGGTCGATGTGATGAACCGTGCTGGACTCAAACCCTATGCAAGGTTTGACACCCATCCCTGCCTCGGTGCGGGCCGAACGGCGCGCCGATCCGCCACCAGTCTCGGTACGGTTCGAAGGTAGCCTCGACGGGTGCCTACCTCTTCTGCAACCGAACCGGCAGCCGGCGCGGTCGGCCGCTGGTGCCCGGGTCACCAAGGAGCTTGCGCTCCCTGTGGGACCCGGTGCACCGCGGGGCGTTCACACAGACGATGGGACCCTGGACATCATCACGACGTATGGATCACGGTCGCCGCCCGCCGCCCGCCGCCCGCCGCCCGCCGCCCGCCGCCCGCCGCCCGCCGCCCGCCGCCCGCCGCCCGCCGCGCGATCGTGGCTCTAATCCATGTTCACGCCCCCGGACCGCCCTTACCCGTGGGCGGCACGAACCTGAAGGGACGGTTGCGATGTGGGGGATTGCCCCCCGGACCGCCCTTACCCTTGCGCGGCACGAACCCATTCGTCCGGAACCGGTTGCGCCCGTTGGTCCGCGACCAGTTTGGACCGGCGTGCTTGTTCCTCTGCGCTGATCGAAGCCGGGTCTTCCCGGAACTCAGGCCCAAGTGCCATCGCCTTCTTGACCGCCGGCCGCTCACCAAGTTCGTCCAACCACCGCTTTACATTGGGGAATTCATCAATGGTGATCCCCCGCGTCGACCAACTCGATGCCCAGGGATAACAGATCATGTCGGCAATCGTGTAGGCGCCGGCGGCGAGGTATCGCTTGTTGAACAGACCAAGGTTCAAAACCCCGAAGATGCGGTGTGCCTCATTGTCAAAGCGTCGAATGGCATAGCTCAGATCGCCATGTTTGCCGCTCTCGAGTGCTCGGCGGAAATGGCCCTGTTCACCGAGCTTCGGACCCTGGTTGGCCATCTGCCAGTTGACCCACTGAAGCACGTCGTATTTTCCGCGTGGGTCCGTCGGGCAGAACCGTCCGGTCTTTTCGGCCAGATAGGTCATGATCGCGCCAGACTCGAAAATCGAGATCGGCTCCCCCCCGCCCATGGGCTCGTGGTCGACTATAGCTGGCATTCGACCATTCGGCGAAATCTTCAGGAATGCCGGAGTCAGTTGGTCGCCACGGCCGATGTTGATCGGCTTGAACGTATAGGGAAGGCCCAATTCTTCAAGCAGTATGACGATCTTCTTGCCATTGCCAGTCGGCCAGAAATAGAGGTCTATCATTGGCTTTTCTCCGCTGGTTGGTCGGCGCCGGGACAAATCGGCGCCGTTCTGGGTTGATACTCGGAAGATGTTCAGTGGAATCAGAGAAAGTCGCGCGCCCGCTCGATATCATCGAGCACGCTGGAATGGGATACCAACAGCACCTCATCGAAGCCCAGTTGCTCCATCCGCTTGAGCCGCCGGCGAGCCTCGTCCGGCGGACAGACCAGCGACGTCTCGACCGATGCGAGGTCAGCCGATTCTGGGCGGCCCGCAAGATCGATGGCGACGTTGGCCAGGACGGCGTTCGTGCCACCGGCCTCTCGGTAGATACGCATCCCGTGCTCCAGATCGTCCCAACTGCTGTAGCGGCCTGAGGGTGTCCACCCCTGACATTCCTCTGCAGCGAACGTGATCCAGCGTGGGCTGCGCCAAGCCCCCATGAGGATCGGCGGCCCTCCCTCGCATCCGGGCCACACCGACAGCGTGCCGCCCGCATTCGTTGCCTCCCCGCGCCAGGCCCGACGCATGGTTTCGAGCGATCGCTTCATGGCGCCGAAGCGATGGTCGTAATCGGCGCCAAGCAGTTCGAAGTCAGCCCGCGTGGAGCCGCTGCCCACGCCGAGGCGCAAGCGGTTCGCGGAGAGTGCCTGGACCGACTGCACCCGGTGGGCCAGTTCGATTGGATGCCGCAATGGCAGTTGCAGGACCGAGATGCCCAATTCGACCCGATCCGTCACGGCGGCCATTACGGACAATTCAATCAGAGGATCCAGGGTGGGGCGGCCCCGCCCCAGCGAGTCACCCACCCAAATGCCAGGGAAGCCGCTGGCTTCAATGCGACGCGCATATTCGGCCATGCGGCCCAACAGGCGATCGTGGGGTTCTCGACCGGGATCAGGCCGGATCATGGTCCCTATGCGCATGAAATCTCTCCGATTGGACGTTTGCTCTCGACCCGGCGGGCATGCGGTGGCCGGGGCGTCGCGCCAGACATGGACCGGCCCTGCAATAGTCGTGAACCGCGTGATGATCCGCCTTGCGACACCGGCGGCTACGATCAGTGCGTCGACCTTATTGTCATTGGGTTCAAGTTCGGGGCGCACCGTATGGCGGCCGGGACGACGCAGCAAGCCCGGTCCCTCTCGTAGATTCTACCCTGAGCGTGGGTCGAGAGCGGTTTCCGATCCGATCGAATCGCTGCTTCCGGCAGGGTCTGGAGAGCCGGAAGTCTCAGAAACATCCCAGGCATCGGGGCGTGTTTCAACCTGATCAAACAACGCTCCAGGCTGGGACTTTCCGCATTTTCTGATCCCGGCAGGTCACGTCATGTCATGGCCCAGACGATATCTTCATGGGTGATAAACCGCGGCGCGTCGTCGATTGACAGGATGGTGCGCCGGAAGGGGCCTGTAGAGGAACGGCCACTCCGGTCCCGTTGATCAGGCGGTTCTGGCCGTCTGTGCCCGCCGCTGCGCGATGGGGCGGTAGGTTTCGGGCATCGCCAGCGCGAGCAGGGCGACCGCGGCCACGCCCACACCGGTCAGTACCCAGAATGCGGCCTGTCGCCCCCAGATGTCGGCCACCCACCCGGCGAGCGTCGGACTGATCGCGGTGCCGATACCGTCGGCGAGGCCCAGCAGACCCAGGCAGACACTGTAGTATCCCGTCCTGCGCGTCAGATCCGCGGCGACCAGGGGCATCATGACGCCGAACACACTTCCTCCCACGCCCTCCAGGGCCTGTACGGGGATCAGAGCGACCGGTTGCGCGATCAGACTGAACAACAGGCCGCGGATCGGTACAGTCATGAAGCCGACCAGCAGGACGGGACGCCGGCCATGGCGCCTGGCAAGGCTTCCGATCCAGGGGGACAGCCATGCCGCCACAAACTGGGGCACGACCACGAAGGCGGCGATCACCATGCCGGCCTGGGCGCCAAGCCGAGCGGTGACGGCGACCGAGGAGAGTTGGACGACGGCGATGCTGGCGATCTGAAACAAGGCCAGACACAGGCCGAACACCACCAGGCGACCGTCCCGCAACAGGGCGAACCGGTCGACGACGACAGTCTCGTCTTCATGGACAGGCTCCGGGTCCAGCCGATCGGGACCGACCGCGCGCAACGCCAGCAGGGCCGGGACCATCAGAAGCCCGGCGATCAGGAATACCACGCGTTCGGGTCCCCAGGTGGCGCAAGCCCCCATCACGAGCGCCCCCAGCCCCGCGCCGATCGAGCCATAGCGGGCGTTCCGGCCCAGGCGGTCGCCCAGTGCGTCATGGCCCACCAGGGCCAGGCTGAGCGCGGCGATCGCTGGTGTCAGGACGGCGCCGGAGGCGGCTTGCAGCACCATGGCCGCGACCACCGGAAACGGGTGCGGAAACAACGACAGGGTCAGCGGGGCGATGCCCACGCCCAGCAGCGCGCACGTCAACAGGCGCCGGCGGCGTGGGCCGACGGAATCGACCAGGAACCCGGCCGGCACCAGACACACGACGGACGCGATCGTGGAAATCGTCAGCACCAATCCGATGCGTGTCTGGGTCCAGCCCTGGCTGGTCAGATAGACGGGGATGAAGGCGCCGTAGGCCGACCCGCTCGTGGCGATCAACAGGGTGAGCCAGTCAACGCCCCGGTCCGGTTTCATCTGTCCGGTTTCATCGGTACGGTTTCATGGCGGCTGGCTTCGGACGACGATTTCCATCGACTCGACGTGGCGAAACTCCGGACCGGCGGCGACATCGTCGATCGGCATGTCCACCACGATCCGGGTTTCCTGGTTCTGATGGACAAATCGCAGCAGCGACCATCCGACCGCGACGCGCCTGACCCCGATGCCGATGAAGCCGCCCACATCAATCACGCCAGCCTGCGGCACGCCCGCGCCATCGACCAGCAGGTCGACCAGATGTCCGACAGCCGCTCCCTGCGGATCGACCACCGGCCGTCCGAGCACCAACCCGGCACTGTCACTCGGCAGGACCCGTGTCCCCTGACGCGACTGTGCCAACGCGTTCAGGGACAGGGCAGTGCAGAGCATCGCGGCCAGAATCCCGGCTCGCCAGATCGCCGGAGCCTGCCAACTCATGAGCCGGCCTGCATGCCGCCGTCGCGACTACAGCAATCTGGCGCCGAGGGGCTGGACGTGGTCGACGACATTCTTCACGCCCGGGGTGTTTTCGGCCGCGACGATGATCGCACTGTAATCAACCTCGCGATGTTTGATGCCCCAGAGATGCACGACGCCGTCCTCGACGATGATGTTATATTGCACGAGCAGTAGCGCCAGCGATTGCTGCTTGATCTCGGCTTCCAGAGCGTCGCGGATCTGGCGGTCGCTGGTGGGTCCGGACGGGGCGGCGGTCATCAGCCGGGTGGACAGTGCCTGCAGCAGGTTGGCTCGGCTGACGATACCGACCAGCGCTCCGTCCTGCACCACGGGCACGCGTTTGATGCCTTTTGTTTCCAACAGGTTGGCGATCTCAGCGATCGGCGTATCCGCGGCGACCGTGATCACATCCCGGGTCATCACCTCGGCTGCCTTGCGGCCATGGCTTCTGACGTAATCGGCGGCCACGGTCTCCGACCAGGTGAAGAATTCGATCCAGCGGGAGCGTTTGGGCTCGGTGCCGGTCTCGACGCGCCGCAGCAGGTCCCCTTCGGATATAATGCCGATGACGGCATCATCGCGCACCACCGGTACGGCGCTGACCCGATGCTGCAACATCAGGGCGACGACATCGGCGATGTTCGCGTCCGGGCCAACGCTGATAACACCTCGGGTCATGATATCGGATGCGATCATTGAATTCTCTCCCACTCAGGTAGGGTGAGTTTTGGCGCATGTCGTGGACCCGTCATTGATGTCAATCAACGCACCGGGCCGAAAATGGCCGGGAGACCGGCACTGGGACCGCGGTTCCGACCCGGGGCCGGAACCGCGCCACGGGGTGAAGCTGCAAAAGGTAGCATGGGCATGTAAATAACAGGCGTCAAAACCCGAGGAGGATCCGAATCATGCCTTCCCAGGCGCTGCAGTGGCCGACGAAGACCCGTGAGTTCCACAACCATCATTTCGACAGCACGGTCTGGAATGCGTTCCGGTTCCGCGACGACGACATCGTCATCGGCACCTATGGCAAGTCCGGCACCACCTGGACCCAGCAGATCATCAGTCAGTTGCTGTTCGCCGGCGCCGACGACCTGCCGGTCGCGGATATGTCACCCTGGCTGGACCTGCGGGTGCCGCCCAAAGAGGTGAAACTGGCAGTGTTGGAGGCGCAGACCCACCGCCGCTTCATCAAGACCCATCTGCCAATCGATGCGCTGGTCTACTCGCCGAGGGCCAAATACATCTATATCGCGCGTGACGGGCGCGATGTGGTCTGGAGCCTGTACAACCACCACGCGAATGCCAACGACCTCTGGTACCAGTTGCTCAACGACACACCCGGGCGTGTCGGCCCGCCGATCGAAAGGCCGCCCGCGTCGATCCGGCAATATTTCCTGGACTGGATGAACCATGACGGCCACCCGTTCTGGCCGTTCTGGGAAAACCTTGCGTCCTGGTGGGCGATCCGCGATCTGCCGAACCTGATGCTGCTGCATTTCGAGGAATTGCGGCAGGACCTGCCCGGGCAGATGCGCCGGATTGCCGCTTTCCTGAACATCCCGATCGACGAGGCGCGGTTCCCGCTCATGGTCGAACATTGCGGCTTCGCCTGGATGAAAGCCAACGCCACCAAATCCACGCCGCTGGGTGGCGCGGTCTGGGACGGCGGGGCCGAGGTGTTCATCAACAAGGGCACCAACGGCCGGTGGCGCGATGTGCTGACTCCGGAGGACAACGCCCGCTACGAGGCCATGGCGCGGCAGAAATTGGGCGAGGACTGCGCGACATGGCTCGCGACGGGGAGATCGGCGTCGAAACCTGGATGATCGCGACCAGGCACGGTGGGTGGTGATCTCGCCTCCGTGCCTTGCCCGGTCGATGGTTACTTGGGTTTCGTCGGCTGGGTGTTGCGCAGCGCAATCGCACGGCCGACAGCCGCCTGCGTGTCGATGCATCCGTAGCCGAAAAACCAAGAGTGGCCGTCCGGATCGCTCGGTAGGGCTCCGTGGTCAACTGGCGTCGGGGACGCAGTGGCGCATGACGGCGGCCCGACTTTGATGCACCGGCCATTCCATGCTTAGTCAAAGGTCTCGGAACGAAAAGGAGGAACGCATGGACCGTCTCAAGGACAAGATCATCCTGATCAGTGGAGGCGCACGTGGCCAGGGTGCGGCCGAGGCCCGCCTATGCGTGGCCGAGGGCGCCCGCGTGGTAATCGGCGACCTGCTGGAGGATCAAGGGCGAGCACTGGCGGCGGAACTGGGACAGTCCGCGTCCTTTGTGCGGCATGATGTCACCGTCGAGGCCGATTGGGCGCGCGCCATCGCCGCCGCCACGGCTCTGGGCGGTCTGCACGGGATGGTCAACAACGCCGGCATCTACCAGCCCGCCACCCTGATGGAGACCGACGTCGCGATGTTCGAGCGCCACATGCGGGTCAATCAGCTCGGCTGTTTCATCGGCATGAAAGCGGTGGTGCCGCTGATGGAGAAATCGGGCGGCGGGTCAATCGTCAACATCTCCTCGACCGCCGGCCTGCGCGGATCGCCCGGCGCGATTGCCTACAGCTCCACGAAATGGGCGTTGCGCGGCATGACCAAGGCCGCGGCACTGGACCTGGCGCCGCGGAAGATCCGGGTGAATTCGATCCATCCCGGGCCGATCGATACGGAGATGCTGCATGTTCGCACGCCCGAGCAGAACGCCGCGCGACTGGAACTGGTGCCGATGAAGCGGATGGGCACCGTGGATGAGATCGCCAATCTGGTGCTGTTCCTGCTGTCGGATGAAAGCAGCTACTGCACCGGCGCCGAAGTCGCGATCGACGGTGGGTCCACCTTGTAACGCGGAACCGGTCACACCGGAGCGGCCAACACCGATGAAAGACGCGACTGGAGCTTTCTCACTCTGACGGAAAATCCGAGAGACGCTCCGGTCCGTGGTTTGATCGCGCGATCCACCCGCTTTCACGGTCTGCTCAACGTGATCGCGCTCTGGACCCCAAACCGCATTCGGGCGATGGCCCCAAGGGTATCGCCGCAACGACGCCGTTGGGGAGCGGATGCACTTGGGGCAGAACGGGTGTTGCGAGCGAAGGATTGACCAGACGGCGCTTGATGATGCCGTCCCTCGGCGTCAATCCAGCAGCCACGCCGCTGCCGAAGCCTGCGCGATCTGCCGCACCTGCTGCAACAGCCCTGGCCCCACCGGGATTCCGTTCTCCATGCGCTGCTTCGCGTACGCCCATTGCGGGTCGCCCGCCACCATCACCGGCTTGGCCGGATCGATCGGCGTCGTCGCCCGCAGATCGCTGCAGAACTGCGCCACATCCTTCTCAAAATCGTCGTTGTCGCGGAACAGGCCCGGGTCGATCGCCATGAAAAAGTGCCCGATATCCATCCCTTGCGGCTTCTTCGTGTGCATCGGGTCGGTGATCAGAGTGGCACCCGACAGGCAGGACCCCAGGATGTTCACCATCGCCGACAGCCCATAGCCCTTGTAGGACGAATTCTCCGGCGACCCGCCCAGCGAGGTCAGGAACCCGCCCTTCTCCTTCGCCACCAGCGGGTCGTTGGAGGGGCGTCCCTCGCTGTCCAGCACCCAGCCATCCGGGGTCGGCAGACCTTCATTGGCCTTGTTGCGGATGCGGCCCGCGGCCACGGTCGTCGTGGCCATGTCCAGCAGGAACGGCACGCCATCGGCGGATGGCGCCGCGAAGGACCACGGATCGGTGCCCAGGCGAGCCTGCTTGCCGCCTGTGGGTGCCACTTGGATGCCGGACGCGGAGGTTCCCGCCATCCCGATCAGTCCCGCCTTGGCCGCCATCAGCGTATAATAGCCCGTGGCGCCGAAATGCGCCGAGTTCCTGACCGCCGCGATCGCCATGCCGGATTTTTTCGCCTTCTCGATCGCCACGTTCATGGCGAAATGCGACGGCACATGGCCCAACCCGCCACCGGCATCGACCAGGGCGGAGACCGGCGACTCGCGCACGATCTTGGGGCGGGCGTCCATCTTGGCCCGCCCCGAGCGGCGGAGCCCGTCATAGCCGGGGATCATCGACATGCCATGGCTGTCCACGCCGTGCAGGTCGGCCCAGGACAGGATGTCGGCGGTGATCTCCGCGTTGTCATCCGGCATGCCCCAGGATTGCAGGATGGCTTTGAGCTGGGCGCGGTGCTTGGCGTATGAGGCTGGCATGATGGTTCCCTCCAGGTTGCGTCTAACCTTGCGCGAAGGCGGCGTTCCGGCAAGGGTGACGAACAGGGAACAGCAATGCCGGCCGCGCGGATGCCCGCGTGGGAAAGGCGCCGCGCAGGTTGCGGGCGGTATGGGCATGCCGCCTTGGCATGCCGGGGCTGTCGGTTCCAACCTGGGCATGGGCGGTCCGTGGGAAGGGGTGCGGATCGACAAACCGAGCTCCGGCCAAGAGGTCTGCCTCGAAATAGATTCAACAACCGGATTGCGGAAATGCCCAAATTCTTGGACTATGCCGAAGTGCTGGGATGAGGCTGCCAGCGCGGGCGGCCTGCGTTGTGTTTGACGGTCCTTCTGGGAGCTCCATCGATGATGACCCGTTTCTGGACCTTGTTGCTGTTCTCTCTGGGTATCTGCGCCGCCGGCGCCTTGACCAGCCAGCCCGCCTCCGCGGCCTTCGTGTTCACGATCTACGGCTTCACCGAGGGAGCGACGCTGACCGTCACGTTCGAGGGGACCGATGCAAACACTGACGGGATCATCTACGGCTACTTCCCCCCGGATTGCGGATGCGTGCCCGAGCCGACGGAAATCACCTCCCTGGAGGTCTCGTTTTCCGGCAACTCCCTGATCGGGGCGTTCAGTGGTTTTTCGAACGACTTCACGAGCCTAGCGCTGTCCCTGTCTCTTGACGCCGATGCCGGAGATTATTTCGACCTGATCTATGTCGTGGACCCATACGGTCCAGGAGCCGTGGACTTCGGACTTCCCGATGGTGTCATCAGTGGTGACGCGGCGTTCGAATTCAGTGGCACCATTCAAGAGGGCTACACCTTCATCATCGGCGCGCGGTGCGGGTCCGCCTTCGGCGGCCCCTTCGGCCCTGGCGACCCCTGCGCGTATATCTACCGCGAAAGCGCGCTAGAAAGTGGTGTGGACTTCGCGGTCCCCGAGCCCATGAGCCTCACCCTGTTGGGCGGCGGGCTCGGCCTGCTGGCGCTCGCCCGCCGCCGCCGCGACACCGCCGTCGCAGTCTGATCCAAGCGGCGCCAGAGCGTCGAGACCAGGAAAACAACACGCGGTAGCCCTGATCGTGCGCGCCGTCGCCAGCCCACCGCCGCGCCCCATCCACCCCCAACCTTGCGCCCAGGCCAGCTTCCGGCAAGGGTATCGCCATGGGATCAACAACGCGGGAGGATCGGATGGCGGACGGAGGGGAGTTGCTGCGGGCACGGTTCGGGATGGATCTGCCGGGTGCCGAGGTGCCCGATGCGATCGCCCCGCTGCTCGATCGGCGGGTGGTGCGGCGCTACACGGAACAGCCAGTGCCCGACTCGCTGCTGGACGCGTTGCTGGCGGCGGCGCAATCGGCGCCCGCCAAGTCGGACTTGCAGCAATATTCCGTCGTGGTGATGCGGGACGCCCCGCGCATTAAGCAGATCGCCGACTGGATCGGCACCATGGATTGGATTGCCACCGCGCCCGTGTTCCTGGTCTGGTGCGGTGACATGCGGCGCGGCCAGCGCCTGTGCGACCTGCACAACATGCCGCACGCCAACAACAACATGGACACGTTCCTCAACACCGCTGTCGATTGCAGCCTCGCCATGGCCCAATTCATGGCCGCCGCCGAGGCTGTCGGGCTCGGCACCTGCCCCATCAGCTATGTGCGATCCCATATCGAGCGGGTGTCGCCGCTGCTGGGCCTGCCATCCGGCGTGTACCCCGTGGCCGGCCTGTCTGTCGGTTGGCCGGTGTTCCGCCGCCCGGTGTCGATGCGCCTGCCGCCATCGATCGTCGTTCATCGGGAGCGTTACGATGACAGCGCCCTGCCGCAGGACGTCGCCGCCTATGATGAGCGTCGGCGCGCCCGCGAACCCGTCGCCGCCAGCGGCCTGAAGAACAATGACGTCTACCCCCCACGCGATGGCGTGGGCTGGAGCGAGAACGTCGCGCGCCAGTTGTCGGTGCCGGAGCGCTTTGGCTTCGGCGCCTACCTCAAGACCAAGGGGTTCGATCTTGCCTGAAGACCACGCGCACCACGCCACCCTGATCGACAACTCGGAACCGCCGCGTCCCCGTGCCGTCCGTGCCCGCCACGCCGCCAGTCTGCTGGTGGTGCGAACCACCGGCAGCGAGCCCGAAATGCTGATGGGCATGCGCGGCTCGAAGCACCGCTTCATGCCCAACCGTCTGGTGTTTCCGGGCGGTCGCGTCGATGCGGGCGACCTCACCGCGCTGTGTGAAACGCCGTTGTCGCCGCTGACCGAGCGGTTGTTGCGCAAATCCGCCAACCATCATCTGGCGCACGGCCTGGGCATCGCGGCCGCCCGGGAATTGCATGAGGAAACCGGGCTGTCCCTGGGCCATCCTGCGCGCCTGCACGGTCTGGAATATCTCGCCCGTGCCGTCACCCCACCATCCAATCCGATCCGCTTCAACGCCCGCTTCCTGGTCGTGCGCGCCGAACATGTGTCGGGTGAGCTGGGCGGCGATGGGGAGCTGGACAACCTGCGATTCTTCAGCATGAGCGAAGCCATGGCGCTCGATCTGGCCGTGCCAACGCGGCGGGTGCTGGAGCGCTTGCAGATCTGGCTGGGCATGACCGAGGCGGAACGCCAGGCGCAAACCCATGTGCCGGTGCTGAAAAAGGATCGCGGCTGGGTGATGGAGTAGCGGCGCCCACGCGCGCCCTGCCACCACACGCCCTGCCACCGCGCCCTGTCACCGCACCCGCTGTCAGCGCACCCTCTGCCGACGCGCATCCTACCACCGTGCCCGCTACCACCGCACCCGCTGTCAGCGCACCCGCTGTCAGCGCCCGCCGTCAGAGCTGTCACGATCCAGGCATTCACATGGCAATCGCAGCTGTCATGCATGGTCGTGCGCCGCCTTTCCCCGGGTCATGCCGCACAGGATTCTCTTGACCTCGCTCGCGGCCTGGACACAAGGTCATGCTGCACCTGCGAACACGAGGCTGGGTCCGTCCCGGCCGTCGGTGCACACCCGGAGCCCGGACACACATGGCCCATCCCCCGCTGGCAAAGCGCAAGACCCATCGCGGGTTGGACCGCCCCCCCTTCGAACGGATCGCCCTCCTCCTCCAAGGCGGCGGCGCGCTCGGCTCCTATCAGGGCGGAGTCTACCAGGCACTCAGTGAAGCCCATCTGCACCCCGACTGGGTCGCCGGTATTTCCATCGGGGCCATCAACGCGGCGCTGATCGCCGGCAATCCGCCGGAACAGCGGGTGGCCAGGCTGCGCAGCTTCTGGGAGACGGTCAGCGAAGCGCCGATGGGTGCGCCGACCTTGCCCGGGCCGGAGATCAAGGGCGACCTGCACAGGATCCTGGTCAACCAGACCCTCGCGTTCAGCACCTTGCTGTTCGGGGCACCGAACTTCTTCAAACCCCGGTTTCCGCCGCCGTTCCTGCAACCTCTGGGGTCGCCGGAAGCGTTGAGTTTCTATGACGTGAGCCCGTTGCGGGCCTTGCTGGAACAGTTGGTCGATTTCGACCGGCTCAACGGCCATACGATGCGGTTCAGCGTCGGGGCGGTGAACGTACGGACCGGGAATTTCGTCTATTTCGATACCACCACCCACACGATCCGCCCGGAGCACGTCATCGCCAGCGGCTCCCTGCCGCCTGGCTTCCCCGCCACCGAGATCGAGGGCGAGTGCTACTGGGACGGCGGCATCGTGTCCAACACGCCGCTCGATTGGGTAGTGGGCAGCCGTCCTCGGGCCGATACCCTGGCCTTTCAGGTCGATCTCTGGAACGCCCGCGGGGACATGCCGCGGAACCTGATGGAAGCCGATGTCCGACAGAAAGAGATCCGCTTTTCCAGCCGGACCCGGGCCTCCACGGACGGGTTCCGCCGGCAGCAGGTCCTGCGGCGGGCCTATGCGAAGCTGATGAAGGCGATGCCAGCGGACCTGCATGCCACGCCGGAGGGCCAGATCCTGGCCAGCGAGGCCGACGAAAAGGTCTTCAACATCATCCAGTTGATCTACCACTCCCGGAATTACGAGGGATCCTCGAAGGATTTCGAGTTCTCCCGCCGGACCATGGATGAGCACTGGACAGCCGGCTACAACGACGCCGTGCGCACGTTGCGTCACCCGGAGGTGCTGGCCCGCCCGGAGAGTCCCGACGGCGTGTTCACCTTCGACCTTGCCTATCAGGGACGCGAGTAGTTCGGTGCCCCCAGATCCCCTGCCGTCACGGAGACGACCACGATGAAGCTGGCCGATGTGCGCGCGAATGCCTTTGCGATGCCCCTGCACAATCCGTCGTTTCCGCGCGGTCCGTACAAGTTCTACAATCGCGAATTCGTGATCATCAGTTACCGGACCGATCCCGACATCCTGCAGGCGCTGGTGCCGGAACCATTGGAGGTGATCGGCGACACGGTGAACTACGAGTTCATCCGGATGCCCGATTCCACCGGCTTTGGCGATTATACCGAAACTGGGCAGGTGATCCCCGTCCGCTTCCGCGACGCGGACGGCAAGGTCCAGGAAGGCGGCTACGTCCACGCCATGTATCTGGACGACAATTCCCCGATCGCCGGCGGACGGGAAATCTGGGGCTTCCCCAAGAAACTGGCGACGCCGAAAATCTCGCATGAGAACGAAACATTGGTCTGCACCCTGCATTACGGCTCGGTGCTCTGCGTGTCGGCCACCATGGGCTACAAGCACCGGGAACTTGATCCCGCGCCCTTGCTGCAAAGCCTGGCGAAGCCGAACTTCATGATCAAGATCATTCCGCATGTGGACTGCACGCCGCGCATCTGTGAGCTGGTGCGTTATTACGCGCGCGACGTGACCTTGAAGGGGGCCTGGGCCGGTCCGGCGGCGTTGGAACTGTTCCAGCACGCTCAGTGCGACGTCGCGCGCCTGCCGGTGCGGGAGGTGCTGTCGGCCAGCCATTTCATCACGGACCTGACCCTGGGCCTGGGGGAGGTCGTGTTCGACTACCTCAAGGACGCCTGAAACCGGCGTCGACACTGCTTGATACAAGGAAGACGATCATGGCGCGATTTGACGGCAAAGTGGGGATCATCACCGGGGCAGCGAGCGGCATCGGCAAGGAAATCGCGCTGCGGCTGGCGGCCGAGGGCGGCATTCCGGTGATCGCGGACCTCAATCTGGCCGCCGCAGAGGCGACCGCCGCCACAATCAAGGCCACCGGCGCCGAGGCCTTCGCCGTGGCCATGGACGTGACCGATGAGGCCGCGGTTGACCAGGGCGTCGCCGATACGGTCGCGAAATATGGCAAGATCGACATCCTGGTCAGTAACGCCGGCATCCAGATCGTCAAGCCGATCGAGGAGTTTTCCCTGAAGGACTGGAAGCTGATGCTGGCGATCCATCTGGACGGTGCCTTCCTGACCACCCGGGCCTGCCTGAAGCACATGTATGCCGCCAAGTATGGCCGCGTCATCTACATGGGCTCCGTCCATTCCAAGGAGGCATCGAAACTGAAAGCCCCCTATGTCACCGCCAAGCATGGGCTGATCGGACTGTGCAAGGTGCTGGCCAAGGAAGGCGCGGAGCACAATGTCACCGCCAATGTGGTCTGCCCGGGTTTCGTGCTGACACCTTTGGTGCAGAAGCAGATCCCCGAACAGGCCGCCGCGTTCGGAATCTCCGAGGACGATGTGGTGCGCAAGATCATGCTGAAGGACACCGTGGACGGTGAATTCACCACCACCGACGATGTCGCCGACGCCGTGCTGTATTTCGCCGCCGCGCGCACCGGTGCGTTGACCGGGCAGTCACTGGTGGTCAGCCACGGTTGGTTCATGCAGTAGAGGCTACAATCCGGCCGCATGGTCGTCGTTCCGGGGGCGCACACCTGCCCATGGGGCGGGCCAGTCCTCGGATCTCTCCCGTGGGCCGGCCGCGGCAATACCGGTCGACCCTACCGTCGACCGGTATGCGCGCAGGGTTGGTGTGGCGGCTGCGCGCGAAATCAAAGAGATACCAGGCGCCCGGCCAGCTATCGACGAGTCAAGGGTTCGGCCGCCTGGTATAAGAGGGATGTTTGCGCGAGCCAGGCCCGGTGGTCGCCGAGGCCAGGCTTGCTGACGGCCAGTAAGGGGGGAGGCGGTGGAGTTCGATCCGGTCCTGCTGTCGCGCGTGCAGTTTGCGTTCCTCATCAGCTTTCACATCGTCTTTCCCGCCTTCACCATCGGGCTCGCCGCCTGGCTGGCCACGATCGAGGCCATGCGACTTGCGACCGGCAAGCCAGTCTATCGCCGCGTGTTCGATTTCTGGCTCAAGATCTTCGCGCTGTCCTTTGGCATGGGCGTGGTCAGCGGGATCGTGATGGCGTTTCAGATCGGCACCAACTGGAGCGTTCTGTCCGAACGCACCGGCTCGATCATGGGGCCTTTGCTGGGCTACGAAGGTTTCACGGCCTTCCTGTTGGAGGCGACGTTCTTCGGCGTCATGCTGCTGGGCCGCGACAAGGTCTCGCCGCGCTTCTACCTGTTCGCCTGCTGCATGGTCTCGCTTGGCACGATGTTCTCGTCGTTCTGGATCATGTGCAACAACAGTTGGATGCAGGTCCCGGTTGGCCATTCCATCGTAAACGGCAGAATCATCCCGGCCGATTGGGCGACGATCGTGTTTGGCCCGGTCGTCGCCGTGCGCTGGCCGCATATGTTGCTGGCGGCGTTCCTGACCTCGGGCATGAGTATCATTGCCACCGGCGCCTGGCATCTGCTGCGCGGCCAGGCGGATGCGGAATCGCGGGTGATGCTGCGCTGGGGGCTGGGCCTGGTGGCGGCGATCATTCCCGTCCAACTTTGGATCGGGCATCTGACCGGCGATTACGTGCACACGCACCAGCCTGCCAAGTTTGCCGCCATCGAGGCACGCTGGCAGACCGAACAGCCGGCCCGCGAGGTCCTGATTGCCATCCCCGATGAGGCGAACCAGTGCAACCTGTTCGAGATCAGCGTTCCGAAACTGGGTAGTTTCATCGCCAGCGGCACCTGGGATTCCAAGGAAGTGGGCCTGGACACATTCCCGCCCGAGGATCGCCCGCCGGTCCTGGTCCCGTTCCTGACCTTCCGCCTCATGGTCGGCCTGGGCCTGCTGATGTGGGCGGTATCCTGGGTCGGTGTGGTCCTGGACTGGCGCCGCAAGCTCAATCGGTCGCGCTGGTTCCTGCACATTGCCTTCTGGTCGTTCCCCAGCGGTTTCCTGGCTGTGCTGGCCGGTTGGTTCACGGCTGAGATCGGCCGTCAGCCCTGGGTGGTCTACGGCCTGGTGCGCACCAGAGATGCCGTTACACCGTCGCTGACCGGCAACATGGTGGCGCTGTCCCTGGTGGGTTACGTGCTGGTCTATGCGATAATCTACTCGTTCGGACTGTACTACATCTGGCGGTTGTTGCGTGATGGACCAGGCAGCGACAGCGCTCACGTTATCGGCGTCACCCCCGCTCGCCCCCTGGCGGTTGCCGTTCGCGGCACAACGCTCGATGATCCGGCACCATGACAGGCCGCGTGTCGGCCGGCGTGCCTGAAACGCCCGGGCGAGCGGCACGCCGACAACCCGCACGCCATCGGCCCGACGGGTCTCGCGGCACGCGCGAGACCCGCGGGCCTCGCGGTGCAAGCAATATCCGCACGCCGCACGGCGCATCTCGTTCCCACGCGCCGCACCGCGCGCCTGGTACCGATGCGCCAAATGGCGCACCTGGTACCCGCGCACCTCGCAGTGCGACGACAGGGGAGTAAAGGCGATGGACGCATCAGCGCTGGCGCTGTTCTGGGTGGCGGTGGTCGGGGTGGCGATCATACTTTACGTCGTGCTCGACGGCTTCGACCTGGGCGTGGGGATCCTGTTCGGTGCCGCCGGAAGCGATGCGCGACGAGACCATATGATCGCGACGATCTCACCGTTTTGGGATGGCAACGAGACCTGGCTGGTGGTGATCGGCAGCACATTGTTCGCGGCGTTTCCGGCGGTCTATGCGGTCTTCCTGCCGGCCTTCTACTTTCCCGTCATGCTGCTGCTGTTCGGCCTGATCTTCCGTGGCGTGGCATTCGAATTCCGTGTGCATGGAACCGTGCGCCGACTGTGGGACACCGGTTTCTGTCTCGGATCCGGTGTTGTCGCATTCGTGCAGGGCGCGGCCGTGGGCGCCATGATCCGCGGCATTCCGGTGACGGACGGTCAGTATTCCGGCGGCCCATTCGAATGGCTCGCTCCGCTGCCAGTCCTCAGCGGCATCGGCCTGATGTTGGGCTATTGCCTGCTGGGCGCCGGTTGGATCGTCTGGAAAACGGAAGGCGAGATCCATGACTGGGCGCGCAGGCTGATTCCAAGGCTGGCGCTGGCCGTGCTGATCGTGCTGGCGATTGCCGCCACGGTCTCTCTGGGTGACCGCGCCCGCATCGCGCCGCACCTGCCCGATCGGCTATGGGGCGCGGTGTTTCCGGTGATTGCGGTGCTGGCGATGGCATCGGCGGTGTTCGGTGGGCGGGCGAGGGGCGATCACTGGCCGTTCCTGATGAGCACGCTGTTCTTCGTCGCCGCCTTCCTGACCCTGGCGGTGCTGTTCTGGCCGTACATGATCCCCTACTCGCTGACCGTGCGCGACGCCGCGGCGCCCGAGGCGTCCTTGTCGTTCCTGTTCTGGGGCGCTGGGATCATCGTGCTGCCGTTGACCGGCGCCTATACGATCGGGGTCTATCGCGTGTTCCGCGGCAAGATCGGCCCCGCCGCGCACTGACCTCTGCACGCCGGGTCAGCCGATGTCACGATCCGTGACGACCGGCGCTGTCCTCTTTGATCCGCCGCCGGTAGGGGCGCGGTGACGGCGCGCCGGAATGACGTTCCGGCGCGCCGTGTCGAGGTTTACCGGATCGGCGAGAACGCTGCCGGCATCACGAACGAGTTTTCCTGCTTGACCACCACACCCGGCGGGTTGCGAGCCGGCCAGTTGCCGGTCGCGGCGGCGGCGGCACGGACGCTGGCGCGCTCATTCGCGTCCTTGTAGGCCCAGATATGGACCCATTTGTTCAGGGCGCCGAACTCGGAATACATGCCGGCAACCAGGGGCGAGAATTTCTGCCGCCCCTCGACCTTCTCCGACCAGCGCTCGATCAGGCCGGGGATGGAGCCGGCGGTGAGCGTGTACTGGCGGATTTCAAACAGCGGCCCGATCTGGCGTGGTGTCAGGGGCGGGCAGAACGGTGCGGGGATGAACACCTCGCTTTCCTGGTTGGTCACGAATTCGCGGATCGGCGGTGGCCAGCCGGGCTCCTTGGTGGCGGCGGCGCGCACCGCGGCGCGGTGTTCGAAACTGTCGTAGGCCCAGACATGGATGATCTGGTTCAGTGGCCCGACTTCCGTGTGCCAGAAGGCGGCCAGCTTGGAGTGCTTCTCGCGGATTGGCAGAGCCTCGCCGAAGCGCTTCTCGACCTCGGCCAGGGTGCCGGGTTGCAGCGTGTAGGTACGCATTTCGATGATCATGGTGGTTCCTCCCGAATGCAGGCGGGCGGAGACTACGGCAGTTTGCGCGTGGGCGGAATGGTGGGGCTTTGCCCCGGACCCCGACCAGGGGCTCTGCCCCTGGACCCCGCCAAGGGCGACGGCCCTTGGAACCGGATCATTGGCGGTTAGACGGCAGGACCTGCGCGGACGTTTCATCGTCCGTGTAGGCCCTGCCGTCTAACCGCCAAAAGAATCGCATCCCAAAGGCCGCGCCTTTGGTGGGAGGTCCAGGAGGGCAAAGCCCTCCTGGTGGGTTTCAGGGCAAAGCCCTGACCTTCCCCTCACCCGCGAGCAATGAACGGCATTTTCGTCGCCATGATGGTGACAAACTGAATGTTCGATTCCAAAGGCAGATTGGCCATGAACGCCACTTGCTGCCCAACATGGTTCACATCCATCCGAGGCTCCACCGCCATCTGCCCGTAAGGCTGCAACTGCCCGTTGGTGGACCGCGCCGTCATCGGCGTCGCCGCGTTGCCGATATCGATCTGTCCGGAGCAGATGTCATACTGCCGCCCATCGAGTGCGATCGACTTTGTCAATCCGGTTACACCATGCTTGGTGGAGGTATACGCCACCGACCCAGGCCGCGGCACATGCGCGGAGATCGAGCCGTTGTTGATGATCCGCCCCCCCTGCGGCGACTGGTCGCGCATGATCCGAAACGCGCCGTTGGCACACAGGAACATCGCGTCCAGGTTCACGGCCACGACCTTGCGCCACATCTCCCAGGTGAAATCACCGAAATTCGTCGTCGGCACATTGCCGCCCGCATTGTTGAACAGCATGTCGAGGCGGCCGTAGGTCTCCTTCACCTTGGCAAACATCGCCGCCACCTGCTCGGGCTCCGTCACGTCGGTCGGCAGCACCAAGGTCCGCCCACCGGTCGCCAGGCCCGCCGTTTCCTCCAACGCATCCTTGCGTCGCCCGACCAGGCCAACCGACCAGCCCGTGGCTGTCAGCGCCAAAGCCGAGGCTCGTCCGATCCCGCTGCCCGCACCGGTAATGACCGCGATTCGATCTGCCATGGAAGTCTCTCCCCTGTCTGCGTGTTGCTGGCGCCATATTGGACCGCGCTCTCCCCGCCGGAAAGATGGGCCATCGCGTCGCCACACGACACACCGGGGACGACGCACCGGGGACGACGCACCGGGGACGACGCACCGGGGACGACGCAACGGGGACGACGCAGCGGGGACGACGCAGCGGGGACGACACAGGGGGGGGACAACGCATCGGGGTCGTTGCCACGAGCGACGATGCGGATCATGGTGACTGGTGAGGAAACCAACGGAACCAGGAACATGCGCTTTGCCGCAATCGGGCTGGACCACCGGCATATCTATGACCTGACCGAGGGCTTGCTCGCGGCCGGCGCCACCTGCGTCGGGCATGATCCCGTCACGACCGATCCGCGCGTGCTGGATGGGTTCCGCCGGCGGTTTCCCGAAGTCCCGGCCGCGGAACGTGAGCGCCTGCTGGACGATCGGTCGATCGACTTCGTGGTGATCGCCGCCAGGCCAAGCGTCCGCGCCGATCTGGCGATCGCGGCGATGCAACGTGGCAAGGACGTCCTGACCGACAAGCCTGGCGTCACCACGGCCGCCCAATTGGAGGCGATCCAACAGAGCGTGGCCGAAACCGGCCGGATCTGGTCGATCTGCCTGGGCCGGGTCGCGTCGCCGGCGGTGCAGGAGGCCCTGCGGATCGTCCGCTCCGGGGAGATCGGCAGGCTGGTGCACCTGACCCATCTGGCGCCGCACCGGTTGAACCGAGCCCTGCGGCCGCCCTGGTTCTTCGACACGCCATCCTATGGCGGCATCATCAATGATATCGGCGTGCACTCGATCGACCAGTTCCTGGCCTTTGCCGACGCACCCGACGCCGACATCGCCATGAGCACGATCGGCGCGTTCGGGACCGACCCGGACGGGTTCGAGGATTTCGCCGAACTCGTGCTGCAAACGCCCTCTGTGCGCGGTTATGCGCGCGTGGACTGGTTCACGCCGGATGGCTTGCCGACCTGGGGCGACGGGCGCCTGTTCGCCGTCGGCACCGAGGGCACCCTGGAATTGCGCAAGAACCTGGATATCGAGGGGCGCCCCGGCACCAACCATATGTTCGTTGCCAACCGCGAGACGACGCGGCACATCGATTGCGGCGGGCTGCCAGTCACCTATTATCGCGATTTCCTGGCCGACCTGCGCGACCGGACACAGACCGCGATGCCACAGCAACTTGTCTTCACGATCTGCCGGCTCGCCTTGCAGGCGCAGGCGACGGCCACCCGCTTCACCGCAATGCGCCAGCCATGAACCTCGCCGAACCCGATGACGGAGCAGACAGCCCATCCGAAAACCGGGACCGTGTCGGCCACCGAAATACCACCGTAACTCCACCCAAGAAGGAAACCTGACCATGGACGCATTATTGCCACTGGCCGAGAAGATCGGTGCCCGCCTGAAGGCCCGCGGCGAGACCGTCGCGATCGCCGAGTCCTCGACCGGCGGGCTGATCTCGGCCGCCCTGCTGTCGGTCGGCGGTGCCTCCGCCTATTTCCGCGGCGGCAGCGTCATCTACACCGCCTATGCGCGGTCCGGGTTCCTGGATATCCCCAATCCGCTGCCGGCGCCGATCGAGCGCGCGTCGACGGAACCCTACGCCCTGCTGCTCGCCGACACGGTACGGGGACGCCTGACCGCGACCTGGGGCCTGGGCGAGACCGGTGCGACCGGCCCGACCGGCAACCGCTATGGCGACAAGGCGGGCCACACCTGCATCGCGGTGACCGGCCCCGGCTTCTCCCGCGCGATCACCTTGGAGACCGGCAGCCCGGACCGCATCGCGAACATGCGCGCGTTCGGCGTGCGAGCCTTGGAACTTCTTGCGGAAGCGCTGGGATAGGTCTGCCGTCGGTCCTGGTCGGGTCTCGCACCCGCCAGGACGGCGCAACATTCCGGTTACGGACCATATGGTGCACCGGCCAGCACGAGATTACCCGGCCAGTCGGTCCACCAAGCCGTCCGGCGTCGTACACAGATGCGTCAGGGTCCGGTCCGCATGGTTGAGCCGCCAACTCAACGTCCGTTGCGCCGCCTGGACCAGCAGCCCCGCATAGGCCGGGTCGGCGGCGACATTGCGCATCTCCCCTGGATCGGTCCGCCGATCATACAGGATCGGCGGCAACGACGCGAAATGGACGTATTTCCAATCCGCCGTCCGGGTGACGCATAATCCGGCCTTGTCCAGCGCCATCCCCAGGGGTGGAACCCCGGCATGCGGCCAGCCGCCGCGTAGGTCGAACTCGAAATGCACGGCATCGCGCCAATCCACGGGCGTTTCCCCCGCCAGGAACGGCGCCAGCGACACACCGTCGCAGGCACGCGGCACAGGCAACCCCAGCCAGTCCAGCATCGTCGGCATCAAATCCACCGCTTCGGTCGGCGCATCCACCATCCGGCCATGCACCCCGTCCGGGTCGCGGATGATCAACGGCAGATGGTAGCTCTGATCGAACCAGCCCAGTTTGCCCAGCAGATGGTGATCGCCCAGTTGCTCGCCGTGATCGGAAGTGAAGATGATCAGCGTATTGTCCCACTGCCCGGTGCGCCGCAATTCGGCGAACACCGCACCCAGATGATGGTCGATCTCCGCGATCATGCCGTAATAGCTGCGCCGGGTCAGACGGATGTCCTGCTCGGTCAGAGGCGTGACCAGCCCCTCCCCACGTTCGAAGAACGTGGACCGTTTCTGGGTTGCCAGGAAATGCGCCATCACCGGGTGCTGTTCGGCTTCCTGCTCCAGTGCGCCACGCAAGGCGGGCGGCACATTCTGTCCGGGCACCGCATCGTGCCACGGGGCGGGAGCGGCAAAGGGCGGATGCGGCCGATAAAATCCAAGATGCAGCAGCCAGGGCCGGTTCGGTCGGGTCGAGCGCAGGAAGGACACCGCATGCTCCGCCGACCAGGCGGTGTCGGACAAGTCCGCCGGAATCCGGCTGGGCCGAGCGGTTGGGCCTGGGGGCCCCTCGGTCGGGCACCAGATATCTTCGGGCCGGTCGGGCAGCGCGAACCCTTGCCCGGCGACCCAGGACAGGTAGTTGCGGTACTCCACCTCATCGAAATGCGCGACGATCCGCCAGCCATCCATCACATCGCCGATTTCCCGCTGACCGGGGTCCGACATGCCGACCCGGCGAGGATCGGCCGTCGTGGTGGTGTAGCCGATCAGGGCCGGATCGATGCCGGCACGCTTGACTTCCCGCGCCAGGGTCGCATGGCGGTCATCCAGCGGTACGCCGTTGGCGACGACACGGTGGTTCATCACGTAGAGTCCGGTCAGCAGGGACGCGCGCGCCGGGCCGCACGGCGCGCTCTGGCCGAAATGAGTTCGGAATGTCACCCCCTCCCGCGCCAACGCATCCAGATTGGGTGTCAGCGCCGCCGGATGCCCCACGCATCCCAGGCTGTCGCCACGCCACTGGTCGGTCACGATCAGCAGGACATTTCGATGCTGTGCCATGCGCCGATCCTACCCCGCTCCCCGCCCGCCGCACTACCCCAACCTGCGTGACGCTTGACTTCCTACGCTCGGTTGGGCGCACTCCTCCCCCAGAAGCCGGAAAGGAGAGGTCCATGAAATTCGGAATTTTCTACGAGATGCAGCTCCCGCGTCCCTGGGGACCCGACGATGAGCGCCAACTCTACCAGAACGCCCTCAACCAGGTCGAACTCGCCGACCGTCTCGGCTACGACTACGCGTGGGAAGTGGAACACCATTTCCTGGAAGAATACTCCCATTCCCCGGCACCCGAGGTGTTCCTGGCCGCCGCCAGCCAGCGCACCAAGAACATTCGCCTCGGCCATGGCATCGTGCAGTTGACCACCAATCCGCCGCAGCGCGTGGCGGAACGGATCGCCACCCTGGACCTGGTATCCAACGGCCGCGTCGAATTCGGCACCGGCGAATCGGGCTCCGTCACCGAATTGGGCGGCTTCGGCCGGGAGATGGAAACCAAGCGCGAGATCTGGGAAGACGCGCTCCGCTGCATCATCCCGATGTTCGAGGACAAAGGGGTCGAGATCGACACCAAGTGGCACAAGATGCCGCTACGCAACGTGCTGCCGAAGCCCGTGCAGAAGCCGCACCCGCCGCTATGGGTCGCGTGCTCCCAGCTTGAGACGTTGGAAATGGCCGGCCGCCGCGGCATTGGCGCCCTGGGCTTTCAGTTCCTGTCCGCCGACGCCGCCTTCGCCTGGGTGCACGCCTACTACAACGCCTTCACCAAGCGGATGGACAAGCTGGCCGACTACCAGACCAACCCGAACATCGCCTTGGTCAGCTACTTCATGTGTGCTGAAACCGACGAGGAAGCGCGCAAGCGCGCGGAAGGGGCCACGTTCTTCCAGTTCGCACTGCGGTTCTTCGGGTCGTCGTCGGGCCGCAAGCGCCCGGACCCGTACACCGTCAACATCTGGGACGAATACAACAAGTGGAAGAAAGCCAACCCGGACGCCGCGGCCCGCGCTTTGGCCGGCGGCTTGATCGGCTCCCCGGAGACGATCCGGCGCAAGCTGCGGCGGTTCCAGACTTCCAACATCGACCAGGTGATCCTGCTGAACCAGGCGGGCCGCAACAGCCACGAACATATCTGCGAGAGCCTGGAACTGTTCGCCAAGGAAGTGATGCCTGAATTCCATGCCGCGGAACCGGCGCATATGGAATGGAAGCAGAAAGTGCTGTCGGGCGAAATCCAGTTGGAGGAGATCGACACGCAGCCGTTCAAGGACCGGTTCGGTCCGAACTCGGTGCAGCCAACGGCAGTGGCGGCGGAATAGACGACGGTTCGGACCAGCGACGGCGGAGCATGGTTCCCTGTCGTCGCTGGTCCGATGTCATGTCCCCAGCCGCAGCCGATCCGCTTTACGCGGCAACCCAAGGCGCGGGTACGAAGAACCGTCCGCCGACCGTATTCAAGGCGTTGTTCTCGCTCTGCATCGCGACCAACCGCAGCGCCTGCAACAACGCCCCACCGACTGTCCGGCGCCAGAACCACGTATCCACCTGCTGGCTGGATGGAGCTGGCCCATCCGCCTGCGCCGCCTCTCCATGGAACGCCTTGATGTCGTCGCACAGGAAGCGCAGCGCCAGGGCGGCGGTCTCATACCCCTCGACCGTCGGCAGTGCCCCGGCCAGGCATTGAGCGGCAAAAGCCGGCCAGGCATCCGGTTGCTGGAAGCTCAGGCCGGTTGTCGTGCGGCCGAAACGGGCGCGGGCCCGTCGCCACGCTGGCATCAGTTGCCGCAGTTCCTCGGCGAATGCATGCTCCCACGCCTCAGGCGTTGTCGGCAGTGACACTGGCAACGGCACCGCCGGCGCGGACCATGCGGGATTGTCCGCCCATCCCGGCGGATCCTCGTGAAAATCCTCCAGGATCACAGGACCGTCGGTGCGCTCCAGCAGCCCTAGCGCCGCCATCAGCACGCGGCGTTGGAATGCAGGGTCCCCAGGCTCCCCCAAGGGCCGCCCGAGCTGGGACGGCGTCCAAAGGCCGCGCGGCGGGCGGGTCTTTTCCATTTGAGCCCGGACCGCGCCCAATGCGACAGTCGAAAAGCCCCGGTCTTCCAGCATATGCCCAAGCGCGCTCACGGCGCGCGTGCAAAGCGGTCAGACAGGAGCCAGGATCACCGAGTCTATTCGTTCCCGCCGCATCTGGTCGGCCATGCGATCGGCCGCTTCGTTCATGCCTACGGGATCGGTGGAGCCCATCACCGTGTAATGCGTGTCCGCCACACCCGCGATCACGCCGTCGGCTGCAAGCTCCCGCAGCCGATCGGCGGGGAACACGACATTGACGTCCCGCTGGAACCCGGCGCGGTCGAAATTGATCGAAACATGGCTGATCAGCAGATCGTTGGCCGGCACGGATGACGGCAGGAACCGCACCTCCGCGCTGCCAACGGCGAAGGGCTTGTCGCCCCGCGGGATCAGCGCCGCGCTGGATACGATCGCCACGCGCCGCTGGTTCAACGGAGTGCCGAAAACAAACGGCGTTGTCTCAAAGGTCGGGCACGGGACTGCAAGCACTGCGTCCCGTGTTGGTTGGGGGATATCCTCGATCCGCGCCATGTGCACTCCCGTGTTCAGCCGTCCAGGAACCAGTCCATGACCGCGCCGTTCTCGTCGCGCGGATAGGCATGGGAGAGATCGGCAATTTCCCGATACGTGACCGCGGCCCCCGCCGCCGTCAAGGCGCGGGCCGAACCACGCCCGACGGAAACCGGAAACATCCAGTCCAGCGCGCCGTGCGTCAGCATCACCGGCAGCCCGCGAATCCGCGCCGGCTCGGTCATCGTCAGCAGCAACGGATGAAAGCTGGCGGCGACGGGTGCCAAATGGGTGAACGGCGACGCCTCGTCCAAGCCAGAGACGAGCGTGAATGTGCCGCCATCGCTCATGCCGGTCAGCAGTCGGTGCGCGGGGTCCAGAGCCCAGCGCTTGCCTACCCGGTCCAGGATGCTGTTCAGATTGGTGATATCGATTTCTGGATCCATCAGTGACCAGGTATCACCGACGGCGGTGGGCGCGATCAGGATGGCGCCCCTGGTTCGCGCCTCCCGCATCCAAGACCACAGGAACAGGCGGCCGTGGCCGGCGCCGCCATGCAGCGCCATGATCACCGGCGCCGGAACCGCGGCATCGTTGTATTCTGGGACATAGACCGAGAAACCGCCGCGCGTGCCGGTGTCGTTGTCGGCGTGCATGACGCCGGTATCCTCACCGGCCTGCTTCAGCCGCTCCAACAGGGTCGCGTCGTTGCGGCGCTCCGGTTCCAGAAAATACTGGCTGACCGTCGGCAGGATGGAGGCCAGCGGATACAACGCCTCCAACGCCCGGTTGACGTGGCGCATCGCCCGGTAGGCGCCCAGCATCGGGTTCGCGGTGTCCAGCGCAACCCGCAGCCCCTCACACGCTCGCAGCGCATGACTGGACGCCAGTTCGGCCTGGTTGCGGAAACCGGTCAGATTGTTCGGCCAGGCGATCGCGCGAAAGCCTTCCAGCGCCCGGGTCAGGGTGGCATCCTGCTCCCCCAGGGTCTCCACCAGCGCCGTCAGATGCGGCGGATGCATGTGGCGGGCGATGTTCCCAAGGGCATCCAGGGTCCCCAGCAGGCGGCCCAGCAACACCGTGGTCGCATTCAGGATATCGTCGCCACTATCTGACATTGGCTTGCCCACCGCCCGTTCGCGGGGAACACTACCCCCGACCGGGGAAACGGAGAATGCCAGTGACCGACAAGTCGAATATCCCGCTGCCGGATCGCCCGCTGCCGGATCGCCCGCTGCCCGATCGCCCGCTGGCGGATCGTATGCTGGCGCTGTGGGATCATCTCGGTCTCCGGCGCGCGCATGTCGCCACCCAGGTACCCGCCGATATAGCCGGACTGGTGGCCACCCACCCCGACCGCATCGGCGGTCTCGTCCTGTGCGCCCCCGCTCGCCTTGACCCCGCGGGGTTCACCAGTGTCAGCAAACGACTGCTGATGATCGCCGGCTCCGTCGGCCTGACCGCGGACCTGGCGCAACGAGCCGTGTCGCGGCTGACGGGTGCAACCCGCGTGACCCTGGAAGGGTATGAGGCACCGGGTTGGGCTGATGTGGTGGCTGACAGGACAGACGCCATCGTCGGCGCCCTGCATGACTTCCTGCCCGCCCAGGCCGCCACCACATTGCATGGACCGGCGCGGGCCGGCCTGCACGCCGGGATCAGCTATCGGATCGAGGGATCCGGTCCCGCCCTCGTCCTGCTGCCGTTCTTCCTGGCTCCCTCGCAATGGGAGCCGGCAATCGCGCGCCTCGCCCGCGACTTCACCGTGATTGTGTTGGGCGGACGCCATTTGGGTGGGATCGCCGCGCTGGAAGACCGCGCACGCGCCGAGAGCTACCGCGCCATGGTGCGCAATTTGCTGCACGGGATCGCGCCCTCGCTCGGCCAGTCGATCCTGGATGTCGGCTGCGGCTCTGGCGCGCTGGACCGGCTGCTGGTGCGATCCGTCGCCGCCGGCTGCACCATCACCGCCACCGACCTGAACCCGTTCCTGCTGCGCGAAGCCGCCTCGCTCGCCGCGGAGGACGGGTTGGCCGACGTGATCAGGTTCGAGGCAGCGAACGCCGAGAACCTGCCCTTCGACGACGCCTCCTTCGACCACGCCTTCACGATCACGGTGCTGGAAGAATGCGACGCCGATCGTGCCCTGGCCGAGTTGTATCGCGTGGTGCAACCGGGTGGTCGCGTCGGCGTGATCGTCCGCGCGATCGACCTGCCGCAATGGTGGCATCTGGACTTGCCGGACGCGCTGCGGAAAAAGGCCGAGATTCCGCCACAATCCGTTGGGCCGCGCGGGGTGGCCGATGCCAGCCTGTACCGGCGGATGCGCGATGCCGGGTTCACCGAGCTGGCCTGCTCTCCCACCCTGGTGACGTTCGATCAGCCGGGTGGGCCGATCTGGCGGTATCGCGAGGACCACATCCTGTCGCTGCTGTCGCCGGAGGAAACCGCTATTTGGCGACAGGCCGCGGACGCCGCGCGGGCAAGCGGACTGCTGTTCATGGCCAATCCGCTGCATTGCGTGGTGGGGACGAAGCCGAAGGCGTAACGGTCAGCGGCCCCGTCCGCGGCCGAAATCCATTGCTGTATCCGCCCCTGGACAACCCGTATCCGCCCTGGTCCGCATGGTGTGGCGGCAATACAGGCGATTGCGATCCGTAGGGATGTTGAACAGATCGCAAACCCCCGAGCTGCGGTCGTCCTATTGCGCCTGATGCGGGTTGGTTTCCGGAAATTTACTTCTGTCGGGCACGCAGACGTTGGACGGTTTCCGCGATCATGCGTGTTGGTTCGTCGGTCTCGAACGCTTTCGCGATCGAACGGATACCGGCCTGGATGGCGTCGCTGACTGGCATCGCCTCCCACTCCCGGATCAGTTCCTTCTGCAACCGGATGGCGCGCGGCCCAGACTCGACAATCGAGCCGACCCAGGCCTCCACCGCCGCGTCCAACTGCGCCGGAGAAACGACCTTTTCCACCAGGCCCCATTCGGCCGCGGTTGGTGCGTCGATGTTGTCGCCGGTGTAGAGCAGCACCTTCGTGCGGCCCCAGCCGATCAGTTGTGGCAGGAGCGCCGCCTCCACTACGGAGGGCAGGCCGATTTTCACCTCCGGCATGCCGAACATCGCATTGTCGCTGGCCACCCGCATGTCGCATGCGGCCATCACCTCCAACCCCGCGCCCAGGCACCAGCCGTTGACCCGCGCGATCACTGGAACCGGCAGATCGCGGAGAACCTTGCTCATGTGGTGCACCACGGTCAGGAACTGACGCGCCTTGGTGGGATTGAGTTCGGCCAGTTCGAACAGATTGGCGCCGCCCATGAAGGCGCGATCGCCCTCACCGGTGACGATCAGCGCCCGCAAATCCGGGTCGTTCCCCAGGTCTGCAACGGTGTCGATGAACGCGCGCATCTGCGCCGTACCCAGACGGTTCAGCTTGGCGGCATTGTTGATCGACACAGTGGCGACATGCCCATGCGCACCGCGCCGGTCGATGCGAACCAGCACGGGCGGGCTGTCCTGGGTGGCGGTCATGTCGATAGGTCTCCGTTGGTTGTTCCTGTCCCGACCGGGTGCCACACTTGCCGGCACCTGACCAGACCGATCGGCATCAGCCGCCGGCACCGATCCAAGCGAACCACGGAGGACACCACCATGAGCCAGCCGCTCCGCCTCGGCGTCGTCTATGATTTCCGGAATCCGCCGGAATCCGGCATGCGCACGCAGGATCTGTATGCCGCGATCATGGAACAGGTGGCGTGGCTGGACGGTCTCGGCCTGGATCTGGTCTGGTTCACCGAGCACCACTTTGTCGAGGATGGCTATCTGCCGTCCTGGATTCCCGTCGCCTCCGCCATGGCCGCGCTCACCAAGCATGCCCGTTTTTCCTGCGATGTCTGCCTGTTGCCGTTCAATCACCCGATCCGGCTGGCCGAGGACCTGGCCGTGCTGGACAACCTGTCCGGTGGACGCGTGGAGATCGGCGTCGGTATGGGTTACGCGGCACACGAGTTCCGCGGCTTCGGCTTTCCGATCTCCCGCCGCCTGTCTTTGACGGATGAGGGGTTGGAAGTCCTGACCCGCGCCTTTACCGGAGAGCGGTTCAGCTTCACCGGCAAACGCTACCAGTTCCAGGATGTGAAGATCACGCCGGGCTATGTGCAGCCTGGGGGGCCTCCGCTATGGGTGGCGGCGCTGACCGAGGCCGGTGCGATGCGGGCCGCGCGCTTCAACACCAACTTGCTGCCGCAGGGGCCGCGCGGGCAGGCGCTGGACCCGTGGCGGAAAACACTGCGCGAGTCGGGCCGCGATCCTGACAAGTATCGCGTTGGGATCATCAAGTCGTGCCTGGTCACCGATGACCGGGAACGGGATTGGCCGGCGGTGCGGGCCGGTGAGCAGCGGCGTATGGCCGTCTACAACCAGTTCCGTGCCGAGTCCGGCGGCCATGGCGGCGTTGCCGGCATCACCGAGGAGGCCCGCATCCCGCAGACCTGGATCATCGGCAACGTGGACGAATGCGTGGCGCAAATGGCCGCCTTCATCCGCGAATACGGGCTGACCGACGTGGTCACCTGGGCAGTCCCGCCCGGGATGCGACCGGACCAGATGAATGACAGTCTGGAAAAATTGGCCCGCGACGTTGCACCCAGGCTGCGGGCGATGTTTTCCGGTTGATTCTGCGGACATCGCGCGTCTGTCGCACCACGCCGGGGTGTGACCGGGGCCGCTGACGACACATCTCCGGGTGAGGCCGATGCCCCGGCGTCCACGTTGGGCTGTCCTTTGGCTCCAGGACGGATTTCCCGAACAGGCTCTGGGCCATCAAGCACCCGAGCCAAAGGCCGTCAGACGCCGATCGATGCGTCCGACAGGAGTGTCTCCAGTGACACCTCCCGGAAATCGACCGACCGACTCCGCCCATCGCCGCGCCAAGCGAGCGCGAGCAGGTGCTCGCCAACCAAACGCTGCTCGAACCGCCACAACCGTGGATCGCCGAGCGTTGGATCGTGGAAGAGCACGCGAAGTGGATCGAAAGCGAAGGCGAAGTCGTGCAGGGGCTGCGCGAGACCGAGCCCTGTCGCCTTGATGTAAGCCTCCTTCAACGTCCAGAGGCGAAAGAAGCCCAAAGGCTGCTCCGCCGCCGGGAGACTGGCGAGCCAGCGCTCCTCCTCCGGTGCGAAATAGGTCCGCGCCAGGTGCAGGGGCGCTTTCCGTCCGACCGGCTCCACATCGACACCCAATTCCAGGTCATCGCTGATGGCGCAGGCAACCAGCCCGTCACAATGTGAGATATTGAAGTGCGGGCCGGGCCCCGGCCCGACCCGAGGCTTGCCACCCGCCACAGCCTCAAACGTCCAGCTTCGCGGCGGAGCGCCACCCACCGCCGACAGCATCAGGCGTTTCAGCGCATGAGCCGCAATGTGCTGCCGCCGATGCCGCTCAAACACGAACCGCGCGGCCCGGTCGCGTTCCGTGGTGTCGAGCAGATCGAGCAAGCGCGGCCACACCGCATCCGGTATCGCCCCCAGCGCGGCCGTCCATGCGGCGATACCAGTGTTCTGACTCCGACCGATAGTGTCGTCGGGCCGGAACGCTGGCTCGTTGATTTGGTGTTCCGATTCACGCGAGCGGCCGGACCCATCGATCACGATCGGAACACTCGCGTTCCAATTCCGACGGATAGTGTCGTCGGGCCGGAACACTGGCTCTTCGACTTGGAGTTCCGATTCACGCGACCAGCCGGACCCACCTGTCGCGATCGGAACACCGGGCGTCAAAGCCATCGCCGAACGGCGCTCCGACCCATTCAGATGGCGATCGCGCCGCCATCGACGTGGATTTCCGAGCCGGTGATGTAGGACGACTCATCCGACGCCAGAAACAGCACCGCATAAGCCACCTCATCCACCTCGCCCGCTCGGCGCATCGGCACAACGCTCAGGCGGCGTTCGCGGGTGGCCGGATCGGCCGTGCGGCCGGAGGTGCGCATCGCCGGCATCATGCCAGGGTGAACGGAATTGGCGCGGATCTTATCGCGCGCGTGCTGCACCGCGACCGATTTGGTCATCAGCCGTACCGCCGCCTTCGAGGCGTTGTAGGCCATGTGGATCCCCTCGCTGCCAATGATTCCCGCCACCGAGGACAGGTTGACGATGGAGCCGCCGTCCCCCGCGATCATCGGCGGAATGGCGTGCTTGATACCATAGAACACGCCGGTCGCGTTGATTGCCATGATGCGATGCCAGGCATCGGTACTGTAAAGATCCTGTTCCGCACTGCCGGACACGCCCGCATTGTTCACCAGCACGTCCAGCTTGCCAAAATGGCGCAAGGTCGC
>Ga0082335_1002183_pt1 | contig 37568 bp, 31 predicted proteins | sample Subgrocontami58m_FD_72375 | JGI IMG/M metagenome (GOLD analysis project Ga0082335, IMG submission 72375) | Subsurface groundwater microbial communities from S. Glens Falls, New York, USA - GMW37 contaminated, 5.8 m (SPADES assembly) (version 2) ...
ACACCAGCGATGCAAATGTCAACGATGTTAATTTGTTAAAGGTGGGAAGGCACTTCAGGCTTGATTCGGAAACAAAGGTTATTGTTGGCAGAAATGAGGAAGACAACGCCAGGGTCACATCGCTTTCAAAGGAGGGTGACATGCTGCTAAGCCTGGTAGACATGCCAGGTCCTTTTACCCTTTTGCGGGGAAAAATCACTGAGGATAAGATTCTGACGGCGGCGCGAATTACCGCAAGATACACAAAATCTCAAGAGCTTCCGTTAGCAAAGATTTCTGTAAAGCAGGTGGGAAATGGCGCAGCAGAAAGGATTATGGAAATTGCACCCATGAGCCAGGAGGAGGCAGATAATCTCATTTTGAAAAAATCTCAAACAACGAGCTTTTGTGGTGAAACGTCAAAGGTAACAGAACTTGATATTGGGTAGTGGTTTTTCGCTGAATAAGACAATCCGGAGAATATTTCCAAGTGAATTTAAAGTTTAAAAATCCATTCAGACGTCCAGGAAACCTGAGCGAGATGGTTTCGGCTGCTTCCAGAAAGACGTTCATTAAGGCCGACAAGCAAATTTTTGCCGTTCTTGGAATTGTCTTTGCCGTTTTTGTCGTTTTCCTCTTTAGCTACTGGTTTTTAAGAGAAAGACCTTACAATGCCAGGCTGTTAGCCGAAAAAGACGAATTGATTAAGACCCTGAAATTTACGCGGGACAAGTTGAAAAAAATTCACGAAAACAGCATAGAGAGTTACGAGGAAAGGTTAAAAAACGAATACATTCCAAAATCTATTTACGATGATAAAATTAACGATTACGAACAAAAGCTGGCAAATTATAAAAACAACTACATTGCCAAAGAGGAGCATGATAAGCAGGTAGCGGAGATGGACCAGCGTCTTAAGGGCGATGCCGGGGAAGGTTCTTCAAAAGAGGAAACTGGGCAAAAAATCACAGCACTGGAGCAAAAGGTCTCGATTCTGGAAGATAAAAATCTTGATCTAAAAGCGACGCTTGAAAAATCCTTGGTGTTCATCAAAGGGGAAAAAGAAGCGCTGGAAAATGCGCTCTTGATTGAGAGGAAAAAGGCATTAATGCCTTCGTTAATCTTGCCTGAAACTAAAAACAACGCCCTGACCGCCGATGTGCTGGAAAGACTGGTCGCGATAAAGGAGAAATTAAAAAGCATTGACGAAATGAACCTTCCCTTAAAGTCCGATACTTATTTCGGAATGGGACTTATTTCTTATTATAACAAAGAACCTGGCGAGGCCGTCGAACAGTGGGAAAACGCGGTTTCTTTAAATAAAAACAATCTCAAGGCGTACATCTGTCTTGGAATTGTCTATCATGAAGAAAACATGTCTGACAATGCAATTAAGATATTGAAGCGCGCCCTGGAGATTAATCCTAAATATACCACCCTGCATCTTGTGATAGCCCGTATTTACGAGCAAAAGGGAATGCTGGACGAGGCTATTTTTGAATATTCCAAAATACTGGAGATAGATCCGAAAACAGTGGATACCCATAACAAGCTTGGAACTTTATATGAAAAGAAGGGATTAAAGGAAGAGGCAAAGAAATCCTTTGCCCAATATGAAAAGTTAACACGGGAAGGTAAGTAAGTTTTTATCCTCTTTTCTACGACTTAGGACACGCCCGTGTTTCTTAAAACGGTAAACATCGTAAAGAAAAGTATCTTTAAATCTATGAATAGAGACCTCTTTTGTACATACTCGATGTCATAGCTCACCCAATCACTGAATTTACCACTGGATCTTCCCATTATTTGCCAGAGCCCCGTTAAGCCGGGCTTAACAGAAAGCCTTATCTCCCGCCAGGTATCGTTGTTGTCTCCCGCCATCTCTTCGTTTGCCAAAGGCCTTGGGCCCACAAGACTCATGTCGCCTTTTAAAACATTAAACAACTGCGGCAATTCATCGAGGCTCCACTTTCTCAAAACCCTGCCTGTTTTTGTAACCCGTGGATCTTTTTTCATTTTGAACATGGGGCCGTCCATTTCATTTCTGAGTTTTTTCTTTAGGAATTCAGCATCTTTAACCATAGTTCTGAATTTGTACATGTTAAATTCCCTTCCATTCTTTCCGCACCGTTTTTGTAGAAAGAAAACAGTTCCTCTGCTGTCAATTTTGATTAAAATTGCAATGATAAAAAACAGAGGAGAAAAAACAATAAGGAAGAGAAAGCTACACATAATGTCGAGCGTTCTCTTTAAACAGGCGTCCATACTCAATTCTATTTGATCTCTTTCGTTGGGTTTGATATTTGTTTGTGTCCGGGTGTATATAGACATATATCAGTAAAAAGACAACACTTTTTTAGAAAGTTAACAGGCCAACATCCATCAGAATAAATGTACCAATTTGTACCAAAAATCGGGAAGTTTAGCAAGAATTTGTTAATTCTTAATACCCATGTCACGCATACAACAGGACTTGTTGCTTGTAACATGTCTCTTGATACCCGTTTTATCAGTTGACTATCCTTACTTATGTGTTATTATTTCATCATATTTTAGCACATACCTTTGGGACAATAAAGGAAGTTCACATCGTTGTAATACTGATTGATAACTGAGGATCATAAATTACGTGACGCTGGTCGAGATACTGGAAAAGAACGCTAGGGAAATTCCTGAAAAAACATCCGTCATCTTTCACGATACAAAGATAAGCTATCAAGAACTTAATGAAACCGTCAACAGGCTAGCGAACAGTTTGATTCAACTCGGTTTCAAGAAAGGCGATAGAGTTGGACTCATGTTGCCGAGAATCCCAGAGTTGGTCATAGGGTTTCTTGCCGTTGTCAAATCTCAAGGCGTGGCCGTACCCATCAACTATGAACTTACCGGGGAAAATATTACCGCAATCCTCAACAGCATTTCACCGCGTTATCTAATTGTTCATAACCAATTTCTAGACGCTGTCAGGGAGTCCGTTTCTTCCCATTTACAAATACAGATAATACCCGTCGGCAATAGCGATAAGAAATATGTATCGTGGGACGAAATTCAGCGTACGGGAAATACAAACAATCCAAATCTTACGATAAAAGCCGATGACGTTGTTTATCTTAATTTTACCTCTGGTTCTACCGGCAAATCCAAGGGCGCGATAACAACCGACGCCAATATTTACTGGAACACCGTCGCCTCAATAGAAGCGCTTAAATTGGAAAGGGATGACGTCCACCTTTGCATGTTTGCGCCATTTGCGCATCCTCACGAGATATTTGCACGCCCGCTCTATCTGGGAGGAACTATGGTGCTGGTAGACAAGATATACCCCAAGACCCTTGCAGAAGCCATTTCCAATTACCACGTGACCTGTATGATGGGAATCGCGCCTATATATGAAAATTTGCTGGAAGTCCTAGAGCATAAGGCTTACGATTTTAGTTCACTCAGGATACCCGAAAGCGGCGGTATGTATACCCGCGTTGAGCTTGCAGAGAAATTCAGGCAGAGGGTGGGTGTGCCGATTGTCCCTGTTTGGGGCAGTACGGAAACTACGGGAATTGCCCTTGCCCCTGATCTTGAATGCCGTATACCCCAGGGATCTGTCGGCAAGCCATGCGCATCATATCTGGTGAAGGTTATGGACGAAGATGATAGGGAACTCCCGACCGGGGAAATAGGCGAGATGGTATTTAAAGGACCGGCCGTTGTTCAGGGCTACTATGACGACACGGAAGGAAACAGTCAGCTTTGTTTTAAATCAGGGTGGTATTATAGCGGCGATTTAGGAAAAAGGGATGCGGATGGCAACTTTTACTTTGTCGAAAGAAAGTCTGGAATGATGAAGGTCGCGGGACTAAAGGTTTATCCCCAGGAAATTGAGAGAACCCTGATGGACCATCCCGACATAAAAGAGGCGGTCGTCATTCCTGTAAAAGACCGGTTAAGGGGTGAAATTCCCAAGGCGATTATTGTGGCAAAGAATGGAAAGGTATTGACGGAAAGAGAGATTTTGACGTTTTGCAGGGAGCGATTGGCAAATTACAAGTTGCCCAGAATAGTGGAATCCAGAGAATCACTTCCCAAGACCGGCAGCGGGAAGATAAACAAAAAGGCATTACAGATGGAGCATATATGAAGGCGCTTATTGTTGATGCAGAATGGAAACCAAGAAATAATTACCCTGTCAGTGAAGAAGAAAAAACAAAAAGAAGGGCTAGTATTGGAAGTCAGGTATGGAAAAATACCCGGTTTGAGATAAAAGACGTCCCCGTACCGAATCCGCAGGATGACGAAGTCCTTATAAAGGTAAAATCCTGCGGCATCTGCGGCTCGGACACTCATTTATACGAAACTGACAAGGAAGGTTATATCATTTTTTCAGGTCTAACCAGGTTGCCCTGTATTATCGGTCACGAGTTTTCAGGCATCGTTGAAAAGACGGGCAATAATGTCAGAAATTTAAAGAAAGGTGATAAAATTGCCGCGGAGAGCATCATGTGGTGTGGTAAATGTCTGCCCTGCAGAAGCGGATTTCCCAATCAGTGCAAAGACATAGAATTGTTAGGGCTAAGCGCCAATGGCGCCCTTGCCGAATATGCAGCGGTGAATGAACGATACTGTTGGAAAATAAATGATCTGGCAGAGAAATATCAGGGAGCAGATGTTTTTGATATTGGAGCCCTTATCGAACCGGTTGGTTGCGCGTACAATGGAATCTTCATCGCAGGCGGCGGCTTCAAACCTGGCGCTAGTATCGTGGTATACGGCGCAGGGCCTATCGGGCTTGGCGCTATAGCGCTGGCCAGGATTGCCGGCGCAAGCCTCATTATTGCCTTTGACGTAGTAGAGGAAAGGGTACAAATAGCCAGAGAGATGGGAGCGGATTATGCATTTAACTCTAACAAGCTGAACGGGTGCGCTCCGTCTGATAAAGTTATGGAATTGACCAGAGGCTGGGGCGCTGATGTTCAAATAGAGGCGGCTGGCGCCGCGCCTCAAACGATTCCGCACATGGAAAGGGCAATGGCCGTCAATGGAGCAATACTGTACCTTGGCAGGGCGGCCGCTTCCACCTCAGTGCATCTTGACAACCTTGTATCCGGCGCCAATAGGATTATTGGAGCAAGGGGACATGCCGGTTACGGCATATTTCCTTCCATCATAAAACTTATTGCCGTCGGCAGACTCAATCTTGAAAAAATGATTACCGCACGGTATCCGTTCGCGTCGGTTTTGGATGCCATAAAGGCCTCTTCCTCGAGGTCGGACGGAAAGATACTCATCAATATGGATTAATCCGCCTTCCTCAGTAATCTCACAAGACGATTGATTTTAATTAACAGGTAGAATATCACCTTGTAAGCCGGTTTCAAAAAGCCACTGTTTAATATCAGCAAAACAGGCTTGCTGACTAATATGCGAAGCAGGGTATGTGGAAACTTTCCCGTCCTGCACAACGCCAGCAGCAGATTCAAATAGTGCGCCTCTTTTTTACTCCACTTCTTGTGGTAAATTTCAGTTTCTTCGTTAGCGATTAAATTGTCTTTCTTGACCCGTTCATAGAGCGATGTTCCCGGATACAAGACAATCGCAAACATGCCGATTTTATACGGTTTTGGTATCTCTGATATAAATTTAAGCGTCTCCACCTTGTCCTCATCGGTTTCATAAGGCACATCCAGAATAAAATCATACGATATGAGAGATAGTTTGTCTTTGTATTTATTGAGGGCGTAGATGGCTTTCATCACGCGCTCATTGGTCATGTATTTCCGGTTAAAAATTTCCTGGATGTGTTTGCTGCCGGTTTCTATTCCCATCTGGATGCTGTCAAGCCCCGCGTCTATAAGATATTCGAGTTTTTCTTCGGTAATGGTCATAGGACTTCCAAGGCAATAAAATGGCAGGCGTATCCTCTTCTTGTATTCAGCGCAGAATTCCTTGATCTTGTCAATGTTTCTGGCAAAAAACGAATCATCGGACAGGCAGAAATATTTTATGTAGGGAAATTTTTGTTTAATCGCCTCGAGTTCGCCAAGGACATGTTCCGTGCTCCTCCATCGTAAATACCGCTGTCCGTGGTAAAGCTTCCGGAGACTGTCATTGCAGCAGTAACTACAGTTGTGGGGGCAGCCCCGTCCCGTTAAAGTCATGTAAGAAGGACTTCTTACGGTAAGCGAAAACAAGCTGTGTTTTATTTGTTTCTCCATCTCACCGGCGGTTATGGGCGCAATTGTATCGTAGTCGAGTATATAATTCTCTTTGAGATCGTAATCGGGGGGTGGAATCCTGTCTATGTCGTACTCCAGCGACCGCATGGTATTCTTGATAATATTCCCATTTTTCCGAAACCAGATGTTTTGCACATCGTGATAGGCGGTATTCATTTCCATTTTTCTGGCAAGTTCCAGCATGGCGTCTTCGCCGTCTCCGATACAGGCCATATCGGCATAATTCAGGCATTCCTCCGGCCTTACCGTGGGATGTATGCCACCCCAGATGACGGGAATATTTAGTTTTGCTTTTATATTCTTTGTTATCTGCACGGCGCCATCGTAGAAATTGGTCATGAGCGTCACGCCAACAAGGTCAGAATGACTGCATATTTGCGTCACCTCGTCCAGCGCCTTCGCTGAATATCGCTCCCTGCTCGTTACAACGCTGTCTATAAAAGGGTCGGGTAAAAAAATTAATTGTGTTTCAAAGTGATGTTGTTTGAGATACGAAGATATCGTCCGTATGCCAAAGGAAGTTATATCTGGGTAAGGAGAAATAAGGGTAATTTTCATTTTTTGCCTTTTATAAAACGCAGAACCTTTCTTGCATGGTGAAATATCAATTTGTACACGGGTCTTAAAGCGGGATGATTCAATACTGCCACCACATATTTACTAATTAATATTTTCAACAGGAGGTGGGGGAGTTTCCCATTTTTACAAAGCATCAGGAGCAAATTGGGGTAATTTTCCTCCACCTTACCATACATTTTTCTATAAATATCACGTTCCTCATCAAGCGATGGGTTGTCTGCCTTTACCCGATCGTAGAGAGATGTTCCCGGATACAGCACCAGGGAAAATATACCAATCATATACGGTTTCGGTATCGTAGAAATAAACCGTAATGTTTCTATTCTGTCTGCATCTGTTTCATAGGGCACGTCCATAATAAAATCATACCCGATGGTGGATATCCTGTCTTTGTATTTCATGATTGCCTGGATGGCATTCATCACCCTTTCGTTGTTCATGTGTTTGCGGTTAAACACCTCCTGGATGTGTCTGCTGCCCGCCTCTATGCCCATCTGGATACTATCCAATCCTGCGTCAACCAGATATTCAAGTTTTTCCCCAGTAACCGTGAGCGGGCTTCCAAGGCAGTGAAACGGCAGGTTTACTTTCTTTTTGTATGCTTCGCAAAACTCCTTGATATCTTCAGCTTTTCTTGCAAAAAACGCATCGTCGGACAACCAGATATAACCTATGTAATCAAATTTTTCTTTTATGGCGACCAATTCATTAATAACGTGCTCCGTGCTCCTCCATCGCAAATATCTTTGTCCATGGTACAGTTTCCGCAGACTGTCGTTGCAGCAATAACTACAACTATGAGGGCAACCGCGTCCCGTTAGCGTCATGTACACACCTGCCCTAACGGCCTTTGAAATGATGGTGTTGCAAATGACTCTTTTGAAAGATTCGTAATCCATTTTTGTTAATTTGTTATTGTCCAGGACGTAATTTTCCGTGAGTTCATAGTCCGGGGGTGGAATGCTGTCCATGTCCTGAATAATAGGTTTCAAGGAATTCTTTATAATATATCCGTTCTTTTTCAGACAGATATTGGGCACATCGCTGTAGTCCCTTCGTTCAGCAAGTCTTTGCGCCAGTTCTAACACAGCAATCTCCCCATCCCCAACGCATACCATGTCGGCGTATTTCAAGCACTCTTCCGGACGTACGGTGGGGTGAATACCGCCCCACAGAATTGGGATGCTCAAGTGTTTCTTCAGGTTCTGTGTTATTTGAACTGCGCCGTCAAAAAAATTGGTCATTAAGGTGACGCCAATGAGATCGGACTTGCTGCAAATATTTGCAACCTCATCCAGGGTATTTTCGTCGTACCGCTTCTCACATACGGCAAAGCTATCCCCAAACGGATCCGGCAGGAAGATGAGTTGTGTTTCGAAGTGATGCTGCTTTAAATAGGAGGATATGGTTCTTATTCCAAACGAGGTTATGTCCGGATAGGGCGATATCAGCGTTATTTTCATTTAATACCTTCCATTTCTGAAAGTAAAAAGGGGATTAATTCAGTTCCCGTACTATCAGCTTTTCAAATTTATCCCAAAAGTGCCAGTGACATGGATATCTCTGCACATGGCGCTCAAATAATTTAATAAATTGCATCATAATTTGCAGGGTGCGGTCATGATCGTCAGGGTCATTTGCTATCTGAAGCGGCTCGCCAATAGTGGCTTCAAACCGGTTGAACTGCTTTCTGATGGTAAATAAAGGAAGTACCGGCGTACCTGTTTTTAATGATAACGCAGCATAGCCGGCAGGAAAGAGCACATGCTGATTTAAAAATTTTACCGGTAAAAATTTACCCACGAATTTATCTCCGCCCGTCCCGTCGCCCGTCATCATGAGGATGCCGTTGGCCTCCAGATGTTTAAATAGCGGTCTCAGAAAAGAATCGGCGCTGATAATTGTTGCCGGAATCATGCTTTCGTAAACTTGCCTGATTTTGAAAGCGACATTTTTCCCGATACGGCTCAATCCCGCGTCAGAAGGCAGCCCCAGTTGGTTGATATTATATCCTTTCAACCCCAATGCGAAAAGGGGCAACTGGGCAGGGCCAAAATGACCATGCACAAGGATACAACCCTTGTTGCGTAGCAGCGCCTGGTCTAAGTGTTCGAGTCCTTTAAATGCAATGAATCTATCAATATTGGTTTTGTTAAACTTTGGATACAGAAAGATATGCAGCCTGTCTATATAGTGGTTTTCCATGTATCGCCGGACGGCAGCTTTTCCGGAGTTGTGCAGGAAACGCGCAAGGCGGATGTTTTTTAGAATACACTCCTTCTTTTTCCCGGACAGGAAGTAATGAATATCGCCAAAAACCTTAAATATGAAAAAACCCACGGAAACCGGCACCGCGTTAATAAACCAGCGAAAGGGGAACCAGATTATGAGTCTTGCAATATCCCGTATTATTCCTTCTTCGGTATGCATGTATTTTATGTCAAGGCCTTGTTTTGAACAAGGGTATAATTTCGTATATATTTGTGAGTTGCGGCGGTTAGTCCCAAAAGAGCCCATGCGATCGTAAAGGCATAGCTGAAATCGCTCAAGGAACACACTCCCATGGCAATCATACTGGCGTATATACAGAGTAACAGGGTTCGCGCCGGGCTGGTTGGCAGCTTTTTCATGGTGTAGTATATGTCGCCGCCTAAGAAAATCGCAATGGCAAAAAGCACTATGAATCCAACAAGCCCAAAGTCACAAATAATGGAAATATAGATATTATGAGTATGCGGAACCGGCGGATAAAGGTAGTACGTACCCCCCCCGATACCAAGTCCATTTAAGTAAGCGTCATTGCGTATTACCTCCTTGATTGCGGTCTCCCAGTATTCAAACCGAAGACTTGTCGCCTCTGATGTGGCAGATGAAGAGACCAAACGACTGGTAGTGTGTCCCTTTTCCGCGGTCTTTTGGAGTAAATAGCCGACAATATTAAAGAAGATTATAAAAATAATCAGGGAAGAGACGCCGATGTAGCAGAGATATTTTATCAGGTTTTTTCTTATGTTAATCAGGAAAGGGGTAATAAACAGGAATCCTGCAACCAGTCCCGCCAATGGCGCCTTTGACTGTGAGAAAAAAAATGCGAACAGCATGAATGCGATGGACAAGAAGAGTAATATCTTATGGGTTGTCTTCTGTGCGTTGGCTGCTAATCCGGCGGCAAATAAGATCGCAATTGAGACAAAGATCGCGCCGGATTTTTCTTCCGCAATCCCTTCCGCCCTCATTCTTCCCATGGTGAAAAAGCCGACAATTGAAAAACGATCGCCCATATCAAAGGTTTCTGTATACTTGTTTCCCGGCATTATGGAAATGAGCATAAAGACAGCCACAAACATAGCCATGCCTATCCAGCAGAGCATTAATTTTTTAATAGCATCCACCGAGTTCCCGTAATAGGAAATCAGGAAGTACATCGCTGCGTTGGTAATAAGCGTTATGCCCATATCTATCCCAAAGACTGTTCCGGGCGTCCAGCCTTCGGACACAATACCCCATATACAAAGAACTATTACCGGCAGGTGAATGGTGGGAAAGGCGCTTTTGGTCTGTAATGTTTTGTTTGATAATTTTTCGGCAAGAAAGGCGCACAGCGCAAAAAAGACAACGAAATTAATTGGTCTCAGAATAACCTGTTGTGTAATGTTGCGTCCAAGTATATAGGAGGCCTGAATGCTGAAAAAAGGGATGGCAATAATAATTAAATACATAGCCCAGTGCCTATCCATAATAAGTATGAACGCACTGGAGGAGATGATGAACAGCCAGAACAACGCCGTTATGGTTATAAAATCAAAAAAATAGAGTATTGAAACAATCGTTATGAGGGAGATAAAAAAAAATGCGAATACCGGAAATTGCTTGCGGAAGCCCGTGTCTTTCTTGAGAAAAGAGGGGACGTTATTGTTGTTGCCTGAAAAAGCGCCAACCGCGGAATTATACATGCTTTACTTTTTTCCCCATCAGACGTCCTGCGAATTTTACCGAATCCAGTAATTTGTGCGTTATAAAATCTTCTAATTTTAATTTGGGGTTGAGATAAAAGAGCTTCCCCAGTTCTTCCGGGGTTGTGGCAAACAAATCAGTTGTTTCATCAATAATGCCGTCCTTTATCGCCTGATCCTTTATCTTGGTGAAAGGTTCAATGCGCACCCATGATAACCCTACCCCGCCGCGCCCGAATAACAAGAGGTTCCCTTTTATAAAGAACAGGAGGAGTTTGAGGTACCCTTTAAAGTTCAGTCCCGGCGTATTACAGAAAAAAGAGAATCCAAACTTGCCGTCTTTGTGCCGTCGGGCAATGGAAAACACCCTTTGAACGTCTTCCTCGGTAAATTCCTTGCCCATCATCTTGAGCGACTGGTTTGTAATTGCATCGGGAGAAAACGCGAAATGTTCACAGCCCGCGTTCCTTGCAATCGCGAAGAGCTCTTCGTCAAAGCCAATGGGAGAATACCAGCCGCTCCAGGTAACGCCCAACTTTCTTTTTGCCAGTTCATTGCAAATGTCAACGGCGAAACTCCTGGGGAGGTTAAAGACGCTGTCAAGGAATGAAAACGATTTGACGCCATGGTTTTTTACCAAATCCTCGATTTCATCAACAACACGGCTTGGCGTCCGCAGACGCAAGCCTTTTCCGTTCAAATGCGGATAGCTGCAGTAGGTGCATCCCAGCGGACAGCCTCTCTTGGTTTGAACGCCAATAGCCAAAGGATGGAAAACGGTATATTTGCTTACCGTGTTTCTGTCAGGGAAGGGAAGGGCGTCAAAATTGGGGAGCATCCTCAACCCGGTAAATACAACGTTGCCATTTTTGCGGATATACAATCCCTTCACTTTTTCCGGCGTCGCCAGGTTATCCAGCAGTTCCGGCAGACTTTCCTCGCCTTCCAGATAAACTCCGCAATCAATTTCGGGGATACTTTGCATGATCCTTTCAGGAAAGAGGGAAAAACCAGAGCCTCCCACAAGAATTTTTACGGAAGGCAGCGTTTTCCTGACGAGCCTTACCGTTGGTTCCAGCGCGTTTATATACAAAAACAAATCACGGAGTTGCGTGGTGTCAATATTCCTCTGAGATATGCCGACAACGTCTGGCTTGAAGGCATTCAGGACAGAGGCTACCTCATCAAGAGGGTTTTCATACAAATTGGGGTCGAGAATCTTTACTTCGTGCTTTCTTCCAAGAACAGAAGCCAGGTAGGCAAGGCCGATCGGGTACAAAGCGCCTTCCTTCTCTCTTCTTCCTAAATATGCCTGAACTAAGAGTATCTTCACGGATATTATTCCTTTTTAATGGGGTCTTTAAGCCAGAATACCTTTGCGTAAAACCACGGATAATTTTTTATATATGATTCCAGAATATGAATAAAATTTTGAATATTGACGGCATCATCGTCCACAACCTGGAATGGTTTTTCAACAACTATTTTAAATGTATAATTATTTTCCCTGCGGATTAAAAACGTGGGAAGTACGGTTGCGCCCGTTCTCCTGGCGATCTGGAAAACGCCGGGTGAAAATGAGTAATCCCTTCCCAGAAACCGGGCGTGATGCCACTTTGTTCCCTCCCGGCCATCGGCCGCAACAAGCAGGACTTCGTTGTTTTCCAAACACCGGTAAGCTGACCGCAGAGATTTGTCAATGTAATGAAACACCACCGGAAAATTCTCACGGTAACCGATTCTTAACCGGAAGGCCTTTTTCCGGATAAGATTGGGTATCCGTCCTTCTACCGGCGGCGGTTCCCAACGGCTTCCAATTTGATTCACCGGATAGCCTTTGTGCCCCATGGCGGGCATGAGAAACTCTTCGTTACAGAAATGACCGTGCATGAGGATGACCCCTTTCCCGTGTTTTCGCGCATCGGCGATATGCTCAAGGCCAACGTACTGTACAATACCGTCAATGTTGTCTTTTGTCAACCGGGGATAATAAAAAGTGTCAATTGCGCTAAAGGCCTTTTCTTCGAATGTATTCTTTACAATCTTACAAATTTCTCCGTCAGTTTTGTTATGTAAAAATAGTTTTAGCCCTTTCTCGATATCGTGTCGCGCCTTTGATTGAAGAAGGTAAGATAAAAGGCCAATATTCCTGGCGCAAAGATAGCTTATCTTCCCTGGTAAACATTGAATAAAATATCTAAATGGATACCAGTATATCCACCTCGGTATTTCTCGCATCAAGGCTTTGATTTCGTTTTTCATATAAGCAGCAGGGACGAGCCGGGATTTCCCGTGGCAAGCGCCTATTATTTCCCTAAAATTTCAATGTTCCTTTGGGGGAAGCGCAAATCCTTTGTCCAGATTTGTTTCTTTCGTGTGAAAAAAGTTCCATGCAAAATATATCCCCCCGTAAAGCACGAGAGCAATGCACGCATTAGCAAGAATACGTATTACTGAATGTTCGGTATTTAAAGGGAACAAACAAAGATACGCAACCATCGCGAGTACGCTGGTGACAATCCTAAAAATCGTCCGCATACTGATTTTGACCGGCATAAACCAGATGAGGGAAAAATACAGGAATATGCAAAGTCCTGTATATGCCACCGCTACCGCAATACTGGCTCCAATATAACCGCTAAAAGGCACGAGCGCCAATCCGAGAATAAGATTTATGGCAAAGCAAAACATCCAGCCGTAGCCGATATAATTCTGCCTGTTGATAGACACCAGCAGGGTCTCGAATAAATAAAACAATATAATAAAGACTGATGAGCATATCAGGATTCGAAGCGAGGTTGCGGCCTGCAGATATTTAACGCCATAAATAAAATATATGATATCGGAGGCGCAGTAGAACCCCAGTATTGTTACCGGAAACGCAATGCTCAGCAAAACGGTTAATAATCTTTCCGTGAGATTTCCATTTATTCCTTTTAACAAAGACGCCTCCCTTGAAAGCATAGGGGCAAGGGCTGAAATTGCGGCCATGGGGATGATTTGGAATTGCATAATAATATTGTGGGATACCTGAAAGAAGGCAACATCTTCCAAGGTAGAGAATGCCTTTAGGATAAAGACCTCCATCCTTACGCAAATAACCGCAAGGATTGTCGTGAGTGCAATAACATACGACTCCCTTAAAAGCTCCTTCCAGGGATTGGATACGGCATCAATCGCTGTCCGGCCAGAAAGTTTGAGCTTCTTAAAAATGGAGAATGCGGTTATTGACTTGAAGAGATTGCCCGCAGTTATTGCCAGAAAAACCGAAATAAAGCCCAGGTCTAAATAAACGGCCAGGGCCGTTGCGCCAAGGGTAATAATCTTGGCGACGAAGGTGATAATGGTGTTATATTCCATCCTCTCGTAAGCCTTGAAGATGGCCATATAAGTCAGTCCCTGATAAGAAAGAAACTCAGATACAATAAATATGCCGGTGGCTATCAGCGAAATCTTATCAAAATTCATGAAAAACAAAATTATGCCCAGCACGCATAATATACCAGCAAACATTACGTTTCGTGCGGTAATCGTCCCGCGGAGATAATTGCCGGTACGCCCTTTGTCCCTTGAGATGTTGCGTACCACGATTCTTTCTAATCCGGCAAAACTGCCCATCAGGAGGAACCCCACGACCGTAACGATGAATATGTACTGACCAACAAGCTCAATACTCAGATACCTGGCGACAATCGCAACCGTCGCTATGGAAGCAAGCACCTCAACAACTTTTTCTATTGAAACAAAGACCGTATTTCTGGCGATGCGTAATAAAGGGTTTTCCATGTATTGTAGTTCAAATGATTTTTTAGAGCATAAGCATGCCGTGGCAATTTAAAAGCGTAAATTATATTTTAAAAACGGAAAAATACAAGCATAAGCTTGATCCGTACTTTTTTTGCCCGATATTCACACCGCACCAGGGGCGCTTTTATAAATGGCGTTTTAGGCTTTTACAGGCTGTGACAGGCATATTTGGGCGATGGAAAAACAATTCTTGACATAAAACAAATATCCGCTTACGATATAAACACTTTCTATTACCTTTACTGATACCTTTTACTGAAAATGTGAAATTGATATGCATCCTGTTTTTCGTATGATGAACACAATCCTTGATTTTTCCAAACAAAAGAGAACTACGTTTCTTTTCTGTCTCTTTTTTCTTGCCTTTTTTTTGAGGCTATGCGCTGTTTTTTTATTCACTGCATCACCTACCACACCGGAAAATGGCAGTAAAGACGCCGAAGGAGAGATTGTTGATAACCGCGCTTACAGCTTTAACCAGAGTTTTCGTGGAGTTAATGCAGATTACGAGTACGGCATTATTGCGAGGGCTATCGTGGAGGGAAAGGGATATTCCGCCCCTCTTGTTGAATTTGACAACGAATTTACCCCCACGGGCGTTGTCGGCTACCGGCCAACGGCAAACCAAACGCCGTTTTTCCCCTATTTTCTATCCATTTTTTACTCATTTTCAAACGGCCCGGTTGCTTTTTTCCTTATTCGATTTACCCAGGCCATTGTTTCTGCGCTGACCTGCGTTATTATTTATCTTATATCACTGCGTCTGATTCACTACAAAGCCGCTTTTGTGTCGGGGATACTGTGCTCTTGTTATCCACTCTTTGTCTTATTTACGGTAAGGATAGTACCTGAGGCCTTTTTTACCTTTTTCTTGTCCCTGACGATCCTCTCCTTATTTGTTCTGAGAGAATCTCCGTCCTTTAAAAACAGCATCATCACCGGTTCCCTGATAGGGGTCGCCTTGCTCAATAATAACGTGATAACGCCCTTCCTTCCCATTATTGGCCTCTGGTTACTCGTGTTTTTAAAATGCGCATTTCGGGACAGGGTGATAAAAATTTCGTTAGTTTTTATTATGCTAATGGTTGTTATTGCTCCGTGGCTTATCAGGAATCATCTGGTCTTTCACAAATTTCCCTTATTAAAATCCACCACAGGATTTAATTTGTGGCTTGGCAATAATCCTGCCGGCAGCGGCACCTTTTTCTCGGGAGGCCGGGAAGATATAAATAACATTGTCATTAAGAAGTTTCCCGCTGCACTTAAGTTGTCGGAAGTGGAACAGGATGCCATTCTTTATCGGGAGGCGGTTGACTACATCAAGGCCAATCCCGGCAATTATTTAAAATTGGTTTTCAAGAGATTTTATTATTACTGGTGGTTTCCCCCTGACAAACTGGTTACAGAAAACGCCGGTTCTTACAAAAAATTTATGGCACTCCCTTATCTTGCAAGCTTGATTTTATGCGTTATTGGTATCGCCGCGAGGATAAGGGAAAACTGGGCGGAATGCCTTCTTGTAGTTGCCCTGATGTTTATCGTCTCATTTGTTTACAGCCTGTTTATTGTCGGCCACCTGAGATATAGAATGCCCATTGAGCCATACATGCTGTTATTTGCTTCACAAGCAATATTTCTTTTTACCAGAAGATTCTCGCGGATGTGCGCGCATCCGTGTGGGAATCGGAATTTAGCAAAATCTGAAAAATAATTTATGAAAAAATACTTATTGTCTGTTTTTCTGCTTTTTACCTTTTGCGCCTATTGCTACGGACAGGGGGGAATCCCTCCCAGAGGTATAATCACGCCAGAAGAAATTTCTGATGTGTTAAATCAGGTGAAATCAAACCCTACCGATGCTGATACCTTTGATAAGCGACTGGAAACAGTGGATGTCTGGATAATGCTATTGATCAGGTCGGGACGGGCTGACGAGGTGGCGAAACTCGCCCCACCCGATACGATTCCAAAAATTTACGAACTGAAGATGGCAGGCCAACATGATGCGGCATGTCAAAAGATAGATTCGTTATACCTGGAACTAGAGAAAATAGGGTTGCCGGAAATTCCAGGAAATGTAAAACCGCCAAGCATGGGAGAACCAAGAATGCCTCCACCAGAAAGAGGCGCAGGCAGGGAGATACCTCCTCAGCAGCAAACGTTGCCGTCTGAAGAAGAAGACTCTGCCGATATGAAGCAGAAAGAGGTTGTTGTAGATTTCGGCGTAACCGAGGGGGAAATTAGTCCGTACGTATTTGGAACGACTTTGGGCCCGGATTGCGATGAGAAAGAAAAGCAGTTATTGAAAGAGGCGGGGTTTAAATTGCTTATGGTTATGTTGCCAATCCAGGGGGACGAGCCGATCCCTTATACGATGGATGATTTCAAAAAAGACCTGAAAATTATACTGGACGTGGGCGCGACGCCGCTCTTTACCCTTATCCCCAGCGCAAAACCCAGGAACGAGAAGCAATACTTCGCCCAGGTGAAAAGCATCGTAACATACATTAACAACGAATGGGTGGAAAAATATTCCGGCAGGGAATGGCTGTTCCGCTTCGGTAACGAGCCAGACCTTCCCTTCTACTGGAGGGGAAGCCGTGAAGACTTCCTGGAAATGTACGCTCAATGGGCAAAAATAGTAAAGGCGGTAAATCCAAAATTTATTATCGGCGGGCCGGGCTTGCAATTTGGTTGCGTACAGGAAGGCAAAGTGGGGTCTATTATTGATTATTCCAGGCTCGCCCCGTGGATGACCACTTTCCTGCAATATCTCGACAAAAAAAAGGTACCGACTGATTTTGTCTCCTTCCATGCATACAGTCCTCATATTTACATGTCTTTTAATCGGCAGATTAAAACAGTGCATGAGGAATTGACAAAGCATGCAAAGGGCAGTCCCTTGTTCGGGGTACCGAAATTAGGGAATGATGAATGGAATATCATGGTTGGAAAGCCCTGGTCAGGCATGTACAATCCTGTTTTTGACCACGCATGGACGGCTGCCCATAACGTGTGCGCGTTGATAAATATGATTAACGAGGGTCTTTGGCTTTCTGTCAGGCACGGAGGTGTGTGTCGGGTAAAGCTACAGAACCAAAGAATTGCTCCCCCCGGCGGGGCATCGCCGGGACGCCCCGGAGCGCCGCCTCCGGGCGGTCAGTTACCACCGGGAGTAATGCCGCCTGAACAGGGGAAAATGGATGAAGGAATGGAAGATTTCCTGATGGTGACTGAAGATGGCACACCGAAACCGGTTTACTACGCCTTTAAAGGCATAAATCGGCTTTCTCAAACACCGGTTAAATTAAAGACAACCGGCAACGACGGCGTTAGCTTCGCCGCTATTGCCGGAAAATCGAAGGACAACGGCAGGGTAACCATTGTGTTGGTCAACTACAACAGCGCCAAAAGTCAAAAAATGTTAAAAGGCCCTCCCGTTGCGGAAGACGAACACCGGCACATATTGAAAAAACTATCTGTCTCGGCCTTTGATACCTTTGGGGGGTACAAATTGCTGCTGAAGAACCACCCCTGGTCATCAAAAGACAAAATTGTGATGAGACGATATGTGGTTAGCGAGAAGGACCATCTGGGGGAAGCCGGGAACAAAACCTTTACGAGTACAGATAAAATCGAACTACAGAGCGAAATGGCCTCCCCCGGCATCCATATAATAACATTCGAAAGGCAACGGTAGACACGATGTTTTTAATTGCAATTGGTATATTAGCTGTTATAATCCCACAGTCCCTGGCTACGGCAGGATTGGCGTAGTTTTGTGAAACGATGGTAACGTTTGTAACTATGGTTAAAAATAGACTACTACTGCAGAAGGTTTTCCTCATACCCTTGTTATGGCTGGCATGTTTCTTCCCTTGTAATCTCAATGCCGTGTTACTCATAGGCGCTGAAATACAGGAGGAGGATTTATCGAGTTATGTTATAGGCGCTGGGGATAAGCTGGAAATAACTGTTTTCAGGAATACCGACCTTGACGTATCGCCACAGGTGGACACCATGGGTGAAATTACCTTTCCGCTGCTGGGGGGAATGAAGGCGTCAGGCCTTACCCCTTACCAGGTGAGGGATAGAATAACCGAAGGACTCCGGAAGTACATCACAAATCCACAGGTAACCGTTAACGTTTCTACCTATCAAAGTCAAAAGATTACCATCATGGGAGAGGTCGAAAGTCCGGGTGTCCTGCAGATCGAAAAACCTCAGCCTATTTATGAACTCATCTCGAAGGCGGGTGGATTTACCGAAAATTCAAACAAGGATAACGTAACAATTCTCAGAAAAGACAAAAAAGGCGCCAGGCAAATTTTAAGTATTGATATGAGAAAGATGCTTGAGGAAGGAGACACCTCACAGAATATTTTAATATACAAAGACGATATTATTTACATCCCTAAAGATATACGGAAAATAACGGTATTGGGAGAGGTTAACAGCCCTGGCACGGTAGACGTCAAAGAGCGGCTGGGGATATTGGAAGTCATCACGAAGGTGGGCGGCTTTACTGATTATGCAAACAAAAACAACATTATCATCATGGGCAAGAACGATAAATCACACGTGAGAATCCTGGATTATCAGCAGATACTTGACAATAAGGATTTGAGCAAAAACATAGTCCTTTCCGACGGCGAGGTTGTTTACGTCCCTCGTGAGAACAAACAAGTGCTCCTTCTTGGGGAAATCCAAAATCCCGGCATTGTGAATAATGACCCCCCGCAAACCCTGTTAGAGGCTATTACCAGGAGAGGCGGCGTTACCAGCGACGGGAATAAGAGCAAGGTAGTTGTCATCCGGGGCGGTGCGGATAAGGCCAACGTCAAGACCTATAATCTCAAGAAAATAGTGAAGGATGGTGATATGTCACAGAACATCATACTTCAAAAAGGAGATATTATCTATATACCTCCGACCTTCATGGCAAGCACGGAAAATGTGCTGAATCATGTAAAAAGCATCCTTTCCGTTGCTCTGTCGGCGGAAAGCGCTATCACCTTCTGGCCTCAAACAAGGCAGGTGCTTGAGACGGGGAAGTCTAGCACGGGTTCTTCCCTGACAATAAGCCCGGGACAATAAACATAAAAGGCTAAAATAGTGGAACTAAAAAAATACTGGCGTATATTTGTGAGAAGAAAAGTTCTGTTTTTTAGCATTTTTGGCGGCATTGTCCTGGTGTCGCTTTTCCTCGGATTTTCTTTCTCACCCATCTATTACGCATCAAGCCGGGTATTGATAAAGAATACCGATCCCAACACCACGATTGTTTCTTCCATGCCGACCAACGCGGGAAAGATAAATTATATAGAAACCACCAACGCGCTGGGCAATATGCAGGCGCTTATAGAGAACGACACCTCTATTGGCAAGGTTATTAAAGACTTAAACCTTTCTTCGGGAGGCAAGCCGTATGCGTGTATGGAATTCCTGAATCCCGGCCTGGCCACCCTGCTAAAAAACAAACGAGGAGTAAAGGTGAAACAGGTCAGTGACACGGAAATATTTGAGATCACCGGATATTCACCTGACGTGGCGGAGGCGGAAAATATTTCCAATGCAGTCGTGGCGAACTTCCGGCGATTGAATACGAAAATTAACCGGAAAGAGGTGAACGGCGTGGTGTCTCTCTTACAGCGAGAGACTAAGAAAATAAAAGACACCATCGCCTTTTTTGAAAATGCCATAAAAGACTACCAGGTCAGGCACGAAGTGATAGCCATCGAGAGCAAGTCAAGCGAAATGGTTACCCAGCTTATCGCATTGGAATCGTCCCTTGCCAAGATGGTGTCAGAGAAGGAAATGGAGCATCCGGACGTCGCTGCTGCACTACGACAGATAACCGCCATGAGAAGCGAACTGTTAAAAATTCCGGAAATTCAGATTAACTACAATACCATAAAGCGAATTTCCGACAGCATGGTGGATACCTACAAAAGCCTGATGAGCGACCTTGAAAAGGCAAAAATTCTCAGGGCAATGAACATAACGAATGTCTCTGTCCTTGAGCGTGCGCAAATATCCCCCCTTCACAAGAAATACAACACCTATTTCCCCAAGAAAAAAATAATGCTGATGCTTGGCATTATGCTGGGAAGCACCCTGGGCGCTTTTGTCGTATTTGTAAAAGAATATCTGGATGACACGATAAAAGAACCCGAAGACGTCCGCGACATGCTTGCGCAGCCGCTTTTGGGCGTACTTCCCGGAAACAATCAGCCTGTTTCCCCACGCGCCTTATCGCCGCAATTCACCGGAAAAGTCTCCGGCACAATGCTGGGCATAAAGCATGTGATGAACGGGAAACCGCCAAAATTCCTAACGATAACCAGCTTTGGCAAGGGAGAGGGAAAGACCACCCTGTCTTCCTGCCTGGGATATCTAACGGCAGAGAGCGGGACAAAAACCCTTCTGGTGGATTTCGGCGTAGATGCCCCAAAGATTCATAATTATTTTGAAGTTCCATCGCCGGAAATTGGCCTAATTGACTGTATTCAGTCAGGCAAGAAACCCGAAGACGCCCTGGAAAAGTTAAAAGGGGACAGCCTGTTTCTCCTTTCAATGGGTAAGAGTTCCGCGGTGGGCGCATCGCTCAATTCGAAAAAATTACAGGAGCTTTTCAGTGGTCTTCAGGCAATGTTTGATGTGATTATATATGACACACCATCATTTGAAGATGGGTTTGAGTATGCCCTGACTGCTTATGGTCTTGATAATGTGATTGTCGTAATAGAAGCTAATAAGTCTTCAGGGGAACAGATACAAAGAGAGCTTGCGTTCCTCAAGGGCAAAGGAATAAACCTGCTGGGCGCGGTATTAAATAAATATCCTTGAAACAGTCCATTCACTCCAAAAGAACCAACCCGTAAATATTAACCTCGTCGAGTTTGTCCTTGAGCGTTTCTATCTTTAAATGGTGATTTCTCGCCGTTTGATAGACATCAATACCGCATGCCTCCATTGATGGCCTTGCCTCTGTCGTGCGGATGCAGGCGGATGCCGTTGTGCAATTATCGCACAGCTTACAGGGTCCTGCGCCAAGCCCGAACGCCTTGTAAAATCCCAGCGAAAACGCCTGTTTTTCAACCTCAGCGGTAACATAGCGCATCTGCCAGCTCAGGTGTCCGTGAAGGAGTAACGCCGTACTGTATTCCCCAAGAATCTTCTTCATCTCATCATACGATGGCGAGTGGGGCGGACAGGTCAGCTTTTTCCCGTACTCCTCGCATCCATATTTGCATTTCAGTTGAACCCATCGCGCAACGGCGATCGTATTCGTATGAATCGTGTATGCTTGTTCACAGCCAAGTTCCACGGATTTTTTAATCAGTACGTCGCACAAACCTTTGGAATCAAAGTGCGATGCGACATTCGTCTTGGTGTTAGGTATGGCTGAATCGGGTACATGCATAGGTAAATCTCCAGTGCTTGAATAGTAAGCGTTATCATCAGAAATTGTTCATGTAGGGTTTTGCATCATGCCCGGCGCTAATAAGCATTTCTGCGATTTCATTAGGCACGTTTTCATCTATCTTGAAGTCCATCGTTTTTTACACTTGAACAGACACCAGTCTTTCACGGGATAATTCGGCTGCATAAGCTAGGGCCGCCTTAATATCGTCGGAATTTAGTGAAGGATAACTCTTTAAAACTTCTTCTTTGCTGACCCCATCTGCTAAATTTTCAAGTATAATTGAAACCATTATACGTGTCCCTTTAATACAGGCTTTCCCATGACATACAGACCGATCTACTGTTATTCTGTCTCTCCAATCCATTTTTAGTCTCCTTAAATATTTTCCCGCAATAATACCGTTTGAATCCGTCAGGTAGGTTGGGTTGAACAGGCGTGAAACCCAACACAAACCTTTTACGGTATTCACTGAGCTGTGGGTTTCGTGCCTCAACCCAACCTACCGAACTTTCATTAATGATGGCTGGCTTTTAAATCCTCCAAAGAAATGTATTCAGTTTCACCTTTTTCCAATTTCTTTTTTCTTTCCTGGAGAATATCTTTATGCCATTCCGGAGATTCGATTTCTTCTTCATTGCATAATGAATCCCATAATTTTCCCATTGCTTGTAAACGTTCAATGGTAGACATTTTCTCTATTTCAGTTAAAATCACAATTACCTCCTTAATTTATTACTAACACAAATCGTGTCCTGCTTCTCGATAAAAAAACCAACTTCAATAGCAAGATTAAAGCCCGACCTCTTCAGCTTCCACGTGTTATACGGATTCAAGCTCTTTGAGCGTCTTGCCATCTTTGCTCTTCCACGCAGTAAGTCCGTTTGCATGACCACCGTGAATCACAGCGGCGGCAGCGCTAGGACTGGAAAACTCTATATCTCGGGTAAACAAAAGATGATTTGTTTTAACAGTGAGAACGCCATCGTCTTTTAATTTTTGTCGCATATTTAGTGCCCACGGATATTTTTGAGAGGAAGGGCGCTCATTTAGAACGGCTTGTGACCCTGCAAGCACTACAATTCCATTTGGTGTTAAATGCCCGGTGGCTTTAATTCCTTTTATTTCGCAGAAAAGCGACACAAGCGCAGTTCTACTGGCCGCATTTAATGTTATTGGAACCAATACCTCTACACCGAGCACAGGTAATAATTGGTGGATTTTCTCAAGAAAGATTTCCATGTCTTCGCGGTCAGATTCCGGTAACGGTGAACCGCTACTTTGACTGTTTTTAACTTGGGCACGACCAGATTGTTTTGCTTTTTCGATTAAGCGCCCCTCAAGATACCTGATGTGGGCTTTGGTGAGATTTTCGTCCTTGCTTGTGAAGAATACGATGTGATTCCAAAAGTCTTTGTCGAGATGGCCTTTTACTCTGTCTCTAATGGACTCAGCCTCTCCGATATATACGACACTCTTTCCAGTTTCCGGATCAATGCCTGTGAGAAAGTAGATGCCTGGCTTCTGAGACTCATCACGGGCAAGCACGCTATCGAATTCGCTTCTTGGGCCAGCGACAGCTTTACCTATCCAACTTGATAATTCTGCAATTCGGAGCCGTTTTGGGTCTCCGTGGGCAAGAAAGATTTTAATGGTTGCGCTTGGCATGAATTGAATCCGTATAACGTGAATTATTCCGATAATTGCGGTAATACATTATGCATTATTAATTTCCGTGTCGTAAATGTAGATAATTCGATTTGTTTTGTCAATGATATTTTATTGCAGACGCTTGTATATTTCTTTTCTATGCCCGATACGGAGAACAACGATATCGTTGCCTTCAATATCAAAAATTACCCGATAATCGCCTATTCTGAATCGGTACGTTCCAATTGACGGATCGCGGAGTTTGTCAGAATATAAAAGTGGGTTTGCTTGCAGTTTCAGGAGTGCTTTTCCTATGCGGTTTTTTGCGGCAGGATCCAGCTTCTTTATATCCCTTTCGGCTCTTGGGGTATAGGTGAGCTTGTAATTCATTCGCCAAAAATCTCATTATGCGATTTTGTTTTGCCCGCTTTATACTCTTCTCTTGCCTCACATATGCTTTGCAGGTAATCAGGAGAGGTAATGGCAAGCAAATCCTCAATGAAAGCTTCTCTGTCCTTTTTTTTCATTCTCTTTACTGCTTCTATGATTTCGTCTGCTGATATAGGCACTTTTAAATCGGGCATTTAAAGAACCTCCTGTTTAGTCTAATTTTTCAAATTATTTATGTTCACGTTTTACCACAGTATGAAATTCAAATCAAAAGGCTGTTAAATATAGTCTTGCCATCTTTTACCGCCTCCCGCCCAATTCTAATTCTATCCTTTCTATTTCCTTTTTTACCTCTTCCGCGTCGGGTGCGTTGGGGTTGAGTTTCAGGTAGGTCTGATAATCTTCCAACGCATCCTCGCTTTTCCCAAGCTTTTTGAAGGTGTTTCCGCGATGAAGGTAGGCAAGGGGATTGTAAGGGAAGAGTTCAATGGATGTGTTAAAGTCCGTAAGGGCTTCGTTAGTCCTTTCCAACAGGTTTTTAACCTGTCCCCGTTCGTAATACACACCAGCCAATCGTGGGTTCAATTCAATCATGGTGTTGTAATCTGCCAGACACTTTTGCATATCGCCTTTTCCGCGGTGCGCCTTTGCGCGGATATAGTAGGCAAAGGCGTTGTTTGGCGTGTATTTTATGAAGGTCGTTACATCATTAATAGCATCATCAAAGCGTTGCGCGTCGGCATGGAGAATGCCCCTTTTCATGTAGATTTCGGTATTTTCCGGATTCAGCTCCAGCGCCCTGTTAAAATCTGCCAACGCCTTTTCCGGTTCGCCCGATTCTGCATAGGCAAGCCCTCGATGTGCGTAAGCGGCTGCATATCCGGGGTCCAGGGCAATGGCCTTGCTCAGGTCTTCTATGGTCATGTCCGGCCTGCCAATCATTTCGAAGGCGACGCCACGATTGTAGTATGACAGGGTCGAGTCCGGATCCAGCAATATTGCCTTGCTGTAATCCATGATGGCCTTATCAATAACCTCAATGTCGGCGTACAAAGAGCCGCGGTTATAGTAGGCGGGCGCATAATCGGGATTCAGTTCTATGGCCTTGCTATAATCCTTTAACGCCCGGTCTGTGTCTTTCTTCTTTTCATAAATTACCCCCCGGTTGCAAAAGGCCACTGCGTCGCTTCCGTGTAATTCAATCGCATGGTTTACGTCTTTGAGCGCGGCTTCAATATGGCCTTTTTCTTTTTGTATGATTGAACGGTTCTGGTAAATATCGGCAATTACTTCGTTCAGCGACAGATTTTTGAGATAACAGCCGTTCTTGATGCTTGTTTGTGAAATGCGTTTCCCGTGCATGTTGATGTAATAACTGTCTGGCGTGAACATGCCTTCGTAGCCTGTTTCTATATTTCTCCGAAAGTCTCTGTCGTCGTAACGCACAAATATATGCTCCGGCACGCTTACACCGTATACAGGCAGGCGTAAACCTTCCGCCACGCTGAGATAGAGGATTGACAGACCCACACAATTGCCCGTTTTCGTGTCCAAAACTTTGTTTAAGGATATATGCTCCAGATCGCCCGTCTGCACATACCTAAACTGTAGCTCGTTAAAAAGCACAACGTTCATGGTCCTGAGAATCTGCTCCGGTTCTGTTTCGTCGCGTAGACTCGTCCTGATATTTTCAACGATAACTTCCAGTTTTTCGAGATAATACGCCATATTCAGCTCCGGATAGGATTCTTTTGCAATTTCAAGTGCGGTTTTTGCCAGGCTTTTATCCTCGTTGATTTCCCACATCTGGTTTGGTTTTAAACCTTCTGCCCAGAGATTAAATGAAGTGGGTGTCAGACCAATGAAAAAATATTTGAAACCACAGATTACAAAGATAAGAAATACGAATTTCTTACTTATCTGCGTAATCGGTGAAATCTGTGGTTGCCTTCTCATGTTTTTAGTACGCATGTTTGTGAATGAGGCCATTCCAAAGGGTGAGCCAGATTATCTTCAAATCAAAATTGAGCGACCAGTTTTCAATGTAGTACAGGTCATATTCAATTCGTTTTTCCAGCGAAGTATTGCCACGCCAGCCGCTGACCTGCGCCCATCCGGTAATTCCCGCCTTCATCTTATGTCTCAGCATGTATTTGGGAATGGTGTTTCTGAAATTTTCAATAAAGACAGGCCGTTCGGGACGCGGCCCCACGATGCTCATGTCTCCCCGTAATACGTTGAAAAACTGTGGAAGTTCATCTAGGCTTGTCTTTCTCAGCAGTTTGCCTGTTTTTGTGCATCGCGGGTCGTCTTTTTGCGTCCAAACCGGCCCCGTTGTTTTTTCTGCATTCACTAACATCGTCCGGAATTTGAGCATGTTGAACGTTTTGCCGTCCAATCCCATCCGTTCCTGCTTAAACAATACGGGACCTCCGGAAGTCAGTTTAATTAACACGGCAAGGGTCAGCATAACGGGGGCTGTAAAAAGTAACACGAAAGAAGAAAATACGACGTCCAGCACCCGTTTTACGATAATATTCCACCCGTAGAGAGGCGTGTCGCGAAGGCTGATGAGCGGCATGCCCTCAAACTCACCCACGCTGCCGCGCAGGGTGACAAACTCAAAGAGATCGGGCAATACCATGATGCTGACCATTTCATCGCCAATCCATTCCAGCACCTCTTTCAGTTGACTGTGGGCATGGAATGGCAAGGCGATAAAAACGATATCAATGTTTCGTTTGGTGATCAGCTCGCGGGCGTCAGGGTACTTTCCCAAGACCTTTATTCCCTGAATATCATTTCCGACGATATTCGGGTCATTCGTTAAAAAACCGGATACCTGGACTCCAAGCTCGGGATGCTTTCGTAATTTGGTTACGAGCTCTTGGCCAAGTTTTTCTGCGCCGACAATTAAGGCGTATCTTTGGTTATACCCCCGCTGTCTGAGGAAACGGAGGAGTTCACGAAACACTATCCGCGTCAGGCTGAGGAATACGATGTTAATCAACCAAAAATAAATAAAGGTTAACCGGGAAAATTCATATTGACGGAAAAGAAAGGTGAGCGAGATAAAGATCAGGGTGGCAAAGGTGGACGCCTTGCCGATATCCAGCACCTCAGAAAACCTGGTGGAAACCCTTCGGGGACGATACAGGCCAAATGTCTTGAAAACCAGTCCCCACAGGGGAATCATGAAAACCAGGAGCGCCAGATAGACTTTAAAAGGAGGTATTCCTTTATAGACGGGCACGATGCCTGAATAAAAGCGCAGATAGTAGGAAAGCACCCAGGAAACCGACAGGGTAGCCCAGTCCATGAGGAGCAACAACGATTCAAAAAATTTGCTGTGCTTTTTCAGCATGAGAGATTTTCCAGAAAGATGCTTATGTCTTTTCGGTAAATTTTCCTGAGTTTCATAGCTACTTGAGCATCTATGTCGGCCTTCAATACCGTTAACTTTCCTTTGTCCACTTTATCCCATCCTTCTTTATTTTTTCTGCCAGTCTGTGTCCTTCCATCTGAATGATGTCCACGTCAACACCCGCCTCCCTTGAGATGAAGGACATAACCTTGAAAAAATATTCATCTCTTAATCCTGTACAGCCAATATCTACGTCAGAACCTTCTGTAAATTTGTACGGCCTTACAATCGAACCAAATAGATATACGTCTTCAAACGGAACATCCTGCCGCAGCTTGCCAAAGATATCAAACAGATTCTTTATTAATTGTAAACGCAGTTCTTCTCGTTCCCTCTTTTTCCGTTCAAGCGCTATATCAAGCACAGGGGTCTCAAATTTCTTACCCACACCACATTCTCCTTTTACACGTCTCTACCATTACAGAGTCTTTCGACATGCCGCTTAAATTTTTCTTTGAATATTTGACAGTCAAATCCCTCTGCGTTTCTTCGAATCGCAAGCGGGTCAAACAGGTTTGTATGCTGTTCGAAGAACTTTACTGCCTTCATTAAGGATTCCTCTGTTTGTTCCTGAAAAAATACCCCTGTCGGGGATTCCGGCTGTTTTTGCGCCGTTTCGGGTGTGGTTTCCGAGTACGGAAACAATCCGCGCACCGTTTCCAATACGCCTCCCTTTGCAAAAGCAATCACCGGTTTTCCGCACGCCTGCGCTTCTAAAGGAACAATCCCAAAATCTTCTTCCCCCGGGAAAATCAGCGCCTTGCATCCCCTGTAGTAATCCCTCAGGGTTTCGCTGGATTGCCAGCCTATGCACGTTACGTGCTTCTTTGCCATCTTCCTGATTTGTTCTTCTTCCTGCCCGCCTCCGATGATAATCAACGGCAAACCCAGCTTTTCAAATGCACCCACAGCAATATCAATCCTTTTGTACGGGGCAAAGGCGGATACCATGAGATAGTAGTCTCCTTCCTTATGGGTATCTGCGGGCGTATAAAGAGAACAATCCACCGGCGGATGAATGACCTCCGCAGTTCTCTTATAATGTTTTTTTATCCGATTTGCAACGTTGTGGGAATTTGCCACGAAGTAATCCACGCGATTGCTGGAAGCGACGTCCCACATCCTTAAATAATGAGCGATAGCGGGCATCAGGAACCGGGAAACGGGTCCCTTTTTTCCATCGCCAAAATAGGTGTTATACTGTTCCCATACATAACGCATCGGGGTGTGACAATAACATATATGGATTGTAGCGGGAGAGGTCAGCACCCCTTTTGCCACACAGTGACTGCTTGATACAACGACGTCGTAGCCCCTCAGATCGAAGCCCTCGATTGCCAGGGGAAACAACGGTAGAAAAGAGCGGTAGCGCTCCCTGGCAAGGGGTATTTTTTGAAGGAAGGACGTCCGAATCCTTCTTTCCTCTATTATCTTTGAAACAGAGCCGCGCACGTGGATTAAGGTGAAGATGTCCGCGTCTGGGAAGAGTTCACAGAAAATCTCTAAGACCTTTTCTCCGCCCCGCATGCCGGTAAGCCAGTCATGAATAATAGCAATCTTTTTCATATTTAGTTATACAGTGCGTCAACCAGTCGCAGCATCTTCTTCATACGTTTTTCGTAGGTATGCTCCTTTGCCGCAGAAATACGCGCCTCCAGTGGCGCTGTATTGCCCTTCAAAGCCTCCTCAACGCCCCGGATAAAATCCTGGGGCGATTGGGCTATGCGCGCCACGTTCCGAAAGTCGCGCAGCGCCGGTAAATCAACGCTCACTACTGGTTTTCCTGCCGCCAGATACTCAAAAAACTTCATGGGAAACATGGATTCCGTGTATTCATTTAATGCGCTGGGTAATATAGTAACATCTAATCCTTTAAGGTAACAGGGTAATTCGTCATAAGGACGCGGACCTATAAGATGGATATTGTGAATGTCCTGAAATAGCCCGGTTTTCGTCCATGGGTCGCCTTCTCCTACTTTTCCGATAAGCACTACAGACCAGTCCGGCCTTTCCCTGGCTATACACCGTAGCAGATCAAAATCTACCTTGTAGTCGCTGATAGCCCCTACAAAGCCTATGCGGGGCGATGGTACCTTTAAAAGGTCGTCCGGAACGATAGTTTTAGCATCGCGCGCCTTGGAAAAATGTCCGAAATCGGCAACGTTTGGGAAATAGAAGGTATTGGGATTCCACGCGCCTCTCGTTTCCGCCAATTTCGGAGCCGTAGCAAAAACAAGGTGCGCCCTCTGAACCAGCTCTTTTTCGGCCTGTTCAAAGATATTTGCAGGCATCCCAGGCTGGGCTTTAATATCGTCCACACAGTGGTAGATAATTTTTTTAAAGCGCTGTACATTCAATAAACGAATTGTTAACGGATTGTACGTCCATAAAATTTCCTGTCTAATGCCTGTTTTTCTGAGAGAGAATTTAAGCATGGCAGACAACAGAAATCTGTTGAGTCTCCGGACGAGGCTATACTTCTGGAGTGGAATTACAAAGGGCGACCACACCCAGATATTCTCCCGTACCTTACGCGGCCCGGCAACCAATTTCTGCAGGCGTTTTAAGATTCGCCTGGTATCCTGAGCGCTTGCGCTCGGACGCCGCAAACCCAAAGACTCAATATAAAAAACCCTGTACCCCGATGCGGCAAGCTGCACTGCGACGTGCTGTTTGTTGGTCCAGAAAGGATTGTCCCAGTCTGCCGTCGAAAGCATCACTACGTCGTGGGGTCTGATGGTCATTCAGTGTCTTTCCCTCGCGAACACATATTTATCACTCAATCAAGTTATGTGTAGGGTGGATTAAGGCGTTGGTTTTTACGCCGAATCCACCAATACTGTTTCCGGGAAAGGTGGATTCGCTATCGCTTAATCCACCCTACCGCAAACCCGCTTAATTAAAATGAAACATCCATGAGTCAAAGACTCACAAAGGGACATGAAAATGTTTATTTTTTAAACAACCAACTTCATTTTCAGGTGAAAATTCCTATACAATCCAGTTAGTTGCCGGTATTTGACGTTGAAATACCAAAATACTGTAATACCCTGTGGTGAACAACGTCTGCCCGCTTTGTCCAGGTATTCTCCAGGGCGGCATGTATCCTCTTGTCTCTCACCACCGGATTGTTCTCATCCATGGCCTTTTTTAAATATTCAGCAAACTGGAGTTTATCCGAGGCAACATAAATCAGGCCGTTAAAGCGGTCTGCCGGTGAAAGCGGCAGCGACACGATGGGTTTGCCGGATAACAGATATTGGTAAATTTTCATAGACTCGTTACCGCGGGTGCTGGCGTCGTCTTTTTTAAAACTTATCAGGACGTCAAAGCTCGACAAATAACCGGGAATCTCAGTAAACCTGCGCTCGCCAAGATACCGGCAATTTTTATACTGATGTAGAATTTTTTTAACACGGGTTGTCGTTTCTCTGTCAATACGTCCGATAAGAATAAAATCCACCTGTGGGCAATTTATTAGGCAATACTCCAGCAAATCCATATCTACCAGTTGGTTGATATTCCCCACGTATCCGGCGGTCTTACGCCCCTGATTTTCGTAGTGTTTTTTGGAAAAATCCCCTGCATGTTCGGGCGCATCCACCCCATTGGGTAAATACTCAACCTCCCGCCCGGCGTAATCCCTGTACTCTCCCAGCGCAGGAGACGTTGAAAATATCCATGTGCATTTTGGGAGAATTGTTTTACACGCCTCTATATAGTTGCTTTTCAGCATCCTGTTTCTTGTCCTTGCGATTACATCATCAACCAGATCTGCGAGAAGGACGTCGTGTTTCAGGGCGCTGATGACTTCCGTCTGATAGATTGCTGGCGGATATGCAATGAGGACGATATTCTTTTTTGACTGAAGAAACACCCTATTAAGAATCTTTCCCTGAAGTCTTATTAAAAAGTTACTAACCTTTCTTGGTATAGCCCTGTCCCAGGTATAAAGCACAAATATGCTGTGCACGAAAACCTTTTTCTCTCCCTCGACCAGCACGGGCTTACGGAAAAAAGCCTTTTTGAAATGAAGCCTGTATATTCGCCGCACACTATCGTCTCTTGCCTGCCACCACCTTACAATAAGACCCATAATCCCTTTCGGGGTGAGTGGTTCTATATGAAGCACGCTTTCAACAGAATCCCTCCGGGCAAGTTCCAGCAACAGCGCCTCGTTCCTGCGCTTGAACAACCCCCAGTCGTTCTGCCGCCATAGGAATATATAGTTTATTTTCATCATGGGTTCAGGTTGCAAACCTGAACCCGCTGTTAGAGCCACCGTCTGTACCCTCCTGTATCGTGGGGACGTGTTCAAATATCTTCGTCATCAAATAAATCTTCACCCTCATCCGCTTTATCCCCTCTGTACTTGCCGCCATTCAGGGTTTGATTTGAAATATGAGGGATTGTGTGCCGGTGTTCCTCAAACCATTTGACCGGTCCCAACCCCACAACACTATCGCCTGAAAGTATGGCAATCACGTCCTCTCCGTACCTTCCCAGCGTATGGGTGTCCTGGTAGAAAACGATCGCCACGATTCTGTCTGAAAGGCGATTCATGAAAAATTGTAACGTCTCGTCCGAGAGATGCCGCACCGCGTGCTCTTCCAGCATTACCCAATAGTTTTGGGAATGTATTGCGCCAAACAAGGCTAACGCCACTTTCAGATCGGTGTCTGCCTGTTCCCACTGTTCACGCGGGATAGGTTTTTCCAGATCGCAGGGGAGTTGCATTTTAAACTTTTCCCATAATGCCGCCTCTTCAAGGTCTTTTTGCACATGAGACAGGGAATAACCGGCGGGGAGACATAAAAAACCTCTCAATGAACTATAGGGATTTCCATAATCCAGCGCCAGGAACCACACTGATTCCAGCGCGTTCCGTGCTTCCCGTTCTGAATGTCCAAGCAGGCAGTCGAATATAAATTCCAGCGAATAGCGGTTCAGCTTCACCGGGCTGACTAATCCGAGCCTGCTACCTTTCGATAACTGCCAGGTTTTTAAGGAATGTTCAGCACCGTTTGCAGCCTGTATCGTATAGCTTGCCGCGTCTAACGTGCGGTTTCCCCGCGGCGTTTCTGTGTGCTTCAGGAACAGGAAATACCTTTTTATCTGTGGATAGAATCTGTTGATGTTCGTAATTTGACGGCTTAACTGCCTCAAATTAACCAGCACATATCGCAACGCAATCAGATAGATGACCAGACTGCTCCAGTTGTCTGCCTTGAAAATAATGCGGGTTCCCATGATTAAGAGAAGCGTGAAGATGGCAATTGCAAATAATATATTGCTGACGAAGTGGCTGGTTTCCAGGACTTTCAAACGCCCCGCGTAAGCATCTAGGTACCGTTTGATCTTGTCCGAAGAAAAAAGCCCGTTTTCAAATCGTGCTTCGTTTCCAGGCAAAGGATTCGACAGGTGCTTCTGTCGTTGAATAATTTGATTATATTCGATCACATAATCTCTCACATAACTCTCCATACGGGTCGAGTTTCTTACGCCAACAATATTTATTTTATACTGAAAAAAAGAAGCTATTGCGAAAAAGACAAGCATGAAGCAGGTTAAGAAAATATTGGTATAAAACAGAGTGACGATGGATACCAATAGGGTTATTGTAGGCACAACAATGGCCAAAATTATTCCCAGTACCCGGCTGTTGTATCGTGAGTCTATCCGTACGAGCCTGGAAATAGTTTTATCATTATTAAAGCTTTGCTCCGGCGGCATCCAGACTTTAATACTGGAACCAAATACGGAAAAAATCCTTTTTGCGCAAAACTCCTCGTATTTCCGCATCAATGCAATGGTCTTTGTTTTTGAAAAGTAGATCAACCCTGCGGACAGCAAAAGCAAGGGCAATACGACCATCCCTAAAAGGAAAAGGAGCGCCATCGAAGTCCGCGCCTGGAATTCGAATCCCAACAATTTAATAATTCCGCCTTTTTCCAGGGTATGCGCGTAATAGAGGGCAAGGCCAATGGTCAATAGTTGAAAAGAAGTGCCCAGAAAGCCTGTTAAGAGAATAAAGAACGACTCCTTCTTAAATCTCCAGACCGAATCGGCGGCTATTACCCTAAGGGTGGCGCTATATTGACGAATCGTTTCGAGGAATTTCTTCAAACCGTTTCCTTTTTTCCACCGTAATAACGGGGTCTGCTTTTTTGTAGACAGCGTTTCACGGGATTATTGGGGACGCTCCTTATAACCAAACACCTTCATGCGTGAACTGCAAATGCGCTCAATGCGCGTCAAATTTCCGACGCCAAAAAAAGCCTCCCAGGAAACGTTACGGTCGCCGGCCGGCTGATACTGTACGTCCAGCTTGTCACGTATATTTGCCTTTTCCGGAATATGCAGTTGCTGGGCAAGGCTTGCTATGAGGCCGTATTTATCGGCTAAGAAATCTTCGTATTTTACCAAAATCATGCGATCCCGGTAAGGCAGGTAATTATCAACCGCCTTGTTCCATTTATGCGCCAGCGCACCGATGTAATTCTCGGTCTTGTCTCCTCCCCATGCGCTTGCATCCAGCGTCATCCTGAACCTGTTTAAAGGCGCCGTGGTGAAGACATGTTCATTGATTTCCGTAAGATTTCCTGGAATTTTCATGCGGTTTAGCAAGCTTCGGATATTATCGCGGGGGTCGCGCACAATAAATACATATCTGGCCTGGGGAAACGCTGTTAATACCCGGTTAGTAAAAAAGGTCATATTGGGCTCTTTGATAAGCTCCGTTGAAAAATAAAGCCGGTGACGTTTGACCATGTCCTGGAAATCAATCTCTCCGCTCATTATCTTAAATACCACAGGCACCCATAGGGGAGGAATATCAATTGTCCTGGACAGACCCCCGTAATCAGCCAGGAGATGGGCAATGGCTGAAGTGCCGGATTTCTGGTTCCCCAGCACAATAATGGGATTCTCGTTAACGACGGCAAAACGGTTTTTGAAATAATGAACGAGTCGCTTCTTATATTTCTTTATTCTCGGCGATACCATAAACAGTTTATGCACGTAACAAAAACATTTTAATCTTGCTCATAAGGTTCCCTTAAGCAATTGATGATACAGTCCGACCAGTCTGTCGTTTAACGAGTTGATATTGTAATATTTCCCGACGTGCTCTCGTCCTTTTCGTCCCATCTCTGACCATATTTCCGGGTGTTTTACAAGAAACTCCAGCCTGTCTGTCAGGGCGTCAACGTCTCTTTCCGGAACTAAAAATCCTGATTCACCATCCCGAACTAGTTCGGGTATACCGCTGTGCTGAGTGCTCAGGACGGGCATTCCCTGCGCCAGCGCCTCCATTAATACGACAGGAATGCCTTCCTCGTCGCCATCTCCTCCAACAACACTTGGGGCTATTAATATATCCGTATGCTGCATTAATTCTATAATTTCTTCCTGATGCCTCCATCCTAAAAGCCTGACCTTATTTCCAACGTTTAATTCTCCGATCAAACCTTCCAGGGTATTTTTTATTGGGCCGTCACCGACTATGGCGTATTCTATGTTTGTATGTTTCTTCAGCACACTCGCGACCGCCTGTACGGCGTATTGAATGCCTTTTTTCTCAATGAGCCGGGCAACTGTCAACAGCCGCACCACGCCATTATTTCGCGGCTTACGGGGTAAATAACAGAACTTACCCGTGTCAATCCCCATCCTGTGCACAGCGATTTTCTGTTCACTGCAACCCAGTTCTATCAACCTGTTTTTCCATCGTTCACTAATGGGGAGAAACATATCGCCTTTCACGAAAAGACTGTTGTACACGGAACGCCCGTGTTTTCTCAGATAGGAGGACAGGTCGTAACCGTGGAATACGGTAACCACTTTTCCTTCAAAAACGCCTATTTCTCTCAGCGTAACGCCCAGGACGCCATTCGGACCGAAGTGACAATGAATAATATCATACGGTCTATTGTTCAGAAAAGGAAATCCTATGCATAATATTTTTAACATAGAGTCCTTTCCGCCACCGCTCAACAACCGGGCTTTCAACAGACACCCGGGTTTTTTATAAAAATATTTTAGTATAAGACCTGTGATTTCTCTCTTGCGTTGCAACCCCCCTGGGGGTAACTTGCGGAAATAATACGTGTGCTGTAACAGGTTGTATTTTGTTACGTCAGGATGCATCCTGGGGTTGTTATCGGACTGAACCGCATAAATATCTACCGCATGTCCGCGATTAATTAAGCCGGTAATCTGGTCGAGAATGAATGTCTGTGACAGGGCTGGAAATGTACTGACAATAAAAGCTATTCTCATGTCAGGCCTGTGATATTAAACGTAAAATATCGGCGTATTTTTATCAAGGTATTCGTGTAACTCTGATGGCGTTGCCTTCAAGGGAACTCTTACTTGATAACAGGGTATAGTCCCCAATATTTCCCGGAATCGCTGCCTTGCCCGTTCTTTTACTTCTTCAATTTTGGGAAACGGGCTATCTGTCCCGCCGCCGTTGCATAAGCAGGAATACTTAAAAAACGGGTTAATTTCAAGCGATAGTATCTCAGCAGCTATGTCGCTCACCGCGTGTGGGGCGACTTCGTTTATTTCGAAATTTTTCACACCCGTCCTCACCAGGTTAATCACTTTATGTATGGATGCAGACGCGCTCACCTTCGCTCTCCCAAAAAATATTCTGGGATCCACCCTGCGCCGGACCGAACTCTCTCCGTATCTGTATTTTCTGTAATGCCAATGCAGCTTATCGGTAATGCCTCTCCCGGCCATCAGCAGTTCATACAGTTCGTGGTCATTCTTAACATTGTAAGGATATATCTGGATGTACTTCGGGTTAAAATATACCCGCCCATCGCTAGCTATAATACTGAGATCGTCGGCCAAATATCGCCAGCCGGCTTTTTTCAATATCTGCATCATAATGCTCGTCTTGCCCACACCGCCCGCAGCAACGAACAATACGGCCTTTCCCTCCTTTTCTATACTGCTCGCATGGATAAAACTTGAGCCATGAGTCCTGTTGACCAAAAATTTTAACTCCATGATGAAATCGAAGACGTTGTACATAAAGTTTTTTGCAAGGGTTTCCTCGACCGTAAAAAAATTCCAGTCCTTGAATTTGTGTTTAATTTTCAGCAGTTGCCTTTTCACAACCGGAAAGACGTTTACTTCGAGCGGCTCGTCCTTAAAAATCATTCCACGGACTTCGAATTTTACATAGGTGCTTTTTAATGCAAAATATCCGGGATTGTAAAGAACATCTGACGCGATTGTTACGGCATCGGGGACAGCGAAGGAACTTTTGGTATTTACCGTAAACCTCACCTGCGGCTCTTGTGTCGTTTCAGGGTAGCCGGAAAGCTCTTTTAAAATATTGTCGTAGACCGCTCCGTTTCCTGATAATTCTACCGGTATGTTAGCAACTGTGAATTTCATTGATTCTCATTTTTCCCAGCCGAAGTTTGCGCCCAGATACTCATATAGCCTGTGGTTGTGCGGTTCAAAATAATTGAGCAAACGGCTTCTCACGTCAGCGTCCATTTTTGGATAGGAACCGACGTTCGCCTTTTTAAAGTCTTTCAACTGCCAGCCCGGCAAGTCCAGGAACCGGAGCACCTGCTCAAAAGACGCCTGTTCGTCTTTGAAAAAATCCTCACTCCTGAGAATCAATATGTGTTCTTTTTTAAAATACTGATGCAGCCGCTGTAATTGTTCAACATAAATTCCCCGTGCAAGATACGAACAGTGCACAAAGTTAGAACTGTAGTAGTCTTCGTTTTTTGCAATTTTATCAAACTCGCCCTGAAGCCTGTCTTCTTCCATTTTTACCGCATCTTCAAACGACGCGCGCTCGCGGTTTTTCCGAACCTCGTGGTAATAGTGCGAATACGCCCTGTCCACGGGATTTCTGAGCAGGATGATTATCTTGACGTCCGGCAAGAGTTCGGAGATTCTTCTGGGGGCGTGCGGATGAAACATATAGCCGGGAGTCGCTTCTCCCGTAAGGGCGTCCCGTTTCTCTCTCCGGGTAACGTAATTTTTATAAGGTAACAACGGGAAGTATGCCCGGTACCAATTGACGCCTTTTCGAAAGTGTTTGGTATTAAAAAAGTAAATTTCTTTTTCGAATGCGGGGATAACCGAGGGATGTTTGA
>Ga0082335_1002185_pt1 | contig 37542 bp, 39 predicted proteins | sample Subgrocontami58m_FD_72375 | JGI IMG/M metagenome (GOLD analysis project Ga0082335, IMG submission 72375) | Subsurface groundwater microbial communities from S. Glens Falls, New York, USA - GMW37 contaminated, 5.8 m (SPADES assembly) (version 2) ...
GCAGCCCCGCCGGAGGGTCTGGGAGGTGTCCTCCCAGTAAAGCCCATTAATTCTCCCCCTCTCCTAACCAGGAGAGGGGGACACAAGGGGGTGAGGTCGCTGTCCTGTGTTGTTCTGTCTGAATCCGCAATGCTATAATACCCGTTGGCCTCTCTAACGAACACGCGAGCGACGAGGCGAACCGTGAAGCTGACCCGCGAGGAAGTCCAGCACATATCCCAGCTCTGCCGGGTGGGCATGACCGAGCAGGACATTGCCCGCTTTCAGGGGCAGCTTTCCGCCATCCTTGAGGCCTTCGAGGTGCTGAAGGAGGTGGACACCGCCAGCGTGCCGCCGACCGCGCACGCGCTGGCGCTCCAGAACGTGCTGCGCGACGATACCGTGACCGAGTCGCTGCCGCGCGAAGACGTGCTCGCCAACGCGCCGCAGGAGGAGATGGGCTGCTTCCGCGTCCGGGCCATCCTGGAGGAGTAGCGCCGCGTCCTGGTTGTGGCGGCTTCCTGTACGTGACATCCCAGCGAGGAGAACGACCGTGTACAAGCGCATTGACCACATCGTCATCGCCGTCAAGAACCTGGAGCAGTCCGCCGCCCTCTACGGCGAGAGGTTCGGCCTGCAGGCCACGGACGTGGGCAAGCTCACGGAGGGCCTGAAGGAGACGACGTTCACCACGGGAAACACCCGCATCGTCCTGTCGCAGCCGGTGGACCCCAACGGGCCGGTCGCCAGGTTCATCGAGGAGCGCGGCGAGGGCCTCTACCTGGTGGCGCTGGAGGTGGACAACGTGGACAAAGCAGCCGAGGCGCTCAGGAAGCGGGGCGCGCGCATCGCCGAGGCGCCCTCCGCCGAGCACGGTCGCCTGGTCTTCGTCCACCCCAAGTCGGCGCACGGCGTGCTGTTCCAGCTCGTGGAGAGCAAGGCGTAGCCGATGGCTTCCTCCAAGCTTTTTGAACTGACGCTTCACGAGGCCCGCGACCTCCTGCGCAAGCGGGAGGTCTCCTCCGTCGAGCTGACGAAGGCCGTGCTGGAGCGCGTCCACACCGTCGAGTCGAAGGTGCGCGCCTACGTCACGGTCACGGACGAATTCGCGCTGGAGCAGGCGCGGAAGGCGGACGAGCGCCTGAAAGCGAACGACGCCAGCCCTCTGCTCGGCGTGCCCATGCAGCTCAAGGACAACATCTGCACCCGCGGCGTGAAGACCACCTGCTCGTCGCGCATGCTGGAAAGCTTCGTGCCTCCGTACGACGCTCACGTAACGCAGCGCCTCTTTCAGGCGGGCGCGGTCATGGTGGGCAAGGGCAACATGGACGAGTTCGCAATGGGCTCGTCCACGGAGAACTCGGCGTTCTTCCCCACGCGCAACCCGTGGGACCTGGAGCGCGTTCCCGGCGGCTCCAGCGGCGGCCCCGCTGCATCCGTCGCGGCGGGCGAGGCGTTCTACTCGCTTGGCTCCGACACGGGCGGCAGCATCCGGCAGCCCGCCAGCTTCTGCGGCGTCGTCGGCCTGAAGCCTACCTACGGCCTAGTGAGCCGCTACGGTCTCGTCGCCTTCGCAAGCTCGCTCGACCAGATAGGCCCGCTGACGAAGGACGTCACCGACTGCGCGCTCGTGCTCAACGCCATCGCGGGGCACGACCCGCGCGACTCCACGTCGTACCCGCGCGCCGTGCCCGACTACACGACGGCGCTGCGGCCCGACGTGAAGGGGCTGCGCATCGGCGTGCCGAAGGAGTACTTCGGCGGCGGCGTCGAGAGCGACGTGGCCGAGGTGCTGCAGCGGGCCATCGGCAAGCTGCGTGAGCTTGGCGCGACCATCGGCGAGTGCTCGCTGCCCTCCACGAAGTACGCGCTGCCGACGTACTACATCATCGCGCCGTCCGAGTGCTCGGCGAACCTGGCGCGCTACGACGGCGTCAAGTACGGCTACTCGGACAAATCGGCGGAGAACATGTGGGAGGGCATGGAGCGGACGCGGGAGCACGGCTTCGGGCCGGAGGTGAAGCGCCGCATCATGCTGGGGACGTACGCGCTCTCCGCAGGCTACTACGACGCCTACTATCTGAAGGCCCAGAAAGTGCGCACTCTCATCCGGCGCGAGTTCGAGGCCGCGTTCAAGCAGTTCGACCTGCTGGTCTCGCCCACGTCGCCCTCGGCGCCGTTCAAGCTCGGCGAGAAGACCGCCGACCCCCTCAAGATGTACATGTCGGACATCTGCACCATTCCGGTGAACATCGCGGGGATACCCGCCGTGTCGCTGCCCGCGGGGTTCTCCTACGGCATGCCCGTCGGGATGCAGCTCATGGCGCCCGCCTTCGGCGAGGAGGCGCTGCTGCGCGCCGCCTACGCCTACGAGCAGGCCGTCGGCTGGCACAAGCTGCGCCCGCCGGTCTAACGGGCCGGTATAGATTCCTCGCTGCGACTCGGAATGACAGTGGTGTTGTGTCACCCTGAACGCAGTGAAGGGTTTACGCCAGTGGAGGACAGGTGTAGATTCTTCGCTTCGCTCAGAATGACAGATGGGGCGGAGCGCGGCGCTGAACGAGACCGGGGAGATTCCTCGCTGCACTCGGAATGACAGGATCCCGCTCGTATTCAGAAGGCTCTCCGGAAGAATCAGGAATCCTTCGGACAGGATGAGCAGCTCCGCTCGCAGAACAAGGGTGCAGGGCCGCAGAGCGGCCCGCCGGAGGGTTCGGGAGGTGTCCTCCCGACAACTTGGTTTTTTCTCCCCTTCTCCTGCAGGAGAAGGGGCCGGGGGATGAGGTATCTGTCTTTTAGAGGTGCGAAGCATGATTAAAGAAGCAATCGCCGGACTGGTGGAGGGCCGCGACCTCCCGATGGAGGAGGCGGCCCAGGTTATGCGCGAGATCATGGGCGGCGAGGCCACCCCCGCCCAGATGGCCGCGTTCCTCGTGGCCCTGCGCGCCAAGGGCGAGACCGTGGACGAGATCGCCGGACTGGCGCGGATTATGCGCGAGAAGGCGGCGCGTGTCTCCGTGACGGGGCCGGTCGTGGACACGTGCGGCACCGGCGGCGACGCGCAGGGTACGTTCAACATCTCGACCACAGCCGCGTTCGTCGTCGCGGGCGCGGGCGTGAAGGTCGCTAAGCACGGCAACCGCGCCATGAGCAGCCACTGCGGCAGCGCCGACGTCCTTGAAGCCCTGGGCGTCAAGATTGACCTGGGGCCGGAGGGTGTCGCGCGGTGTCTGACTGAGGCGGGCGTCGGCTTCATGTTCGCGCAGGTCTTTCACCCCGCGATGAAGTTCGTCGGGCCGGTCCGCCGCGAGATAGGCATACGCACCGTGTTCAACATTCTGGGGCCGCTGACCAACCCCGCAGGCGCGCAGTCGCAGGTCATCGGCGTCGCCTCGCCCGTGTTCGGCCCGAAGCTGGCGCAGGCCCTCCAGCGGCTCGGCGCGCGGCACGTGTTCGTCGTCCACGGCGCGGGCGGGCTGGACGAGATCTCGCCCAGCGGCGAGACGCAGGTCTGGGAGACGAAGGACGGCCAGTCGCGCGAGTTCAGGATAAGCCCGAGCGACTTCGGGCTGGCGAAATCGGCGCTGGCCGATATCAAGGGCGGCACGGTGCAGGAGAACGCGCAGATGGTGCGCGACGTGCTGAGCGGCAAACCCGGCCCCCGCCGCGACGTGGTCGTGATGAATGCCGCAGCCGCGCTCTTCGTGAGCGGCCACGCGCGCAATCTGGCCGAGGGCGCGCGCCAGGCGGAGGAGGCCATCGACGGCGGGCGGGCCGCGCAGAAGCTGGAGGCGCTGGTGCGGGTGAGCCAGGCCGCCGCGTAGCGGTATCAGTGTGTCATTCTGAGTGAAGCGAAGAATCTACGATTGCGGACAGACGTAGACTCTTCGTCCTTCCCCCAAAGGACTCAGAGTGACAGGACAAGAGGAGCCATGCCTCAGTCCCCCGCTGAAATACTCAAGAGCATCCTGGACGCCAAGGCGGCCGAGGTCGTCGAGCGCCAGAATGCCGCGCCCCTCCACGAGCTGCAGCGGCGCATCGGCGAGCGGCGCCCCGCGAAGGACTTCGCGGCGGCCCTGAAGGGCGACAGCCTGCGGCTCATCGCGGAGGTCAAACGCGCCTCGCCGTCCAAGGGCCTGCTGCGCGCCGACTTCGATCCCGTCGCTATCGCGAAGACCTACGTCCGGTGCGGCGTCGCGGCCATCTCCGTGCTCACGGAGGCCCCGCACTTCCAGGGTGCGCTGGAGCACCTCTCGGCGGTGGCCGAGGCGGTCGGCCCGGACGGCCCGCCGGTGCTGCGGAAGGACTTCATCCTCCATCCCTACCAGGTGTACGAGGCCCGAGCCGCCGGTGCGGATGCCCTGCTGCTCATCGTCGGCATCCTCGACCACGGGCAGCTCAGCGGCCTGCTGATGATGTCCCGGAGTCTGGGCATGGAGCCTCTGGTGGAGGTGCACACGCTGCCGGAGGTCCGCCGGGCGGTGAACGCGGGCGCGCGGGTCATTGGCGTCAACAACCGCAATCTGAAAACATTCAAGACGGACGTTCAGACCACGAAAAAGCTGCGGCCCGCCATTCCGGACGACCGCATCGTCGTCAGCGAAAGCGGCCTCCGCACCCGCGACGATCTGGAGCGTGTGCGCGCGTGGGGCGTGGACGCGGTGCTCATCGGCGAGGCGTTCATGGTCGCGCCGGACATCGCTACAAAGGTCAGCGAGCTGATGGGCGCGCCCGCCCTTCCCGCACGGGAAGGGTAGCGCCGTGCTCGCGGTCAAGATATGCGGCATCCGGCAGGTGGAGCATGCCCTCGTGGCCACCGAGGCCGGCACCGACTACATCGGCATCGTGTTCGCGCCGAGCAGCCGCCGGGTGGAGCCGGACGCGGCGCGCGTTCTCGTCCAGGAACTGCGTCGGCGGGCCAGCCGCCCGCCGTCCGTCGTCGGCGTGTTCGTGAACGCGCCCGTGGACGAGGTGGAGCGCGTGGCTGCCTTGTGCGGGCTGGACTACGTGCAACTCAGCGGCGACGAGACTCTTGACGACGCCCTGCGAATCAAGCGGCCCGTCATCAAGGCTGTGCACGTCAGGCCGGACACGGACGCGACCGCTCTGGAAGCGGCCCTGCGGAGCGTGCAGGAGGCGGGGCTGCTGCCCATGCTGGACGCGCGGGCCGGAGAGGCGTATGGCGGAAGCGGACGCGCCTTCGACTGGGGACTGGTCGGCGACCTCTCCGCGCGCTATCGTTTCCTGCTGGCGGGCGGCCTGACGCCGGAGAACGTCGGCGAGGCCGTCCGGCGCGTGCGGCCCTGGGGCGTGGACGTGTCCAGCGGCGTCGAAACGGGCGGCGTGAAGGACGCGGCCAGGATACGGGCGTTCGTGAAGGCGGCGCGGGCGGCGGACGCGGCTGCGACTTCAGTGTAAGATAGGAAGACCGGAGGTCTTTGACTTTTCGTGACAACGCCGCGTAAGTACCGTTTCCCCGACGCGACGGGCCACTACGGCCTGTTCGGCGGACGCTTCGTGCCGGAGACGCTGATGGTGGCCATCGGCGAGCTGACCGAGGCATACCGGCACGTCCGCCGCGACCGCGCGTTCCAGACCGAGCTGGCGCGCCTGCTGCGCGAGTACGCCGGACGGCCCACGCCGCTCTACTTCGCGCGCAACCTGAGCGAGAAGGCGGGCGGCGCCCGCATCTACCTGAAGCGGGAGGACCTTGCGCACACGGGGGCGCACAAGATCAACAACGCCCTCGGCCAGGGGCTGCTGGCGCGGCACATGGGTAAGCGCCGCATCATCGCGGAGACGGGCGCAGGCCAGCACGGCGTCGCCACGGCGACGGTGTGCGCGCTGCTGGGGATGGACTGCGTCATCTACATGGGCGAAGAGGACATCCGGCGGCAGAGCCTCAACGTCTTCCGCATGAAGCTTCTGGGCGCGGAGGTCCGGCCCGTTGGAAGCGGCAGCCGCACCCTCAAGGACGCCATCAACGAGGCGATGCGGGACTGGGTGACCAACGTCCGCACCACGTTCTACATCCTGGGCAGCGCCGTAGGGCCTCACCCGTACCCTATGATGGTGCGCGACTTTCAGTCGGTGATCGGCAAGGAGGCCCGGCGGCAGATTCTGAAGGCGGAGGGCCGGCTGCCGGACTACGCCGTCGCGTGCGTGGGCGGCGGCAGCAACTCCATCGGCCTGTTCTATCCGCTGGTGAACGACGCGCAGGTCAGGCTCGTGGGCGTGGAGGCGGCGGGCGAGGGGATGGCCACCGGGCGTCACGCGGCGAGCCTCGTCGCGGGAAGGCCCGGCGTGCTGCATGGCTCCTACTCATTCGTCATGCAGGACACCGCGGGCCAGATACTGGAGACGCACAGCATCTCGGCGGGCCTGGACTACCCGGGTGTCGGTCCGGAGCACGCGCACCTGAAAGAGACGGGCCGCGCGCAGTACGTGACTGCCACGGACCAGGAGGCGCTGGACGCGTTCCAGACGCTGTGCCGGACGGAGGGGATCATCCCCGCGCTGGAGTCATCCCACGCCGTCGCGTACACTCTCAAGCTCGCCGCGGGGCTGCCGAAGGACGCCCTCGTCCTCGTCGGCCTGAGCGGACGCGGCGACAAGGACATTCCCACAGTCGCCGCTGCTCTGGAGGGGAAGCCGGACTCGCCGCGCTAGCCCTTCGGTCCCGCGCCCGCTTCCGCGTCTTTGGGCGCCTCCTCTTCGGGAGGCGTTTGTTCCTGTTGTCCTGAAGGAGACTCCACCACCGTCGTCCCCGCCAGCCGGTCGTGCCAGCCCCTGTGGTCGAGGGAAGACCGCACCCAGTACAGGTTGGCGAGCGATGGCAGGGCCGTCACGAGGAGAAAGACGCCGAACGTCGCGATGGTCCTGACCTGGTCATTGCCCATGGCCAGGGCGACACCGAGGGGCAGCAGGGCCAGCAGCAGCGCGTAGAAGGCGAGCCACGAGGGAAGCAGGGCCACGGCGCGCAGAAAGGCCCGCCACCATCCGGGCCTTTCACCGCTCAGCTTGCCCACGACGGCTATTCCCATGAGGCGCTTGCCCAATGTCTGCCGCAGCCGGTAGCCGACGGTGAAGTAGAGCAGGCAGACGATCAGGAACGGCGCCAGGAGCCACACCAGCAGCCCCAGCGCAAAGGCTATCGTGCTGACGCCCTCCACCGTCTGCTCGGTGTTGCCGAGGAGCGGATGCAAGACCGACTCCAGAAAGATGCCCGGCAGCATCATGAGCCGCCGTCCGCCCAGGCGCACCAGAATCTGCGGAATGGTTAGCAACACGAGCAGATTGACCGCCAGGACGAGGGGCACGTCTATCAGAAGGGTTGCGGCGAGCCGTTTCCATATCGGCGCGGACGCGCCAGGGGACGTTTGCATAGCTGGTCTCCCGTTGGAGTCCTGGCCCTTATCTTACCATAGAAACGCTTCAACTCTTCCGAAGAAAGCACTTGTCATAACAATTGAATAGCATCAATGCCTATGTACGGCAGTCGAAACAGGCTGTCCATGCATCCATGTTGTGTCGAAAAGGGACGTGAACAGACGGCAAGGGCCGCAAAACCTATGTTGTGAAATTCGTAACGAGAAACGCAGGCACTCTTTGCGTCCCAGCGCCCAGAGCCTCCGTACGTGCGTTGACTGGCTTCCGTCACCCTGCTATAGTGATAGGCGGCTCAGATTTGAGCGTTCTTCTCGTCCTTCGGGACGGGGTGGGATTCTCCGAGAACCAGCGAGTATGCCGGCCGACTACACCTCGAACTACGTCGCCGTCCTCGTTGCCACCATCCTGGGTACAGGCATGGTGGTTGTCTCCTTCACCATCGGGTGGCTTCTGGCGCCGCGCAAGGCGACTCCGATGAAGCTCAGCCCGTACGAGTGCGGTATCCCTCAGACAGGCCAGCACTGGCAGCAGGTGCGCATCCGCTACTACCTGTACGCCATTCTTTTCCTCGTCTTTGACGTGGAGGCCGCCTTCGTCTTTCCATGGGCGGTCGTCTTCGCGCGCAGCAGCCCCGCCGTCTTCTGGGCGATGATCTTCTTCATCGGTATTCTCTGCTTTGGCCTGATGTACGGATGGAAGAAGGGGGTGTTCCAGTGGCGGTGACTGGGCAGGAGCAGATGGGGAACGAGCAGAAAGACATCGTGGTCGTTTCGCGGCGTCTGTGGGAGGGCAAGTCGCCGGTTGAGCAGGTATTGCCCGGCGTGCTCATGGGCAAGATGGAACAGATTTTTGCCCTCGCCCGCAAGTCGTCCCTGTGGCCGATGCAGTTCGGCCTGGCGTGCTGCGCCATCGAGATGATCAGCACCTACATGGCGCACCACGACCTGGACCGGTTCGGCGTGGTGACGTGGCCCTCGCCGCGGCAGTCCGATGTCATGATCGTGGCCGGCACCGTCGTCAAGAAAATGGCGGACCCCATCCGGCTGCTTTACGAGCAGATGCCCGCGCCCAAGTGGGTCATCGCGATGGGGAGCTGCGCCACGTGCGGCGGCCCCTACATTCGTTCCTACTCGGTGGTCATGGGCGTTGACCACATTCTCCCCGTGGACATCTACATTCCGGGATGTCCGCCCCGGCCCGAGGCCCTGATGGACGGGCTGATCAAGCTCCAGGGGAAAATCATGAAGGAGCAGGGGCGTGATATCTCTCAGGCGCGGGAGCAGGCGTGACGACCCACGGCGCGCAGCCCCCGACGCCAGCCGTCACCGCCAGCTATCCCGAGCTGGAGGCGGCGCTCAAGGAGGCGCTGGCGGGCGTGCCGTACACGTCGGAGTATATCCTGGACGAGCTTGTCGTCACTCTTCCGCCGGAGCACGTCCTCTCCGCCTGCCGTGTGCTGAAGGATCACCCGCGTCTCGCCTTCGATTACCTGCGCTGTATCTCCGGCGTGGACTGGGTCGCGAACCTGCAGGTGGTCTATCACCTGTGGTCCATGTCGCTCCGCCATAAGCTTGTCGTCAAGGTCAACCTGCCCAACGATAACCCGCGCGTCGCGTCCGTGATTCCGGTCTGGCGCGGCGCCGACTGGCACGAGCGCGAGGCCGCGGAGCTGTTCGGCATCGTGTTCGAAGGGCATCCCGACCTGAAGCCGTTGCTCCTCTACGAGGGGTTCGAGGGTTATCCGCTGCGCAAGAGCTTCGCCCAGGGCGTGAAGCCGGGCAGGGAGGCGGAGGCCGCGGAGAAGCCGCGCAAGGCGGTCCGGCCCCCGGCGGAGAAGCCGCCGGAGAAAGGCGAAGGCGCCCCGTGACGACGGACGCGCGCCCTCAGTCCACGCCCCAGACCATCGAGATGATGGTCAACATGGGGCCGCAGCACCCGAGCACCCACGGGGTGTTTCGCATGGTGCTGCAGGTGGACGGCGAGCGCGTCACCGGCATGGAGTCGGTCATCGGCTATCTGCACCGCGGCACGGAGAAGCTGGCCGAAGGGGAGATGTACCGGCAGGTCATCACGCTCTTCGACCGGCTGGACTACCTCGCCAATTTCAACAATGAGCATACCTTCGTCATGGTCACCGAAAAGCTCATGGGGGTGAAGCCGCCGGAGCGCGCCGAGTTCATCCGCGTCATTCTGCTGGAGCTGAACCGCATCGCCAGCCACCTGATGTACTACGCGGCGTTCGGGGCTGACACGGGCGTCTTCGGCACCACGTTCATGTACGGCTTCCGCGAGCGCGAGCGCATTCAGGCCGTCTTCGAGGCGGTGTCCGGCGCGCGCATGATGCACAACTTCATGCGCGTGGGCGGCGTCAAGAACGACCTGCCCGCCAACTTCGATGCCATGATGGGCGACCTCATGCCCGTGCTGGAGCGCGGCGTCCGGGAGTGCGACGACCTGCTGACGACCAACGAGATTTTCCTTGAGCGGACGCAGGGCATAGGGGTCATCAGCGCCGCCGACGCCGTCAACTTGGGCCTGAGCGGCCCCAACCTCCGCGCATGCGGCGTGCCCTACGATGTCCGCAGGGCGGAGCCTTACTCCATCTACGACAAGCTCGACTTCGACGTGCCGGTGGGCGCGCGCGGCGACTGCTTCGACCGCTACCTGGTGCGGATGGAGGAGATGCGCCAGTCGTTGCGCATCCTCAAGCAGGCGATGAAGGGTCTGCCCGCCGGGCCGGTCATGGCGACCAACGTGCCCAAGGGGCTGCGTCCGCCCAAAGGGGAAGCGTTCGTCTGCACGGAGAACCCGCGCGGCGAGTTTGGCGTGTACGTCATCAGCGACGGCAAGGACAGGCCCTACCGGCTGAAGATACGCGGGCCGTCGTTCGTGAACCTGATGAGCCTGCCGACCATGATGCGCAACGCATACATAGCGGATGCGGTCGTCATCCTGGCGTCCATTGACATCGTGCTCGGCGACGTGGACCGGTGACCGTGAAAGCGGAGTAGGACAGGACGCATGACTCTGGACACCCTGCTGGACATCGTGTTGCGCCTGGTGGCGCTGCTGCTGTTCATCACCGTCACGGTGCTCGCGCTCACCTATCTGGAGCGCAAGGTGCTGGCGCGCATACAGCAGCGCGTCGGCCCTATGCGCACCGGCCCCCTGGGCCTGCTCCAGCCCATCGCGGACGCGCTCAAGCTTCTCGTGAAGGAAGACCTGATGCCGGCGAAGGTGGACAGGCTGCTGTTCTGGATGGCGCCGCTGGTGGTGTTCGTCCCGGCCTTCGTCATCTGGGTCACTATCCCGTTCACCCGCGACCTGGTGGTGCGCAACCTGGACATGGGCATCTTCTTCATCGTAGCCGTGTCCGGCCTGTCCTCCGCCGGAATGGTCATGGCGGGCCTGAGCTCCGGCAACAAGTACGCCCTGCTGGGCGCGGCCCGCGCGGCGGCCCAGCTCATCAGCTACGAGCTGCCCGTGGTGTTCGCCATCCTGGCTGTCGTGATGATCGCCGGGTCGCTGGACCTGCGCGAGATTGTGCTGAAGCAGAACGTGACGCCGTATATCGTCGTGCAGCCCGTCGGGTTCCTGCTGTTCGTGATGGCGGGCCTCGCTGAGCTGGGACGCACGCCCTTCGACATCCCCTCGGCGGAGTCCGAGCTGATGGGCGGGCCGATGATCGAGTACAGCGGCATGCACTGGGCCATGTTCTTCCTGGCCGAGTACGCCAACACCTTCGCGCTGGCGGCCCTGGCGACCCTCTTGTACCTGGGCGGATGGGAAGGGCCGGTGCTCCCCGCGCTGCTGGGGCCGGTGGGCAACGTGCTCTGGTTCCTCATCAAGTGCTATCTGGTCATCATGCTGATCTTCTGGGTGCGCTCCGCCATGCCGCGACTGCGCGTGGACCAGCTCCTGAGCCTGGCGTGGAAAGGGCTGCTGTCGCTGAGCTTCGCGAACCTGTTCCTGACGGCTTTCTACCGGTACATGGGCTGGCCGGACGTGGTCATGCTGGTGGTCTCGCTGGCGCTTGCGGCGGGCGCGCTGTATGTCATGGCGCGGCGCCGTCGCGCGACGGCGGCCCATCCCAGCGTGCGCCTGGTGACGCGCGAGGAACTGGCGCGATGATCGGCGCGTTGAAGGGGCTTGTCACGACCCTCAAGACGACGCTACGTCGTCCGGTGACGGCGCAGTACCCGCAGGAGCACATGCCGCTGCAGCCGCGCTACATGGGCTTCCCCGGCCTGATATGGGACGACAAGGTCAACGAGTCCGCGTGCACGGGCTGCATGGCCTGCGCGCGCATATGCCCCACCGAATGCATCACCGTTAGCATGAAGGACAACCCCCTCTTCAAAGAGGGGAAAAGCCCCCGACGCAAGACCGTGGACCACTACAAGCTGGACATCGCCAACTGCATCGTCTGCGGGCTGTGCGTGGAGGTGTGCAACTTCGACGCCATCGTCATGACGGACCAGCACGAGCGCGGCGGGCCTAGCCGCGGCGGACTGGTGATAGACATTGACACGCTCCACGAGTGGGGCACCGGGTACGTCAAGCGGATGCGCGCCCAAGGCATAGAGCCGACCACCGGCTCTCCGCCGTGGGAGCGGCCCGGCTACAAGCCGCCGCAGGCAGCGTCCGCGGGGGCGGCCCCGTCCGAGCCGAAGGCGCAGGGCGCCGCGACAGAAGCGAAGGGTGAGGCGCAGAGCAAGTGACTCCGCTCCAGCTGCTTTTCTACGTGGTGAGCGTCATCATGCTGGCCGCGGCGGTGGGCGTCGTGGTGGCGCGCAGCGTCATCTACAGCGCCGTCTTCCTGCTGGTGGCCCTGCTGGCCGCCGCCGGGCTCTTCGTCGTCCTGTTCGCTCCGTTCCTGGCTATCGTCCAGGTGCTCCTGTACGGGGGCGCCGTCATCATCGTCCTGTTCTTCGCCGTCATGCTCACGCGCCGCCCGGACGATCCGCAGAAGCTGGACAACCCCCAGTGGCCGCTGGCGGTGGTGGCGGCCGTTCTCGTCTTCGGGGCCTTCGCCTCGATTCTGCTGGGCGCCCGGTGGGTGACGAAGGCGCCCGGGCCCGCGCCGGACCTCGCCGCCCTCGGCGATAGCCTGTTCACCCAGTGGGCGGTCCCGTTTGAAATCGCGTCGCTGCTGCTGCTCGTCGCCCTGATGGGGGCCATCATCATCGCGCGACCGGGAGAGAAGGAAGAATGATCCCGTTGGAGGCGGTCCTGGCCGTCAGCGCGGCCCTGTTCTGCATCGGGCTGTATGGTGTGCTGGCCCGGCGGAACGCGGTGCTGGTGCTCATGTCCATCGAGCTGATGCTGAACGCGGTCAACGTCAACCTCATCGCGTTCACGGCGTACCTGGCGCCCGCGCGGAACATCGGCCAGATTATCGCGATCTTCGTCATCACGGTGGCCGCCGCCGAGGCGGGCCTGGCGCTGGCGATTATCCTGCGCCTGTATCGCAACCGCGGCACGGTCAACGTTGACGAAGTGGACCTGATGAAATGGTAAGCGCCGCGACGTTCTCCTCTCCCCTGGGCATGTCCTGGGCATGGTTCGCGCCCATGCTCTGCCTGGCGGCTTTCGTCGTGCTGGCGTTCTTCAACCGCTACCTGCCCGGCAGGGGCGCGTGGCTGGCGATTCTCGCCATAGCGGGCGGGTTCGTCCTGTTCTTCCCTGTGACCGCCGACTACCTGCGCACGGGCCAGGCGGGCCAATTCTCCACACCGTGGTTCGCCGTGAACGGGAAGGACGTAAGCCTGGGGTTCGTCGTTGACCCTCTGTCCATCATCATGCTGGGCGTGGTGACCACGGTTGCGCTGGCGGTCCAGGTGTACTCGCTGGGGTACATGAAGGGCGACCCGCGTTTCGGGTGGTACTTCGCCGTGCAGTCGCTGTTCGCGGCGGCCATGCTGGGGCTGCTGCTGGCCGACAACTATCTGCTGCTCTACGTCTCGTGGGAGTTGGTGGGTCTCTGCTCGTACCTGCTCATCGGGTTCTGGTACGAGAAACGCTCCGCCGCCGAGGCCGCCAAGAAGGCGTTCATCACGACGCGCATCGGCGACGTGGGCCTGCTGCTGGGCATCCTTGTGCTGTACAAGGCGACCGGCACGTTCGAGATGCACGCGCTCTTCGAGGCGATTGAGAACGGGGCCATCGCTCCGGCCACCCTCACCGCCGCCGCGATTCTGATCTTCCTGGGCGCCATGGGCAAGTCCGCCCAGTTCCCGCTGCAGGTGTGGCTGCCGGACGCCATGGAAGGCCCCACGCCGGTCAGCGCGCTGATCCACGCCGCGACGATGGTGGCGGCGGGCGTCTACCTTGTCGCGCGCAGCTTCCCGCTCTTCGCCGCGGCGCCGGGCGCGCTGACGGTCGTCGCGGTGGTGGGTCTCATCACGGTGCTCATCGGCTCCACCATGGCCATCGTCATGACGGACGTGAAGCGGGTGATCGCCTACTCCACCGTCAGCAAGCTGGGGTTCATGATGCTCACCCTGGGCTTCGGCGGACTGACCGCGGCCATGTTCTTCCTGATGACGCACGCCTTCTTCAAGGCGCTGCTCTTCCTGGGGGCCGGCTCCGTCATTCACGGCACCGGCGGCAAGCAGGACGTGAAGGACATGGGAGGGCTGGCGCGCAAGATGCCCCTGACCGCGACGGTGTTCATCATCGCCTCGCTGGCGCTGGTGGGCATTCCGCCACTGTCCGGCTTCTGGAGCAAGGACGAGGCGATGGTCGCTCTGGCGGGCAACCCGCTCATCCATATTCTGGCCTATCTATCCATCTTTCTGACGGGCGTGTACATCGGGCGGCTGTGCCTGCTGGTCTTCTTCGGGACGCCGCGCGACCAGCACGTGCACGAACACGCGCACGAGGCGCCGCTGTCCATGGCCGCGCCCATGCTGGGCCTGGCCTTTCTCTCCATCGTGGCGGGCTTCGTGGCGCTGGACGCCTTCGGCCCGGCGCTGGGAGTGGCGCCCCGATTCACGGGCATCGGTTCGTTCCTGTACGACGATCATCCTGAGCCGTACGCGTTCCACATCGGCATCGCCGCCCTGTCCACGCTCTCGGCGCTGGCGGGACTGGCCGTGGCGTGGGCCGTGTACGGCGCGCGGCTCGTCTCTCCGGAGGCGGTGACGCGGCGGCTCCGCTTCCTGTACGACCTCTCCGTCAACAAGTACCACATGGACACGCTATACCAGGCGTTGATCAATCGCGTCATCCTGGTCGTGGCGGGCGTTGTGGCCGTCTTCGACCGCGCGGTGGTGAACGACGTCGGAATCAACGGGCCGGGCCGGGCCACCGTTTCGACCGGAGTAACCATGCGCTTCCATGAGACGGGCAAGCTCTACAACTACGGCCTGGCGATGACAATCGGGGCGCTGCTGCTCATCGCGGCAGTGGTCATTCTGGTGTAGCCGATGTTGATGTTCATTCAGCAACATGCCCTGACCCTCTCGATAGTCCTACCGTTCGTGGGGCTTCTGGCGCTGGTGCTCATCCCCAGCGAGCGCCGGACGTCCATCAAGGCGGTGTCCGTCGTCGTGGGCGGCCTGTCCATCCTGCTCTCCCTGTACATATTCCTGGCGTACGACCACGCGCGCGGCGGGTTCCAGTTCCAGGAGACCTACCCGTGGATTACGTCGCTGGGCGTGCAGTGGCACGTGGGCGTGGACGGCATATCGGCGCTCATGGTCCTGCTCACCGGCGTGGTGATGTTCACCGGCATTCTCATCTCGTGGAGCGTTGACAAGCACACCAAGGACTATTTCATTCTGCTGCTCACGCTGGTGACCGGCGTATTCGGGGTCTTTGTCACGCTGGACCTGTTCCTGCTGTTCTTCTTCTACGAGGTGGCCGTGCTGCCCATGTACCTGCTCATAGGCATATGGGGAAGCAGCACGGACTTCAAGACGTTCCTGCGCACCAAGGAATACGGCGCGATGAAGTTGACCCTTGTCCTTGTGGCGGGCAGCGTACTGGTATGGGTCGCGCTCATCGCCATCTACGCGCAGGCGAACATCGGCAGCTTCGATCTGCTTGCCCTCGCGAAGACGGGCTTCAGCGCGGAATTCCAGCGTATCTTCTTCCCCTTCCTGATGGTGGGCTTCGGCGTGCTGGCGGGCCTGTGGCCGTTCCACACGTGGTCGCCGGACGGGCACGTGGCCGCGCCGACGGCGGTGAGCATGCTCCACGCGGGCGTGCTGATGAAGCTGGGCGCATACGGCATTCTGCGCGTCGGCCTGACGCTCTTCCCGGAGGGCGCCCACGCATGGATGCCCGTTCTCATCGTGCTGGGCACGGTCAACGTCATCTACGGGGCCGTCTCCGCCATGGCGCAGCGCGACCTGAAGTACGTTATCGGCTACTCCAGCGTGAGCCACATGGGCTACGTGCTGATGGGCATGGCGACGCTGGTGCCCGCGGGCGTGAACGGCGCCGTGCTCCAGATGTTCTCGCACGGCGTCATGACCGCTCTCTTCTTCGCCGTCGTCGGCTCCATCTACCAGCAGTCGCACACGCGCGACATCGGTGTCTTCGAGGGGCTGGCCAAGCGCATCGGCCTGACGGGGGCGATCTTCACGATTGCCGGACTGGCCTCCCTGGGCCTGCCGGGGATGTCCGGCTTCGTGGCGGAGTTCCTTGTCTTTGTCGGGACGTTCCAGACCTACCCGCTGCTGGGCATTCTGGGCGTCATAGGCGCGGCCATCACCGCGACGTATATCCTGCGTCTGCTGGCGAAGGTGTTCTTCGGGCCGCTGGACCCCCGCTGGGAGAAACTGCACAACCTGACGGCGCTGGAGACAGTGGCCGCGGGCATCCTGGTTTTCTTCCTGGTGTACGTGGGCGTCAACCCCGGTCCCTTCCTGCGCGCCATTGACTCGGGCGTGATGCCGTTGCTCGTCCGGATGGGAGAGCTGCTGTGAACGGCGACTGGGGCTTCCTGACGCCTGAGTTCATCCTAGTGGGCGCGGCCCTGGCCGTGTGGAGCCTGGACCTGGTGCTGCCCGACCAGCGGAAGGGGCTGCTGGCGTACGTGGCGGCGCTGGCGCTGGCGGTCGTGGCGGTCGCGTCCGCTACGCAAGCTGGCCTGAGCGCGCAGCTCTTCGGCGGGCTGCTGCGCATTGACGGCTACTCCGTCCTGTTCCGCATGCTGTTCCCCGTAGTGGGCGTTATCGTCTGCCTGGCGTCCACCGACTTCGTGCGGCGTCGCCTGACGCACCCGGGCGAATACTACGGCATCGTCATGACATCCGTGCTGGCGATGATGGTCATGTCCGCGGCGGGCGAGCTGCTGACCGCCTACGTCGCGCTGGAGCTGATGAGCTTCACGTTCTACGTGCTGGCCTCGTACGCCCGCCACGACCTGAAATCGAACGAGGCGGGTGTCAAGTACGTGCTGCTGGGCGCGCTCTCCTCCGCGGTGCTCCTCTACGGCATCAGCCTCCTGTACGGCGCGACCGGCGCCACCACGTTCACCGGCATCGCCGACGCCGTGCGGCAGGGCAGCGCGCTGCCCACCGTGTTCGGGCTGGGGCTTGTGCTGGTGCTGGCCGGGTTCGGCTTCAAGGTGGCGGCGGTGCCGTTCCATATGTGGTCGCCGGACGTGTACGAGGGCGCGCCTGCGCCCGTCACGGCGTTCCTGTCGGTGGCCTCCAAGATGGCGGCCTTCGTCCTGCTCCTGCGGCTCGTGACCGTGGGGTTCATGCCCGCGGCGGCGGAGTGGCGGCCTCTGCTCGCGGCCCTGGCTTTGGTGAGCATGGTCGTGGGGAACATGGTGGCCCTGGCGCAGAAGAACATCAAGCGGCTGATCGCCTACTCCAGCATAGGGCACGCGGGCTACCTGCTGCTGGGGTTCGCGGCCCTGGCGCCTGGCGCGTCGCTGGTCTCCAACGGCATCATGTTCCATCTGGTCGGCTACGGGGCGAGCAACCTGGCCGCCTTCCTTGTGGTGATAGCGGTGTCGGCCGCGACGGGCAAGGAGGAGCTGGACGACTACGACGGGCTGGCGCAACGCGCTCCCCTGCTTGCCCTGGCGATGGCCGTGGCGTTCTTCTCGTCGGCGGGCCTGCCCTTCTTCGCCGGGTTCACCACCAAGTTCTACCTGTTCACGGCGGTGGTCCAGTCGGCGCCGGCGCTCCTGTGGATGGTGGGCTTGGCGGCGGTGATGAGCCTGGTCTCCCTCTACTACTATCTGGTGGTCATCAAGCACATGTACATCCACGCCGCCGAGGGGCGGGACCGCGTGCTGTCGCCGGTGGCGCTGTCGGGCCTCCTCGTCCTGCTGGTGGCGGTCATCGTCATCCTGGGCATCTACCCGGAGCCGCTGCTCAATCTCATCCAGACCGCGTCTCGCGCTCTTTTCGCCTAGCCTCCACGCCTCAACGGATGGCTGGGCCGTCCTGCAACGCCTGACCTGTCGTTCTCGCGATGTCTGGCGTCCGCTCTTTCCCCTGTGGACGGTATGGAGTACAATCCTCGCGACACCATGAAATCTCCCTCTTCCGCGGGCCCTTCCGGCCTTTTGCGCGTTCCCGCCTTCGTCGCCCTGCAGAGTCGCGGGTTCCGCCTGCTGTGGGCAGGCAGCCTGCTCGCGCAGATGGCGCGCTGGAGCGAGGTGGCGGTCCTCGGCTGGCTGGTGCTGGAGCTGACCAACTCCCCTTTCCAGGTCGCCATGGTCGGCCTATTCCGCTGGGCGCCGCTCGCGCTTCTGGGCGTTTTCAGCGGCCTCCTGACGGAGCGGTTCGACCGTCAGCGTATTCTCATTGTCGGCTCCGTGCTGAGCACGGCGGCCAGCACGACCCTCACCGTGCTGGCCCTCACCGGCCTGGTGCAGCCGTGGCATGTCTTCGCCCTGGCGTTTGTCCTGGGCGTGTACTGGGCGCTCGACTTTCCTGCCCGGCGCGCGCTGGGCCGCGACTATCTGGAGCCGGAGCGCGTTGTCAGCGCCATGTCGGTGGAGACGCTGGCGCTCACCGTCAGCCGCATTTGCGGCCCCATCCTCGGCGGCGCGCTCATCTCCCTGACCGGCGTAGGTGGGGCGTACGTCGCCATAGCGGCGTTCTACGCGGCCCAGTTGCCGCTCTTGCTGAGGCTGCCCCGGGCCGCACGCCGGACCGCCGTCTCCCACGGCCCCATCCTCGGCGACCTGATGGAAGGGGTGCGCTATGCGCGACGCAGCCAGATTGTCCTCGGGGTGCTGGTTGGCACCTTCGTGACGAACCTGCTTGTGTACCCGGTCCAGCAGCTTTTTCCCGTTTTCGCCCGCGACGTGCTGGGCGTTGGGCCGTTCCTGCTGGGCCTTCTCGTGTCCGCCATGGGCATCGGCGCGTTCATCGGCTCCGCGAGCATGGCCTCCGTCTCCAGGGTACCGCGGCCCGGCATGGTGTTCGCCGCCGGCTGCGTGGCCGTCAGCGCGGCAATCCTGCTGTTCAGCTTCTCGCAATGGTACGTCATCTCCTTCGTGCTGCTCGTGCTGGCGGGCGTGGGTCAGGCCGCCTTCAGCTCCCTGCAGAGCGCCCTGATTCTCCTGGGCACGTCCGAGGAGATGCGGGGCCGCATCCTGGGGCTTCTGGTGCTGGCTATCGGCATGCAGTTCCTCGGCTTCCTGTTCATTGGAGGCCTGGCCGCGTGGGTGGGGACGCCCCTCGCCGTGGCGGTCAGCGCGGGACTTGGTCTTCTGCTGATGACGGTCCTGATAGTGGGCAACAAGACCATGCGGACATAAGGGGTCAGGCATCTGCTATCATGACCGGCGAGATCGCGGGAAGGAGGCGTGGACATGGACATGGGTTTGAAGGGGAAGGTGGCGCTGATAACGGGCGGGAGCGACGGCATAGGCCTCGCGACGGCGAGGCTCCTGGCCGCCGAAGGCGCGCGGGTGGCCATCTGCGCGCGCCGTGAGGGGCCGCTGCGCCAGGCCGCCGAGGAGGTGCGCCGCGCCACCGGCGGCGACGTGCTGGCCGTGCCCGCCGACGTGTCCCGCGCCGAGGACATCGCCCGCTTCATTGGCCAGGCGGCCCAGACCTACGGGCGCATTGACATTCTTCTGAACAACGCGGGGTCGTCCTCCGCGCACCCGTTCGAGCAGGTGCCGGACGAGGAGTGGCGGCACGACTTCGACCTGAAGCTGATGGCGGCGGTCCGGTGCAGCCGCGCCGTGCTGCCGTACATGCGTCGGGTGGGCGGCGGACGCATTGTGAACGTGACGGCGGGGGCGGGCAAGACGCCGGGCGCCGCGTCCGTGCCCACGTCCGTGACGCGGGCGGCGGGCCTCGCGCTGACCAAGGCGCTCTCCAAGGAGATGGCCAAGTACAATATCCTGGTCAACTCCGTCGTCATCGGCATCGTCAGGAGCGGCCAGTGGGTGCGCCGCCACGCGGAGCTCCGGAAGAGCAACCCGTCGCTCACGATGGAGCAGTTCTACGCGGACGCCGTGAAGGCGCGGGGCGTCCCGCTGTGCCGCGAGGGCACGGAGGATGAGGCCGCCAGCGTCGTCGTGTTCCTGGCCTCGAATATGGCGAGCTATGTCAGCGGCGTCGCCATCAACATTGACGGCGGGCAGTGCGCGGTGCTGTAGCCCAATACTGGAGGATGCCTATGAACAGACTCCTGTGGCTGGGGTGCTTTCTTCTCGCCGTGCTTCTGACGGCGTGCAGCATCGGCGGCGGAAGTCCGGCGACTCCGACGCCCGGCGTTCCGTTTGGCACTCCGACACCGCCCCCCGCATCCACGGAAGCTGAGGCGCAGGCCCGCATCAACGCGGCGCTGGCTGCGTTCGACCTGACGCAGCCGCAAAGCCTCAACCGCGTGGAGGAGCTTGTCTATGCCGGGCCAAAGGGTGTCCCGCAGATGGCGCAGGAGCTGAAGAGCAATCAGTTGGTGCGGCGGTGGGCGGCCATTTACGCGCTCGGCAGAATCGCCCAGGCCCAGGACGTGCCGCTGCTCCGTTCCGCGCTGTCCGACGCCAACCTCACGGTTCGCGCCAGGGCGGCCGCCGCGCTGCTGCGCCTGGGGAATGAAGAAGGGCTGGCGATTCTTCGGCAGGCCGCGGCGTCGGACGAAGAAGAGGCCTTCTCCGCGCCGCCCCAATTGCTGCAGGACTTCGCCAGAGACGTGCTGTCCTTCTACGGAAAGTCCGCGCTGCTGCCCCCGGACCCTGATTCGCTGCGCGGGGGCCGTATCGGTCTAATGACGCCTCCCGTCAGCCCGCCCAACGATACGCAGATTCACATCAGCGATACAGGGGTGGAGATAGACGTGAATATCCAGCTTATGAGCTTCAATGACATCCCCCCTGCACGAATTGAGACGTGGCGTAGAGGCATCGAGGACATGTGGTCGAACAAGATGAAGCTCCCCAACGGCGCGCCGGTGAGGGTCGTCGCTAATATCAAGACGTTGAGCCTGAACCAGCGAATCGCCGGCGAAAAAGAAGGCCCGAATTCCCATCGCATTTACGTGCTCAACCGTCAGGACGGCCTGGGATTCCGTCCCTTCGTCCGGTCCATACCGAAGCCCGGCGAGAGCGTGGGCGGGACTTGGACGGAGAACAATTCGCCCACCGTGATAGCTCACGAGGTCGGGCACCTGATTGGAATTCCGGACGAGTACATGGACACTCCGGACGGCAGGAGCGTCCCGAAGCCCGAGTACGCCGAGGACAACGCCAACAGCCCGAGCATCATGATCCAGACGTGGCGCTCCCGCGGCGGCAAGCCCCCGGACGTGAAGTCGCGGCACATGCAGACCATCCTGAGGGCGCTCACCGGGCAGGCCCCGGCCGTCGTGGCGGCGCCCGCGCCCACGGCGACGCCCAAGCCCACGCCCACACGGACGCCTACGCCCAGGCCGACGCCCACACCTACCGCGCGGCCCAGCACCCCCACGCCCACTGCCAGGCCGTCGTCGTGGAAGCTGCTTGATCCGCAGGTCGAAGACATCAAGGGCATTCCTCGAAGCAAGAACGTTCCCGCCGGAGGGAGCTGTTCCATCACCAACACATCGGCGTCCTACGTGTACCGCCCGGTCGGCAAGGACACAAATCTGCAGGTCACCCTGACCTGGGACACACCCCCGAGCACCCTGGCCGCTGGTCAGACCTTCTCCGTCACGATTAAGGGAAGCGGGTCGGTGAAGAACGCCGGCCTCACCTTATCTCAGGGCGTTGAGGCAATGTTCGATCCTCACCCGGGCTTTTTCACCGCGCAAGTAACCGGCGCTGGTTGGAACGGCCCAACCCCGGGCGCTTCTGACGCCGACCGCGCATGGGTCAACGTCACAAGCGACCCTGCAAAGGGCGACGCGGTCTGGGGCGTGAATCGAACATACAAGTACACGCTTCCGACCGGTGTCTCCGCACCGACGCTGCAATTGGCGCTAATTGTCGGGGGACGCGGCGCTGATATGTGCAATGGCCAGATACTGTTCCGCTGGAAGAAGCAGTAGCCCCCAACATCCTGGGAGGCGGCCACGGACCGCCCGGCCTCGAACATGGCGAGCTACGTCACCGGCGTCGCCATCAACATTGACGGCGAGCAGTGCACGGTGCTGTAGAGGCGCGCCCTACCCCGGAAACGATATCCCGCCGTTCACGCTCAGCGTCATGCCCGTGATCTGGTCCGACTCCGGCGAGGCCAAGTACAGCACGGCGTAGGCCACGTCCGCGGGCAGGTTGAGCCGCCCCAGCGGCACGCGCTCCTCGATCTTCTTGAACGCCTTCGCGATGACCTCGCCGGACTCGCGGATGCGCGAGAAGTTCTCGTACGCGGGGGTGTCCGCGGTGAGCGTCGTGGACACGGTGTTGACGCGGATGCGCCAGCGGGAGAACTCGCGCGCCAGCGTCTTCGTCATCATGATGAGTCCGCCGGCCGCCGCGCCGATGAGCGACTCGCTGGGCGTGGGGTGCCGTCCCGCGTCCGTGGTGACGCTCACGATCTTGCCGTACTCGCGCTCCCGCATGTGGTCGAGCACGGCGCGGATGCAGTAGAGCCGGGTGATGAGCCGCATGCGCAGGTAGTCCTCGTAGTTGGCGGGGTCAACCTCCGCAAACGGCAGAGGGCGGACGTGCTTCCAGCGCGGACTGCCGTTGGCGATCATGATGTCCACCTTGCCGAAGTCCTTGATGACCTTTTGTACCATCTCCTGACAGCTTGGATAGCTGGTGACGTCCACCGGCACGTGGGCGGCCTTGCGGCCCAGCGCACGTATCTGCTGGACGACGGGCGCGGCCTTCTCCGCGCCGCGCGTGGCGATGGCGATGTCCGCGCCGCTCTCCGCCATCAGCAGCGCCGCGGACTTGCCGATGCCCTCGCTGCCGCCGGTGACGATGGCGACGCGACCCTGGAGGTTGGTCTTCATGTTGGAAGTTGTCCCCTTTCTACTGGAGTCGAGGGTGCCACGCGTGTTATAGCACACCCGCTGCCGCGTGTGAAGCGGGCCCTTCTCCCGCGGGATTGAAGCCCCCATCTGTTTCTGCTAGAGTTGACCTCGCCGCGGACGCACTTCTGTTCGTCGGCGTTGGGCGTCGGTCTGGACTCGTCGTTGCGGAGCATTGTGTCGGATGGGAAAAGAAACGTCTGGGGCGGCGCTTGGCCGGGAGACCCTCCGTGAGATGCTGGCGCACTCGCCGCCGCTGCTCGCGGACATGGTGGACCCGGCGGCGCAGGTGCAGCCCAACGGCATTGACCTCACGGTGCGCGGCGTTGCGCGCTTCACGTCGGCGGGGCGCATCGGCCAGGCCGCGGACGACCGCGCGCTAGCCGAACTGTCGCCGCTGGAGCCGTCGCAGGCGGGGTACTGGGAGATGGCGCCCGGCCCGTACCTCGTCACGTACAACGAGGTGGTGAGCCTTCCGCGCGACGTGATGGCGCTGGGCAGGCCGCGCTCCAGCCTGGGCCGCTGCGGGGTCAGCGTGCACACGGCGGTGTGGGACGCGGGCTACTCGGGCCGGTCGCAGTCGCTTCTGGTGGTGTACAATCCGGCGGGCTTCCGGCTGGGGCGGAACGCGCGGGTGATGCAGCTCGTGTTCTTCCGCCTGGACCGGCCGGTCGGCGAAGGCTACGCGGGCGCGTACCAGGGCGAGAACAAGTGACGCTCGTGACAAAGCGGTACGTCTAAGGAGGACTTATGGACGACATCATGAATCAGGGCGTGGTGGGGGCGCTGGCCTTCGGCAAGGCGAAGGCGAAGACTCAGGAGGCGTGGGCCAAAGACCTGGAGCGGATATGGGACAGGTCCACGGGCATGCTGCTCAAGCAGAAGGGGTTCCGCGGGCTGCGCGCGTTCTGGGCCGCCGACGGCAGCCGCGACACGATGGTCATGGGCGTCTGGGAGACGATGGATGACCGCATGGCGTACGAGCGGAGCATCTCGCCGGGCGTGCAGGGCGCCTTCGACGAGATACTGGAGGCTCCCGCCCGCCGGCAGAAGTTCATTCTGGTCAGGCGGACAGTCAACTAACCGACGGCGCGTTGCCTCCCCACGTCTATTCGTCCCCCTCTCCTGGGAAGGGAGAGGGGACAAGGGTGAGGGTCTTGCGACAGCCCCTAGAAGGGCTGGAAGACCATCAGCGCGACGATGAGGACGAGGACCACCGACATCCCGTGGCTGACGGCGCTGCGCCGCGGGTCCCGGATGAACATGGACAGGCGCGGCGTCAGCTTGCCCTCCAGGACCGCCCCGCGGGCGGCCTTCTCGGCATCCGTCAGGTGGGGCATCAGATAGAAGATGTCCACCAGGAGCAGCAGGAGCGTCAGTGTACCGGCGAGCATGATCCACACCTTGCTGCCGCTCACGCCCAGAGCGATCATGGTCAGACCGCCCGTCAGTCCCAGCACCAGCAGCGCGGGGATGATGAAGATTTTTTGCGCGCGCTGGGCCAGGCCAAAGGCGAAGGCCACCACCGTCAGGTCCTTGGCGCGGGCGCCCCTGGCGAGGACGCCCACCTGGAGACCGACGCCCGCGACGAACCAGAGCGCCGTGACCAGGTGCAGGAACCGGAGGACGTCGCCCATGTCTTTTCCTCCTTCCGCTTGTCGGCCGGAGCCGAAGTGGATATAATAAGTGTTTGTCACGTTGATTGTACCAGATTACTTGGCAGGGATGAACCTATGACAACCACAGCAGCAGAACAGACCCAGCTCCCCGCGCGTGTTCGCCAGTCTTTCGGCAAGCGCGTCCGATTCATGCGCCGCCAGGGCGTCACGCCCGCCCATCTCTACGGCAAGGGTGTCTCCTCCCTGTCCCTTGAGGTGGACACCGCCGTTCTCAACAAAGTGCTGACGCAGGTGGGTCGCAGCGCGCCCGTGTCCGTGACGGTGGACGGCGACGCGGAGAAACACCTGGCGTTCGTGTCGGGGCTGCAGCGCGACCCCGTGACAAGCGTCGTCGTGCACGTGGACCTCCGCCAGGTCAGCCTGACGGAGAAGGTACGCATGAGCATCCCGATTGTGCTGATCGGCGAGGCGCCGGCGGCCAAGCTGCCGGGTGGCGTGTTGACGCGGCCTCTCCAGTTGCTGGAGGTGGAATGCCTTCCGCTGGACCTGCCGCGCCAGGTGCAGGTGGACGTGTCCGGGCTGACGGAGATAGGCCAGGTCATTCGCGTGGCGGACATCCGCCTGGGCGCGAATGTCGCCGTCCGCACCGACTCCGACGCCGTGGTGGCCGCCATCCACTTCGAGCGCGCGGAGGAGGTCAAGGTTGAGGCGCCCGCCGAGGGTGCTGAGGCCGTCGAGGGCGCTCCCGCCGCCGAAGCCGGGGCCGCCGCGAAGGGCGAAGCCGGCGCGAAGGGCGAGGCTGGCAAGGCAGAGGCGGCAAAGGGTGCCGCTCCCGCAAAGGGCGCTGCTCCCGCCAAGGGCGCTGCACCCGCCAAGGGGGAGAAGAAGTAGGCGCGTCGTCGGCCTGCTCCCTCCCGTCGTACGAAACAGAAAGGCCCCCTTCTCCACGAGAAGGGGGCCTTTGCTATTGAGGACAGGCGCGTTATCTTCGCGGCTGCCAGCGCAGGTCGGGCTTGCGCGCGGCGGTGGCCTCGTCCAGGCGCGTGATGGGCGCTTTGTGCGGCGCGCCGCGCACCACCTCCGGGTCCTGCTCCGCCTCGCGGGCGATGGCCAGCATGGCGTCCACGAAGGCGTCCAGCGTCTCCACGCTCTCCGTCTCCGTCGGCTCGATCATCAGCGCCTCGTCCACGATGAGCGGAAAGTACATGGTCGGCGGGTGGAAGCCATAGTCAATGAGCCGCTTGGCGATGTCCAGCGCGCGGACGCCCTGGGCCTTCTGTCGGGACGCGGACAGGATGACCTCGTGCATGCAGCGTCGGTCGTAGGGCAGGTGGTAGGCGTCTTTCAGCTTCGCGAGGAGGTAGTTGGCGTTCAGGACGGCGTTCTCCGCGACCTCCCGCAGGCCGGGCGCGCCCAGTTGCCGGATGTAGCAGTAGGCCCGCACGAGCACGCCGAAGTTGCCGTGGAAGGCGCCGACGCGCCCGATGGACTTCTCCGGTCGTGTGAACTCATACCGGTCGCCGCGCTCGTCCCGCCGGTGCGCCACGTGAGGCGTCGGCAAGAAGGGCGCCAGACGCTCTCCCACGGCGATGGGGCCGGCGCCCGGCCCGCCGCCGCCATGGGGCGTGGTAAACGTCTTGTGCAGGTTGGTGTGCACCACGTCGAAGCCCAGGTCGCCCAGCTTCGCCTTGCCCAGGATGGCGTTCAGGTTGGCGCCGTCGCCATACACCAGCCCGCCCGCGCGGTGCACCATCTCGGTGATCTCCACGATGTGCGGGTCGAACAGGCCGAGTGTGCTGGGCAGCGTTATCATGAGGCCCGCCACGTCCGGCCCCAGCGACGCCCGCAGCGCCGCGAGGTCCATGTCGCCGCACGCGTTCGACGGCACGACGACGACCTTGAAGCCGCACATGGCCGCCGAGGCCGGGTTCGTCCCGTGGGCGGAGTCCGGCACCAGAATCGTTGTCCGTCGTTTGTCGCCCCGGGACGCGTGATAGGCGCGGACCATCATGATGCCCGTCAACTCGCCGTGCGCCCCCGCCATGGGGCAGAGGTTGGCCGTGCGCATCCCCAGAATTTCGGCGAGCATCTCCTGCAGTTCGTACATCAGCCGGAGCGCGCCCTGGACGCTCTCCTCCGGCTGCAGCGGGTGCGCCTGGGCGAAGCCGGGCAGGCGGGCCACCTCGTCGTGCCACTTGGGGTTGTACTTCATGGTGCAGGAGCCCAGGGGGTAGAAGCCCTCGTCAACCGAGTAGTTGAGCTGGCTCAGCCGGTGGAAGTAGCCGACGAGGTCGCGTTCGCTCACCTCCGGCAGGGGCAGGTCGTCGCGCAGCATGGCCGCGGGCGGCAGCGGCGACTCCGGCACGTCCAGCGCCGGCACGGTGCAGCCGGTGCGGCCGGGCTTGCTCTGGTCCATGAGCAGGGGGCGGCGCTCCAGTCCGGTCATGGCTGGCGCCCTCCCATTTTGCGGAGCGCGTCCACCAGCCGGTCTATATCCTGTCTGGTGGTCATCTCCGTCACGCAGAGGAGCATGGCGAAGGGAAGCCGGTCGCTCACGTCCAGCCCGCCGATGATGCCCTGCTCCAGCAGGCGCTGGTTGATGAGGTACGGCGGCGCGGGGCAGTGAATGACGAACTCCCGGAAGAACATCCCTCTGAATGGCACGCTATAGCCTGGGAGCGCCGCGATGCGCTCCGCAGCGTAATGGGCCTTGTGGTAGCACAGCTCCGCCACGCGCCGGAGGCCGCGCCGTCCCAGGGCGGCCAGGTAGATGGCGGCGGCGGTGGCCATGAGCGACTCGCTGGTGCAGATGTTGGACGTGGCGCGCTCGCGGCGGATGTGCTGCTCCCGCGTCTGCAGCGTGAGCACGAAGCCGTCGCGTCCCTGCGAGTCCTTTGTGCGGCCCACCAGGCGGCCCGGCATCTGCCGCAGGTACTGCGTGCGCGTGGCGAAGAGGCCCACGTACGGCCCGCCGAAGCTCATGGACAGGCCCAGCGGCTGGCCCTCGCCCACCGCGATATCCGCGCCAAGCTCGCCCGGCGTGCGGAACATCCCCAGTGCGATGGGGTCGAACGAGGCGATGAGCAGCGCGCCCGCGGCGTGGGCCGCCTGGGCCGCCATGGACACGTCCTCCATGCAGCCGTAGAAATTCGGGCTCTGGATGATGACGCCCGCGGCGTCCAGGGGCAGCGCCGCGACGCCGCTGGTCATGACCAGCGTGAGGCCCTGGCTCTCCAGGTACGTCCGGAGCACGTCCATGTAGCGCGGGTGCAGGGTGTCCGTGTAGGCGATGGTGCTGCGGCCCGTGATGCGGCAGGCCATCAGGGCGGCCTCCGCCACGGCGGTGGAGCCGTCGTATACGCCGGCGTTTGCCACCTCCATGCCGGAGAGCTGGCAGACCAGCGACTGAAACTCGTAGGTGGCCTGGAGCGTTCCCTGGCTGATCTCTGGCTGGTAGGGCGTGTAGCAGGTGGCGAACTCCGCGCGCCCGACGAGGTAGGGGACGATGGCGGGCACATAGTGGTGATAAACGCCCGCGCCTAGGAAGCAGGCGTGTTCCCCCGGGACCGCGTTCCGGCCCGCGAGGGCCGCAAGCTCCCGTTTCAGCTCCGCCTCCGAGAGGGCCGGAGGCAAGCGCAGCGCCGGGTCGCGGTGCGCCTGCGGGATATCGGCGAAGAGCTCGTCCACGGAGCGCGCGCCGATGGCCCGCAGCAGAGCGCCGCGGTCGGCGTCCGTGTTCGGGATGTAGGGAGAGGGCATGGAGCTAGTGCCCCGCCTTGCCCAGCATCTCCTGGTAGGCGCGGGCGTCCATGAGCTTTGCCGCCTCGGCCTTGTCCTTGAGGCGCACGCGCACCATCCAGCCCTTTCCGTAGGGGTCCTTGTTCACCGACTCCGGCGACTGGACCAGGCCCTGGTTGGCCTCAACCACCTCGCCGCTTACCGGGGCGAAGATCTCGGAGACGGCCTTGACGGACTCGATCTCCCCCATCTTCTTGAACTGCTCGATGCGCGTGCCCGGGGCGGGCAGGTCAATGTACACCACGTCGCCGAGCTGCTCCTGCGCGAAGTGCGTGACGCCCATCACGGCGGTGCCGTCGTCGCTCACGCGCACCCACTCGTGCTCCTTGCTGTACCTGAGGTCCGAAGGGTACACGTTTACCTCCCTGCGGGCGCGAGCGGGCGCGTCCGTGAATAAAAAGGCATGTGGACGACCACGGCCTCCGCGGGCTTGCCCCGAATGTCCACCGAGAGCTTCGTGCCCGTGGCGCTCAACGCCGCGGGTATATACCCCATGGCTATGCTTTTGTCCAGGGAGGGGGCGTAGCTGCCGCTGGTGACTGCGCCCACCGGCTGACCGTCGTGCAGGATGGCGTAGCCGTGGCGGGGGATGACGCGTCCCATCACCTCCAGGCCCGCCAGCTTGCGGGCCACGCCGCGCTCCTTCGCGTTCAGCAGAGCGTCGCGGCCGATGAAGTCGGCCTTGGAGAAGTCCACGAACCGCTCCAGGCCCGCCTCGATGGGGTTGGTGGACGTGTCCATGTCCTGTCCGTAGAGGCGCAGCCCGGCCTCCAGCCGCAGGGTGTCGCGCGCACCCAACCCGCAGGGCGCCGCGCCCTTCTGGCGCAGGCGCTCCCACAGGAGGGTGCTCATCTCCGCCGGCGCTATGACCTCTATCCCGTCCTCGCCGGTGTAGCCGGTGCGGGCGACGAGGATGCGCTTGCCCGCCACGTCCATCTCCACGGCGCTGTAGGGCATCAGCTCGTCCACGTCCGAGTCAAGCAGCTTGATGACGAGTTCGCGCGCGGCCGGCCCCTGGCAGGCGACCATGACGGTGCCCTCGGTGCGGTCAATGAACTGCGGAGGCGGGTGCGGGAAGCGCTCAACGAGCCACGCGACGACGTCGTCGCGCCGGGAAGCGTTGCAAATCAGGAGGAACCGCTCCGGCTCCAGCTTGTAGATGATGCAGTCGTCCAGGATGCCGCCGTCCTCGCGGAGGACGAAGGTGTAGCGCGCGCGGCCCAGGGGCAGGCGCGGAATGTCCGCGGTCAGGACCCTGTCCAGGAGGGGGCCCGCCGTCGGGCCGCGCAGCTCCAGGCGCCCCATGTGGGACACGTCGAAGATGCCCGCGGAGGAGCGGACGGCGCGGTGTTCGGCGATAATGCCGGACGGGAAGGATATGGGCATCTCCCATCCGGCGAAAGGCACCATCTTGGCGCTGGCGCTGACGTGGATGGTGTAGAGCGGCGTGCGTTTGTATCCGGGCGGCATACGGACCTCGGACGTGATTGCGAGACTATTCTACTCGCGTGGCCCGTCGCTGTCGAGGGCCGTCCGCGGCGGAAGCGCCGTCGAGGGCAGTTGTCCCGCGGCATGGCGCGTGCTAATCTTCACGCGAGCCCTTCGCTCAGGGCGGCTCTTGGTTGAGCGCCACGTTCTCCAGGACGTGTCCGCGCCTGGCGTTGACAGGTCTTGGGGAGCTTGTGATATACTGCGCAATCGGGGTCAGCGACTTGGACTTGACCAGGGTCCGGAATGCGCTCCGCTACATAGGGCTTGGGTGGTACGTTGCGATATGCCTGGTGGCGGGCGTGCTGCTTGGACTCTGGGCTGATAGCTGGCTCGGTACACGCCCCCTGTTTCTGCTGGTGGGCCTTTTCCTCGGAATAGCGGGGGCTTTCCTGGGACTGTTGCGAGTAATCTCGCGCGTGGTGCGCGGGGATAACTCTGCCGGCGGCAAGGCGAAGGAGGACAAGTAGTGGGCGGTCTGCTCTCCGGTTCGAAGGGCAAGCTCCTGGCCGTCATCGTCATTCTTGGACTGATTGCTTCTGGCGTCATCCTCCTCAAGGGCCCCATCGCCCACATTGACCCCGCCGCCGAATGGATCTTTCAGGTCGGCGCGATTCGTATTACGAACAGCATCATCGCCTCCTGGATCACCGTCGTCGTCCTCGCGCTCATCGCCGTTCTTGCCACCCGCCGCATGCAGCTCGTGCCTCGCGGCCTTCAGAGCCTCCTTGAGACCTTTATCGAGACGATGCTCAACTTCGTCGTGAGCGTCGCGGGGAAAAAGTGGGGCCGCCGCTTTTTCCCGGTGGTAATGACCATCTTCCTGTTCGTCTTGGTCTCCAACTGGATGGGCCTGCTTCCCGGCTTCGGCACCATCGGAGTTGTACGGGACGCGAAAGCCCAGTTCGGGGAGAAGAAGGCGGAAGAGGTACACGCCACATCCTTCACCAAACTGAACGTGGCAGGCCTGGACGTGGCGCTCATGCTGCCCGGCGGCGGAGAGGCCGCCGAGAAGCCGAAGGAGGCGTCCGGCCACGGCGAGGCCGCCCAGGCGAAACCGGTCCTTGTGCCGTTCTTCCGCAGCACCAATACGGACCTGAACACGCCCCTGGCCCTGGCGCTGGTGGCCATGGTCTTCATCGAGATGTGGGGTTTCCAGGCGCTGGGGCCCATGTACCTGTCCAAGTTCTTCAACGTGCGCCGGCTTCTCCGGGGGGAGATATTCAGCGGAATCATTGACCTGGCCATCGGCCTTCTGGAGATTATCAGCGAGCTTGCCCGCATCATCAGCTTCACCTTCCGGCTTTTCGGCAACGTCTTCGCGGGCGAGGTGCTGCTTATCGTCATCACCTTCCTGGTGCCTCTTGTGTTCGTGCTGGTGTTCTACGGCCTGGAGCTGTTCGTCGGCTTCATGCAGGCCTTTGTCTTCGCCTTCCTGACGCTCATCTTCGGTGTGATGGCGGTGGCGAGTCATGGAGAGGACCACAAGGGCCATCAGGAGGAGGGAGAGGCGGCGGAAGCTCATCACTAGACTTGGCAGTGGCGCAATACTCAGCTAACCGCAGGAAAAAGAGCCTTGCAGGCTCGGTCCGAGGAATAAATAAGGAGGACGTCACATGACGGATGAGGGTCTTCGGCTTCTAGCGTCGGCGCTTGCAATCGGCATGGGAACACTGGGCCCGGGGCTGGCTATCGGCCTGCTGGCTTCGAAGGCGATGGAAGCCCTGGGGCGCAACCCCGAGGCGCAGTCCGCCATCCAGGTCAACATGATCCTGGGCATCGTTTTCGCGGAAGCCATCGCGATTTACGCGCTGGTCGTGGCGCTGCTGATCAAGTTCGTGTAGCTTGGCACAGACGTGTGCGCGGGCCGGTCGGCGGCCCGCGGGTAAGTCCACCGCAAGGAGTTGGTCGTGGAAGCCCTAGGAATAAACTTAACAGGGCTTATCGCGCAGGTTATCAACTTCCTGCTCCTGCTGTTCATCCTGTCCGCCGTGGCGTACAAGCCCGTCATCAAGATGCTGGACGAGCGCAGCCGGCGGATCAAGGAAAGCATGGAGAACGCCGAGCGCGTCAAGCAGGAGGTCGCCCGCAGCGAGGAAGAGGTCAAAAAGCGCCTGGACCAGGCCCGGCAGGAGGCCCAGTCCCTCGTGAACCAGGCCATGCAGGCCGGCGAGCGGCTGCGGGCCGAGGAGCACGACCGCGCCCGCAAGGAAGCGGATGAGATTATCGCCCGCGCCCGCGCGGAAATACAGCGCGAGCGGGACGACGCCATGGAGCGCGTGCGGCAGCAGTTCGCCGACCTCGCCGTCGTCGCGGCGGAAAAGATCATCCGCACCCGGCTGGACAAAGAGGCCCACAAGGCGCTCATCAACGAGGTGCTCGAGGAGAGCGCCAGGCTGCGTAACAACTAAAGTCTGACTGCGCGGCGGACGCTCCGGCGGACCGCCGACGTGGGGTAGGGCAACGTGCCGAGAAAGCTTCTCCTGTCATCGTCAAAACGCTACGCGCAGGCCATCTTCGACCTGGCGCAGCAACGCAACGAGATGGACGCCTGGAAGGCCGACCTTGAGGCCGCGGCGGGGGTCTTCAGCGACTCCGCATTCCTCAGCGTCATGGACAACCCGGATGTGCTCCTTTCCAACAAGGAGGCCATCCTGAAGAATGCGCTGCCGCAACTGCGGCCCCTTGGATACAACTTCGTCCGCCTCCTGGTCCGGCGGCGGCGCGCGTCTCTGGCGCCGGGCGTCGCCAGGGAGTTCCAGCGCATGCTGGACGCGCGGCGGGGTATCGTCCGCGCGCAGGCCACCACGGCCGTCGCGCTGAGCGACGCCGAGGTGCAGGACCTGGCCGCCAGACTCAAGGGGCTGGTGGGCGACAAGCAGGTGCAGATGACTGCATCCGTTGACCCGGCCATAGTGGGCGGGCTGGTGGTGCGCGTCGGAGACCGGCTGCTGGACGGCAGCACGCGCACGCGCCTGGAGCGCCTGCGCCAGAGTCTGGCCGGATAGAAAACACTAGAAGAACGCGAATTCGCGGGGCCGCGAGCGGTCCCCGCTCAACAACCCGACAATTGCGGGCCTGGGGGTAAGGGATTATGGCAGTCAGCGGACAGGATATATCCTCCATCATCCGGCGCCAGATCGAGGAGTTCGACGCGAGCGCCCGCATGGTGAACGTGGGCACCGTGGTGGAGGTAGGCGACGGCATCGCCCGCGTGTACGGGCTCAGCGGGGCCAAGTACGGCGAGCTGCTCCAGTTTCCTCATGACATCATCGGCATGGCGTTCAACCTGGAGGAAGACACCGTGGGCGTCATCCTCCTGGGTGAATCGGAGAGGATCAAGGAGGGCGACCAGGTCAAAAGCACGGGCCGCGTGGCCGAGGTGCCCGTTGGCCCGGAGCTTGTCGGTCGCGTCATTGACCCGCTGGGCAAGCCGCTGGATGGGAAGGGGCCTGTCAAGACCAAGCAGATGTACCCTGTGGAGCGCATCGCTCCTGACGTGACCAAGCGGAAGTCGGTGGACACGCCCGTCCAGACGGGCATCAAGGCCATTGACGCCATCATCCCCATCGGGCGCGGCCAGCGCGAGCTGATTATCGGCGACCGCTTCACGGGCAAGACGGCCATCGCCCTGGACGCCATCATCAACCAGAAGGGCGGCGACCTTGTCTGCATCTACGTCGCCATCGGCCAGAAGGCGTCCAAGGTGGTGCAGACCGTGGCGACGCTGCAGCAGTACGGAGCGATGGAGCACACCATCGTCGTGGTCGCCAACTCCGCGGACCCCGCGCCGCTGCAGTACCTGGCCCCCTACGCCGGCTGCGCCATCGGCGAGGAGATCATGGCGCGGGGCAAGGACGCCCTGATTGTGTACGACGACCTATCGAAGCACGCCTGGGCCTACCGCCAGGCCTCGCTGCTGCTCCGTCGCCCGCCGGGCCGCGAGGCGTACCCGGGCGACGTCTTTTATCTGCACAGCCGCCTGCTGGAGCGCGCCGCGAAGTTGGACCAGCAGAACGGGGGCGGTTCGCTCACCGCGCTGCCCATCATCGAGACGCAGGCAGGAGACGTCTCCGCCTACATCCCGACGAACGTCATCTCCATCACCGACGGCCAGATCTACCTGGAGGCGGACCTCTTCAACGGAGGCGTCCGCCCCGCCGTGAACGTGGGCCTCTCGGTCAGCCGCGTGGGCGGCGCCGCGCAGACGCGGGCCATGAAGAAAGTGGCCGGACGCCTCCGCATTGACCTCGCCCAGTTCCGCGAGCTCGCCGCCTTCGCCCAGTTCGGGACGGCGGACCTGGACAAGGCGACCCGGTCCCAGCTGGAGCGCGGCCAGCGCCTGACAGAGCTTCTGAAGCAGCCCCAGTACAAGCCGTACTCCGTGGAGCAGCAGGTCATGGTCCTGTACGCGGGCGTCAACGGCTATCTGGACGAGGTGCCTGTGGACAAGGTCAAGGACCTGGAGACGGCGTTCCTCAAGTTCATGGAGACCCAGAAGCCGGCCGTGGGCAAGGCCATCAAGGCTGATAAGGACATCAAGCCCGAGGTGGAAGAGGCCCTCAAAAAGGCCATTGTGGAGTTCAAGCAGACGTGGAAGGCGTAGCCGGACACCGCCCGCGAGCGCAGTCGAAGGGGGAGTGAGACCATGGCTCTGACCATTGACAAGTCGCAGACCGCGGTCGTGGCGCTGGACCTCGAAAACGATATCGTTGACGAGCACGGCGCGTTCAAGGACTTTGGCTTCGCCGCGCAGGTCAAGGAGAGGAAGCTGCTCGCCAACGTCAGGAAGGTCCTGGACGCGGCGCGGAAGGCGAAAGCCCTCGTCATGTACGTATGCGTGAAGTACCGGCCGGGCTATCCGGAGCGGGCCATCAACTGCGGCATGTGGCAGGCGGTGGCTCAGAACAGCGCCTGCGTGGAAGGCTCGTGGGGCTCGCAGGTCCACGCGGACGTGGCCCCGCTGCCGGGTGAGCCGGTGTTGGCCAAGCACGGCATCAGTGCGTTTTGCAGCTCCGACCTGGCCGCGATTCTGCGCACGAAAGGCGTACGCAATCTCGTTCTGATGGGAGTCGCCACGAACTTCGTCGTGGAGGGCACGTCGCGTGAGGCCTCCGACATGGGCTACAACGTCTACGTCGTGGAGGACTGCTGCGCGGCGGCCAACAAAGAGGCGCACGAAATGGCGCTGAAGAGCGCGCTGCCCGCCCTGACGACCATCGTCAAGTCGGACGAGGTCATCGCCGCGCTGAAATAGCTCGCTGACCGCGAGGACGGAGACAGAGTCCACTCATGCCAAACATCCGGCAAATACGACGGCGCATCCGCAGCGTCCAGAGCACGGCCAAGATAACCAAGGCCATGGAGATGATCGCCGCGTCCAAGATGCGGAAGGCCCAGCAGTTGACGCTGGCGGCGCGTCCGTACGCGGAGAAGATACTGGACGTCATGGCCCACCTGATGGCCCAGCGCAAGGACGAGGAGGAGCTTCATCCCCTTCTCAAGGTGCGGTCTGAGATCAAGCGCATTCAGATCGTGCACGTGACGCCGGACCGCGGCCTCTGCGGCGCGCTCAACGGCAACGCCAACCGGCGCGCGGCCGCGTTCATCCTGGAACAGCAGAAGCCCGTCAGCATCGTGGCCGTGGGGCGCAAGGGACGGGACTTCATGCACCGCACGGGCCAGGAGCTGCGCGCCGTCTTCCTCGGTGTGGGCGACTACCCCTCGGTGAACGACATCCTGCCCATCGCCAAGATCGTGCGGGACGACTACGTCAGCGGCAAAGTGGACAGGGTGTACCTCTCCTACACGCAGTTCGTGAACACGATGATCCAGCGGCCCGTGCTGCAGCAGATACTGCCCGTCGAGCCTGCCAAGCTTGAGGGCAGGCAGCAGGTGGGCTACATCTACGAACCCAATCCCGCGGTCGTGCTGGACGCGCTTCTGCCGCGCTTCTTGGAGATGCAGGTGTACCATGCGCTCCTTGAGGCCAAGGCGAGCGAGCAATCGGCCCGGATGGTGGCCATGCGCAGCGCCACGGAGAACGCTCTGGACATGATCAATGAGCTGACACTCCTGAGGAACAAGGTCCGCCAGGAGATCATCACCAAGGAGCTGCTGGACATTGTGGGCGGCGTGGCGTCCCTGGAGAAGGGTTAGGCGAATGAAGCGTCGGCTGGGCGTCCTGGCTGGCCTGGCGGCCATCGCCGTCGCGCTTGCGGGGTGCAGTCCCGCGGCGACTCCGCCGGACATGCCGTCGTGGATGCAGAAGGCCCCCGCGCAGGTCCAGGACACCTACGCCTTCGCCGTGGCGCACCCGGAGGTGCTGGAAACCGTCCCGTGCTACTGCGGCTGCACGGCCATGGGGCACAAGAGCAACAAAGACTGCTTCATCCAGGGGGTAGCGCCGGACGGGAAGGTGACATACAACATCCACGCGGCGGGCTGAAACATCTGCATCGGCATCGCGCGGGACGCGAAGGGAATGTGGGAGCAGGGCAAGTCGCCCAAAGAGATTCGAGCGACGGTGGACGCCGGGTACGCTCAGTTCGGCCCGGGGACGCGCACACCGTTGCCTCAGTAGCGCATAACAGGACATTTAGCATTCTCGAGGAGAGCTTGCATGGCTAAAGGGACGAAGGGCAAGATAGTTCAGGTCATCGGCACGGTGGTGGACGCGGAGTTTCCGCCGGACGCGCTGCCGGCCATCAACAACGCCGTCGAGGTCGCCTTTGACGGGCACACGCTGGTCCTGGAAGTGGAGCAGCACGTCGGCAACAACTGGGTGCGCTGCCTGGCGCTGGGCCCGACGGAAGGCCTGGCCCGCGGCGCGGAAACGGTGGACACCGGCGCTCCCATCAGCGTGCCCGTCGGACGGACGTCCCTGGGCCGCCTCTTCAACGTGCTGGGCGAGCCGCTGGACTCCCTGGGCCCCGTGCAGGCCGAGGTGAGGCTGCCCATTCACAGACTGCCCCCGGCGTTCGAGGAGCAGGCCACCAGCACCCAGATGCTGGAAACGGGCCTGAAGGTCGTTGACCTGGTCTCGCCCTTCACCAAGGGCGGCAAGGTGGGCGCGTTCGGAGGCGCGGGCGTCGGCAAGACGGTCATCATCCAGGAGCTTATCCGCAACATCGCCAACGTCCACAAGGGCTTTTCGGTCTTCGCCGGCGTGGGCGAGCGCTCCCGCGAGGGCAACGACCTCTGGAACGAGATGAAGGCGTCCGGAGTGCTCAAGAGCACCGTCCTTGTCTTCGGCCAGATGAACGAGCCGCCGGGCGTGCGCCTGCGCATAGCCCTGACCGGCCTGACCATGGCGGAGTACTTCCGCGACACCGAGGGGCAGGACGTCCTGCTCTTCATTGACAACATCTATCGCTACATCCTGGCGGGCTCCGAGGTGTCCGCTCTGCTGGGCCGCATGCCCTCTGCCGTGGGCTATCAGCCCACGCTCGGCACCGAGATGGGCGCGCTGGAGGAGCGCATCACCTCCACGCACAAGGGCTCCATCACATCCTTCCAGGCCATCTACGTCCCCGCGGACGACTACACCGACCCGGGTATCGTGACCACCTTCGGCCATCTGGACGCCGTCATCGCGCTGGAGCGCTCCATCGCGGAGCAGGGCCTGTACCCCGCCGTGGACCCGCTGGCGTCCACCAGCCGCATCCTGGACCCGCTGATCGTGGGCGACGAGCACTACAACGTGGCCCGCGGCGTGCAGCGCGTGCTCCAGCGGTACCGCGACCTCCAGGACGTCATCGCTATCCTGGGCGTCGAGGAGCTGTCGGAGGAGGACAAGATCATCGTGGGGCGGGCGCGCCGCATCCAGCGCTTCCTGTCGCAGCCGATGTTCGTGGCCGAGACGTTCACGGGCATCAAGGGC
>Ga0082335_1000627_pt1 | contig 37528 bp, 41 predicted proteins | sample Subgrocontami58m_FD_72375 | JGI IMG/M metagenome (GOLD analysis project Ga0082335, IMG submission 72375) | Subsurface groundwater microbial communities from S. Glens Falls, New York, USA - GMW37 contaminated, 5.8 m (SPADES assembly) (version 2) ...
GATAAACTTCAAAAGCACAGCTACCGCCAAAAGGATGATTCCGCAAAATACCAGAGTCATCCCCGCCATAAAAACCTTCAATGAGGCGAATTCTTTCATAAGAGCATCCCGTAAGCTTCAATATACGAAGCAACCATCCCAGACAGGCTATATTTATTCTCAACAAAAGCCCTGGCGTTTTCTCCCAAGCTATTTCTCAAAGCAGCATCTTTGATAAGCGTAAAAAGCGCATTACCCAACTCTTTAACGGAGGCTTTATTTATCAAAAGCCCTGTCTGGCTATTTTTTATCAGGTCTTTGGTGCCGCCAACGTCAGTTGCGACTATCGCCTTTCCACAAGCCATCGCTTCTAAAACCGCCACAGGAAAGTGCTCAAGCAATGATGAAGAAACAAAAATATCCATTTTTTCATAAAAAGGCCTTACATCACTCTGAAATCCGGCAAAATCTACTTTATCTTCTATCTTTAAGCTTGAAACTTTGGACTTGAGATTTTCTTTTAACGGCCCATCCCCAACAAACAACAACCGCGCCTTAGGATGAACTTTCGCGACCTCCGCAAATGCCTCTAAAAGATAACCATATCCTTTTTCAGCGCTCATACGGCCAACAGTCCCGATCACGATCTCTTCGCCTTTTGTATTTTTGTTTAAAGGCTTAAATTCCTGCGTGTCTACTCCGTTATTGATAACGACCAAAGACACATGCTTGCCCTGAAACCATTTTTTTAAACTCGCATCCACTAGCACGACTTTATCAAAAAATCTCATAAGCCAACGGTCAAACGCCTCATAGACTTTAAGCTTCCACCCTTTGCCTATATATCCATGCAAGGTAGCAACAAGCAAAACGCGGACTTTCCTGGCTGCTAAAAAAGCCAATAGATTCGCCTTATAATTATGCGCATGTATAATGTCTATCTTATTTTCACGGATAAAATCCGCCAACTGCCCTGCCGCATTAAGATCAAAACGCCCGCCAGAAACAATAATATGCGTCTCTAAACCCATACGGCGCGCCTCCTCAATGACTTCTAAATGAGGATTATGCCTATTCTCAATAGCCACTACCCACGGCCTATGCCCATGCTGTTTTAAGGACGCGGCCAGCTGAAGCATAACTTTTTCCGCCCCAAAAAGCCCTGCGCTACTGATAAGATGAGCGATATTCATTTTTTCCGTTAAACCATCTCCACCATGCAACTAACTTGATTGATAAATAGTTCCCTCAAGCCGGGAATAAGTCTAAAGATATTCAGCTTTTTTATACATTCATACTTCTTATATTTAATCTTAAAACCCTCTGCTTTTAAAATCTTTTCAAAACGCCCCACCGTCATCTTATTTAATCCACCCTCTACTTCTTCATAGTGTTTCGCACCATCTAAGCGAAAACGCGACCTGACATTCATAATTGTTCTTTCGCTGAAAAATAAATGTGCCCAGGGAAGCCTGCAGAAAAACTGCATATGGGCTCCATAAGGAGCTAACCAGGGTGGCCCAAAAGTAATATAAAGCCGACCTTTAGGGTTGAGGGCAGATCTCAAAAACTTCAAAATATAAACAGGATCTTCAAAATGCTCAAAGCTATTATGCGACAAAATAATATCAAATTTTTCATACTGCTCAACCTGATATGTCGCTACGAACCATATTTTTTCCTCTGATATACCCAACTGCCGCGCCTTAATAGATGCCTTAGCAATATCACCACGGTTAATGTCTACTCCCACTACGAATGCCGCCCCACTCCGTGCCATAAATATAGCCTGCTCACCCTCTCCGCAGCCAAAATCTAAAACTCTTTTGCCCTTAACATCATTCTCAAAACCTGAAAAGGATGTAGTGAGCTGAGACATGGCTTCTGTAAAATCACCACGTGAAGATAAGCTTGAATTCATGTCGTCTTGTTTCTTGATGCAAAACTTTAAAAGTAATTTTTCTGCTATATTCATTTTGAGATTATGCTTATCACTTAGCTACCAATCCTTCTAATAGATCTTGCAGCTTCTGCGTTTGGCTGCCTACATCAAAAGACTCAGCAACTGTCGTATAAGCTGCCTCACCAAGCCTGGAAGCCAAGGTTCGATCTTCTAGAAACCGTGCGATACCTTCTCCTAAGGCGCCTGCATCTTTCGGTGGAACCAAGATCCCATTAATACCATCTTTAATAAGATCAAGATTTCCTGGAATTGCCGATGCGACGATAGGCTTACCTGCTGCCATATATTCCAAAAGAGCATTAGACATCCCCTCGGTCAATGAAGGAAATACACACACATCCATAATGCGCAAGAGTTCGGGTACATCATCTCTCTTTCCCAAAAAATGAACATTGCCCTGGAGCACCAGGCTAGCGGCTTGCTTTTGGAGTATTCCATTCATTTCATCTTCACCTATGACCAAAAAATGAACAAGCGGGTTTTTTTTAATGACCGAAGAAGATGCTTCAAGTAAATATTTGTATCCCTTTAACGGCTTGATATTGCTGACACAACCTACTATTCTTGCATTCTGAGGCAATCCAAGTTCTTGTTTTTTTTGTAAAGTTCCGCTGCCCTCAAACCTCTCTCTGTCTACACCGTTATAGATCACTGTTATTTTTTCTATCGCCAATCCCTCTTCCTTAACAATCGCATTCTTAACGGCGTTTGAATTAGCAATAACTTTTTTTACCAGGGGATTGACCAATTTATAAAATAAGACGTGTATAGATTTGCGCCAGAAGCCCACATCCCTACGGTTTGAAACTATGACCGGCACTTTCGCCCAATGGCCCCAAAAAGCGCCCCAGATATCGGAACTGAAATGATACGTCATTACGATGTCAACGCATTCTTCTTTTAAGAAACCTAGAAATCTTAGGCCTTCACAAATGCCTCCCAATCCATAGATCCTTTTGATACCAAGGCATTTAATAAAAATACCTGTCTCTTTTATCTGAGCAGGCACATCCCTTTGGTGAAGGACGAATAGAGAAACATCAAATTTTTCCCTATTTATCCTTTTGAGCAATTCATAGATTTGGCGCTCTGCCCCACCCTTGATATCTTCTAAAACATCAATTAGTAGAGTTATTTTTATTTTTTGATTTCGCATTATTGTCAACAATGATATTTCCCCTCTCAACCATCCCAAGAAACACCCAGAAAAATGCCGATAAAGGCAGAGGCGTCCATCTGTCACCAAAAAAATTACCAACCATAACAGCAATAACACATGCGCAGAATCCAAAACCCAATCCCTTTAAAAAATCATCATGCGCTGTTTTGTAAAGTCGCCATGAACGTCGCATAGCTACAAGAAAGATGGCTAATAAAAATATCAATCCTATCAACCCTTCTTCCGCTAATTTCTTAACATAGATGTTGTGTGTATCTCTCATACCCATCTCTCTCAACGTATTAAATCCAACACCAATGATAGGACTTTCCTGAAAAAGCTGCATACTTGTCTGCCAAATAATGAGTCGTGTTTCAGCTGAATCATCCAAACGCCCCTCTCCTTGGTCTGTATACCGTATCCTCTCCATTACCTTAGCCGGCAAAATAGTCTGCCACATCAAAAGAACTAGTAAAATAGGAAATATCAATTTTCTTACCCTCGCCAAAGCAATAAATAAAAGGGCGGCTAAAGTAGCCAGATATGCCCCTCGAGACATCGCAAATAAATCACAATAAATATTAAGAGCTATAAGAACTCCCAGAATAATTCTAATTCTCTTATCCTTCAAAAAGAAAAAGAGACCGATCAAAACAAAAGTGTAAGTAGCATAGAAAGCAGCCACTTCATTAGCACCCAACCAAACGAACGTCCCTCCAAGCTTATCTCGCGAAATCCAACTTGTCATCCAACTGACCTCTTTTATTACTGTCCTATCCATAATAAGCATGGAAAAACACATAAAAACCAACATTCTTTGTAATTCTTTTCTATCCCGGAGATTATTAAGCGTCAAAAAGAAAAGAAATGGTAGGAACACAAAGTTTTTCCAGTTCTGGATTCTCGGATCCTGAAGATCAAACGTCAGGGGTATCTGAAGATAAAAAGAACCCCTAATTAGTGTAAAGAAGGAAAAAAGAATATAAATAAAGAGAAGGGCATTGAAAGCGCTCTTGGAAAAGACAGCCTCTTTCCTGGTAGCCTTTAATAAAATCCAACCCAGCACCATGCCAACCATAATAAGATCATTTAAATCCTTTCCTAGCGGAAACATCTGTAGTCTATTCATGACGTTCTGCAAAGGTAAGAGTGGCACGAGAAATAAAAGACCCCATTTTACCCTCCCGGCCAAAGAAGCGAATAAAACAATAATACCGGCAACATAAAGAGCAAAAACAAAAGCAGGCTTGAGAAAAGCGATCATCTTAATCCCCCTGAAAATTTCACAACCTTAGCCGGTATCCCCACAGCTGTTGCGTTATCCGGAACATCGGTCAAAACAACAGCATTAGCCCCGATTTTAACATTATTGCCTATTATTGCCCCGCCCAAGATCTTTGCGCCGGCACCGACATAAACGTTATCGCCAAGCGTCGGGACCCCCCCACCGCTAAAACCGCCCTTATGACCAATAACAACTTGCTGGGCCACTGTGCAGTTCTCTCCGATCTTGGCCTTAATATAGATACCTCCAAAATGACCAAGCATAAAGCCCTTACCTATCTCTGAATCAAGATCCAAGAGAACACCAGCACATATCTCGGCTATAGTTTTATTTAAAAAGAAATAAATAAGCCGCAAGAATAGACCTAAGATCGGAACCCTTACCTTCTGCACACATTTGCCAAAACGATAAACAAGAAGCGCATAAAATTCTTGGGTAAACAAGAGACGCGCCAGCGCTTTTAACATTGATAAACTGTGGGTTCCTTTTGTATAGCGGCCTATGTCGGCTCCTACATTATCAAACATCTCATTTTCCTTTCAGATAAGTTTTGACTAAATTAAACCAGGCCCAGAAAGAAAAAGGCCAAAACTTCAAGGCTTGAAAATATTCTTTGCGCGCATCAACACATTTGATGAGCTCCAGAAACTCATCCCCTAATTCCCTATGCACTTGATGAAGAGCACGTTGTCTTAAGATCGAGAATCTACTGCCTGATGTAAACTTATTAATCACATAATAACGGGCCTCAACCATCCTTGATGTATCTTTGCTCATGCTGGAACTACGCACGCGGTATCTCGCCAAAACCTTGTCAATATATGCAAAACGGAAGTGCTGGGCTATTCTCAACCAAAGCTCCCTGTCCTCACAACCCAAGCGCGACAAATTCTCGTCAAATTCCCCTACCTTCTCAATACAATCGCGCCTGAATACAACCGTAGGGCAAGATACGTCCGCTTCCCTCAAAAAGAGATTATTGAAGATCCATCCTGACAAAAGACGTGGATTTCTTTTATTGATACGGATAATCTCCCCTATCTCAGAGATCCTCATAGAATTACTATGAACAAGGCCGACAGCAGGGTTCTCATCCAAAACCCTTACCCCTTCAGCCAATCTATTTGGTAGCCACTCATCATCAGCATCTAAAAGAGCTATGTACTCTCCTCTGGAATGCCTCAAACCCGTATTGCGAGCCGCTGCCAATCCACGATTAGCTTGATAAATATAGCGGATCTTTTCTCCATATCTTTTCGTATACCTCTCTACAATATTTTTTGTATTGTCTACTGAGCCGTCATCCACAACAATTATCTCAAAATCTAAGAAAGTTTGTGATAAAATACTTTCTAAGGCTTTTGGTAAAAATTTAGAAACGTTGTAAGCTGGAATCAGAACGCTAACGCGGCTCATCTTTCCAATGGTTCCTTATCGAAAATAATAAAATAGCTTTTAGAAGTGTTCTATGTACTTTTATACTGAACGGATTATAAAAAATACTCTTTAATAAAAAAGAAACTGCTCTTTTTGGCTGCCCTAGACCGAGATAATAATAGCCCATATCGAAAAAAGCAAGACTTAACCGCATCCTTATGATGCTCTTACTTTTTTTATCTTCACGACCTTTATAAAGTCCATCATAAAACTTTATATTATCAAAAATGTACCGTTCCACATTTCTTGTAATAGTATCTTCTTGCCTTCGATAAACAGCTAACGGTCTATCAATATAACCTGCATTGAATTTTCTTATTACTCTCAACCAATAATCGACGTCCTCTGCAACCTTAATATCAGTTCTGAAAAGACCTGTTTGCTCAACGACATTTTTCTTAAGCATAACTGTACCAGTCCAGATAGGAAGCGGAGAAAAAAGAAAATACTTTTCATAAAACAGTTTATTGAAAATTATCATACCTTCATTCTTAAAAAGAATAGCATCTCTAAATACATGGAGAAAACTATTGGCTTCCAGGAAACAGACGTTCTCCCTCTCGCTTTTTTTCTGGAGATAGTAATCTCCAAATACTATATCGACCTGGGGATGTTTTTCAAAAAAAGCAAGGCGTTGAAGAAGGCTTTCTGACAATAAGTAATCATCGCTATCCAAGAATACTATAAACTTTCCCTTACTTACCTGAATGCCCCTATTTCTCGCGGCTCCTGGACCTTGATTTTTTTGAAAAATCGGAAAAATCTTATCTCGATATTTTATTTTATACTCTTCCAATATTTCTAACGTACCATCCGTTGAGCCATCATTAACAATTATTATCTCCAAGTCTACTATCTGCTGAGATAAAACGCTCTCAAGACATTCTCTAATAAATCTTGTGCCGTTATAAACCGGTATAATAACACTAACCTTAATAACTCACCTCACAATTTATGATTTGTATTTATTGTTAAAAGCATTCCCTTTATAAACAAAAAGTGGCCTAATAATCAAAAAAACAACTCTGAACACCTCTTAATCTCACCTTGAATAAAACCATTCCAAAGTATCTTATAAACCCATCTCTCTTGCACTAAATCTTTCATCATATCAACAAAATCATACCTAACGCCGAGCAACCGCCATCCGAACCCTTCATTTTCACAGCGCTTAATCAAAGAACTACAGGTATACTGATGTCCATGATAGGCTAATGCGGAAGGCTCACTCATCATTCTGTAGTTTTTCGCAAATAGTTTTTTCTGGAGAAACTTATCTTCACTCATGGGAACATCACCAAATCCCGTATCTTCCCAAACAAATTTCTTAATTGCCATATTGGTACAAGAAAGATTAATATTGCCATTCTCTTTGCTGAATTTCCAACTTTCTCTAGTAAAGTAAAAAAAACCTTTTTTTACCCAGTAAAAAACATCCGCACCTTCGAACACAACTGTTTTAGCCTGAACAACATCTGCTTTATTCTCTATCAAGGGTCTAACTAAAGCTGAAAGCCAGCTCCCATCAACAGGAACCACATCCTGTGAAAGTGTTATGACATATTCTCCAAAGGCTTGGCTAAATCCAAAGTTCCGCGTTGGACCAAATTTAAAATCTTGTGGCTTAATTTGGAACAGACGGATGGGATAATCTCTTAAAAAATTCAAAGTCCCATCCGTTGAACCCGAATCTACTACGACAACCTCATAACTAAAAGCACACCTTTGAGAAAAAATTTTCTGGATAGACTGCTGAAAAATATCTCCACCATTTTTTGTTAAAATAACAACTGAAACTAAAGGCGCATCATTGAATTGCTCCATATCAGGCTTAAACATTTCTGTCTTTCGATGCTCCAGCTATAACATCTTCCACGCTTGTTATATAGTTCTTCTGATTAAAAAGTCGTGAAGCTCTTAAATTCCCCAGTTTCCCCATTTTTTCTGCGAGATTCGAATCAGAAAGAAGCTTAATGATCGCTAAGGCCATATCTATGGGAGATTTGGGCGCTACCAAAAAACCTGTTTCTCCATCAACCACAATCTCTTTATTTCCATCTATCCTGGTAGCAACTACGGGCTTACTGGCAACCATCGCCTCAATAAGAGTTCCACCCAAAGATTCAACAATAGAAGAAGAAACAAGAAGATCAATGCAACGATAGTAGGGAGCAATATCTTTCTGAAAACCAAGAAAGAAAACCTTGTTCTCAAGGCCTAGCTTTCTTGACAAACATTTCAACTTGTCTAAATAAGCATTATTGCCACTTCCTATTACCAAAAAAACTACATTCTTGAATTTTGATATAACGATACCAGCAGCTTCAATAAAATCAGCCTGCCCCTTTATTTCAATCAATGTTCCGATACAAGCAACCACTTTGGTACCTTTCTCCACTCCTAAAGGCTGTAGCAGATATCTATCATTATCAATAAACTGATCAGGCGTTAAAAAAGAATCTATATCCCAGCCGTTATAAACAACACTTGTTCTATTCTGATCAATATATCTCTTTTTTAACATGAGCTTATTCTGAGCGGCTTTTGAAACAAAGATAATTTCGCTAGAAAGATTGATAACCAAAAACCTAACTAAGAAAAATGGCAAATAGGATTTCAAACTTGTATTTTTTTGGAGAATTTCATGAATATGCCAAACATGGGGAATTCGACAAATTTTTGCTGCTAGAGCCCCATCAATACACGTAATGGTATTCGTATAAACTACATCCGCTCTCTCGTTCTTAATAAGTTGTGAGATAAAGCGTACGCGCGTCAATAATTGACCAAAACATTTCTTAAAATGCCGAAACCCAAACTCTGTATGAAACGCTACCCAGCGCATAATAGGATATTCAACAACTCTAATACCACGCTTATCAATTTCATTATACAGGAGCCCTTTAGATGGAATCAAAACAAGCGGTTCAAATCTAATCCTGTCTAAACCTTCGAGAAGTTTTAATAAATTTTTTTCCGCGCCTGCCAAACTTGCAGAATGTGACAAAAATAAAACTTTTATTTTAGTGCTCAAATTGACAGGCGATAACGTAGAGTCCATGCAACTAATCTCCAATCTTAAAAACTAAAATAATAACTTTTGATTCAAAATTTAGAATCTGTCGGCCGAATAAAAAAATAACAATAGGGCCGAAGGAGTCTCTTTAAAAAAGTAAATCGCCCATTTTGTAGATCTTGTGGCCAAAAATGACGACCGATAAAAGGCGAACATAAAATAGCCTTCAAAAAACACATCTTTGCTTTTTCATATGCTCCTATTTTTATAAAGTTTTTGGCAAACTGCATATAATGCACTGCTCGAATATGCTGGACTCTAAAAAATGGAAGATCACTCATTAGCTCTTTCTTTCTCAAAATCTCCTCTTCGTTAGCCAAGGCCGCTTCGACTTTGTGTGAAATATTCTGCGGATGTATTCTATAATAAGCCAAAGGCTCATCTATACAACAAAAAGGATGCTTCTTGGCAATTCGCAACCAAAGATCATAATCTTGGCACAGTAACAAATTTGTATCGTAGCCGCCTATCTCCAATATAATTTCTTTTTTTGCTAAAACAGTTAAGTGGAAAACAAAGTTGCCTAAAATAAGGTGATCAAAACTGTTCTCACTTGAGGAGACACCAAAAAATTTTGTCGCATTGTCTACCTGATCTATAACATAGGCACTTGAACAAATAAATGCCAGCTCTGGGTGCTTCTCCATAAAATCAACCTGTATCTGTAACTTGTGCGGAACCCACCGATCGTCGTCATCTAAAAGCGCTATATACTTCCCTCTGGCCTGGCTTATCCCATAATTGCGCGCAGAAGGGCTTCCCTTATTCTCCTGATAAAGATACCTAACCTTCTCGCCATACTTCGCACAAACTTCTTTCGTGTTATCCACAGACCCATCATCAATTATTATCAATTCGTAATCGATGTATGTTTGCTCAAGAACACTCTCTATCGCCTCTTGAAGATAGGCCGCCCTATTAAATGTCGGCATAATTACACTAACTTTAGGCATTTTTGTATATCCTCTATAAAACGACCTTCAATTTGTTATACAATCTAAAATTATGCATAAAATTTTGACCATCAAGGAAATTTGGCAGCATCGCGATACCAATTAATCATTCCAACCATTTGTCGATATAGACGGTAATCTCTATATTCAGTCTTACCTCTGAATCTTTCAAAAATACATTTTAACCAAAAAAAGAATGCTTTTTTGTACATCCACCTAGGAACTCCCATAAAACGTATACCATCAAAATCTTTATTATATCTGGACGCCATCTCATACCCACCCGCTTCCCAACGAGTAGATATATGCTGAAGGCAGCCTTTTGCTATTGGAACGTAGTGAAAGACTTTAGCGCTCGGCAGATACCACGGTATAAGCCCTTTAATTTTTAGGCACTCCATCAACGCGGTCTCTTCACCAATCAAGGATCTTCCCTTTCTTGCATTTAATCCTTTTTTAACGTCAAAACCGCTGGTTTCGTTCAAAAATGAACGAGAGACCGACCAATTGGATATAAAGCACTCATTTGGATCCAAAGCTCTTTCTAAACTCCCTAAATTCAATCCTTTTATTGACCATGGAGCTAAATTAAGCAATTCTTTTGACGGTGAAACACCTTCAAATTCACTAAAAACCGGACCACCAAAAAAGTATCCGCTTGGTTTTTCTTTATAAGCTGACCAATAAGTTTCGATCAATTCCGAACACGGCCTCATATCGTCATCTATAAATATTACTAATACACCTGATGCCTTTCTAAGACCCGAGTTTCTTGCACGGCTAATTCCTTGAATAGGTTCTCTAATATACACCAAAGGCAGCTTCTTGGCGAAGTCATGTGCAACTCTATCCGTGTCGTCTGTACAATTATTATTTACCAGCACCAATTCCCATCGTAAATTTGCAGGGATAAAACAACGGAATAAATCATTTAAAGTGATGGACAAACGTTCGCAATTATTCCACGTGGATATTATTACCGATATGTCCATAACAATATACACTCAGTTATTTACTACTCTCAACTTCTCAACAGCCAAAAGGCCTGCTCGATTAACCCCATAAACATGTCTCAAAATTTTCTGGTAAAAGCACTCAATGGCGGTGTTGACCAACACATTATTACAATCAAGAATAGTCTTACTTTTAGGATCTTGTCCTGTTGCTCTCCATTCCACACCTCTCTGTTTTAATGAATGCTCCCAAACAGATCGGTTTTTATGATAATTATTAGGCAAGAGTATTGTCGGAATTTGAAAAATCGTTCCCAAAATCGCAGAATGGAGACGATTCGTTATAATTTTTTTTGCGTGGATATGCAACAAGAGCCACTGACTGAAATTCTCACAATACATTATCGGATCAAGTTGTAAATCAAATATATTGCGATGGGTAGCGCCCACTGCCTCTTTATCCTCACGAATCGCCAGAAACACATACCGCCCTTTGCATCTTTCAGTTATAAGATCAGAGGCGGTTAAATTAAAAGCTGTATCGTGGTCACAATCAAGCTGAACACCGCTAGATAAAACACAGGATAATGCATCAAAAGAACATTTTTCGCGTGTAAAAAAATAGACTTTCCCAGAATTTATCTCCTCAAAACATGACAATACTTTTTCTTTTAGGAATTTATTTTCTAAATACACGCTCTGTGGCCCAATAATAACAGTGCCTCGATGAGTTTTCACGGCTCTTTCAAATTCATCTATTGGCGTACCTGACCACCAGGGATTGAAACCACCGCTGCCATGAATATAAATAACGCTATCAGAAGGATATCGAGAATTCATAAATTCTTGATGGGCCACTGAATGATAATCTATCCCAGCAAGTTTTGCTAATTTTTCGGCGCCTTTATAAATAAGAAAATCCCCAAAATTACCACCCGGCTTAACAAAAATAAATCGCCTTGTTTTATAGGCCAAAAATAAATTAAAAATCTTAAGAGAGGCTACGTCTTTTGAAACTGCGTTGATTTTCAATTCTTTTTCAACAGACATATTCAGATTTCATCCTTGTTTACAAAACACTTATAAACTTTATAATACTCATACCACTCTTTTCCATGGCACGGCTGAATCTCAAAGTTAAAACCTGATTCATCCAGCAAGCTTTCCCAGACATCTTCAGGAAGTATACAATTAACACCATTGAAGTAGTAGCGCCGAATATAGGAATATTCTTCATCAATCAATTGACCCTCTTGATGCATAAATTCACATTCTTGAAAAATCTTTCGATTGTCAAGAATAAAACTCTCTGGGTTATAACAACAAGAATAATGCCCGAGAAGCCTAACGCCAAAACCAAATTCAGCCTCATCAATTCTCCGGCTGCGAAATCTCTTTACAAAACAATCTGTATTGTTTTCACCAGGAATGAAACCCTTTGGTATAAAAGCATGCCTCGTTATAAAAACACCTTGCGGTAAGAGAGCCGATTTGATACATCTCAACATCTCCTTGTGCTCTTGAATACCAAGGATATTGCCAAAAGCTCCGTCACCAAGAATAACCGAGACAGACTTAAGAGCATGTTGAAACAAATTCGACCATTCGTCGCAAACAATGGTCTCACGCTTACGATTTTCGCGAGGCAACCAGTCAGAATAGAGTTCGATTGCTTGAGGATTTTTGTCGATACTGATAACTTTATGAAATAAGCGCGTCGCGAGTAAGCGCAATTCCGGTGTCATTCCAAGAACAATCGCTGTATCTCTTAGCAAACGGGAAGGCAACGCGTTTTCATATGCCTCGATCTCGCTACTATTTGGACTGCCCGCCTCATATCTTATGCGATGTTTCGGATCAGAAACCCTGGCCCTTAATGATTCAACATCCCAAGAATTTTGCATGGATAATTTGCTCTCTATTCCAATACTTCTACGAAAGTCTGAGTACATTTTTAATTTTTTGGCGTACAGCCCTGGGCAACGGCCTCCACATCCATTTAAAAAAATGTCTCAAGAATGGGTTAGAGACCAAATCCTCTCTTCTGCTTCTATTTAAAAGGGAACGTATTGATATTTTTATTTCAGATGGAAGTCCGTCGCGACAAAATGCTTGATAGACAGGAAAAAGGTTTTTCTTCACATAAGGCAATTGATCGATTAGTTCAACAATTTTTCCCCTATCTGCAAAAACTGAAAAATGGTCCAATTTTCCACATTGGATAAGGACCAACATGGTTCGTAAACATTTTTCGCACTGACAGCAATTGATCTTTGAATTCTTGTGCTCCCAACACACCCGTAAATATTTCTGCACCAGTGGCTCATCAGCAATTTTCTGCAATTTTTGAGTTCGCCACAATGAAGCCCCTTCGTGAATGATTTCGAGTTTCCCGGAAGACAGAAGATAGTCTGTCTTCCAATGAGATCCCCATGGCGCAGGAAAAGCATATGGATGAGAAGAAGAAACCAACAAACAACCCACATCGCTTATTAAATGACCTATCGCTGCCAAAGCTGTGCCGTGAGAACGCTCCCACGAAACACTTGAAAAAACAGGATGCTCTCTCAAGTTCGTTTTAATAACCACAGCTTTAGTGTTAGTCTCCCTTGCTATCACTTTAAAAGACTTATGAAATAAATCCAGCCGATCAGCATCTTTTAACGCGATATCGTAGCCATCTATGAAAATCAAATAATCTATCGACCGCTGACAACGTAACAATGTGTAAAAAGAATCAGCGCCCCCGGTGAAACAAAGCGCGGTCTTTGTTCTTTTTTCCTCGGACTCTACCTTGCCTCCCAAATGCTTAATAAGTATTTTTTTATAGCCCCACCATTTTCCAAAAATTTTCATTAGGGCGTAGACATTGGATAGCCAAACAGGGCAAAGAGCTCCTTCAATAGTCAATCCGATATTTCCCGCCAAAGCCGGAACCAAAAATGCGCTGGCAAACCCTTCCGGATGCGGACAAAGCAAAACATCCGAAGATTCAAACCACAATAAGACACCATTGACCTCCGCACTTACTCGATGGGCTCCACCTCGATAGACATAAGCCAACTGTTTTATTTCAATTGACTGCTTAGCGCGCTTCTCATCTAGCCTGCTTAAAGATATGTCCCTTATCATAGATCTCCACTTGAACGCTTAAAACTCTGCATTAATGAAATCAAGGTCAAAATGACCCTCTTCGAACTTCCCGATGCGATATGATCCGTTCCTGGGAGGGGCTGCTTCAATATTCTCCTTGCCTCTGAAATATCACAAACGCCCTCTAGGAGTGATATATTTGACAATCCCGCTCTCGTTAGATTCTGGAATCCCTTATCATTCGTTGAGTAAACCTGAACATAAAACTGCGTCGTAGCAGAGACGGGATCAAATACCCTTAAAAAAGGAATCTTTAACTTTCTTGCACAAAAGTCCCAACAGCGACAACTCAGCAAGTTTTTTAAAGAAGGAACCAGGCTCTCATAGTATTGGGAGTTTCGATCAATAGGGATTGCTGCCAAACTTTTGGATCTTTGTGTCAAAAAAATATCAATTAGAAGTCTATTGTGCATTAAAAACGGGGGTAGCGAAAAAAGAAAATCCATAAGATCGTTATCAAGATAAGGCGCTCTCATCGGAATTGCGGCACTGATTAATCTAAAAGGACTCCCTATTTTAAATCGATCGATAGAGCGAAGCCCGTAAGACACCAACATCTGGTAGGGATCATCGCCCAAGCTCTCAAATAAATCGAAGGACTCCTTTTGATACTCCGCAATCCAACTCTCTGCTTCCTCTGGAAAAAGCTGTCTTAAATCGGGATCAGTGGGTAAGCCTTTTCGCCAAAACTTCAAATAATGATTAAAAGCGGATAAAGGATTGTTCCCTTTTTCTAAGCTGCCATTTTTAACACCGGTACCAAAAACAGAATCCCCCATAAAGGTTGTAACAGCAAAGTCCCACTCCCTAGAGATCGAATTAACGATCTCCATAATCCATGTTCCGAATATCCGCCTAGAAAAACTGTCTATCTCGAGACACCTAGATGCATATAATGGGTTAAAATTATTATTTATTGATATTCTTTTCCAAGGAAAACCCAAATGCTTACTTACTTTACTAGCAAGAAATGTTTCGCCATGATGCTGGCTTCCCAGAGTAACGCAACTAGGCCTAATCTTTGCCTTCTTTAAAAAATGACTGAAAACACGCGAATCGCGGCCTCCCGACTGAAGATAAATCATCTGATCTGTCTGCTTCAGTTGACGCTTAACAGCCTGCATATAATAATATTCCAACTCATCTAAGATCTTTGGCGTGACGTAGCCCCATCGCTCTTTTGAAAAAGGCAATCTGAATTTTTCCAATAAAGCCAATTGACCGCCGCTTATACGATAGCAAGCGTTAGGCAGTAACCTATCAACACCTTCCAGAACCGTGCGGTTCTCATAAGCTATACCCATATACAAAAGATCAAATATACCTCTCCTATTTATCTTTGGAACATAACCTGGGACATGCTTTAGGGTAATGATATCCGAGGTTAAGACAAACTGATCGTTGGCCAAGGGCGCGAAAAACATCTGAAAGATACCAAGCCTATCTCCTGCCGTCTCTAAAAAACCTTGTCTTTCATCAAATACAAAAAGGTTATAAAGCCCATTTAAACCAACACACGAAGCAATCCCGCTCTTCAAGTACCGTCCTATGATCTGATTTTCCAAGGAATGCTCTTCTTTTGAGGCATCTATCTTTTCTATGCCTTTCGACGATTCGAAAATATTACCTTGCAGAAAAAATGTCAGGCCCCTTTCCTTATGATGAAAAATACGCATCCCGTCACTTCTGTTGATCGTATAAACCAACTGAAGGCCTTCAGTTATATAGCGATTCGTTCTAATATGAGGAAAATGGACAAGCTTTTTAGAAATAGTATCAAGAACGCTTTCCTCAAGAGGACTATGACCGTGTTTATACAGAAAGAAAGTGGACATATAATTAGCTCTCGATCAATTCTTTGCGCGGAAGCCCTATCATTTCCCTTGCTTCTCGCGGCGTGGCAACGTCACGGCCGATTTCTTTAGCTAGCGCGACAAGACGCTGGATCAACATTTCGTTGGTCGCAAGTGTTTTCTTGTCGTTATCATAATAAATATTGTCTTCTAAACCAACTCGGACATGGCCGCCCATCAGCATGGACGCAAGATTCATCGTTAACTGGAACTTACCGATGCCGGCTGCACCCCAATTAACATAGGGGGGCAAGCTCTTAACCATATACGACAGATCAAATAACGTGGCCTGGGTTGAATAAATGGAACCGAGCAGAAGATTGAAATAAAATGGTCCTTCCAATATCCCCTTTTTTATTAGAATGCACGCCGCATTTATCATCCCAAATTCAAAGATCTCTATTTCGGGCATGATACCCTGCTCTTTCATCTTAAGCGCCAAGTTCTGGATCATCTCTGGGGTATTAATTGATGCCTGATCCGGAAAATTTAAAGACCCCATGGTCAAGCTTGCCATGTCAGGCTTCAAATCCCCATCCAGCTCTAATACCTCCGAACGCTTCTCAAAAGTATTATGGACCCTACCGCTGGTTGAAACACAAATGATCAGATCCGGACACACCTGCCTAATACCTTTTACGATCTTTGCATATATCTCTTTTTTATATGTAGGTTCTCCATTTTCGTCTCTAGCGTGAAGATGAACCGTAGCTGCGCCGGCTTTACAACACTGTATAGCATCTTCAATGATCTCTTCTGAAGCCAAGGGAACATGAGGGGTGTCCTTTTTCTTGGGCACCATGCCGGTTATAGCGGCGTTAATAATCAGCTTTGGATAAGGAGTGACCGGATGAGGTATTCCTAGATCATAGATCCTATTCGTATTCACGACTGTTTCCTTTTCCTACTTTTATCCCATTGGATAAGGTTAACCTGAAGGGTCGTCCACGTATCTATATCAGGATCCCCGAATTCATGATATTTCTTTAATTTACCGGCCTCTTTATAGCCGAAATTCTTCTTGTACCACGCTATCGTTGCAGGCAGATCGGTATTTGTAGTAAGGATCCGAATGCCTTTATTAAGCATGTCTTCCATGCGGCAGACTTGTAACTTATATCCTACGCCCTGCCCCCGGACAACAGGATCAACAACCATAAGCTCTGTCTTGGCCTCTGTAGGCGAAAGGATCTTATAACCGCAAAATCCGACAATACCTGCCTCGCATCTTGCGACAAAATAATTCTCAAAAGTTAAAGAAGGCATCTCTTTTGAAGGAATATAGTGCATATTAGCGATCTTCAATAGATCAAAAATTCGCAATTTATCCTCTTCCCGGGCTTTTTCAATAGTAATATTCATTGGGTATAGGATCTATGGAGTAGCAGCATTTCAGTCATTTCTTTCCTGTGTTTACAAGCTCAACATATTTCGCGATAACTTCATTTGTCTGACCGTAGGCCCTGGCTCGGCCATTCTGCAATAAAATGCTCCTGTCGCAAACCTCCTGCATCTGCTGAAGGTTGTGTGAGACAAATAGGATAGTCACCCCTTGGGACTTCAATTCTTTGATGCGTTCAATGCATTTCTTCTGGAAGTTCATATCGCCTACTGCAAGTGCCTCATCAACCAAAAGGATGTCCAAATCACAGTGTATGGCAATGGCAAAACCCAGGCGCACATACATGCCGCTGGAATAATGCTTTACCGGAGTGTCTAGGAACTCCTGAAAGCCGGCGAAGTCAACTATGGCATCAAACTTCTTATTTAGTTCAAATCGATTCATCCCTAAAATCGCGCCGTTAAGATAGATGTTTTCCCGTCCGGTCAGATCAGGGTGAAAACCTGCGCCTGCGGCAAGCAGAGCGCCTAATTTACCGCGTACGACAATACGGCCCTTGTCCGGCCAAAAGATACCGTTAAGCATCTTTAAAATAGTCGTCTTTCCTGAACCATTTAGGCCTATTAAGCCGAACGTCTCGGCTTTCTTTACTTCAAAAGAAACATCGTCTACTGCCCAGAACTCCTGGGGCCTTAATTTGGCAGAGCGAGAACTCAAACCCACCATATTGCGGGTTATATCCTGCATGCCGTATATCATAGATTGCTTCTGCTGCCTGCAGAACTTTTTGGAAACGCTCTCAACCTTTATGACTGTATCCTGTGCCATAACCTATATCCTCTCGGTAACACGGGTTTCTGTAAGATGAAAGAACATTATGCAAATAACAAAAAGAGCGAATGAAATTGCAGTTGCTGCCAAATAGCCGTGCCACTCCCTGATAGAGCCATAGACCATAATATCCCTGCCTGCGGAAACAAAGTAATGCATAGGATTAAACCTAGTCACTGTCCCTAGCATGCCCTCCTGCGGCCTGGCATAAAGCACCGGGGTCAGGAACATAAAAAATGTCATCACCATCTGCAGGCCGTTACCCACATCCTTGGCAAAGGCATTGAACAAAGATAAAAGAAAACCAAGCCCTACAACCAGAAGAAAAACAGGAATGAGGACAATGGGCAATAATAATGCCGAAGGAGACGGAACAACATGATAAAACACCATAAGTATGCCGACCATAACTAATTGAAAAAGGAATATGATCGCCGGCTTGCCTAAAGATGCCAGGATCAGCGCTTTTTTAGAAAAATTGATGCGCGTCAACATAGAACCGGCACTTGCCAAAGAGCCGGCAGCAGAAGTAAGGCCGGATGAAAATATCTGCCAGATGCTTAAACCAAGAAGCGCGAATAAAGGATAAGGCATATCTATCTCGCCAACGTCAAATATGCCGCTACGGTTCAAAAGAACAAATGTACCTATGCTAAACATGGGCATAGCAAACGCCCAGAATACACCCACAAAAGACTGCTTGTAAGCCGCAAAGAAATCCCTTCGGAAAAGCTGGTAAGTAAGATATTTATTCCAGCGTATCTCATCAAGGATCTCGCGGAAGATATTCAGATAGCCCTTTTTTAAAGAATTGTCCGGCTCATATGTGACACACCTTTGACCCATTATTTTCTGCCCCTTTCCGATAAATTTTTCATTCTGCGTAAGTAATATAAAATAGCCCCTCCAACAGTATTGGGAAAGATCGTCATATCCATCATTTCTGTTTTATCTTCTGTCCAGTGCTTTTTGTAATCAGCGATATAGCCGAAATCAAACCTTTGGGTGCCGTTGTTATGAAGTTTTTCCAATAACAGATTATGCATAAGCATGCCCGGTGAATACTTATCAAAATCCTTTTTGTAAGCGGTGTCAAAAGCGAAATAGCAGCCGTTGTTCTTAACACCCACCATATAGGAAACCGGCTGATGCCCGACTTTTAAAATTGAAAAATCCAGGTCCTTCTTACCCTGCCACTCATCTACTAGCACATTATAAAAGGCATTACCTTGTTCCTGCGTTATGACATTCACCCCTTTTTTCGCCTGCCAACTGCCTTGAGCTACTTCCTGCACTTCCTTAAGATCCCTGTTGCAAGGGCTATCTTGGGAAGACAAAGAAACCTCTCCTATCTTCTGAAGACGCTTAAGCTTTTTTTTGAAATCCGCACGGAAGTTCTTTGACTGCTCCTTTAAATAGCCGGCCCAAGTATCTTTTAAGTTAATAAAAGAATGATATTTAAGCGTTTCAATATATCTTGCGCCTTTTTCCTTTAAAATACTTATTATCTGGACGTAATTCTCCGAGGTTTTCTCCATCTGAGCAAAGATGGCTACACAATTTGTCTTAAATAACAGGCTAAGCAGTTGTTCCAGGCATGCCCTGCGGCCATCTGTCAGGATAAAATCCATACGTGTCCAATGATTTGAGATAAACCCAATAGTCTCAACAGGCAAGCCTAAAAGGCGCGCCTTATACTGCATCAAAGGCGCAAAGCCGATCGTTTTGCCGTTATCCTTAAAACGGACAACGCAGAGTTTTTTGCCTGCGCCATAACCCTTCCACCATGACGTCAGCCACTCGTGGCGCAGAAAGGGATTGTTGATGCCGCTTTTGCCCAAAAGCGCGTTCCACTCCGTGCGCAGGGCCTTGAACTTTCCGATATCCGTTATAACTTCTATTTGCATTGTTGAGCCAAGCGGTGAAGTTCGGAATTAGCCAAAGCCAAGACTTTCTTCTTTACAGTCCGCGAATAATACTCCCTTTCGGTCTTGCTAAGCTTCTCCCCTTTTAATTTTTTAAAAAATAGTTCCTTTTGCTTGGCGGAGAAAACCTGTGAGAGCGCATACCCAAGGCTGAATGATTCTTTCTGAGAGGCCAAATCCACAGCAGACTCCCATTTCGAGAAATACCTCTCAAAAGCTTTGAGCAGACGCCCTGTATCGAGCTTCTTACCACAAACACTTAAAACCAAGCCTTGCTTAAATGCAAGCTGCGTCTTATTAACATCTTTGGGGAGATAATTGCGGTTTTGTTCTACCTTTTCTAAATTAGGAACATCCGCCCTTGTAAATGCGTAAAGACCGCATGAAACAGCCACCAGCCTGGAGAAGGCGGCTCTTTCTTGGACAGATTTGAGATGTCCTAGAGCCATCTCAAAATCAAAAAGCCCTTTTTCTAGGGCAGTTGCGAGCATGACAGGGAATCCCTCCCAAAGGCGAAAATCGCGGCTTTCCACTACTTCAGCCAACGCAGCATTAGCATCAACCTCTTTCTCTTTTTCAAAAAGAGGATAACCCAATAATCCGGCCTTTCTCAAAAGCACTTCATTTTTCATTGTGGACGCCTTCTTTCCTAAGTATTTTTAAAAAATGCAGCATATTCTTGTTGACCTTTTCTTCCGAAATATCAAATGATGCTGTTTCCCGAAAACGCTCGGCAAGAAGATCTATATCAATATCTTGCTTTTTGGTTTTTACCAACAACAGGCAATCTTCCATATCGACCATAGTGCCCCTAAAAATCTTGCTGATGATGAGGTCATAAAAATTAAGAATGCCTAGATAGACAGAACTAAACTCCTTAATCAATAAATGGTTGCCTTCTTTAAGCGGCGATTCCAGTAATTCGGTTGTATGTATCCTTTTGCCCTTGAACAGATCGAAAACAAATCCACCGTCTTTTGCCCAGCCCGAGCCCGTAACAGGCCCATAACCAAGGTCTTTTAAGATCCGAACAAGATAATCGTATTCCGTTTCATTAGGGACCAATAAGTCTATGTCTTTCGTAGACTCTTTGACGCCCAAAAGCGTCATGGCCGTTCCACCACAAGATATTAAATGCACTTTCCGTTTGAGATAGCCATTCCAAACCGAGAATGTATCTAATAAACCCTGTTTATCTATTCGATATTCCATACAATTTATTGTATGTAACTATACAACTCTATGTATATAAATATACAACATTCTGGCTTATCTTTCAAGAGTAAAGTTTCCTTAGCCTCAAAATCACTTTTCCAAACGGCAGAAAGCCAAACTGTACGCAGAAAAGAAACGGCATAGGGTCATCCCAGGTAAATCTAGCCCACACGCGCTCGCCTAATAAAACGCTCTTGAGCCACTCCAACCACCCCAGCCTGCCCTGTTTGTGGTATTCCTTGAATGAAGAACGGTCTTCGTTCAATGAGATCCACTTTACGCCTTCTCTGAATGCAGTTTTCGATTCAACTGGCAGACCAAGAATATCGCGGTATGCGGTCAGGCTAAAGTTCTGGCCGCAGGCCTCCGGCAGGCTGTTCTGCGCCCAAAGCCTAGGGTTAAGTTCGATCATCTTAAATGTCTCGTCACGCTTGTCTTTTTTGAATTCTATGGAGCCTACGCCATAATAACCTATTTTATTGAAGAATTTTAAGCCAAGTTCCGCGACCCTGGGTTCCCATATACTCTCAACACTGGAGCCAACACCGAAATCACAAGGGTATTGACGTATCTTACGCAATGTAAAGATCAATATAGGCTCACCCTTCTTATCTATATAAGCGCATATCTTATAGTGGCGCAGATCATTACCTTGGATTATCTCCTGAATGATAGGCTCAATATGGCCTGACTCGTGGATCTCGGTATAGACAGAAACGAGTTCACCGGGATTGTTTACGATGACAGCCTTTTTATCCCCGAATTTTTTGCGCCAGTCGCCTGTAGTCAAGCCTTTAAAGATAACCGGATAATTAAGACGCGAAGCTATGGCCTTAATCTCTATGATATCCTTTGGGAAAAACGTCTGCGGCATGGGCACGCCCGCCTCTATAGCGAGCTGATACTGGCCTTTTTTATTTAAGATCCTATCCATCATGGGCTTGGCTGTCATGGCAAATTTTAAGCCTGGATCCAAAGTATCGCGGTAGGTATTGATAAACTCATTATGAGCATCACTTGTTGATAAAAGTACTGCTGTACCACCAAGCTTTTTAAGCAACCCCTCCAAAAATACCTTAAAACCCGCAGGGTCCTTTTGAACATCAGGACAGATAAGACAATTTGCATAGCGCGTACGCATCCCTTCGCGCTGCGCATAAGAATCCAGCGCCCAGACCCTGACGCCGTTTCGCGCAAGGCTGCGCACCACGCCTAAACCATTAACAGTCATGCCTAATACAATAGCTGGAATTGTGTATTTCTCTCTCACTTGAAACACCTCACAACATTAACAGCAAAGACGCTTAATGGCAGATAAGACCCTATACGCTTAAGCCTCAATGCATCTTCGGCACTTTTATTATTGCCGAAGTCACACGTAGAAATACTCTCAAAACCGATCTCCTTACAATAGCTTCTAAGCTCCTCATTAAAATCTTGAGGCCTGCCGTTAGGATAGGCAAAATGCCTGACTTTAATGCCAATATTTTTTTCTATGGCCTCTTTGGATCCCAAAATTTCCCTCTTAGCATCCTGAAGCGGCATATTTGTCAAAATAGGATGTGTCATCGTGTGAGCGCCAAAACTGATGCCTTGTCTGCTCATCATCCTTACCTGCTCCCAATCAAGCATAATAGCGCGGTGATCTTCCGGGGCAGCGCCAAGTTTTTGTTCAAGCGATCCTAATAACCGATTACGCTCTGCAAACTCTACATCTTTTAATTCCGAAAGAACACCTGAATATGCCTCTCTCTTCTCGTCAAGCGTTGTTAAGCCATATCGCTTTTCAGACATCCCAACTTTCATGACCATTGCTGTTTTTTGGGTATTCAGGAATAAGTCCGCAAGCCTATCCACCCATATCTTATCTTTCGTGCCTATAACACCTGTTGTCAAAAAAATAGTCACAGGCACTTTATGCAGCGAAAGCACAGGGAAAAGCAGAGTAAAGTTATCCGCAAAACCATCGTCTACAGTAATGCTGACCGTGGGCCTTGAGAATCCTTGCCCTAAGCGCAACGTCTCCACTGCCTGATCGAGCGAAATGATATCAAAATACTTAAGAAGGAATTTTATTTCCCTTTTGAAATCATCGATCTTATGAACGACTGTTGGTTCTGTGTCCATCTGACCGTCGTAGTTATCCACAAAACGGTGGAAATTTATGACAACTAAGGGAAAGTTCTTACGCCCCAGCCAGGCAAAAAAAACATAGAGCCGCAATAGTCTTGAATAATAAATAAAATTACAAAGAGCTATCTTAACGATCTTTTTCATAAATATTATTTTCTTAAAAAATCGTCCTCAACGCGCTCAATATCGTCTTCTTCAAGATACGCGCCGCACTGGACTTCAACGATCTTAAGGTTATTGTTCGTCGCGTTTTCCAGGCGATGCACGCCTTTTTGTGGAACGTAGATACTCTGGTTAGGGCCGCGGAAATATACATCCCGGTCAATAGTGATCTTTGCCTCTCCCTCTACTACCACCCAATGCTCGCTGCGTTTAAGATGGCGCTGAAGGCTTAGGCGCTTGTGCGGGTCTATCTGAACAAGTTTGACCTTAAAGCCATTGCCGTGATTTATGACTGTATAACTGCCCCAGGGCCTTTTAACGGTTTTGTGCGTAAAGTGCTCTGAGCGCTTGGCAAATTTAATGTGGTCTACGACCTTTTTGACATCTTCAGTGCGGCTCTTATCGCAGACAAGAAGAGCGTCATCAGTGTCTACAATAACTGTGTCTTTAAGGCCGATGGTCGCGATAAGCCTGCTTTTGCCAAAAATTGATACGTCTTTAGAATCAAAGTCAACGCAATCCGCCTGGAGGACATTGCCGTTCTTGTCCTTGTCGCATATAGCGCTGAATGCTGACCAGGAACCAAGATCGCTCCAGCCAAGGTCCTTGGCCGGGATGACTACAACGCGTTTTGACTTCTCAAGGATACCGTAATCAATGGAAATAGATGTTATCTTTGCCCAGATGCGGCTATCCAATTCCTTTGCCTGGGATATAAGCGCAAGCGTACGATATAGTTCAGGCAGATGGGCCTTTATCTCATCTAAAATAACTTCTGCCTTCCATACGAACATCCCTGAGTTCCAAAAATATGTCTTAGCTTTGATGTATTTTTCAGCGGTCTTTTTGTCGGGTTTCTCTGTAAATTTTATGACCTTATTGCCATTAGCCTTTATGTAACCATAGCCTGTGTGCGCTGATGTTGGTTTAATACCTATGGTGACGAGTTTGTTGGCGCCGGCTGCCTCGATCGCTTTTTTGAGGATTGTGGTGAGGCGCTCCGGATGGTTGATGTGATGATCTGCAGGCAGAGTGATCATAACAGCTTCTGGGTCACGCTTATAAATATAGGCTGCTGCTAAACCAATAGCCGGCGCGGTATTCTTGCCCTGGGGTTCAAGAATAATATTGCCTGCCGGAACTGCAAACTCAGTAACTTGATGCTGTATTTGGAATTTATACTGCTCATTGGAAATAATATAGACGTTCTCAGGCGCGACTAAAGGCAAAACCCGCTGAATAGTCTGCTGAAGTAGCGATTTTTTGCCGTTAAATTGAAGAAATTGTTTTGGCTCAAGCTCACGGCTTAAAGGCCAAAAACGACTCCCTACTCCGCCTGCTAATATGACCGCGTATGTGTTTTTCATATAGATATCCAGGTCTTTCTATGGTATAATTTTAACATGAAAGAAAAATCGCTCCTAAAATCAAACCCATACCTAAGAAACGCGGCGATTTCAAGAAAACTGCTTATCGCCAATGTCTCAACCTCTTCTTCAATAGAATTAGGGGTTCTCTCTCCTGCCCTACGCAAAGATCTAAAAAATGCAAAAACACCCAGGCTTATTTATCCTGTCCACGCTGCAAAGTAATCTCTAAAACCTTCTTAAAGACAACTTCCATGGATAAATAATTTTTATTTAGCCCTTCTTGCACCGCACTGAAATATTCTTGTTTTTTCCTACCTTTGACTATACTAAAATCCAAAGGCGGTAATCCTGCCTGCAAAGCCATAAGGGTCGCCAAAAGCCTACCCAATCTCCCATTTCCTTCACGAAAAGGATGGATCAAAATAAACTCAACATGCACTTCAGCTATCGCCCGGACAATATCTTTCTGCTCCTTAAAAATACAAGGTGTATATTTCACAAGATAATCACGTTCAAAACTCTGCATAAGCAGCGGAATATGCTGAGCAGATGCGAACTGAAGGCCACCTTTGCCTAAATTAACATTTCGGTATGTTCCAGCCCAAGAATAGATCTTACCCAACCAAAGTTTATGCATCCAACAAAGATCGTCTGCCGAAAAACGATGTTTAGCGCCATACTTGCGCACAAGCACTTCTTCCGCCTGTTGTAGGGCGATCGTTTCCAGGCGTTCTATCTCTAATCTCTTTTTGACTCCCAGCAAATTCTTAAGCACCTGCTTACCCGAACCAGGCTCAAACTGTGCTTCTGCTAATCCGGAAACATCGTACTTTTTGTTTCTTTTCAACTCGCCCTCCCTAATTAGTTTGTTCCAATTTAGTGACGCGGGAGAAAAGGTAGTCTTTTGCTTTGACGATGTTGTGGAGGTTAAAATCAAGGCTTTCCAGCCGCTGTTCTATACCGCCCATGCGGACATTTGCTTCTTTCATCTTACGGTTGGAAAGGTCAAATGTTGTCCTGAATTCAGCTATCTCACGCGAAGCTGAAGCTATCTGCTCCCTGATATTCTCTAATGCCTCCCTGTCCCTATAGGCATCCTCAAAGAATCGCGACACGCGCTTGTCTTTTTCCCTTGCCATCTGCGTCATTTTCGCTACGAGATTGATATTGATCGCCAAAACAAGGACTAAAGCAATACCGAAGATCAAAACAAACGTATCTCGTTTGCTTAGCCTTGGCTCATCATGTTTTGGATTTAAAGACGATTTTTTTAAAGCTTGAGTATAAGTGCCCATTATTTTGAATTGAATAAAAAGTGTACGATCCCCGTTCTCATTTCCTGCTCAAATGCCCTGCTCTCACGCACGGATCTGTCAGACTGCATGTAAAGAGATGAAGCGAAACTTGCAAAAATGACCAGAACCGGAAAGAGAAAAAGTAGAACTTTCATCTCTCCCATAATGGCCCTACGTTGTTGGCGCTTGTACCTGCTGTGAACTTTCTCTTTAAGTATGTATTTGACCTTATCTTTGTCCACTGCTGAAAATTCAACACCTACAGAATACTTTGGAAAGCTTGGTTTTTTAGCCTCTGCCACATGCCGCACACGGCCAACACCGCTTATGCGCCGTAAAGCATACGGCGTCTTCATATGGAAAACGATAGGTTGGTCTATCTCCACATCCTCTGACATCATCATCCTGAACCCGCCCATACTCATATCATCAAGATAAGCAGGGATACGGCGAATAATGCCATTCTGGACCTTTACGCGCACATTACCGCGCATTGATAATCTAGGTGACGTTCTTTCTTTCATCAGTTCCATTACAACCTCCCTTTAAAATAATCCACTGTCCTTCTTAAGCCCTCTTCAAAATTCACAGTTGGCTCAAACTTGAGGATCTTTCTTATTTTTGAGATATCAGCGCAGGTGCGGAAGACATCGCCCGGACGGATGGGCAAATGTGTTGGCTTTATGTCCTTGCCGATTATCTTGTTTAACAAGCTGACAAGCTCAAGCACGGTGTTATCGCTGCCTGCCGCTACATTGAATACCTCAAATTTAATATCAGGTGTAGTGGCAGCCAAAACATTTGCCTGAACCACATTGTCTATATAGGTAAAATCTCTTGATTGCTTGCCTGTGCCAAAGATAGGCGGCTGTTCGTCATTTAAGATGCATGTAATGAATTTAGGTATGACTACCGCATACTCATCATCTAATGCCTGTTTAGGGCCGAAGACGTTGAAATATCTTAAAGCCACACTAGGCACGCCAAAGAACTCAGCGAATATCTTGGCATAGTATTCGTTAGCCAATTTGCTTAATGCGTAAGGCGATATTAATGCCGGAAGAAAATCCTCTCTCTCGGGGAACTTGTCCACATCTCCATAAACAGAGCTGGATGACGCAAAAACAAACCTTTTTACCTTATTTTTTGATGCAGCCTGGAGCATAAAGAGCGTGCCGTTAATATTGACGTCATTGTAGCTCTCAGGGTCTTTCATGGATTTAGGCACGCTGCGAAGCGCTGCCTGATGCAAGACATAATCAATATCTGTAGTAGCCTTGTCACAGATGGCTTTGTCGCGAATATCACCTTTTATCAACTCAAAGACCTTAGATGTCAGGGTCTTTGTAAAACAAAGGTTTATTTCCTTGCCGCTTGAAAAGTTATCCAGCACGCGGACGTAGTGGCCATCTTTTAAAAGCCTCTCGGTTATATTAGAGCCTATGAAACCGGCACCGCCTGTTACTAAAAATCTAGACATTAGAATATCCTTTCTCTGAGTCGCCGTAAGCAGACTCTATGCCAGCCTGAAAAATATCGGCGCGGAATAATTCAAGCTCCTTTTTATCTTCCAAGAATTTCTCCACATCATTCTTTGCCGCTAAAAAATCAACACGGCCGAGCCCCTCCAATAAAAAAGCTTTTAAGTTAGCGGGAACAAGTTTAGGGTCATAGCCCTGTGTCTGTCGGATCGCGTTGTTCAAAAGGACAAAATTCGGTTCTGTTTTTTTACCAAGATACCATAAAAGGTCATAGAAATCCCGCCCCTTGATGTACTTGCGGAAAAAACAAGCATGCAACTTAGTCGCATAAAGCGACGGGATATCAAAATGATTGACAGTAAAAATAAATGTTTTGTTCACCAACGTCCGCGTGAGATGCCCCCCTTGCGGAGGATTAGTGTCAATCTCAAACTTGATAGCCAGCTTTTGGTCTTTTAACGCCGACAGCCCAAGCTCTTTTAAGAGGCCTTGAAATTTTATAAAGCTGCTTTGGACTGTCTTATCTTCCTTTGGATCCATTTCCGCGCGAAATCCGTTAAGTTCAAAACCCCGCTTAAGATCGGCGGTAAGCCGCGTAAAACTATAATCCTTTTTCAAAACAAGTGAAAAATCCAGGTCTTCGGAAAAACGCCGCAGGCCATATAGGATACGCAATGCCGTGCCTCCGACAAAACCCAAGTTTTCAAAATATCCGGCATCATAAATGATCTTCAAAGAAAGGATCTGCAGAAATTCCCTTACGCGATGAAGCCTTAAGGCAACATCAGTAGAAACAACCCCTGCTAACTCTTGTTTGAGAAGATCAATCATTTATTTCCCCTCTTTTTAAGTAACTGACAGAAATCCTCAATGATCCTTGTCAATTTATGGCTCTGAAAATAAGATGCTGCGTTGTTGAGCTTAGCCAATTTAAGCTGTTCTAAGTTTTGATAACGGTACGACTCTTCAAAAATATCAGTATCTCCGACTTTAAAACGCGCCAAATTAAGATAAACGAAATCCACGATGGCTTTTTCCGGATCAGCCATAAAAAAAGAAAATCCTGCATCATCCTTAATGGCCCTAAATCCCCTAAACGCCCGCGGCTGCAGGTGCTGGTATGTAAATTTCCCCATGGCGTTTTCAAAAACCTTGGTTTTCTTGGTTGTGATAGACGTGACAACAACGACCTTTTCAGGGATCAGATCATAATAATTCAGCGCATATTCCAAGCTCACATATGACGGACTGTATAATTGATTGGCGATAAAAAACCGGCTCGGGTGGATCGATCTCTCATCTTCATTTAAGAGGTAAACCCCCCGCTTGAGTTGAATAATAAGCCCCTTTTTCTCCCAGCGGCCAAGCTGATTACGCAACCCCTGCCTTTCTTTTTCAGGAACAATAATATCCTTACTCGTGATAAAAGGCCTATTCCGGCAGATCTTTTTAAAATCAGGATAAAGCATTTTTGTACTCTTTTTTGTATTTCTTTAAATAATCAAATATGATTACTTATGGAAACAACACTAAATTAACATATTTGTTAACTTATTGCAATAGAATTTGCTACAACTTCACTACTTTGGCGCTTTTGGCCTTGATGGCGTTGCGCGTATCTAAAACGAGGTTTGCGTGCTGGACTATCCAGGGATAGTCGTATTTAGCGTGGTCTGTGATAACAACAACACAATCGCTCTTTTTTAAGAGTTCAGGCGTAAGTTTAACGCTCTTCATGCTGACATCGCCCTCTTTGATACCCGGGACATGGGGATCGTTGTAAGAGACGGTTGCGCCTTTTTGGTTCAGGAAATGTATGACTTCAAGTGCCGGTGATTCACGGAAGTCGCTGACGTTTTTCTTGTAGGCTACGCCTAAGACAAGCACGCGAGCACCCTTGATGCTCTTGCCTCTTTCGTTAAGGGCGTCACCGACTTTTGTGACCACGTGCTCAGGCATAGCGCCGTTTATCTGTCCTGCCAACTCTATCATCCTCGCCTCAAAACCAAAAAGGCGCGCCTTCCATGAAAGATAATATGGGTCAAGCGGTATACAGTGGCCGCCTATGCCAGGGCCCGGATAAAACGCCATATAACCAAATGGCTTGGTTTTAGCCGCGTCAATGACCTCCCAGACATTTATCTTCATCTTGTCGCACATAAGGGCGAGTTCATTTACAAGCCCTATATTTACAGAGCGGAAAGTATTCTCAAGCAGTTTAACGGTCTCTGCCACGCGCGTGGAAGAAACAGGAAAAACCGTATCAATAGCCAGTTCATATAGTGCTTTTGCCGCCTCTGTGCAAGCAGGCGTTACGCCACCCACGACCTTAGGTATGTTCCTTGTGTTAAATTGCGGATTAGCAGGGTCAACTCTCTCAGGTGAGAACGCCAGAAAGAAGTCTTTGCCTACTTTTAAACCTTTTGCCTCAAACATCGGCAAAAGCACCTCATCTGTTGTGCCTGGATATGTGGTGCTTTCCAATATAATAAGCTGGCCTTTTTTGAGATAACGGGCTATTTGTTCTGCTGATTTGACTATGTAGGATATATCAGGCTCTTTGGTCTTGCGCAAAGGTGTTGGCACGCAAATATTAATGGTGTCTACGTTCATAAGCGCGCTGTAAACATTAGTCGCGGTAAGTAAGCCCTTCTCAACTAATTCTTTTACCTTAGATGTAGGCACGTCCTGGATGTAGGATTTTTTGCTGTTTATAGCGTCAACCTTTGACTTATCAAGGTCTATACCCACTACCTCAACTCCAGCCTCTGCTAATTCAACTGCCAATGGCAGGCCCACATAACCTAAGCCGATAACAGCGCTTCTTATCTTTCTTTGACGTATCTTTTCAACTAATTTCATTGCTCCTCCGGTTAAATTAAACCCCGCTTACGCGGGATTTCGCTAAAAAGACATTATTGTGCTCAATATTTTAGGTATAAAAATGACAATGCCGACTATAAAGGCGTTGAGTGCCGCAATAAGCACAGCACCTGCTAAAATATCTTTTAATAGTTTGACATCAGGGTGAAAACGGTCGCCGTGAACAAAATCCAAAAGAAGTTCAAATGCCGTGTTAGCAGCTTCGGTGATCATGACAAGCGCGATAGCAAATATGACAAATATAAACTCGATCTCAGTTATCCTAAAAACAAAAGAACAGATGATCGCCAAAACCGCGAAAATACAATGTATCTTCATGTTGCGCTCGCTGGTAAAAATAAACCGGACTCCCTCCCACGCAAGCTTAAAACTCTGAAATATGGTCCTTCTATACATTATAGATACCTATATATATACTCGGGTATGTGATACTCAATGTTCGTCATAACATAACCTAATACTTTTACTTTGGCTGAGCTCAACCTGTCCTGCGCGTGCGCTATAATGCCTTTTTGGGTCCTGCCTGCCTGAAGTATCATAAGCGCGCCGTCACACTGATGCGCCAGGACACTAGCGTCTGTTACAGGTATAACAGGTGGGCAATCAAACAAGACATAATCGTATTGTTTTTTTACTTCAGATATAAATTGCCTCATCTTAGCTGCGCCCATAAGCTCTGCCGGATTGTGGGGCTTATTACCCACGGGGAGAATATGGAGATTAGCAATGTCAATACTAAGCAAAGAATCTTCAACATTGGCGCCATTTGTTAAAATATCAGCAAAACCCTTGTCTGCCTGAAGGCCAAGGGCTTTGGTAAGGTTACCCTTGCGCAGATCCGCGTCCACAAGAAGAATGGATTTATTGTTGAGGTCATGAGCAAAGGTTATAGCCATATTAATGGATGTTATGGTCTTCCCTTCGCCATGTATAGCGCTGGTAATAGCAATGACTTTGGGCGGATTAGCCTTATCCAGCGCCTGAAGATTAGTGCGCAATGTCCTGTATTGCTCAGAGATAGGAGATGTCGGGTCAAAATACGTAACAACATGCGGGTCTATTTTTGAATCCGACACAGTCCTTATGACATAGGGTTTGAATTCTTCTTTCTTCTCAACCCTCTCAATCCTTTTTTCCGCGGCTTTTCTAATAGCTTCTGTAAACTTTCCCATAAGTTTCTCCTTGTGTAGAAGACACAACACCGACGCAATTCCGATTAGCGTCGGGTGTTTATATTTTCACAGTAGATGCCCTTCGTGGCAGGCGATATATTTAGCGCATGCTTCACAGCAAAACTGCTCTTCGCCCTTTTGGCCCCGTGTCCATTTTGTCTGACAGTTACCATGATGCTGGCACTGGACACAACAATAAGTATTTAAGACTTCCCCTTCTTCTCTTAACTTTAAATGTGATTCGTTTACGACCTCAGTCATAAGAGCCTTGTTAATGGTCTTTCTCTCGTATACAAATCCGCTTAAAAGCGCGTTGTCACAGGCATAATTTACAAGGCGCGGTATTCCTTTTGAAAATTTATAGACTACTTCAAGCGCCTCAGGTTCAAAAATATGAGACATAGAACCATTAGCAGAAGCTATGGCAAGCCTTGAGCTCACATAACCGAACACCTCTTCTTTGGTCAATGGATAAAGGTGATAATGCACAGCTACCCTCTGCTTAAGCTGTTCAAGTTCTTTTAATTTAAGCTTATCCCTAAGCTGTGGCTGGCCCATAAGGATTATCTGGATGAGTTTCTCAGTATCTGTCTCAAGGTTTGAAAGCATGCGCAATTCTTCAAGCACTGAGGGCGTCAGGTTTTGAGCCTCGTCAATAATAAGGACCACATCCTCGCCGTCTTCCATCTTCTTTATAAGATAATCATTGAGCTGGGAGAGGAGCTTGATCTTAGTGCCTGTCTTATAGGGGACATTCAGGTCCTCTAAAATAGACATCAAAAGCTCTTTGGCATTAAGATGGGTATTGGTTATCATGGCGATCTCTTTTTTCGTACCCAGCTTATTTAAAAGCGTACGACACACCGTGGTCTTACCAGAGCCTATCTCACCTGTGATGACCACAAACCCCTTATGTTCATTGATAGCGTATAACAACCTATCTAATGCCTCCTGGTGCTTTGGGCTCGGATAGAAAAACCTTGGGTCAGGATTATTATTAAAAGGTTTTTCTTTAAGATTATAGAATTGGGTATACATTTTAGACCCTTCTGGTCATACCTTATGAAATAACGAATACAAGCTTGATAAAATAACTAATATTGTGCTGACCGTAATAAATACAGTTGTGCTGAACCTGTTTTTTTCACGTATGACTGCTATGTCGCCTTCTGTTAATATCTTTGAGATACCGCCTAATATAGGTAGATCTAAGAATTCTTTAGCCTCATCTATACCTAAGAAAGAATGGTCCGTAAATTCCAAAAGAAGCACCAGCCCAACACCCACAGAACCTCCTATAAATATCCCCATAATGATCACAATGAATTTATTGGGTTTGATAGGTTTTAAAGGCAAACGCGGCGGGTCAAGAACTGTATAACGAGTACCTTGTTTTGATGCCTCAAGGCGCTGTGTTATCTTTGCTGTTTCAAGGCGCTGAAGGAGCATATTATAAATACTCTCATTGACATGAGCATCCCGCGCCATGGTATTATCAAGCTTATCCAAAAGTAAAAGTTGGTAAAGGTTTTCGTTTGAACCTGTTTGTACAGGGTTTATCTTATCTAGCGGCGTTAAAGGCCTTTGCGTAGAACCAGAAGCTGTTACTCCCTGCACTGCAGCGTCTATCTTTTCTTTGATAATAGTATCATACGCGGCATTGGACGCTGAGGGTATAGGCTTAGCATTCTCCACATCAAAATTATCCGCTTCAGCCTTTAGTTCCTTCTCAGAATCTGCTATTTTTGCGCGTAAGTCCTTAACCACAGGATGCTCTTCTGTTGAATCAATAAGAAGATCTTTAAGCCTGTCTTTCATATCAGCTATTTCAGATTCTTTTATTTTTCTGCGATAAACTTTTATCTGGTCCTTTAAAAAAGAAATGGCTACTGAAGACTCTTTTTCCTGTGACTTCATATTCTCTTCAATAAAGATGTCATTGACTGTCTGGACGACTTTTTTAGCCTGCAGCGGATCCTGGCTTGAGTAAGATATCCTGATAAGACTAGGGCCATTCATGCTGACATTTATATTACTGCGCAGGCCTAAGACAAGACTTTCATATTCAATCTGCGACTTGACTTTTTTGTCAAGGTTAAGCCTATCAACAAGTTGGACTAAGCTATTCCATCCTAATATCTGCTCTCGGATAGTTCGCATGCGGCCTACAAGATCTGCTGAAACAGCCAAACCGCTTATTAAAGGATTAAGCGTTTTTTCTTCTTCAATCAAAACAACGCTAACGGACTGGTAAACCTTTGGCAGCATGCCGCCTGCCATAATACCTCCGATAAGGCCGACTACCGCAGGCACTATCAAAAACCACTTACGCCTGAAGAATATCTTCAAATACCTCAGAGGTAATTGTGTTACATCCATAAATGATTCACTCATTTGTGACTCCTTTATTTTATTTAATAACCGTAAGGTGTAACCGAACGAGCTGAATTAGCCGCGCTCGTGATAGGATTGATCACTCGGAATATCTTAGCAAACACAGTTGCCGGCACAACCAAGACGTCACCAGGCACCATTATCAGGTCTAAGTTAAGCTTACCTTCATATAAAAGAGCATAGAGATCTACGACCTTCTCTTTTGGCTTACCGCTCTTATCAGGGCGGACTAAAGTCGTGCGCCTCATTGAGGCGGATAAAGTTGGCAGGCCTGCCTGAACAACTGCCTCGCGCAAAGATATCTCGTCGGACTTCATGTAATATTTGCCAGGGTTGCCGACTTCACCTATGACATATATGATCTTGCTGCGATACTCTAATATAGTCACGTCTACTTCAGGGCTGATAATGAATTTGCTTAAGATCTGGCCTATCTTTTCTTTGACCTCTGTCTTTGTAAGGCCTTTTATCTCAATATCGCCTACGAATTTATACTGGATCTTGCCTTCACCGTTAATTAGGAATTTATCGCTGAATTCGCCGTGACGCCTGACGATTATTTCAATAACGTCATCAGGGCCCAATGTGTAGCGTGTGGCTTCACCTATGACTGAAGATTTAACCTCAGGAGGCGTTGGCATAAGTTTTTTAGTGCTAGCTGGTGTCGTATCATCCTTGGCCTTCTCTATAGTTGGCGCTGACGCTGGAACCTGCGCTAAAGCTGGCGCTGTTTCGCTGACTGCAGATGGTGTTGTTTGTGTGGTCACAGCCGGCGTTGTTTCGCTGACTACTTCAAGGTCTGCGGCAAATACCACGCTGCCTAAGACCAGCGCCATTGCCGTAAAAACATAAAAAATAGTTTCACGAAAGGCTTTGAGCTTTTTCAGGTCTTTACCGTCAAAGACCCTCCAGCCGCGGAAGTCGCGCTTTGAACGGCGCACCTTGCCAGCCTTTTCCCAGCGCACTATCGTCTTAGACGACACGCCGATGAGCTTTGCAGCTTCTGTGATAGTCAAAAAATCGCCATTTCCATTGTCCATTTTGTTCTCCTTGTTATACTCCAATTCAATGTTATTTGCCATGTTTTTATACGTTTTTTTGTCCTAATATGTCTCGGTATGTCCTAGTATGTCTTTGACCGACCTACATAGTCCTATATATGCAGGGTGCGTGCCAAACCACTGTTTTATAAAAAACTAGTTATACTTGAAGCTTAACTAATTGTATTTAAAGGTGTTACGGAATGTTTATTTTGAGGCAGTTTTTACGGTTTTACTTCCAGCGGCTGGCATGCTAGAGCCGTGTTGCGAGGGTGTTGTGGGGTATCGTGTGGTGTTCGCCTCACCGTGTTGCTTTTTGTAGACAGTAGCCCCCTACTTAGCTTGCGCTCTAACCCAATGATAGAATTTTGAGGTTAGTTTCACTAAGTCCTCAGCTTCTGTCTGATGAATGTTACGTCTTTCATATTGAATCACATTCTTTTTGCCAATAATGCGTTTCAACAAATTTGCTTTTTCTTTTGCATCTAGTATCGGCACAGAACTTACTAAATCGCATACGTCAAAATGATCATCGGATATAGAACGAATACCCTTCTCAAAAACACACACGGCATCCGCTGAAGAAATTGCACATTGAACGGCCAAGGTCCCAACCGCGTTATAATTCCCTACATCTAAAGCTGCTACCATCTGAGTATAATTATCCTCTGCTTTCTTCAAAAAATCCCTTGTAGCAGATCTCTCTTCTTGCCTTGTTTTTATTTTCTTTGCAACCATATTTTCACCTGTATTCAACAGGGTCTTTACCATATAGAACTATGTATGATTTAATCAAGGTAGATACTGGCGTAAGCCTTTTCTTAAGGCGTTCTAAAAATTCCTCATATGTCTTAATGTAAGCATCCAACGATATCCCAAAATACCCAGAAAATTCGGTTGATATTTTTTCAATAAATAAGTCTTCAATCTCCTTTTTAGCTTGAGTATTTTTTACAACAACAGCGACATCACAGTCGCTGGTTTGGTGCGTATTACCTCTCGCTAAGCTTCCGTAAAGGATCAAAGATACAATAAAAGTGCTAACCTTATATTCTCTTATTCTCTGTATCAAAAAGTCTTTTATGTCTTCTTTTATTAAGACTTCTTTCAAAAATGCAGGCTTCAATATGTCTTTAACGATCCGATTTGAAATATTCAATCTGTAAATATGCTGTCTACCGACTATATCTCTTTTTAATATGCCCTGGTCACAGAGCACTTTTAAAGAAGTATGGGTAGCCGGAGGAGTAAGGCCAATAAGTCTTGCTATATCATTGCCTGAGGCAATAAAATCATCCCGCTTTGAGATAAAAAGTCGGATTATCTTTACCTTAGACCTGCTGTCCAAAACATCATCCAAAATTTTTTCTATAGTCATGGCTATATTAAGTATACTTAATGATTATTAAGTATACTTAATATAAGTACATCTGTCAAGGTTTTTTGCTTCATTTATAGCCTGTCTGGCATTCCCCCATATAAGTCCTGAGTCAGATCTGATTGCCAATATTCCGAACATTACACGCATGAATTGGCTGCAAAGTATTATAAAATTCGGTTGTTGTGTGGCCGACAAAGATATCCTTATATTGGCCCAATTTACGCTTTCGCCCCTCTGTTTGCATCTTCCATGCAATATCAAAAAGTCTTCTGTCCCAAACCAATGCTTGGGCGCTATGGCTCGAAAGCGATATGTCAGGATCAAACCCCCCATGGACGAAAACTTGATCATCACGCTCGATCCAGAGTTGTCCATTTTTGAGAAAATTGATGTGTGTCTGCGGCATGGAGCCGCCATTATATGACTCTATCGTCCGGTCACCGCCCTGTCTTGTCCATATCTCCGGTTTATCTCCGCGCAAAGCCCAGCCCAAAGCCCACATATCATGGTTACCAATAACCAAATCGCAATGTTTAACCTTCAAGAGCTCACTAATGCACTGCTTAACATACGGATAACCATCACATATATCACCTAAAATGATTAAGCGATCTTTCTTATAATCGAATTTCGAGCGCTCAAAACACTGCATTAATGCTTTGTAAGCGCCATGAATATCTCCGAAAGCGTATGTCTTTAAACACTTTTTGATAGACATTGTTCAGGGTAATCCCAGTGAATAAAGGGCATTCTATCAGATTCCTTGAAATCCCATGTTTCACGAAAAGAATTAATAAACTCTTTTGGAATAAAGAACCTCGCTTCATAACAAGCATAGCCGCTTTTATCTTTCCTGTCATAAACCTCTATTCTACCTCCTCTATAGTCTTGATATTTAGGATTCATGATTACTTCCTCAACTACAGAGAAGAAATATCTTTTTTTCTTAGGCATATTATCTCCTTGATCCCGAATATGATTTTTAGCTCTAGATGCCGAACGATAAATCTTGCCTTTTGCGCCAGCAAGTTTTTTAATTTTTTGCCATTCAGGTTTTGTAAAATGCCGAGCTTTTTTAGATAGCATGACTTTG
>Ga0082335_1002189_pt1 | contig 37496 bp, 41 predicted proteins | sample Subgrocontami58m_FD_72375 | JGI IMG/M metagenome (GOLD analysis project Ga0082335, IMG submission 72375) | Subsurface groundwater microbial communities from S. Glens Falls, New York, USA - GMW37 contaminated, 5.8 m (SPADES assembly) (version 2) ...
GCTGGTCCGCGCTCGCCACCAGCGCGGCCGCCCTGCCGTCGACCCCGCCGTGCACGACCGTCCGCCCCTCGCCTGCGAGGGCGTCCGCGCGCTCGGCGAGCCCGTCGAGGGAGATCCGCTCCCGGTCGAGCAGGCGGCGGTTGCCAACCGCGAGCCGCCGCCCCTCGACGCTCGAAAGCGCGCCGTGCCCCGGCACGGCCTCGAACGACTCGGCACGCGGGGACTCGAGCCCACGCTCCACCGCCGCCCTCACGATCGCCTCCGCGAGTGGATGCTCGCTCTCTCGCTCGACGGCGGCGACGAGGCGCAGCAGGTCGTCCTCGTCGATCCCGTCGGCAACTGTCACGGAGACGACCTGGGGCTCGCCGCGCGTGAGCGTCCCCGTCTTGTCGAGCACGACGGTGTCGAGCTTTGCGACCTGCTCGAGCGCGACCGCGCTCTTGAAGAGGATCCCGCGCTTGGCGCCGAGGCCGGTGCCGACCATGACGGCGGTCGGCGTCGCGAGCCCGAGGGCGTCGGGGCACGTAATCACGACGACGGTGATCGCGAACAGGAGGGCGTCGAGCACCGGGCGGTCGAGGAGCCCGAACCAGACGAAGAACGTCCCGAGCCCGCCGGCGAGCGCCACGAGCACGAGCCAGAACGCCGCCCGGTCGGCGAGCCGCTGCGCCGGCGCCTTCGAGTTTTGGGCCTCCTGGACGAGCTTGACGATCTGCGCGAGCGCGGTGTCCGACCCGACGGCCGTCGCGCGGGCGCGCAACGTCCCGTTCTTGTTGATCGTGGCGCCGATCAGCGCCGAGCCGGGCGCCTTCGAGACCGGCATGCTCTCGCCGGTCACCATCGACTCGTCCACCGAGCTCTCGCCCTCGAGGACCTCGGCGTCCACCGCCACCTTGGAGCCCGGCCGGATCAGCAGCAGCTCGCCGACCTGCACTTCGGCGGTGGGCACTTCCAGCTCCTGCCCGTCCCGGATCACGACGGCCTTCGGCGGTGCGAGGTCGAGGAGCGCGCGGATGGCGTCGTTCGCGCCGCCGCGCGCGCGCATCTCGAACCAGTGCCCGAGCATCACGAAAGCGGCGAGGAAGGCCACCGCCTCGTAGAAGACGTCGCCCTCGATGACGAACGTGGCCGCAACCGAGTAGACCCAGCCGGTGCCGATCGCGACGGCGACGAGCACCATCATATCGAGCGTCCTCGCCCGGAGCGCGACGTAGGCGCCGCGGAAGAAGATCCAGGACGAATAAAAGATCACCGGCAGGCTGAGCAGGAACTGCCACACGTCTGTGCCGATCCCGAACGGCGTCGGCGGCACCTCGCCGACGAGGCTCTCGCCGAGCGGCGACCAGAGCGCGATCGGGATCGCGAAGACGGCCGCGACGAGGAAGCGGTTGCGCATGTCGCGCACCATGGTCGCCATCGACATGCCTGCGTGGCCGCCGTGTCCGCCCCCGTGGGCGTCGTCGGCGCGCTTCGTCGCGGCGTGGTCGTGCGCCGGCGCGTCGTGCCCCTCGGGCCCGAGCGGGTCGCAGACGTGGCCGGGCACCGAGCGGCCGGCGCAGTGGTAGCCGCACTCCTCGACCCACCGCTGCAGCTCCTCGACGGTCGTCGCGGCCGGGTCGAACGTCACCGTCGCCGTCTGCGCGACCGGGTTCGCGTCGACGGCGAGTACGCCGGGGCGCCGCGAGAGCGCCCGCTCGACGACCGCCTTCTCGCTCGCGTAGTGGACCTGCCCGACGTGGATGACCACAGTCGCCGACGTCATCAGGCCGCCTGGTAGCCCGCCTCCGCGATCGCCGCGCGGAGCGCCGGCACGGTGTAGGTGATCGTCTCGCTCATCGCACGTCCTCCTTCTCGCTGGTAGCGGCTTGAGGATACCCCTTATGGGTATCTTGGTCACGCAGGAACTCGTCGCGGCAGCCGCGCGAGCAGAAGAAGAGCCGCTGGCCGTCGAGCTCGTGCGACGCCGGCGCCTGCTCGGGGTCGACGAGCATCCCGCAGCTCGGGTCGCGGACGAGCGCCTGAAGCGCCTTGAAACACCCGTCCTCGAGCCAGAGGACGCGGTCGGCGATCTCGCGCAGGCGCTCGTCGTGGCTCACCATGACCACGGTCGCGCCCTCCTCCTTCGCGAGCGCGCGCAGGAGGCGCATCGTCTCCGAGCCGTGGTGGGAGTCGAGGTTGGCGGTCGGCTCGTCGGCGAGGACGAGCGCGGGCCGGTTCGCGATCGCGCGCGCGATCGCCACCCGCTGCTTCTCGCCACCGGAGAGCTTGTCGACCGCAAACTCGAGCCGCTCGTCGAGCCCGAGCCCGCGCAGCAGGCCTTCGGCCCGCTGCCGCGCGCCCGACGCCCGCTCGCCGGCGATGTTGAGCGCGACCTCGACGTTCTCGCGGGCGCACAGCGCCGCGATCAGGTTGAAGTCCTGGAAGATGAAGCCGAACGTGCGGGCGCGGAAGGGCGGCAGCTCGCGCTCCGAGAGGGCGGCGATGTCCGTCCCGTCGATCCAGATCTCGCCCTCGGTCACCCTGAGCAGTCCGCCCAGCATGGAGAGGAAGGTCGTCTTCCCGGACCCGGACGGGCCCATCACCAGCACGATCTCGCCCCGCTCCAGATCGAGGTCGAGACCGCGGACGGCCTCGACGCGGGTCTCGCCCTCGCCGAAGGTCTTCGTGAGCTTGCGGATGCGAACGAGCGAGGGAGCCATCTCCTACCTCCGGAAGACGCTGGCCGGGTCGATGCGCGCGACCCGGATGACGGGAAAGGCAGCCGCGACGGCTGCGACCGCCGCGGCCACAGCGACGGTCTGAGCGACGTCGGAGGGACGGACGACGAGCGCCAGGCTCGGCGAGAGCTGCGGCAGCAGGAGGCCGAGCAGCCAGACGAGCAGAAGCGCGAGTGCGAGGCCGGCGGCGACGGTGGCGGCCACCTGGGCGAGCACGAGCAGGAGCGCGACGGCGATCCCGGCCAGGCCGGCGAGCGTCCGTGCCGGGCGCGCGAGGAGCTGCCGTCGGGCGAGCGGCACCTTCATCGCCGGAACGCGCTCGCGGGGTCGAGGCGCGCGAGGTAGCGGGACGGGAGGAACGCGGCCGCGAGCGCCATCGCGAGCGCCCCCGCTCCGATCAGGGCGACGCTCGCGGGGGTTACGACGACGAGGTACCGCGGCGCGAGAACCGAGATCCCGCGCACGACGGCGAAGGCGGCAAGCGTTCCGGCGAGGGTGCCGGCCAGGGCGAGGACGACGGCCTGCGTCCCCGCTAGTCTGATCAACGCCCCCTTGCGCAGCCCGAGCGCCTTCAGCGTGGCGTACTCGCGGCTCCGCTCGGCGGTCGAGCTGTAGACCGTGAGGCCGACGACGAGGATCGCGACCGCGAAGGCGATCGCGACCATCGCCAGAAGCGGCCCCGAGAAAGCATCGACGAACAGGCGGCGGTCCTCGGCGGCGACCGCGTCGCGCGTCCGGGCCGAGACGCCGGGCACGGCACGGTCGATGCGGCGCGCGAGCATCTCCGGTGCGACGCCGCGCTCCGGGCGCACGAGGAAGAAGGTCGCCGTGCCGGGCAGGCGGCCGAGCGCGTTGACCGTGCTCCGCGTCGCAAAGGCGAGCGGGGTCATGAAGCCGCTCGTCCCGCTCGTGAGCCCGACGATCCGCAGCGGAACGCCGCGGTACTCGAGCGTCGCGCCGACCCGGAGGCCGTGCGAGGACGCAAGCACCCGGTCGAGCGCGAGCTCGTTCGGCCCAGCCGGGGCGCGGCCGGCGGCGAGCCGCCACGGTCCGCCGCCTCGTCCTGGGTCGTAGCCGATCAGGACGGCGAGGACGCGCCCGCCGTGGAGCCGCAGCATCGCGTACTGCTGGCTGATCGGCGCCGCGGCCGCGACGCCGGGCACCCGCGCGATCCGCGCTTCGAGCGCCTGCGGCAGCACGGATTTCTGGCTGAGGAAGTTGCGGGCGCCCTCCTGGCCGACGAGGACGGGGGCCTGCTGGTCGAGGTAGAGCGTCACCTGCTCGCCGATCCCGCGGCGCAGGCCACTCAGGAGCAGGACGAGGGCAACCGCCGCGGCGACGGCGACGACGCTGACCGCAAGCTTGGCGGGCTCCGCCGAGAGCTGCCGCCACGCGATCGGGACGCCTCTCCTCGACATACCATGGGGGAGTATCTGTGCGTCCATGAGCTCGGGCATTGGCGAAGACTCCTGAATCGCGTTACGGGATTTGCCGCAACGACGGCCTAGTGGTGCTGGGCATGCCCTGCCGGCTGCTCGATCCCCGGCTGCGCGGGCGGCGACTCCTCCCCGCCCGCGATTGCCGGGCCGATGACGAACGACGAGAGAGAGAACATCGCTGCGAAGACGGCGAGAGCGAGGGCCGGGGCCTTCCAGGTCTCAAACCGCCGGTGCAGACGAAACAGGAACGGAATCGCGGCGACAAACCCGATCGCCGCGAAGAGAACACGCCCCACGGCGCCCGCCAGGAGGGCCGCACCCGCGAGGGGCCCGACGTGGTGCAGCACGTGCGGGAGTAGACCGATGAAACCGCCCCACACCGCCAGGACCGCGCTCCAGAGGCGCGCGATCGCCGAGCGCGTCGGCGTCTCTCCGAGCGCGTCTGCTGCCGTCAGCTCGCTCATCTCGCTCCCATCGCTCGCGTCATGGTCGCGATCCAGCGTATGACAAGGGCGTGAAGATCCTGCGAAGCCCGACCGCCGGCACACGACCTTCACTGCCGTGGTCGATGATTGGCGGGTGAACCGCCTCGCGCACATCCGGGTCCGTCACTTCCGCTCGGTCGGCGACGCCTCGCTCGAGCCCGGCTCCCTGTGCGCGCTCGTGGGGGAGGCGAATGCCGGCAAGTCGAACCTCCTCGGCGCCGTGCACACGCTGCTCGACCCGGCCGCGCGGCCGCTCGAGCCCGCAGACATGCCGGCCGGAGATGGCAAGCCCGAGCTCGAGGGCCGTCTCGCCGACGGGACCGCGCTCTCGCTCGCGGCGGCGCCGGCCGCTGACGCGCCGCCGGTCCTGTTCCTCCCGGCCGAGCTGCGCGCCGGCGTCGTCGTCGCGCCGAGCGCTCACGCCTCGGCCGCCGCGGAGCACGTCGCCTCGCTCCTGCGCCCGCAGGTCGCCCCGCACGGGCGCACGCTGCCCGCGGTCGGTGTCGTCGACGCGATCCGGTCCTGCTGCGCATTCGGGATCTACGGCGTCCTCCTCCTCATCGAGGAGCCCGAGCTCTACCTGCGGCCGCAGGCACAGCGGACCTGTACCGCCTGCTCCGTACCTTCGCCCACGGCGGGAACCAGGTCCTCTACTCCACGCACTCGCCCGCGTTCCTGAACGTGGCCCGCCTCGACGAGCTCGTGCTGGTCGAGCGCGATCCCGGCGGCGCGACGACCGTCCTGCAGCCGTCGCCGCTTCCGGCCGGCGACGACTTCCGTGCCCTGAGCGAGTTCGACGTCGAGCGGAGCGAGCTCTTCCTCGCGCGCGCCGCGATCCTCGTCGAGGGGCGCACCGAGAAGCTCGTCTTCCCGTTCGTCTTCGAGGCGCTCGGCCACGACGCCGACGGTGAGGCGATCTCGATCGTCGAGTGCGGCGGCAAGGGCAACCTGCCGCTCTTCATCGAGATCTGCAAGGCGGTGCGCGTGCCCTACGTCGTCGTACACGACAGCGATGCGGCCGCCGGGAGCGAGCCGATCGCCGCCGAGGCGGCGCTGAACGAGGTGATCCTCGCGGCCGCAGGTGCCGATCGTGTCGTGGTGCTTGAGCCGGATATCGAGCGCGTCGCCGGCATTCGCGGGCGATCGCACAAGCCCGAGCGCGCGTGGCGGCGCTTCGCCGGCTCGACGGGCGACGTCCCCGAGCCGCTCGAGCGCGCCGTCCGGCTCGCCCTCGCCCTCGCGCGCGACTAGTTCGCGGCCGCCGAGCCGCATCCTCGACGACCCCGGGGTCACGACGCCGCCGGCGGGAGCTGGTGACGTCCAGAGCGGCGGCGGCTCGGCCTTGCTCGCCTCGTACAAGGCCGAGCTCGTCGTCGGGCAGAATCGTCTCTGCGGCCGGCGAGCGCCGCTCCCCCGCACGGTCCGCTCAGTGGCAGCCGCCCTTGCGGCCGCCGTGACCGCCGTGACCGCCGTCATCGTCGCCCCCACCGTGGCCGCCGCCCTGCCGGGCACCGTGCCTTCGACCGTGCATGGTGAACGTCAGCAACACGACTCCGACGGCCAGGAGCAGGAAGATGAAGGTGCTCACGCTCATGTCTGCCTCCTTCGTACGAGTGGCTCGGGTGAGTTCCGCGAGCCTGAGATCGATTGTCCGGACCGGTGTGAACGGGCGTTGAAGACCGTCTGCGTATCCGGTGAACGCGGGCCGCGCTGCGTCCTGGCGAGCAGCGCGCCGCTCGCCAGGACGAGCGCCGTCGCCACGTAGAAGTTCAGGCGGAGGCCGACGATCGTGATCGCCGGGTCGATCCGGAAGAACAGCTCGCCGAACACCCGCCCGAGCCCGTAGCCGCCGAGGAAGAGCAGGAAGAGCCCGGGCGGCCGCGGGCGGACGCGCCGCTCGACGGCGAGCAGTACGAACACGACGCCGACCTCCCAGAGCAGCTCGTAGAGGAACGTCGGCTGAAAGGTCGCGTACACCTCGTAGCCGTCCGGGCGGAAGGCCGGCTCGACCTCGAGCCCCCAGGGCAGGCTCGTCGGCGGCCCGAAGAGCTCCTGGTTCGTATAGTTGCCGAGCCGGCCGAGCGCGTACGCGAGCAGGACGGCCGGCGCGGCCGCGTCCATGAACTGCCTGACGGGCACGCCGCGGCGGCGGAGGACCAACATGCCGGCGAGCGTCCCGCCGAGCAGCCCTCCCCAGCTCGCGAGCCCGCCCCGCCACACCGCGAACGGGCCCCACCACGCGTCGGGCAGCTCGCTCCAGCTCGTCGCGACGTGGTAAAGACGCGCGCCGACGACCCCGCCGAGAAGCGCCCAGACGGCAACGTCGACGACGAGCTCACCCGAGCCGCCGCGCGCCTTCCAGCGGCGCACGGTCCAGGCGACGGCGATCAAGGCCGGGACGAGGATCAGCAGCCCGTGGAGGGTGATGCGCATGTGCCCGAGCTGGAGCGCCTCGAAGGGCGGCGGCGGGATCGCGGCGAACGTCAATGCTCGCCGTGCCCTCGACCGCCGCAGCAACCGCCACGCTCCTGCCCCGTGCGGGGCTCGGAGTGGGCGGCGCCGCCGCAGCAGCCTTCGTCTTTCGGGCGGCTTTCGCCCTCGGCGTGGGCGTGGCCGCCGCAGCAGCCGTCCTTCTGCGTGCCGGCCGGACTCGTGCCCGCCCGGTCAAGGTGGATCGGTGTCGTCACTGCTACTCCTCTCAGTCGGTGGCGAGCTCGTCGCTTGCCGGACGTGCCGCGGGCCGCTCGCGCCGCACGGCGCGCAGCGCCCGAGGTGGCCGCCGGGGCCGCGCTCATGCCGGCACCCGCCCGCTCGGGATGACCACGAGCTTGCCGCGCAGCATGCCCAGCGCGCAGGTGAACTCGTACTCACCCGGCTCTTCCGGCAGCAAGTCGACGGCGATCTGCTCGCCCGGCGGCAGCGTTGCGCTCTTGCCGAACGCCGGGAAGACGACCTGCTCCGAGCACGGAGCCGACTCCTCGCGGCGGAAGACGATGCGCAGCGGCACGCCGGCCTCCGCGCGGATTGTGTCCGGGACATAACCGCCACAGACGCGGACGCGGATCTCTCGCCGCGCAGTCGTGTCAGCGGAGCGCGTGACGAAGCCGCGTCCGATCGCCTTGAGGAACATCACCGCCTCCTTTCACTGGCTCTCTCAATCCAGTGTCGGGCAGCGATCTGTAGGAGCAGTGAAGGCCGTCTGCCGGTTCTATGAAGCCGGCGCGGTCGCTTTGGCGACCGCCTGGTGATCGTCGCCGGGACTCCGCGAGTGGCGCCTCTCGGGCCACACGCGCTCAGAGCCGCCGCCCGCGATCGTCAGGGCTGCAACTCCAGCCGCCACGAGTGCGATCGCGGCGTTGACGAGGAGGGCGGTCGACAGGCCGTCGACGAACGCTCGTGGGTCGGTGGCGGCGCCGGCGAGTCCGCCCGGCCAGCGCGCCGTGACGATCGCGCCCATCAGCGCAATCCCGAGGCAAGAACGCGGCGCCGGCCTCGATCGCCGTGTACCCGCGGACGATCTGCAGATAGAGCGAGATGAAGAAGAAGATGCCGCACATGACCGCGGTCGAGAGCAAGCTGACCGCGTTCGCGCCGCTGAGATTGCGCGAGCGGAAGAGCGCGAGCTCGAGCAGCGACTCGTCTCGACGCCGCTCGAGGAGAACGAATACGACCAGACCGACCACGGCGGAGGCGAAGGACCCAACGATGAGCGGCGAAGCCCAGCCATAGCTCATCCCCTCCGTGAGCGCGAAGACGAGTGCGAAGAGCGTCGCGCCCGAGGCGAGCATCCCGGCGAGGTCGAAGTGGCGACTCCGAGGGGCCGGTTGCGACGTGCCCAGGATCGTCCGCCCGAAGGCCAGGCCCAGCACTCCGAACGGGACGTTGACCAGGAAGATCGATCCCCAGCCGAGCGATTCCGTCAGCACGGCGCCGACGAGCGGGCCGATCGCCAGACCGCCGGCGGAGACACCGGCCCAGATGCCGATCGCCATCCCCCGCCGGCGAGCCGGGAAGGTGCTCGAGATGATCGCCAGGGACGCGGGCATCATAGGCGTCCGCCAGCCTGCCGCCGGCGAGCAGCAGGGCTGCGAGCGCCAGCGTGTAGGCGTTGACGACCCACTCGAGACCGGAAAGCCCCAGTCCGAGATCGCGCCCGATCGCCGGCAGCGCGACGCTCAGCGCTGTGTCGTCGAGCGTCAGGAGGAACGAGGCGAGCGACAGAGCGCCGAGTGCCCACCAGCTCCCGGCGCTCCGGCTCGCCTCCTCGTCGCCCACCTCAGCTCAGATCACTTTCAGGGCGATCAGGGCGAAGATGACGATCATCGGCAGGCAGCAGATGACCATGGCCCAGAAGCCATGCCCCGCGTGCCCGCCGCCGCCGTGCTTGTCGTGGTTGCCGGGGCTCGTCATCGCGTCGTCCCCAAGGAGCGTGGGACGTAGCCCAGGCGCCGGTAGAGCGGGCAGTGCCCGAGGGCGCCGGTGACGACGAGGTCGAGTCCGGCGAGAACGAGCAGGGCCTCGAGCACGATCAGGCCGGCACCGCTCGCCGAGGCGAGCAGCCACAGACCGGCGATCGCGCCGGCGAGCCCGACCGCGACGCGGGCCGCGCGTTCCGCGGGTGTGATGTTGATGGGTAGACGTCTCATGGCGTGCCTCCTTTCGCAGCGCGTGAGTCTCAAAGGGGTCCGGGGCGCGCCGCGCAAGCGCCGGACGCGCCCGGATCCCAGTCACGGTGAGCTTGCCGCGGGCAGATGCAACGCCTGTGAAGGCCTTCTGCCGTTTCAATGAAGCTCGGGCACGCGGAGGGGGGGCGCGCTACGCCGGACTACGCAGCGACGATCGCTAAGCGCCGACCCCGGCGCGCTCCTCGTGCTCGCGCGCGGCGATACGCTCGTCGAGCTCGTCGCGACTGCGCTTGAGGTCGTCGAGCGACTCGTCGTCGTGGCGGCAGTGCTCATCGTGCACGTGCCCGTGTTCGCCGTCGCTTTGGCTGTTGGCGCCGGCCGTCTGGTCATGGCCGCCGTGGCCGCCGTGGCCGCGGCCGCGCATCATGAAGATCATCATGAGCGGGCAGGCGAGGATGAGAAGGAACAGCAGGACGGTGCTCATCGGTGCTCCTTTCGCTTGGTCATGAGCGTGTTGGTCATGAGCGTGCTCGTGGCGTCTGAAGATCTCGTGAAGTCGGCGAAGCGGGCTGCGGCTCGAGCGCGCGGAGGCTGACGCGGAAGCGCGACCCCGCACCGGGAACGCTGTCGACGTCGATGCGGCCCTCGTGGGCGCGGACGAGCTCGCGGACGATTGCCAGACCGATCCCCGTGCCGCCCGTGGCGCGCGAGCGTGACGGGTCACCTCGCCAGAAGCGCGTGAAGATGTGGCGCAGGTCCTCTGCCCTGATGCCGATGCCGGTATCGGTGACGTCGAGTGAGACCTCGTCGCCGGACCGCGCGACGGTGAGCGTGACCTCGCCGCCGGCCTCCGTGTAGCGGAGCGCGTTCGAGAGGAGATTGGCGACGACCTGCTCGATGCGGTTGGCGTCACCCAGCACCCAGGCAGGCTCGACGGTCGCACTGAAGGCGATGCCGGCCTCGGCAAAGCGCGGAGCGATCGAGTCGGCGGCCGCACGGGCGACGTCGGCGAGGTCGACGTGCCGCTTCTCGAGCAGGAGGCCCGGCCTCTCCGCCTCAGCGAGGCGGGCAAGGTCGTCCAGCAATCGCGTCAGGCGGAGCGCCTCGGCGTGCATCGCCTCGAGGTTCGCGGCCTCGTCCGGGAGTACGCCGTCCTGAGCCGCCTCGATGCGTGAGAGCAGGCCCGAGACGGGCGTGCGCAGCTCGTGCGCGAGGTCGGCGACGCTCTCCTTGCGCAGCTCCTCCTCGCGCTGCAGCGTGTCGGCGAGCCGGTTGAGCGCGTGGCCCACCGCGCGCACCTCGGCATCGCCGCCGAGATCGACCCGCGCTCCGAGATCGCCCTGCTCGATCCTCTGCGCCGTCGTCCTGATGCGCCGGAGCGGGCCGGAGAGCGTCTGGGCGAGCAGGAAGGCGACGAGCAGCGCGGCGGCCACGGACACGGCGCCGGCGATCACGTGCAGGCGGTCGAGCGATGCTTGCAGGTGCTCCTCTTCGGGCGTCAGGAGCTGCCCGCTGAGCGGAGCGACGAGCACGCGGCCGACGCTTCGATTGCGAACGATGACAGAGGCCGAGGCATTGATCTCCGCATTCTCGAGCGCCGGATGCGAACGGTCGGCGGTGATGCGGGCACCGTCGGGCCCGAAGACGCTGAGGGCAAGGCGGTTCAGGTCGGCGAGATGCCCCAGCGTCTCGACGCCGCCGGGCGTCCAGCCGCCGTTCTCGCGGTAGACGGTCGCCGCGACCTCGGCCATGTGCTCGGCCGAGCGCTGCATCCGCGCTTCGGCCGCCCCGGCCACGCGCGGGTGCAGGCCGCGGTTCGCGAGCAGCGTCGCGAGACCGACGGCGAGCACGGCGATGCCGACGAGCGCGATCGCGAGCCGCGTCCGCAGCCCGACCCGCGCAAGCAGGCTCACCGCTTGGCGAGCCGGTAGCCGACGCCGAAGACGGTCTCGACGTAACGGGGATGCTTGGGATCCATCTCGACCTTCTTCCGCAGGTTCTTCACGTGCGCGTCGATCGTGCGCTCGTAGCCCTCGAAGTCGTAGCCCTGGACGTGGTTGATCAGCTCGAACCGGGAGTAGGCACGACCGGGGTAGCGTGCGAGCGTGACGAGCAGGCGGTACTCGTTCGGCGTCAGGTCGACGATCTGCCCCTCGATGCGCACTTCGTGCCCGACCGTGTCGATCTCGAATCGGCCGCCGTCGAACGAGAGCGTCTCCACGAGCGGAATCTCGCCGCCTTGCGTCCGTCGCAGGATCGCGCGCACGCGGGCAACCAGCTCGCGCGGGCTGAACGGCTTCGTCAGGTAGTCGTCTGCGCCGATCGCGAGCCCGTTGACACGCTCGTCCTCGGCCGACTTCGCGGTGAGCATGAGGATCGGCACGTCGGAGCGGCTGCGGATCTCGCGGCAGATCTCCTCGCCCGCGATGTCGGGGAGCATGAGGTCGAGCACGACGAGGCCGGGCTTCGTCCGCTCGGCGAGCGCGAGCCCGTCCCGCCCGTTGCCGGCGACGAAGACGTGGTAGCCGTCCTTTTCGAGGTACGCGCGGACGACATCCTGGACGGACGGCTCGTCGTCGATCACGACGATCTTCTTGTTCGGCTCCATGAACGTCACTCTCGGCCACTAGTGTGAAGATCGGATGAAGGGATCGCATCGGGGATCACGGCCCGTAGATCCGTAGAAGATCCGGATCTTCGCATCCGTTTCACCGCCTCTTCACACGGATTGCCGACGCTTTCGTCGTGCACCACCTCACCCTCGTCACCGCGAGCGACTGCCACCTCTGCGAGCACGCACAGGGCGTGCTCGATCGCATCGGCCACGACGTCCCTCTCTCCGTTCGGACGGTCGATGTCGAGAGCGCCGAGGCGCAGTCGCTCGCGGAGCGGGGGATCCCGCTTGCTTTCCTGCCTGCGCTCGTCGAAGACGGGCGGCTGCTCGCCTACGGCCGGCTGTCGGAGAAGCGGCTCCGCAAGGACTTCGCCGCGTGAGTGAGGCGCTGCTGGCGGGCTCGGCGGCTGCGGCCTTCGCCGCGGGGCTCGTCGCTTTCTTCGCGCCCTGCTGCTCGGGCGTGATGCTGCCGACCTACCTCGCGGCCGTCTCGGGCGGCAGCCGCTGGCGCGTCGCCCGCCTGAGCGCCGTCTACGTCGCCGGCGTCGCCGTCGTCGTCTGGCCGATCACGCTCGGCGCCTCGGCGCTCGCGTCGCTCGTCTCGCGCTGGCACCCGCAGCTCTTCGTCCTCGGCGGCCTGATGATGATCGCGGTCGCCGCCGCGCTCTGGCGCGGGACGATGCTCTCGCTGCCCCTCCCCCAGCCGGAGCTGACGGGCTCTGCGGTCTCCGTCTTCGGGCTCGGCGCGTTCTCGGGCGCCGCCACGGCATGCTGCGCGCCCGTCCTCGCCGGTGCCGTTGCCCTTTCGGCGGTGAGCTCCGCGTGGTGGGGCGGTGCCTTCCTCGGCGGCGCCTACATCCTCGGCCTCGTCGCGCCGCTGCTTCCCATCGCGGTCGTCTTCGGGAGCGCGAAGCGGCGCGTCCGCGACCCGCGCGTCGTGCTCAGGCTCGGTCGCCACGTGAAGGACACGACGGTCTCGCGGCTCGCGGGCAGCGCGATCTTCCTCGCCTTCGGCGTCCTCTTCATCGGCCTCGCGCTCACGGGCCGCGCCGAGACCGCGCCCGGCTTCCAGCGCGACCTCGGCGCTCTCGTCAGCCGCTTTGCCGTCCGCCTCGCGGACGTGCCGAACGCCGTCGCGTGGCCCGTGCTCGCAGCCGTCGTGGCGCTTCTCGCCTACATCGTCCTCAAGCCCAAGGGGGAAAGAGTCTCATGAGCAGGAAGGAAATCGAAGCCAAGCCCGCGCGGCCGCACCCGAAGCGGCGGGCGACGAACGAGCGGAGCCGGCCGAGCCGCATGATGCTCGCTGCCGCCGTCCTCGGGGTCGCAGCGCTCGCCGTGACGTTCGTGCTGCTCGGGCGCGGGCAGCAATCGCCTGCACCGACCGCTTCGCAGCTGAACAAGCCGGCGCCGGCGTTCGACGAGCGCGACGTGGTCACGGGCAACGCGATCTCGAGCGAATCGCTGCGCGGCAAGAACGTCCTCCTCTTCTTCAGCGAGGGCGTGATGTGCCAGGCCTGCTTCCAGCAGATCCAGGCGCTCGAGGAGCGGGCCGCCGACCTGAAGCAACGGGGACTCGTGCTCGTGAACGTCACGAACGACCGGGTCGCAGACGCGCAGCAGGCCGCGGAGACGTACCGCATCACGACGCCGCTCGTCGCCGACGAGGACCGCGACATGTCCGGCGCCTACGACGTGCTCGGCCAGGGGATGCACCCGAACACCGCCGGCCACACGTTCATCCTCGTCGACCGCCAGGGGGTGATCCGCTGGCGCCGCGACTACTGGCTTGGGTCTGCACCCACGATGTACGTCAAGCCCGACGAGCTTCTGGCCGACATTCCGAAGCTCTAGAGCGAGGAGGACGAAATGAACGGTCAATCCGCGCCGCCGGCGCGCTCGCGATGACGGCCCTCATCGCCGCCGTAGCTGCGCCGAGCGCGCTCGCAACGCCCGCCGTAAGCGAGTTCGGCCGGCACGTCGCCATGTGCGCCCAGGAGCGCCGCGGCCCGCGCGACAACGCACCGGCCGTCGCACATTGGGGGAACGACAATCGGCCGAGCGCGTGTTGGCGCCCGAGCCCGGCGCGGGCGGGCGCCGGGAGCCTTGATCGAATCTTGACCGCGGCCCACGGACGACGTTGATCCGCCTCCTCGATCCTCGGTTCGTGAACTCGACGAAAGGAGCCCCACGATGATGGATGGATGGGACAACGGCATGGGCGTCTTCGGCTGGATCGTGATGACCTTCCTCTGGGTCGGCGTCGTCGCGCTGATCGTCTGGGCGGTCGCGAACCTGTTTCCCGGACGAGCCGGCCGCGCCGAGAGCGCTCCCGAGCGCCCCGAGGAGATCCTCGACCGGCGCCTCGCACGCGGCGAGATCGACGCGGCGGCCTACGACGAGCTGCGCGCGAAGCTGCGCGCCGCTCGCGCCGAGAGGGTGTGAGGACGATGAAGAAGGTCAACGGTTTCGCCCTCGGCGTGCTCGTGGCCGCAGTCGCGGCGCTCGTCGGGTCGGTCGCCTGGGCGGCGACCCGCGGCGACGGCGGCGGGCACGGCTGGACGATGAACCGCTACGGCTCGGGGATGATGGGCTACGCCTCGAGCGGTCGCGGCAAGCCGGTGCGCGACCTCGCCGGCGCGCGCCGGCAGGCCGAGCGCTTCGCCGATCGCCTCGACCTGGAGGTCGGTGAGGTGATGCGCTTCGCGAACAACTACTACGCCGAGCTCGAGGAGAAGGGTCGCCCCGCGACCGAGGTGCTCGTCGATCCCTCGAGCGGCGCCGTCTGGCTCGAGTACGGGCCCGCGATGATGTGGAACACCCGCTTCGGGATGATGAGCGACTTCCGTCTCCACGGCGGCTCGGGGATGATGGGCGGCGAGATGATGGGCGGCGATCCGACCTGGGCGCCGACGACCGGCGTGGCCGACGGCGACGTCTCTGCGGCCGAGGCCGAGCGGATCGCCGCTCAGTGGCTCCGCCGCGCCAGCCCCGGCGCGACGGTCGGAGAAGCGGAGCCGTTCCCCGGCTACTACACGCTCCACACGCTCCGAAACGGCAAGGTCACCGGGATGCTCTCCGTGAACGCCTCGACCGGCGCGGTCTGGTATCACTGGTGGCACGGGCGCTTCGTCTCGATGGACGCATGAGCGGGTGAGTCACCCTCCACACTCGACGGGCGGGCCGGGGCCCGCTCGTCTCTGCGCCCTCGTGGTCGATGACGAGGCCCCGCTCGTCGAGCTCATCCGTGGGTATCTGGAGCGCGAGGGGTTCGAGGTGACGGCGGCGGGCGCTGTCAACCGTGTCTGCAGGCGGTCGGCTACCAACGAGCCTGGCAGAGCCGGCACCAGGAGAGTGGGTGCTCACTCTCACGTGCCCGACTCCGCCGCACCGAGCGTGCGGCGGATGATCTTCGCCATCTCGGCGAAGACGGGTTCGGGCACCTCGCTCGTGTCGTTCCAGAGGATCCAGCGCATGCCGATCAGCTCGCCGATGCCCATCAGGGCGTAGGCGAGGACCTCGGGATCGCCCGGGGTGGCCTCGCCGGTCGTCATCGCCTGCCGCAGTCCTTCGACGTAGCCCTCGGCGAGCTTGGCGTAGTGGTAGTGGAGCATCTCGGGCGAGACGAACTCCGCTTGGCGGATGATCCGGTAGAGGGCCGGGTGCGTGGCGGTGAAGTGGAAGAAGGCGCGGAAACCGAGTTCCTCGACCTCGGCGCGGGTGCGACCGGCGCTGGCGCCTTCGGCCATCGCGTGTCGGACGCGGGCGTTCAGGTCGCGGACGAGCTCGTCGAAGACATCCTTTTTGCTGGCGAAGTAGAGGTAGAAGGTGCCCTGGGCGACGCCTGCCGCCCCGGTGATCCTCACGATCGACGCGTCGTGGTAGCCGAGCTCGGCGAAGACCTGCTCGGCGGCCTCGAGCAGCCGGCGGCGGGTGCGGGCTCCGCGGTGCGAGAGTGGACGGCCGTTGGTGCCGGTTGAAGCGGCGATCAAGTCGGGTGGGACGATCGGCTGGGGTCGGGCCATGTTCAGTAGGCTGGCACAATTGAGGCTGGGTCACCGTCGTCTGTGCGTGCGTCAGTCGATGAGATCGGAGCGTGTGTGCGGCCCTGTTTGGTGGCCGTGCGCGGTCCGTCAGCTCGGCTCCGCGGCCAGGCGTCGGTGATAGCTCCGCTCATCGGTCCTCGAGGAATCGGACGAGGAGGTCACGGAAGGTCTGGGGTTGCTCGATGTGAGGCGAGTGGCCGCAGTCGCTGATCGCCTCCTCCCAGTAGTGCCCGCCGCGGGCTCGGTAGTCCTCGAGCACGGCGCGTGTCTGCGAAACCATCGGTTGCGGAGGGTACAGATCGGGGCCGGGCCAGCCGGGTACGGCGCCGATCTGGCCGAGGTAGCCGAGGTCGAACAGGGAGGTGTCGGAGACGATCTGGTCGTCGAGACCGCGAATCCAGAGTACGTCCGGCTGCGGTCGAATGGCGGTGAAGCTACTCAGGTTGCAGTAGTTGGGAGCCATCGCGTTGTTCACACCGCTCGTCGCCGGTGCTACGCCGGGCCAGTTCTCGGAGGGAGTCATCGGCCCAGGGTAGTTGTCGCCGCCGATCTTGCAGCTCAAGAGGGCTGAGACGAACACCTCTTCCCGTTCAGGTGTTGGTCGGAACGGCGGCTTGAAGTAGAACGAGTTCATCACTTGTCTGGGGGAGAGTTCGCTCGCCTGGCTGCGATCGCCTTCGGCCAGCCTCCGTACGAACTCGGGATTGGCGGTGCCGCCGCCGGAGCCGGCGTGGTCGGGCCAGCAGGGCGTGCCGGTGATGTCGCTTGTCCCGCCGAAGCCGTAGGGTGAGACGGGGCCGACGAGGACCAGTGAGCGCACTGCCTCGGGGTGGTCGATCGCGTGCTGGAGTGCGACCCCGCCGCCGAGCGACCAGCCGACCAGGTGAACTCCGCCGTCGGTGTGTGCCAGGTCGAGCGCCGCGAGCAGCGCCTGGAGGTCGTCGGAGAAGTCCCGCAGGCCGCGGGTGGCGTCGACCGGCTTGCACTCGGAACCCCCGAACCCGCGCAGGTCGGGCGCGAGGCCGTAGTAGCGGCTCGGCAGCGCGGCGAGTGTCTCCTCCCAGAAGCGGCAGGAGGAGACGTTGCCGTGGACGAAGACGACGGGCACCCCGCCGGGCGAGCCGGCCGTCAGCAGGTGCGTTCCCAGGCGGGCGGTCTCGAGTTCGGTCGGGCTTACCCCCGCCAGCAGCGCTTCTGCAGTCACCGTCGCTTCCTCACCTGAGCCAGCTGTCGGCCTGGGCCATGGCCGTCGACTGCCAGCCGAGGGTGAGGTGGTTGTCATTGACGATCACGACGTTGCCGCCGACGTTCGGAATCCCGCCGGTGTCGCTGCAGCTGGCGATGAACACGACGCCGTCGCTCGGGCCGCGGTTCTCGTTGTAGATGGTGGGGATGTTCGCCGAGCCGCCGCACAGCAGGTAGGTGCTCACGCTTGAGGGGATGCCGGCGCTGCGGATCGTGGCGATCAGCGATCCCTCGTTGATCGCCACCTGGATGCCGTAGCTGTAGGTGTAGAAGCCCTGGCCGCCGTAGTAGGTCGTGTACCAGTCCTGCTGCGTCTGGTCGACGCCGTAAACGCCGTCCCAGCGGTAGAGCATCTGCTTTTGGCCGGGGAAGCAGTTGCAGGTGCTCGTCGAGTAGATCGAGAGCTCTGGGTGGGAGGTGTACTGGCCGTAGCAGGTCATGGTGATGTGGGGTGAGGGGGCGTTGACCGAGCCGCCGCACTCCGGCCAGATGCTGAAGTTGTGCGCCCAGCCGTGTGCGAAGGGGTAGTCGTAGCCTTTGTTCGGCCCGCCGATCAGGACGAGCCGGCGGATGTCGCCCTGGTAGGCGACGCCCCACGAGGGCCGGACGCTCGATACGTACATTCGTGCTGCCGTTGCGCCCTTACTCCAGGCGACGACGTCCACCTGGGAAGCTCCGAGCCTCGAGCGGATCACCTGGATCGCGTCCTCGATCAGCTGGGCTTGCATGTAGTTGTCGCCCTGCTTGTGGGCGAAGTTAATCGCGAAGACGCGGAAGCCGTCGTTGACCAGGTACTGCATGAGGCCCGTTGAAGGGCAGGTGGAGGCGCCGCAGCCGAAGCCGCCGAGCTCGTTCGGGTTCGCCCAGGCCCGGTCGGCGTTGTCGTTGGCCCCGTGCACGAGCAAGACGGGCACCGGACGCGGGTTGGTGTTCCAGCCGGGGGCATAGTAGAGGAGGAAGCGGCCTGAGAAAGGCTTGGCCACGTTGCCGAAGAAGGTCAGCCGCTGGCCGTCCTGGTCGCCGCGCCCATCGGGTGGGTACTGCTCCTGCGTGAAGCTGGAGTTCGTGTCGAGATAGCGCTCGACCATCACCCACCCGTTGGACACGGTGGTGTAGGTCGCCTCGACGGTCGGCGTCCCGGCCAGGGCCGAGGGCGCGGCGTAAGCGGCGAGAACAACGGCCATGGCGAGAGCCAGAACCATCGAGCGCAGACTGCGGCGACAACAGCGCATCGCTTCTCCTCCTACGATTAGCATGCTATCCGAATCAGATCTCATATTCTCGCACGGCCGTTGGCCCGTCAAGCACTCGAACGATTTGGCGGTTGCTCTCCAGCGCACTCCTTGACAAGGACTGGAGAGATGTTGTAGAAGGGCAATCTGCAATATGAGTCAGCTCTCATATTCTCGTCATTGCCTGCTGCTAGGCGACGGCTGCTGATGGCGGACGTGAGAGATCTCCCACCGAGTCGAGAGAGGATCCCATGCTCAGGAAAGGGAAGCGTAGGAGTTGGCTCGGCGCCCTGTTCGTCCTGGCGGTCGCAGCGGTCGCCGCTGCCGGGCAGAGCAGCGCCCAACCCGCAAGCCAGGCGCCGATCAAGGTCGGGTTCCTAAACCAGGAGAAGGGCGCGGTTGCGTTTCCTGATTTCGGCGCTGGTGCGCGGGTCGCTCGCGCCTACGTCAACGCGAAGCTGGACGGCATCAGCGGGCGGCCGCTCCAGTTCGTCGAGTGCCTCACCGACGGTTCGCCCGAGAGCTCGATCGACTGTGCGAACAGGTTCGTGGAGTCGAAGGTCGTCGTCGTGCTCGAGGGGATCGACTTCGGCGCCGACGCTGCGCTGCCGATCCTCAAAGCGGCGGGGATCCCTCTCGTCGGGCACACCGCATTCGGGGCAGCCCAGCTCGTCAGCAAGCACTCGTTCTTCTTCGGCGCCGCCCTGCCGGCATACGGCGCCGCTCCGCTGAAACTCATGTCGAAGACGCTTCGCGTCAAGTCTGTCGTCTACATGGGCCAGGACAACGCAGTGGTCAGGGCTTTCGTCGAGAGCAGCGCATTCGTGCCGGTGGCGAAGAAGCTCGGGATGGCGATCAACACGGTCCTCTTCAACGCCGTCAGCCCGGATTTCACACAGATCGTGACGACCGCGCTCGCGAACCGCCCGGACGCGCTCTTCTTCACCTCGTCGGAGCCCGACTGCACCGGTCTGGTCTCAGCGATCCGGCAGCTCGGCTTCAAAGGCCCGGTGTTCGCCGGGTCGTGCACGGCCTTCATCTCCGCCGATCCGCAGGCTGCGGAGGGCGTCTACACGTCCAACGACCTCTGGGCACCATCGGCCGCCGGCGCCGCGCCGAAGGCCAAGGCGGCCGAGCTCATGACCTTCGTCGCGCAGATGAAGAAGGGGGCGCCGAAGTACGTGGCCTCCGGCTTTGCCCAGTTCTCGTTCTCGTCGACGATGGACATCGCGTCGATCCTCCGCCGCGTCACGGGCAAGATCACGCCGGCGTCCGTCATCAGGCAACTCCGCAGCACGAAGAACCTCCCGAGCTTCATGGGGCAGCCGATCACCTGCGACGGCAAGCAGTGGCCGGGGCAGCCCTCGGCCTGTGCCGGTGGCGTGATCGTGTTCCGCGTCCACAACGGCGCGCGCCAGAAGTTCTCGAACGGTTTCGTCTACGCGAAGGACCTTGTCGGCTCCTGAGCCAACCCTGAAGCGGGTACGGCGGCGCCCTCCCGCCGTGCCCCCGACAGGGGACCATCGGCTATCCCGCTGAGCCGCGCGGCGCCGTCCCCAGCGACCGGCTGACGTGGACACCTACCTCGTCTTCGCGCTGATCGGCCTCGGGGCCGGCGCGGTCTATGCCGGTCTCGGCGCCGGGTTGGTCGTCGCCTACAAGGGCACCGGGATCGTCAACTTCGCCCAGGGCGCGATCGCCATGTGGGGCACGTACGTGTACAGCGAACTGCGGGCGAGCGGCGATCTCGTCTTCCCGCTCGTCGGCGTCCCGCACCGCCTGCACCTCGGCGAGAGCGTTCCCTTCTCAGCCGCGCTCGCGCTCGGCATCGTATCCTCAGCGCTCGTCGGTCTTGCCGCGCACCTCGTCGTCTTCCGGCCGCTGCGCGCGGCCCCGACGCTCGCCAAGGTCGTCGCCTCGGTCGGCGTGATGTTGACGATCCAGGCGATCGCCACGCTCGAGTTCGGGAGCCAGCAGCGGGTCGTCGCCTCGTTCCTCCCGAACGGACGCGTCGAGATCGCGGGGCTCGCGGTCCCGCAGGATCGGTTCTACCTCGCTGGCTTCGCGATCGCTGCCGCAGCGCTCCTCTGGGCATGGTTCCGCTTCACACGGATCGGTCTCGCCACGCGGGCGGCAGCCGAGAACGAGCGGGCGGCGTCCCTCGCCGGCTACTCGCCTGACCGTCTCGCCGGTGTGGCGTGGCTGCTGTCCGGTGCCCTCGCCGGGCTGTTCGGCATCCTGATCGCGCCCCTGACCGGCCTCAACACCGTCAACTTCACGCTCTTCATCGTCCCGGCGCTCGCGGCCGCGCTCGTCGGGCGTCTCACGTCGTTCGGCGCCGCCTGCGCGGCCGGACTCGCGCTCGGCATGGCACAGTCGGAGCTCCTCTACCTGCAAACGCAGTCCTGGTATCCGCGCTGGGCCGTGGCCGGTGCCGCCGACGCGCTGCCGTTCCTGCTCATCATCGCCGCGCTCTTCGCAGTCGGAAGGAGCCTGCCGACACGGGGCGCCGTGCGGAGCGAGCGCATGCCCGACGTACTGAGGCCGACGCGGGTGCTCGCTCCCGCGTTCGTTCTCACCGCCGTCGCGGCGAGCCTCCTCGTCGTCCTGGACGGGAGCTATCGCTTCGGGCTGATCCAGAGCCTCATCCTCGCGACCCTGATGCTCTCGTTCGTCGTGCTCACGGGGCTCGTCGGGCAGATCTCGCTCGCCCAGGCGGCATCCGCGGGCGTCGCCGGCTTCGCGCTCTCGAAACTTGGCATGCACACCGGCATCCCGTTCCCATTCTCGATGCTGATCGCGGCCGGCGTGGCGACGGTGCTCGGGGTGATCGCCGGCGTCCCCGCCCTGCGAATCCGGGGTGCCCAACTGGCCGTCGTCACGCTCGGTGCCGCGGTCGCGATCGAGGAGTTCGTCTTCAACAATCCGAGCTTCACGCCGCTCCGCGGCAACCTGATCCCCGACCCTACGCTCTTCGGCACCAACCTCGGGATCCGCGGCGGCCACGCGTTCGTGCGGCTGACGTTCGGCTTTCTTGCCCTCGCCGTCCTGCTCCTGGCGGCGCTCGGCGTCGCCAACATCGCACGAGGAGGCACGGGGCGGCGACTGCTCGCCGTCCGTTCGAACGAGCGCGCCGCCGCCGCCGCCGGCGTGAGCGTGGCCTCCACGAAGCTGCTCGCTTTCGCCGTCTCATCCTTCATCGCGGGAATCGGCGGAGCCATGCTCGGCTATAGCCGGGGGCAGCTGTCGGCGGCCTCCTTCGACACGTTCACAGGCCTCGAGTTCCTCGTCTTCGCCTATCTCGGCGGGATCACAAGCATCACAGGCGCGCTCGTCGCGGGGCTCCTCGCCCCGCTCGGCCTCGTCTTCGTCGTGCTGAACCGGGTCGTCGACCTCGGCAGCTACTACCTCCTGGTCAGCGGCCTCACGGTCATCGCCGTCGCAATCTTCAACCCGGAAGGACTCGACGGCGCGGCACGGCGGAACATCGCGCTGCTCCGGCGCTCGGTCGCGGGGCGCCGCCGGGCGGCGACAGGCCAGGTCGCTGCTGTCGAGGAGTCGAGCCACGCCGTGACGAGCGCGCCGACGCCGGCGCTTCCGCGTCGTCGCCCGACGGGAGAGCGCGGGGGGCCGGTCCTGCTCGAGGCAAGCGGGTTGACCGTGAGCTACGGCAGTCACCGCGCGGTGGACGACGTCACACTCCGGATCGAGCCCGGCACGATCGTCGGCCTGATCGGCCCGAACGGCGCCGGGAAGACGACGCTGGTCGACGCTCTCACCGGGTTCGTCAACCACGCCGGCAAGGTGCACTTCGACGGAGCGCGGCTCGAAGGGCCACCGCACGTTCGCAGCAGGCGCGGCCTCGCCCGGACCTGGCAGTCGCTCGAGCTCTTCGACGACCTGACCGCCAGCGAGAGCCTGCTCGTCGCGGCTGACCGGCCGACGGTCGGGTCGTTCGTGCTCGATCTCGTCCATCCCACCCGCACAGCGGACGGACCGGAGGTGCGTTGGGCGCTCGACCTGCTAGGGCTCGCGCACGTCGCAGACCGCCGGCCCCGCGAGCTCTCGCTAGGCCAGCAGAAGCTCCTGGGCGTCGCCCGCGCGCTCGCCTCGGATCCGAAGCTCGTCCTCCTCGACGAACCGGCCGCCGGGCTTGACTCGAACGAGAGCCGCGTGCTCGGTGAGCGCTTCGTGGCCATGCTCGAGCACGGCATCACCGTGTTCCTGATCGACCACGACGTCGATCTCGTGCTCGACGTCTGCGACTACATCTACGTGCTCGACTTCGGCAGGCTCGTCGCCGAAGGACCGCCGAGCGAGATCCGGCACGACGAGAACGTCATTGCTGCCTACCTCGGACGCCGCGCTGAGTCCGCCGAGCCCGCGGGATCGGGCGCGGCTCCGAAGCCGCAGGGATCAGCGGCGTGAGCGCGGTCCTCGAGCTTTCCGACCTGCATGCCGGCTACGCCGGCGTTCCGGCGGTGCGAGGCGTCAGTCTCGCAGTCGGGGCCGGCGAGGTCGTCGCGCTGCTCGGTCCGAACGGAGCCGGCAAGACGACGACCCTGCTCACGGTGGCCGGCGTGCTGCCGGTGATCGACGGAGACGTGGGCCTTCTCGGACAGTCGGTGCGTGGCCGGCGCGTTCACGAGATCGCCCGTCGCGGGCTTGCTCTCGTTCCCGAGGACCGCGGCCTCTTCATGCAGCTCTCGGTGAGGGAGAACCTCAGGCTCGGCCGCCGCTGCAAGGGCTCGCGCTCGCCGAGCGACGTGCTCGCCATGTTCCCCGCGCTCGAGGGGTTGCTCGCCCGACGCGCCGGCCTGCTTTCCGGCGGCGAGCAACAGATGCTCGCGCTCGCGAAGGCTCTCGTCTCGGAGCCGAGGCTGCTCATGGTCGACGAGCTGAGCCTCGGCCTGGCCCCGATCGTCGTCGAGCGTCTCCTTCCCTCCGTGCGCCGACTGGCGCACGAGGAGGGAATGGCCGTCCTCCTCGTCGAGCAACACGTCCACATGGCCCTCGCGGTCGCCGACCGGGCGTATGTGCTCAGCCGGGGCCAACTCGCGCTCCAGGGCACGCCAGCCGAAGTGCGCGAGCGTCGAGAACTGCTCGAGTCGAGCTACCTCGGGGGGCACCGGCACCAACCGGGGAACGTCGAGGACGGGGCGTAACCGTGACGCGGCAGGCGGTCTCCGGCAGTATCCGCATCGCCTACGAGCTGCGCGGCGCCGGTGAGCCGCTTCTCCTCGTCCACGGGCTCGGCTACGCACGCTGGGGCTGGGAGCCGGTCCTGGACGGCCTTGCCGGGCGCTTCCTCGTCGTTGCCTTCGACAACCGCGGTATCGGCGAGAGCGACGCGCCGCCGGGACCGTACACGGCGAGGTTCATGGCCGAGGACGGAATCGCCGTCCTGGACGCCGCCGGCATCGAGCGCGCGCACGTCGTCGGCACGAGCCTGGGCGGGATGGTCGCGCAGGAACTCGCACTCGGTTTCCCTGAGCGCGTGGCGCGGCTCGTCCTCGTCTGCACGACGCCGGGCGGCCCCGCCGCCTACCCGATGCCGCAGCGGACGAGGCGCCTGCTAGCCGAGACGCCCGCGCTCCCGCCTGCCGAGCGGCTGTGCCGTCTCGTCGAGAACGCGCTCTCCGAAAAGGCAGCGCGGGCGCGGCCGGAGCTCGTCGAGCGGATCCTTGCCGGTCGCCTCGCCGTGCCGTATGACCCGGCGGCCTGGCAGGCGCAGGCCGCCGCAGGCGCAGCCTTCGACGCGCTCGAGCGGATCGGAGAGATCCAGGCGCCAACGCTCGTGCTGCACGGCACCGACGATGCCGTGGTCGACCCGCGCAACGGCGAGCTCCTCGCGGCGCGGATCGCGGATGCGCGCCTCGAGCGGTTCCAGGGCGCGGGGCACCTGCTCTTTTGGGAGCAGCCCGAGCGGTTCGTGCGCCTCGTCGTCGACTTCCTCGCCGAGGAGGGGACGTGAGCGGTGAGCTGACGCTCGGGCGCTGGATCCGCGACCGTGCGTGCACGACGCCGGATCGGGTGGCGATCGACTACGGCGGCGAGCGGACGACCTACCAGGAGCTCGACCAACACTCGGAGCGGCTGGCCGCCGGCTTCCTCGCCGCCGGCCTGTGCCGCGGCGACCGCGTCGCCACGCTGACCGGCTCGAGCCCCGGACACGCGGCCGTCTTCTTCGCCTGTGCGAAGGCCGGGCTCCTGCTCTTGCCGCTCTCCTGGCGCCTGTCGAGCGCCGAGCTCGCCTACCAGCTTGACGATGCCGAGCCGGCGCTCCTGCTCGCCGAGGAGGAGCACGACGCCCTCGCGGACGCGGCGCTCGCCGCCGCGGCCGTCGCGCCCCGGCGCGAGCGGCTCGGGGCCGTGCCCCCGCCCGGGGACGCGCTAGGCGCCGACGTGGGCGACGATGACCCGCTGCTGCTCGTCTACACGTCGGGCACGACCGGACGGCCGAAGGGCGCGCTGCTCACGCACCGCAACTGCTTCTGGACGAATCTCAGCTTCGACCTCGGCGCGGGCATCGCGGGCGACGACGTCGTCCTGCAGGTGCTGCCGCAGTTCCACGTCGGCGGCTGGAACGTGCAGCCGCTGCTCGCCTGGTGGAAGGGGGCGACGGTCGTGCTTGAGCGCTCCTTCGACCCCGCCCGCTGCCTCGCGCTCATCGCCGAGAAGCGGGTGACGACGATGATGGGCGTTCCGGCCACCTACCTCTTTATGTCGCAGCAGCCGGCCTTCGACCGTGCCGACCTCTCGAGCCTGCGACGGGCGGTCGTCGGCGGCGCTCCGATGCCCGAGGCCCTCCTCGCGGCCTGGCAGGAGCGCGGCGTGGCGGTCGTCCAGGGCTACGGCCTCACGGAGGCGGCGCCGAACGTCCTCTGCCTGCCCGCCGAGGACGCCTCGCGCAAGCGCGGCTACGCCGGCAAGCCCTACCCGCACGTCGAGGTCGCCTTGCGCGACCCGGACTCGGGCCGCCTGCTCGACGGGCCCGCCGAAGGCGAGCTCGTCGTGCGCGGTCCGAACGTCTTCGGGGGTTACTGGCGGAACCCGGAGGCGACGGCTGCCGCCTTCGCTGACGGCTGGCTCCTCACCGGCGACGTCGGCGAGCGGGACGGGGAGGGCTACTACCGGATCTGCGGCCGCCTGAAGGACATGCTCATCTCCGGCGGCGAGAACGTCTACCCGGCCGAGGTCGAGAGCGTCCTCCACGAGCACCCGGCGGTTGCCGACGCGGCCGTCGTCGCGGTGCCGGACGAGCGTTGGGGCGAGACCGGTGTCGCCTTCGTCGTCCTCGCCGCCGGTACGGCCGTGTCCGGCGAGGAGCTGCTTGCCCACTGTCGCGAGCGGCTCGCCCGGTCGAAAGTGCCGCGGGCGGTCCGCTTTGTCCCCGCGCTGCCGCGCTCCGGGACGAGCAAAGTGCTGAAGGACGAGCTGCGGGCGCGGCTCGCGGAGGAGGCGAGCGCGTGACCGACCTGGCCGTCCCAACCGGCACCGACGGGCGGCCGCTCTCGGCGTGCGGCGCCCGGACGCCGGCGCGCCTGCTCGAGGCAGCCGAGCGGCTGTTCGCGGAGTTCGGCTACCACGACGCCTCGATCGTGAAGATTACCGAGGCGGCCGGCTTCTCCGGGTTCAAGCAGGCGATGGAGCCCGGCGAGATCACCCCGGGCGACCCGGAGGTGCTCGCCTGGGCGCTGGTAGGGATCGGCGAGCTGTTCGGCATGCGCTGGATCCTCTGGGCCGGGCGGAGCGAGGCCACCCGAGTCGGTCTTCGAGGAACTCGCGCGGATCATCGCCGTATGCTCGGCGCGGAGGAGCCATCCGCATGAGCCGCGTCGGTCTGGCGGCGACGGCCTCGTACCTGCCCGAGCAGTGGCTGAGCGCCGCGGAAATCTCCGAGCTGAGCGGGATCCCGGAGCAGGTGCTCGTGGACAAGTTCGGCCTACGCGGCAAGCACGTCGCCGCGGCGGACGAGCACGTGAGCGACCTCGCCGTCGCCGCCGGGCGGCGCCTGCTCGAGGAGCATGGCTTCGACCCGGCTGAGGTGGACGTCGTCCTCTACTACGGCTCGATCTGGAAGGACCACTCGGTCTGGCAGGCGGCGCCGTGGATCGCCCACCGGCTCGGCTGCGCGAACGCCTTCGCCGTCGAGTACGACAACGTCTCCTGTGGCACACCGGTCGCCTTACGCGTCTGCCGCGACCTGCTGCTCGCGGAGCCCGAGCTGCGCACGGTGCTCGCCATCGCAGCCTCGCGCGAGTCGTACCTGCTCGACTACGGCAACGAGTGCTCGCGCTTCATGTTCAACTTCGGCGACGGGGCGGTCGCCGGGCTCCTCGTCCGTGACCACCCGGCGAACGAGCTGCTGGCGACGCACGCGATCACGGACGGCTCGCTCTCGCTCCAGGTGAAGGTGCCCGCCGGCGGCAGCGTCGAGCCGGCGTCGGTCGAGACCGTCGCCCGCCGCCGCCACTTCCTCGACGTCGCCGACCCCGGCTCGATGAAGGCGCGGCTTGACGAGGTCAGCCTGCCGAACTTCGTCCGCGTCGCCGAGACCGCGCTTGAGCGCTCGGGGGCCTCGCTCGCCGACGTCTCCTACCTGTGCGGCATCCACATGAAGCGCTCGATGCACGCGGCGATCGTCGAGGCGCTCGGCGTCGACCCGGCGCGGGCCGCCTACCTGGACGACACCGGCCACATGAGCGGCGTCGACCCCCTGTTCGCCCTCGACCGAGCGGTGCGCGCGGGCGAGATCGTCTACGGCGACCTCGTCCTCCTGCTCGCCGCCGGGACCGGCTACACGTGGGCGGCAAGCGTCCTCCGTTGGGGGCCGGCCCGGTGAGCGCGCTCGCGCGGGGGTCGAGTTCGGGCCGAGCGCCTGGCTCGAGGTCGGCCAGGAGCGGATCGACCGCTTCGCCGCGGCGGCCGACGACTCGCAGTGGATTCACGTCGATCCGGTGCGGGCCGCCGAGGGCCCGTTCGGGGCGACGATCGCGCACGGTTTCCTCACGCTCGCGCTGCTCGTCCGCCTCTTCGCCGAGGTCGCCGACGAGACCGGCGCCCGGCTCACGGTCAACTACGGCGTGAACCGCGTGCGCTTCCCAGCGCCGGTGCCCGCCGGCAGCCGAATCCGCGGCCGCTTCCGCGTCGAGGAGGTGCACAAGGTCGAGGGCGGGGAGCAGGCGACGATCGCCGCCCTCGTCGAGCGGGAGGGCAACGAGAAGCCGGTCTGCGTGGCCGAGCTCGTCCTCCGCTTCCTGCGGTGAGGGCGGCGCTCGTCACCGGCGCCGCGAGCGGCATCGGCCGCGCGGTCGCGGCGCGCCTCGTCGCCGACGGCCTCGGGGTGCTCTCGGTCGACCTCGCGCCCGACCCGGACGGGCCGGGCGTGCCGCACGCGGCTGACCTGGCGACGCGCGAGGGCAACCGCGGCGCGGTCGAGGAGGCGCTCAAGCGCTTCGGCCGGCTCGACGCGATCGTCGCCAACGCGGGCTTCCAGCACGTCGCTCCGGTCGCCGACTTCCCGGAGGAGCGCTGGGACGCCCTGCTCGCCGTCCTGCTCACGAGTCCGTTCCTGCTCGCCAAGTACGGCTGGGAGGCGCTCACCGCCTCCGGTGACGGCCGCTTCGTGGCGATCGCCTCCGTCCACGGCCTCGTCGCCTCTCCGTTCAAGGCGGGCTACGTCTCGGCCAAGCACGGCCTGCTCGGCCTCGTGAAGACGCTTGCGCTCGAGGGGGCAGAGCACGGGATCGCCGCCACCGCCGTCTGCCCCGGCTTCGTCCGCACCCCGCTCGTCGAGGACCAGATCGCCACCCAGGCGCGGGTGCACGGCCTGCCCGAGGATCGGGTGCTGGAGGACGTGATCCTCGCCCCGCACGCCGTCAAGCGGCTGATCGAGCCGGACGAGGTGGCCGGGGTGGTCGCCTTCCTGCTCGGCGAGTGGGGTCGCGCTTTCACCGGCGTGCCGGTGACGATGGACCTCGGCTGGACAGCTCGCTGAGCGCTCGCCAGCCGCGTGCGGCGGCCTCGTACGAGCGGCGGCTCGCGGACGAAGCGCTCGAGCTGGCGCGCCCGCTCCTCGATCAGCCAGCGGATGCGCGTGTCGGCCTTGTCTGGGGGCCCGGATGACCGGGGCGAGCCACAGCGTTCAGCCCCATGGGGTTGGCTCGCGTGATGCTTGGCTCGGCCCACCGCTCGGATGGAGCCAGGCCGTCTTCGGTGCTGGCCCGTCTACTCCGACTGCCTGACCTCAGTGAAGCGATAGGCGAGCCGGTCGTGAAAATGTGTCCAAATCCTGCTCCGGCTATGAACCTGCGACGTCCCGGTGAAGAGGAGGCCGCCGGCCACGGCGAACAGCCCGACGCCGGTGAGCCAGATCCCCTCGCGCGGCGCCTTGTACGCGGCGGTTGCGAACGCGCGCAGGAGGTGGAGGGTCAGCGTGACCATGAAGATGGCGGAGAGCCAGAAGTGCAGGCTCCCGAGCACCGCTCCGAAGCCGCCGCCGCTGCTCAGCTCGACGACGGTCGCGTGCGCTCCTGCGGGCGTGGGGTCGTAGTACTGCGCGAGGTAGATCCCGGTCGCGACGAGCAGGACGAACGACCCCATCGTGACGCCGCCGAGCGTGTAGGCGAGCGTGTTCGCGTGCCGGGGCACCGGGTAGGCGAGCGCCGAGATGCCGAAGCGGCTGTCGAGCCAGCCGCCGACTCGCTGAACGATTCCCCCACGAGAGCCCGCGCGCTCGATCGTGGCCATACGACGATCGTAAGGGCGTCGTGTGAAGAGACCGTGAAGCCGCAACAGGAACCTTGATCGAATCTTGACCGCGGCCCACGGACGACGTTGATCCGCCTCCTCGATCCTCGGTTCGTGAACTCGACGAAAGGAGCCCCACGATGATGGATGGATGGGACAACGGCATGGGCGTCTTCGGCTGGATCGTGATGACCTTCCTCTGGGTCGGCGTCGTCGCGCTGATCGTCTGGGCGGTCGCGAACCTGTTTCCCGGACGAGCCGGCCGCGCCGAGAGCGCTCCCGAGCGCCCCGAGGAGATCCTCGACCGGCGCCTCGCACGCGGCGAGATCGACGCGGCGGCCTACGACGAGCTGCGCGCGAAGCTGCGCGCCGCTCGCGCCGAGAGGGTGTGAGGACGATGAAGAAGGTCAACGGTTTCGCCCTCGGCGTGCTCGTGGCCGCAGTCGCGGCGCTCGTCGGGTCGGTCGCCTGGGCGGCGACCCGCGGCGACGGCGGCGGGCACGGCTGGACGATGAACCGCTACGGCTCGGGGATGATGGGCTACGCCTCGAGCGGTCGCGGCAAGCCGGTGCGCGACCTCGCCGGCGCGCGCCGGCAGGCCGAGCGCTTCGCCGATCGCCTCGACCTGGAGGTCGGTGAGGTGATGCGCTTCGCGAACAACTACTACGCCGAGCTCGAGGAGAAGGGTCGCCCCGCGACCGAGGTGCTCGTCGATCCCTCGAGCGGCGCCGTCTGGCTCGAGTACGGGCCCGCGATGATGTGGAACACCCGCTTCGGGATGATGAGCGACTTCCGTCTCCACGGCGGCTCGGGGATGATGGGCGGCGAGATGATGGGCGGCGATCCGACCTGGGCGCCGACGACCGGCGTGGCCGACGGCGACGTCTCTGCGGCCGAGGCCGAGCGGATCGCCGCTCAGTGGCTCCGCCGCGCCAGCCCCGGCGCGACGGTCGGAGAAGCGGAGCCGTTCCCCGGCTACTACACGCTCCACACGCTCCGAAACGGCAAGGTCACCGGGATGCTCTCCGTGAACGCCTCGACCGGCGCGGTCTGGTATCACTGGTGGCACGGGCGCTTCGTCTCGATGGACGCATGAGCGGGTGAGTCACCCTCCACACTCGACGGGCGGGCCGGGGCCCGCTCGTCTCTGCGCCCTCGTGGTCGACGACGAGGCCCCGCTCGTCGAGCTCATCCGCGGGTATCTGGAGCGCGAGGGGTTCGAGGTGACGGCGGCGGGCGACGGCAGGAGTGCCGTCGAGCTCGCGCGCGAGCTCGATCCGGACGTGATCGTGCTCGACCTGATGCTGCCGGAGATCGACGGCATCGAGGCGTGCCGCCGGATACGCGCCTTCAGCGACGCGTACATCGTGATGCTGACCGCGCGCGCGGAGGAGCTCGACAAGATCGTGGGCCTCTCCACGGGAGCCGACGACTACGTGACGAAGCCGTTCTCGCCCGGGGAGCTCGTCGCCAGGATCCGCGCCATGTTCCGGCGCCCGCGGGAACGCCCTCAGGAGCAGGAGGACGTTCGCCGCTTCGGCGAGCTGGCGATCGACCCGCTTGCCCGCGAGGTGCAGGTCGGCGGCGTGCCGGTCGAGCTGACCCGCCTGGAGTTCGATCTCCTTGACGCGCTCTCCGGACAGCCCCGCGTCGCGTTCTCACGCCGCCAGCTGATCGAGCGCGTCTGGGGCCCGAACTGGTTCGGGGACGAGCACGTCGTGGACGTTCACATCGCCAACCTGCGGCGCAAGCTCGGCGACGCCGGCACGGCACCGCGGTACGTCCTGACCGTGCGCGGAGTCGGCTACCGGATGGGCAGAGGTCTGTGATCCGCCGCAGCCTCTCGGCCAAGCTCTTCGCGGGCCAGGTGCTCGTGATCGTCGCCGGCAGCGTCACGCTCGCGCTCGTTGCGCTCTCCGTCGCCCCGCGCCTCTTTCACGGCCACGTCCGCGACGCGCTCGGCGTCGTTCCGCCCGACGTGCAGCGCCACCTCGACGTGGCATTCGGCGACGCCGTCCTCCTCGCTCTCGTGCTCGCGATCGGAGGGGCGGCGCTGACCGCGGCCGCGGTCAGCCTGTTCCTGTCGCGCCGGATCGTGCGTCCGATCGCCGGGCTCGCAGAGAGCGCGGAGCGCGTGGCGCAGGGGCACTACGGCGAGCGCGTTCCCGTCGTGGGCGCCGACGAGCTCGCGCAGCTCGGAGCCGCCTTCAACGCGATGGCAGCCTCCCTCGAGTCCGCGGAGGAGCGCCGGCGGCGGCTCCTCAACGACGTCGCGCACGAGCTGCGCACGCCGCTGGCGACGCTGGAGGGCTACCTCGAGGGCCTCGCGGACGGAATCGTCTCGCCGGGCGAGCAGACATGGGCCGTGATGCAGACCGAGTCGCGCCGGCTGGGCCGGCTCGTCGACGACCTGCAGAAGGTCTCGAAGGCCGAGGAGCGACAGCTCGATCTCCGCCTCGCGCGCGTCAGCCCGGCCGCGCTCGTCGACACCGCCCTCGCGGCGGCGTTGCCCGCGTACGCCGAGAAGGGCGTCGTACTCGAACGCTCCGTCGGCGGCAAGACGCCGGACGTGCGCGCCGATCCAGACCGGATCGGCGAGGTGCTCGCGAACCTCCTCCAGAACGCGCTGCGCCACACTCCGCCCGGGGGCCGCGTCACGCTCGCTGCGGACCGCAGCGACCACGGCGTCGTACTCACGGTCAGCGACACCGGCGAGGGAATCGCGAGCGAGCATCTGGAGCGCGTGTTCGAGCGCTTCTACCGCGCCGACCCGGCGCGGGCGCGAGCGCAGGGCGGCAGCGGGATCGGGCTGACGATCGCGCGCGCGATCGTCGAAGCGCACGGCGGCCGGCTGCACGCCGAGAGCGACGGGCCGGGCCACGGCAGCCGGTTCGTCGTCTCGCTGCCGGCGGCCGACCGAACGCCCGGTGCGTAGCGGGTAGGGCGGAACGCAGAGACGTTCGGGGGCTCCTACGCGCCCTCGAGGCGCGGGATGAACGCGGGGACGCGCTCGGCATAAGCGCGGTACTCGCCGTCGAACCGCTCGGCCAACTCCCTCTCCTCGCGGCGCGCGAGCCGGACGTAGGTGCGGATGAGAACGGGCGCCATCAGCACGGTCAGGATCGTCGGCCACTGGAGGAGGAACCCGGCCACGAGGACGACGAGGGCGACGTACTGCGGATGGCGGACGCGGGCGTACGGACCGTCGGTGACGAGCGCGCCGTTCGCGGCGTGGATGCGACGCCACAAGCTCCACATCACCGCGAGGCTGACGTAGATCAGCACCGAGCTCACGACCATGACGAAGCCCCAGACGACGTTCGACCCGCCGAGCGCGACCACCCACAGGTGCCCGAACTTGTGCGAGTCGTCCACGTCCCGGATGCTCGCCCGCGGCGATGAAGAAGCCGCGAAGGCGGCCGGTAGATGTCGTGAACGCGATCTACGGCCGGAGGCGAACCGTCCAGCGAGTCCCGTCGGCCGACGTCTTGATCGGACCGTCGTGCAATGCGACGTAGAGCTCTCCAGCCGGCCCCGTGCCGAATGCGGCCGGTTCGCCGCCGATGTCGCCACGCCGCTGCCAGGTCTTGCCGCCGTCACCGCTCGCGAAGACGAGGCCCGTGCCCGCAGCCAGGAACAGCCGCCGCGTGCGCGGCCACGCGAGGAGACCCGGCTCACCCGAGAGCCGGGTCCAGCTCCGGCCGGCGTTCGTCGATGCAAACAGGGCCTGCTCTGTCGCGGCGACGACCCGCCGGGGCTGCGACGGATCGACCGCGAGGTCTAGCAGCGGCGCGGGGGCGGGACGCTCCGTCCAGCTCTCGCCGCCGTCGGCGCTCACGAGCAGTCGCCCGTTCGACGCGTCCCACCCGTACACGCGCTTCCCGGCGGCGCGGAGGACGTGGAGGTCGGCTTCGCCGAGAAGCGACACGTTGCGCCATGTCTTCCCCGCGTTCCGAGAGGCGATCAACCCGAGGTGGGGCGGCAGCTGCTTCGCCACGGCCTCGCGCAGGTCGGGGTGGCCGGAGCCGAGGAAGGACCCCGGTCCGACGACGCTGAAGCCCATCGTGTCCTGGCGGTTGTCCGTCACCCGGCGCGCCGTCAGCTCGCCCTTCGGAGAGCGCCAGAGCCCCGTATGCGTGGCGATGTAGAGCGCGCCGTCGGCCGGATCGACGCCGAGGCCGTGCACGTGCACCGGCCCCGAGTCGGCGGGCTGAAGCGGTGCCGCGGCGTCCTCGCCGCCCGAGCCTCCGCAGCCGGCGGCGAGAAGGACGAGGGCGAGCGGCGCAAGTCGGCGCAGCATGCCCGAAAGGGTAGCGCCGGGCGGCGCTTCATCGGTCCTTCACAACCCGACCGTAGCCTGCGGCCGACCCGTACTCGACCGGAGGCACGTACATGAACTCACGCTCGACCTTCTGGATCGCGGCTGCCGCGATCTTCTCCGCCGCCCTTGCCCTCGCGCTCGCCGTGGTCGCGATCGTCCGCGCCGGCGACAACGGGGCCCCGGCCGCCGCCGACCAGGTGGGAATGGGGATGGGCGGCTCGATGGCCGGGCACGGCGCAGCGGCGCCGCTGGAGAACGTGCCGGACGCGACCGCGACCCGCGGCGGCGAGGTGCTGAAGCCGCGGATCGAGAACGGCGTCTGGGTCTTCGAGCTCGAGACGAGGCCGGTCCGGTGGGAGATCCTGCCGGGCACGAAGGTGACGGCGTGGACGTACAACGGAACCGTCCCCGGACCCGAGATCCGGGTTCCGTACGGCACGCGCGTGCGGGTCGTCGTCAAGAACGGCCTGCCGGACCCGACGACCGTCCACTGGCATGGGATCGCAGTGCCGAACGCGATGGACGGCGTCCCCGGCGTGACGCAGGATCCGATCCAGCCGGGCGAGACCTTCACGTACGAGTTCGACGCGATCCCGGCCGGCCGCGACTCGCAGGGCGGGACATTCCTCTACCACTCCCACTTCGAGGAGGACCGGCAGGTCGGCCTCGGCCTGTCGGGCGCGTTCGTGATCGAGGAGTCGGACCCGGTCGCCTACGACGTCGAGCGCACGGTGATGATCGGCGAGTGGAACCTCGACCCGGCCACGGGCGAGACGCGCCCGCCGATGGAGATGGAGAGCTCGTTCCCGAACTACTTCACGCTCAACGGCAAGAGCTTCCCCGCGACCGAGACGATCAAGGCGAAGCGCGGCGACCGCGTGCTCCTGCGCCTCGTCGGTGCCGGCCAGTTCGAGCACCCGATGCACCTGCACGGCACCGACTTCCGCGTCGTCGCCAAGGACGGACACCCGGTGCCCGAGACGGCGCAGTACGGCAACGACGTGATCCAGGTCGCCCCCGGCGAGCGCTACGACATCGCCTTCACGGCGACCGAGCCGGGCAAGTGGGTCTTCCACTGCCACATCGGCCACCACCTGACGAACAACGGCGACGATCCCGGCGGGCTGATCCTCGTCGTCGACGTGTCCGCATAAGCGAGCGAAAGGAGCCCAGCAGATGTCGAGGCAGACCCTCGCCGTCATCGTCGGCGCGATCGTGCTCTTCGTCGGTGTCCTCGTCGGCACACTCGCCTTCACGGGCGGCGACTCCGGCGGGAACGTCCACACGATGCCGGGCGGCACGACGATGACCGAGCCGATGATGACGATGCCCGGCGGCCAGACGATGCCCAGCAGCTCGATGCCCTAGCGGTGGCCCGCGCGGAGATCGCCTACAGGTAGCCCATCGGGTCGACCGGGGTGCCGTTCACGCGGACCTCGAAGTGCACGTGGTCGCCGAAGCAGCGCCCCGTGCAGCCGACGGAGGCGATCGTCTGGCCCTGGGCGACCGGCTGGCCGACCGAGACCGCGTTGCTCGAGTTGTGCGCATAGGCCGTGGCGATGCCGCCGGCGTGCTGAATCACGACGAGGTTCCCATACCCGCTCATCGAACCCGAGTAGATGACGGTGCCGGCAGCGGCCGCGGCGATCGGCGTCCCGCCCGGCGCGGCGATGTCGATGCCGGCGTGCAGCCGTCCCCAGCGCGGCCCAAACGGCGAAACGACCGTGCCGCGAACCGGCCACACGAAGCCGGACGAGCTCGGCGGCGGCGCCTGCGGGTCGGACGGAGCCGGTGAGGACGGAGCGGGCGACGCGGTGATGATCGAGGCGAGCCGGGCGCTCTCGGTCTCGAGCGCCTGCGCCTCGGCCTCCCACTCCTCGCGGCTCACTTCGATCTTGGCGAGTGAGCGCTGCCGCCCTTGCCGCAGCGAGCCCAGCCGGTCGCGCTCCGCGACGAGGCTCGCGTACGCCGCGCGCCGGGTGGCCGCTGCCTGCGCGAGCCGCTCTGTCGTCTCGGCCTGCTCGGCACGCAGCCGCGCCGTGGCGGCGCGCGTGCGCGCGACGGCCGCGCGCCGCTCGCGCACCTGCGTGACGACGTACGAGTCCTGCTCGGCAAGCGCGGCGTAGTACTCCACTCCCTCGATCAGCGACCCGAGACTCTCCGCGCCGAGAGCGATGTCGATCAGCTCGGGCCGGTCCGACGTGTACGTCTCGACGAGCCGTGTGTCGAGGAGCCTCTGCGCGGTCGCAAGGTCGCGGCGGAGCCGTCCGAGGTGCTCGGCCTGCTCCTCGAGGCGCCCCGTGAGCACGGCGAGCCTCGCACGCGACCCGGCGAGCCGGGCCTCGAGCGCGGCGACCTCGGATCCGAGACCCGCCGCGCGGGTCTCGGCCGCGGCGATCGCGTCGCTCTGGACGGCGATTTCCCGCCCGAGCGCCTGCTCGCTGCTGCGGGCCCGCGCAATCTGCGTGCGTGTCTCCGAGAGGCGGTCCTCCAGCTCGTGCCTGCGCTGATCGATCGGGTCGGCGCGCGCAATGCCCGCAGCCGACGCTGCGAGCGCGAAGAACGCGACCGCCGCGAGCAGGCGGCCGCGTGAACGGGGATGCGGGGATCTCGGGCGGCGCGGCACGTGGAAGCGGCTACTCCTCCGATCAGGACGGCCCTGAGGAGCGGCCGGTGCATGATCGAAGGCCGGCGTGAAGGTTTCGTGAAGAGGGGCGGCGGCGGGTGCCGGCCCTACGCCCAGACCTTGACCTCGCGGTACAGCGTGTCGCGCTGCACCGGGGTCTTGCCCAGCGCCCGGATCAGGTGCGCGAGCTCGTCCGCCGACGTGCGGTGGGTCGTCCCGGCCGCCGAGACGACGTTCTCCTCGATCATCACCGAGCCCATGTCGTCGGCGCCGAAGCCGAGCGCCACCTGGCCGACCTTCAGGCCCTGCGTCACCCACGACGACTGGATGTGATCCACGTTGTCGAGGTAGATGCGCGAGACGGCCTGCGTCAGCAGGTAGTCGAACGAGGTCGGCCGCGTCTCGTCCGGCACCTCGGCGTCGAGCCTGTTGCCGTCGCGCTGGAACGTCCAGGAGATGAAGGCGCGGAAGCCGCGCAGCTCGTCCTGCAGCTCGCGGATGCGACGCATGTGCTCGACGCGCTCCTCGAGGGTCTCGACGTGGCCGTACATCATCGTCGCGGTCGTGGACATGCCGAGCCGGTGCGCCTCGCGCATCACGCCGAGCCACTCGTCGGACTTCGTCTTCTTCGGGGCGATGATCGCGCGCACGCGGTCGACGAGGATCTCGCCGCCGCCGCCGGGGAGCGAGTCGAGCCCGGAGTCGCGCAGCCGTTGCAGCACCTCCCACGTCGTCAGCTTCGAGCGCCGCGCGATGTGCTGCACCTCGGGCGGCGAGAGCGCGTGCAGGTGCACCTTGTAGCGGCTCTTGATCGAGCGGAAGAGATCCTCGTAGTAGTCGATCCCGAGGTCGGGGTGGTGGCCGCCCTGCATCAGCACGCCGGTGCCGCCGATCGCGAGCGTCTCCTCGATCTTCTTGAAGATCACCGGCTTCGGCAGCAGGTAGCCCTCGCTCGTGTCGCCGGGGCGCCGGTAGAAGGCACAGAAGTCGCAGTCGGTGACGCAGATGTTCGTGTAGTTGAGGTTGCGGTCGATGATGAACGTGACCCGGTCGGGGTCGGTCCTTCGCTCCCGCAGCTCGTTGGCGACGCGCCCCACCGAGACGAGATCGCGCGAGCGGAGGAGCGTCAGCGCCTCCTCGTCGGAGAGGCGCTCGCCGTCGAGCGCCTTCTCGAGCACCTCGGCGACGGCCGTATTCCGAACCGCGACGCTCACGCCCGCAGCGCCTCCTTCGAGTGCACGAAGCGCAGCTCGGGCACGTGCTCGAGCTCGCCGACGTCGCGCGCCATCTCGAGGAACGTGTAGAGGCCGGCGCGCTCGCGCGGGCCGAAGCTGTAGCGGAGCTTCTCGAAGTACCGGGCGAGGAAGCCGGGCGGGGGCCCGGAGCGCTCGCTCCCC
>Ga0082335_1002190_pt1 | contig 37492 bp, 30 predicted proteins | sample Subgrocontami58m_FD_72375 | JGI IMG/M metagenome (GOLD analysis project Ga0082335, IMG submission 72375) | Subsurface groundwater microbial communities from S. Glens Falls, New York, USA - GMW37 contaminated, 5.8 m (SPADES assembly) (version 2) ...
GAGCTGTGAGCCATGAGCTATGAGCTATGAGCCATGTTTATGATGACATGTATCATAAGCATTGTGACAGATGTAGTGGTCAGCAGTCAGTGATCAGTCTTCAGTGATCAGCTATGAGCTGTGAGCTATGAGCTGTGAGCCATGTTCAGAATAACATGTATCATAAGTATTGTGACAGAGCAACACTAGCGTCATCTTGGCGTGGACACTACGCCGATGTCGAGTACACTGCCGCAAGCGAGGCGCTGACAACTGACAACTGACAACTGACAACTGATAACTGATAGCTGACGGCTAGACCAGCGCCGCCTCCTGGCGTAGGACCTCACGGGCGATGTTGAGACGCTGGATCTCGTTGGCGCCTTCGAAGATCTGGGTCAACTTGGCCTCCCGGAAGTACCGCTCGACCGAGAAGTCTTTCATGTAGCCTGAGCCCCCCAGGACCTGGATCGCCTCTGTGGTCACCCTCATGGCGGCGTCCGTGGCGAAGGTCTTGGCGATGGAGGCGAAGTAGGGCACCATGGGAGATGCCTCATCCACCAGGGCCGCCGACTTGTAGACCAGGAGGCGCGCCGCCTCAATGTCGATAGCCATGTCGGCCAGCTTGAGTTGGATGGCCTGATACGAGGCCAGGGGAGCCCCGAACTGGGCCCTCTCCTTGGAATAGCTGAGGGCCACCTCGAAGGCGCCCTGGCCGATCCCCACGCCGCACGCGCCGATCCCTGGCCGCGTGACATCCAGGGTCCGCATGGCTATCTCCCAACCCTGCCCTTCGTCTCCGACGCGGTTCTGGGCCGGGACCCGGCAATTCTTGAAGAGTAGCTCCGCCGTTGGAGTGGCCCGCCAGCCCAGCTTGTTGTCCAGACGAGCGACAGAGAAGCCGGGCGTCCCTTTTTCCACCAGAAAGACGCTCAGACCCTTGTGCCTGGCGGAGGGGTTTGTCTTGGCGAAGACGCTGACGTAGTCGGTTACGTTGCCCAGGGAAATGAACCGCTTCTCTCCATTCAGGACGTAGTAGTCCCCGTCCCGCACCGCCGTGGTACGGATCCCCGCCACGTCGGAGCCTGCCTCCGGCTCGGTAAGGCCCAACGAGCAATTCTTCTCCCCGGCAGCGAATGCTGGCAAGTAGCGCTGCTTCTGCTCCTCGGTGCCTGCGATCAAGATGGGCTGCCCTCCGAGCAGAGACACGCCGCACCAGAGCACGGCGTCAGAGAAGACCCGCGCCAGCTCCTCCATCAGGATGCAAAGGGTAACCTCGTCTCCACCCCCGCCACCGTACTCGGCAGGAAAGGCCAGTCCCATGAGCTTTTGTTTGCGGAAGAGGTCCACCAAGTCTGGGGGGAAGATCTCCGAAGCCTCTATCTCCGCCACCCGGGGAGCTATCTGCTCCTCCGCCAAGCGGCGAATGTTCTTGCGCATCATTTCCTGCGCCTTAGTAAGACTGAACTGGCCCTTCATATTACTCCTTAGCCAGTGTTTAGGGTTCAGGGTACAGGGTCCGGCCCAAATCCAGGGTCTAGGGTCAGGGTTCGGGACGAGAGCGGTTACCGGATCATGAATTTGCGCGTGGCCGGTTTACCAAACACACGCGCCTTACCCGGCCCCAGTGCCTGATCACTCACGCTCATCGCTGGTAGCTGCTGGCTGACAGCTCATTGCCGGCAGCCTCCAATCTATAGTACGTGCGCGCCAGGAAATCCCGGCAGCATCTGTCTCGATATTGACCATTGCCGGCAGCTTCCAATCTATAGTACGTGCGCGCCCCTGTCAAGGCGGGTGCCCGTCAAGATTTCTCGGAAGTCGCCTGCTCTCCCCCAGCGCGAAACTCTGACGCCCACCCTGTCAAGACTGGTATGAAAATGACTCCTCGGTGGCGAAGGCCAGTCAGACCGACTCGGTCTCCGAGACCGAGTCGGTCTAGCGAGGACGACCCTAGCGCTTTTCATGCTCGGTGGTGCCCCCCGGGCATGGGGAACTGCAATGTACAACAAGTTGGCGAAGCTGTGCAGGCTGTGGTGTGCGACACAGTCAACTTGATTGCCTGTTTGAGTCCTACTCCGATAGTCACCATGCCGGTAGGCCGGGGGGTTTGGGGGGTGTCCCCCTAGCCTCCCTGCTCCCATACTCACCATGCCGGTAGGCCGGGGGTTTGGAGGGTGTCCCCCTAGCCTCCTACTCCCATAGTCACCATGCCGGTAGGCCGGGGGGTTTGGGGGGTGTCCCCCTAGTCTCCCTACTCCCATAGTCGCCATGCCGGTAGGCCGGGGGGTTTGGGGGGTGTCCGCCTAGCCTCCTACTCCCCATAGTCACCACGCCGGTAGGCCGGGGGGTTTGGGGGGTGTGCCCCCAGCCTCCCTACTCCCATAGTCACCATGCCGGTAGGCCGGGGGATTTGGGGGGTGTCCCCCTAGTCTCCCTACTCCCATACTCACCATGCCGGTAGGCCGGGGGGTTTGGGGGGTGTCCCCCTAGTCTCCCTACTCCCATACACACCATCCGTCTGATATACTGAGGAAGAGGATGAGGATGCTCTTCAAGGACCGTGACGAAGCTGGGGTACAACTAGCGCAGACCCTGAAAGCATACAGGGGCCAGGATGCCATCGTCCTGGGCATACCCCGGGGCGGCGTGGTAGTGGCTTTCCACGTCGCCAAAGAGTTGGGCGTGCCCGCGGATGCCATGGTGGTACGCAAGATTCCCATCCCATGGAGCCCCGAGGCCGGCTTCGGTGCAGTCGGCCCTGATGGCAGCGTCATAATCAATGAGGAGATGATGCCATATCTGGGCCTATCGGCCAGGGAGATTGACCGGCTGGCCGGGGAAGTTTACGCTGAGATTCAGCGAAGAATGGAAGTTTACAGGGGAGAAAAGCCCTGGCCGTCACTGGCTGGGAAGACCGTCATACTAACGGACGACGGGCTGGCTACAGGCATCACCATGCTGGCGGCCGTTAAGACCGTGCGCAATCAGTCCCCGGCAAGGTTGATAGCCGCCATTCCGGTGGCCTCAGGCTCCGGCTGCTACCTGGTCAAGCCCCATGTAGACGAGCTTGTCTGCCTGCACACCCATCCGGAAGACCTTCCCTTTGCCGTTGCCGCCTTTTACCGCCTCTGGACGGACATGACTGACGAAGATGTCCTGGACTACCTTCACCGGCCTACTAACGGCCATCCTACTCCTGAACAGGGGACTGCCAGCTAGCCGGTGCGCCGTGGGTTGTGCTTAATAGTGCTTACAACAAAGCGCTAGAGATCAAATGCCTTCGGTTCCTCGGGATAGAATATCTCCGCCGGGGCCCGCTTGTGCTCGGAATTCCGGTAAAGGATCCGCAACGTCTCCAGGTTCTTAGGGTTGCAGCGGGACAGCTCGCCGGACTCAACCCACAGGATGGTCTGGTCCAGGTCCTCGTACGTAATCCCCAGCTCCCCTTCATCCGTTTGGCCGTCCCATAGACCGGCAGTGGGCACACGGTCGATTATCTCCCTGGGCATGCCCAGCTCGCCGGCCAGCTCCCGGACCTGCGTCTTGAGAAGGCCGGCCAGGGGCAAGACGTCCACGCCGCCATCACCGTACTTTGTGAAGTATCCCACCAGGAGCTCGCTCTTGTTGCCGGTGCCTGCCACCAGGTAATCCAGGTTGTTGGCAAAGTAGTAAAGGGTGATCATCCTCAGGCGGGGCTTGAGGTTGGCGCGGGCCAGGTCCTTGCCCTCCGGGAAGGTGGATAGTATGGTATCGTAGATTGGCGTAAGATCCACCTTCTGGGTCTTTATGTCGAAGTGCTTGGCGGCCAGGAGAGCGTCTTTTTCGTCATGAGGACTGCTGTGGCAGGGCATGATAAGCCCCCGGACGTTGTCCCCCAGGGCCTTTTTAGCCAGGGCCCCGACCGTCGCCGAGTCTATCCCCCCGCTGAGGCCCACGACGATACCTTTTCTTCCTGCTTCCAGGGCCTTTTCCCTTAGCCAAGTCGCAATGCGATCGGAAAGCCGCATGTTTCCTCCTCGGTAGACCTAGCTATCCGCTCCCATCATGGACCTGAAAAGTCCAATCAGATATCGAAGTACAGGTAGAACTCATAGGGATGAGGCCGGATGCGCAGGGCATCGATCTCCCTCTCCCGCTTGTATTCGATCCAGACGTCTATGACATCCGGCGTGAAGACACCGCCTTTTAGCAGATAATCGTGGTCGTGGTCCAAGGCATCAATAGCCGCGTCCAGGGATCCCGGCACGGTGGCTACACCCTTCGCCTCCTCGGCGCTCAGCTCGTAGATGTCCTTGTCCAGGGGGTCCCCAGGGTCAATCCGGTTCTCGACGCCATCCAGTCCGGCCATCAGCATGGCGGGGAAGGCCAGATACGGGTTGCAAGAGGCATCGGGGGGCCGGAACTCGATACGCCTGGTCCGCGGATTTTCGGTATACATAGGGATGCGGATAGCGGCGCTGCGGTTCCGCTGGGAATAGGCCAGGTTCACGGGCGCCTCGTAGCCGGGCACCAGCCGCTTGTAGGAGTTGGTGGTGGGGGCGCAGAAAGCCATCAGGCTGTCCGCATGCTTCAGGAGCCCGCCGATATACCACTTGGCCGTCTGGCTCAGCAGGGCGTAGCCCTGGGGATCGAAGAAGATGTTGGTGCCGTCCTTCCATAAGCTCTGGTGACAATGCATGCCGGACCCGTTATCTCCAAAGATGGGCTTGGGCATGAAGGTAGCTACCCTGTTGTGCTTTCGGGCCACGTTCTTGACGATGTACTTATACAACATCAGCTTGTCCGCCATGGTGACCAGGGTGTCGAATTTCATATCGATCTCGGCCTGGCCCGCGGTGGCTACCTCGTGATGGTGCACCTCTATGGCTATCCCCGCCTTGATCATCGTTAAGATCATCTCGCTGCGAAGGTCCTGCATGGAATCGTGAGGCGGCACCGGGAAATAGCCCTCTTTATAACGGGGCTTGTAGCCCAGGTTGGGGCTCTCCACCCGGCCGGTGTTCCAGTCGCCCTCGACCGAATCCAAGAAGTAGTACCCGCTGTTCTCATTCTGGTCAAAGCGTATATCGTCAAAGACGAAGAATTCCGCCTCCGGGCCCCAGTAGCTGGTGTCGGCAATGCCCGTGGACTTGAGATAGGCTTCGGCTTTCTTGGCCACGAAACGCGGGTCCCTGGAGTAGGGGTCCTTGGTCAAGGGATCGTGGATATCGCAGATGACGCTCAGGGTAGGTATCCCGAGGATGGGGTCCAAAACCGCAGTCTTAGGGTCTGGGATCATGATCATGTCGCTTTCCTGGATCTTCTGAAAACCCCGGATGCTCGAGCCGTCGAAACCGACCCCCTCTACCCAGATGGACTTGGTCAGGTCGTCCAACTCCGTAAGCTCCGTAGCCGGCATGGAGAAGTGCTGCCAGAGGCCCGGAAGGTCGTTGAATTTGAGGTCGACGATCTTTATGTCGTTTTCTTGCACGTATTTCATTACTTCGTGCGGCGTCACAGCTTCTCCTTATACTCAATATAGAATTCTATCTGCCTGGCGGGCGCCACCGGCCCTTGGCCCGCGAATAGCCCGTGCTATTATATGACTAAAGAATGATGAACGCCAGCGGGGGGCGGAGCGAAGCGGTCCCAACGTACCGGGGTAGGGGAGGCTCATGAGCCTCCCCTACGGCATCTTCACAGTGACAATGGATGGAACTTCTGACTGGATTCCGAGCATTGCCGCCCGGAATTTGGCGGATCTAGACCGGCTCAACCTCCGAGGACCGGTCCGAGGGCTGGGTGCGGCTCCTGGTGGGAAGCACCACCCAGGTTACAATCAATGCCAGGAACGCCACTAGAGCCACGATCATCTCAGGAAACATCACCACTCCCCCTTCTTACCCAAAAGTCAGTTACCACAACTCTAGAGTAGCCTGTCCTCCAAGCTTCGTCTCCGTGCTATTTACACGGACTTGGGACCTCTCTCTTGTGCATTTTGCACAACTGACCCACCCCTAGGAATTATAGGCTACCTCTCCGTGCTGCGAGATATCCAGCCCCTCCGCCTCTTCGTGCTCCGGCACCCGGAGGCCAAAGATGGCGTCGACCAGTTTCAGGATTCCGAAGGTGAGCACGAAGGAGTAAACCCAGAGAACTACCACGGCCGTCAGTTGGACCCAGAGTTGGTTGATATTGCCGTAGAGGAGCCCGTTGGCCCCGTTCGCGTTGACGGCCAGTGTGGCCAAGAGGCCGACGGCCAGGACACCCCAGGTGCCCCCTACCCCGTGGACCCCCCAAACGTCCAGGGAGTCGTCCAGGGGAGAGCGGGACCGCCACCTCACAGCCAGGTAACACAGGACACCCGCCACCAGGCCAATGACGATGGCACCCATGGGCGTTACGTAACCGGCGGCCGGAGTAACGGCTGCCAGCCCGGCGATGGCCCCGGAGACCGTCCCTACCACGCTGGGCTTGCCGCTGAAGGCCCAGCTCAGGGTCATCCAGACCAGGGCGCCCATGGCCGCCGACGTATTGGTGACCACGAAGGCGCTGGTGGCCAGCGCTCCGGAGGCCACCGCGCTGCCGGCATTGAACCCAAACCAGCCAAACCAGAGAAAACCGGCGCCCAGCACAATCATCGGTATATCGTGGGGCTCCACGGCCCCATCCTCCACCCCTTTGCGCTTCCCGACAACCAGCGCGGCGGCCAGGGCCCCTACCCCGGAGGTGATATGTACCACTGCTCCCCCGGCAAAGTCCAGGGCGCCAAGCTGATGCAGCCAGCCACCAGCGCCCCAGACCCAATGTGCCACGGGATCGTACACCAGCGTACTCCAAAGCAGGGTGAAGATAAGGAAGGACTTAAACTTCATCCGCTCGGCGAAGGCCCCGGTGATCAAGGCAGGCGTAATGACGGCGAACATGCCCTGAAAGATCATGTAGGCCTGGTGCGGAATGGTGGGGGCGTAGTCCGGATTAGGGGTCAGGCCGACCCCGTTTAGCCCCACCCAGTCCAGACCGCCGATAAGGCCCCAGCGGTCGGGGCCGAAGGCGAGGCTGTAACCCCAGAGCACCCACTGAACGCTGATAAGGGCGATAATCACGAAGCTGTGCATGATAGTGCCCAGGGCGTTCTTGTTCCTGACCATGCCTCCGTAGAAAAAAGCCAGGGCAGGAGTCATGACCATAACCAGGGACGCCGAGCCCAAGACAAAGGCCGTATCCCCAGCGCTGATGGGCCCTCCGTCCGGCCCTTGCGCCCAGGCGATGGCAGGCAGGACAAGAGCGGAGATGGCTGCCAGCCCCATTATGGCCACCCTATGGAGAGAGAACATTCTACCCCTTTCACGCGGCGTGGATCGGTTCGGACCGTATCCAGGGTAGACTATTCCCTAACCAGGCGTCCCTGTGCAGTATTCACGGAATTGGAGGCGCCTGGTTGTGCACCACGCACAGTATCCTCTTAAGCTTTGAAGCTTACGACCTGCCCCGCAGAAGATAACTGACCACTGACCACTGGGCGCTAGATCGCCACCTCTCCCTGTTCTCCCGTCCTGATGCGGATAACCTCCTCGACGGGGATGACAAAGATCTTGCCATCGCCAATGCGGTTGGTGCGGGCGGAGTTGGTGATAACCCGCAAGGCCCGCTCCAGATCGGCGTCTTTCACCACCGTCTCCAGCTTGATCTTGGCCAGCATGTCCACCGTGTGCTTCTCGCCGGCCCGTCCCACGTGGGTGATCCCCTTCTGCGCCCCCCGGCCTATGACGTTGGTGATGTTCAGGCCGACGAATCCCTCGGACGCCAGGGCCTCTTTGACGCTCTCCAGCATCTCGGGCCGGATGATGGCTTCAATCTTCTTCATTACTCGCTCCCACCTCTTATTAGAAGTTGTAGGCTACTTCGCCGTGCTGCGACAGGTCCAGACCCTCGGCCTCCTCATGCTCTTTCACCCGCAGCCCCACGGTCACATCCAGGATTTTCATAATCACAAAGGTTAACACAAACGAGTAAACCGAAACAACTGCTACAGCAACAAACTGGCTCCACAACTGGCCGGGGTTGCCGTAGAAGAGCCCGTCGGCGCCGGCAGAGTTTATAGCCAGAGTGGCGAAGAGGCCGGTTGCCAGGGCGCCCCAGGTGCCACCAACCCCATGGCAGGCCCAAACGTCCAGTGAGTCGTCCATCTTGGTCCCGGACCTCCACCGCACCGCCAGGAAACAGAAGATCCCCGCGCCCAGGCCGATAATGATAGCGCCCATAGGCGTGACAAATCCGGAAGCAGGCGTGATAGCCACCAGTCCGCACACGGCCCCGGCCGCGGTGCCCACTACGCTGGCTTTGCCGGTGAAGGCCCAACTCATAGTCATCCAGACCAGGCCGGCCATGGCGGCGGCAGTGTTAGTGACCACGAAGGCGTTGGCGGCCAGGCCGCCGGAGGTCAGAGCGGAACCGGCGTTGAACCCGAACCAGCCAAACCAGAGCAGGCCGGCGCCGAGCACGATCATAGTGACGTTATGGGGCTCGACCGCGCCATCATCAACCCCCTTGCGCCGGCCAATGGCCAGGGCTGCCGCCAGCGCTCCCATACCCGCTGCCACGTGGACTACCGTCCCTCCTGCAAAGTCCAACGCCCCCAGCGCACGAAGCCATCCGCCCACACCCCAAACCCAGTGGGCTATTGGAGCGTAAACGACGGTAGCCCAAATGAGCGTGAAGATAAGGAACGTCTTGAACTTGATCCTCTCGGCGAAGGCACCGGTTATCAAAGCCGGTGTGATAACGGCAAACATCGCCTGAAAGATCATGAACGCCTCATGGGGTATGGTTGCCGCATAGTCCGGGTTGGGGTCCATGCCCACCCCATTTAGCCCGAGCCAGTCAAGTCCGCCGATAATCCCCCAATGGTCCGGCCCGAAGGCCAGGCTGTAGCCCCAGAGGACCCACTGCACGCTGATCAGAGCGACTATGACGAAGCTGTGCATGATGGTCCCCAGGGCGTTCTTGTGCCTGACCATGCCACCGTAGAAGAAGCCCAGGGCCGGGGTCATGATCATAACCAGGGCGGCGGAGGCCAGAAGCCAGGCTGTATCCCCCGTATCAACCTTTGGTTCCGGACCTTGGGCGAAGGCGATAGCGGGCACGGCCAGAAGTGAGGCCGCGGCCAGCCCCATGGTGGCCAATCTTCTAATGGTACTCATTCTTGCCCCCCTTACGAGTGTCTTTGTGCCAATGACACTAGCGTAATCGAAGGCTCGACCCCACGTCTCCATGCCGTGCGCACGGATTTGGCAGGGGTTATTTGTGCATATTGCACAAACAGCTCTTGCAGTGCTCCGGTGGGGTTGGCCCGCTGAGCCGTGGCCGCTCTCGCGTCGAGGTATTGGTGATTACAGGGCGGCAGGCAGGCGAGCCTATTCTAACGAAACCGCTTGAAATTCCCTGAGTAGCGCCGTATTCTTGAAACACCAAAGATATATTCTGGCTTCCAAGGAGGTCGGCTCGGTCCCTGGTCACACAGATTTTGGCCTATGTCCGTTGCCACGAAGATACCGTTAGACATTTGATGACGTTAAACATATACTTTGCACTAGACACTGGCGGCTATCGATGAAGCACAACGGTTTTGGGACACGAGTAATACCTGCGGCAGGCGTAATCTTACTGAGCCTGTTTTTGTTTCACCTCCCAAGGACGCCTGCAGCCTTTGCCTGCTCTTGCGTACCTCCGGGGCCACCTCAAGAGGAACTGCGGAAATCCACGGCTGTATTCACGGGGCGGGTTGACCGCATAGATCGTTTTGTCGTCGCCAGCACCGGAGAGGAAGTCAGCTTTATCGTCGTTCGCGCCTTTGAAGACGTCAAGTCGCTCCAATTCGAGAAGCTGCTGAGCTACGGGGTTGCCATTACCTTGGACATTGGGGAAACCTGGAAGGGAGTCTCGGGAGGGACCATTGCTCTACTAGGTGGTGCAGGAGGAGGGGATTGCGGCTACGATTTCAGGGAAGGCGAGAGGTACATCGTGTATGCCTACACGTCTCTTGCGTACGGCGAGCCAACCTTGGGCACAAGCATATGCACCAGGACCCGCCTGCTGGCAGATGCCGACACCGACCTAGCCTCGCTGGGCGAGGGGGTAGCGCCGACACCACCAGCAGACACGGGTGCTGAAGAGACCCAAGCGATTCCCGTGCCGATCATGGTCATCGTAGCTGTTTTGGTAGTTGCTGGGTTAGGACGAATACTCTACAAGCTCTTCCAGGACAGACAGTCTACGGAATCATAAGCCGCCGCAGCTTCAGGGCCAGTTGCAAGCGGAAACCGGCCTCTGCATCATCCAGAGACACGCCCGCTATCTCCTGGATGCGGCGCAGGCGATATGACAGGCTGTTGCGATGGAGATGAAGGGCCTCGGCCGTCTGACCGAGGTTACCAAGGCAGGAAAAGTATGTTTCCAGTGTGTGCGCCAGCTCCGTGTTGTTGTTCAGGTCATACGCCACCAGCCTCCCCAGCGTCTCCTCAACAAAGGCTTCCGCCTCTGGAGTGCCCCACAGGGGAAACAAAACGGGGTAGACCCCCAGGCTGCCGAAAAAATGGGTACGGCCTCCCGGAACCATGTCTCTACCGAGGGCCAGGGCCCGGCGGGCCTCCTGGTAGGACCGTTGCAGGCCTCGCACGCCCGGGTAGCACCGGCCCGCGCCGGCCACCACCACCAGGCCGTCTACGGCCCCCTCGACTTGCTGCCTCAAGGACTCGGCCCTGGCGGCCGGCTCCAGACTGTCCTGGCTATCAGCCACGGGCATGACCACCACCGCTTCCTCTTCCCGCCCCACAGCCGCGGTCCGCGGTGGCATGATTGCCGCCAGTCGCTGCATAAGCAGCGGCCCGATATTCCTGGACCCAGACTTGGGCCTCTGGTTCCGCTCCACGCCCACCACTATTACCATGTTGGGACCCGCCACGTCGTAGCCCAGGTGCTCGGCCCGGCTGGCTAGCTCCTCCTCGTCGGTAAGCTCGCCCTCCAGCAACTCCTCCAAGAAGTCACCCTTGAGCCGGCTTTCCGCCTCGACCACAGCCCTCTCCTTGGCCATCTCGGCCGCGAAGACGCTGGCCGCCTGGGCCAGGGCCAGGCGCTCCAGCGGACCCATCTCCCCTTGGGACCCAACCAGAAGAAGATACCCGGTAACATGTCCTCTCAAGGCCAGGGCACAGCCCACAGCCTGGGAGCCGGCCAGCGAGATGGGCAGGTCCAGTACGGCAGGCTCCGATTCCTCGGAGGTCCTGGGCTGGTCCCGGAACGACTTGGCCCAGCCCGTGCCCAGGGCCGAGGCCAGGACTTCGGCGGTTAACTTCATCCCCGGTGGTGAGGCCAGATGGCGCGGCCGGCCCCGCTGGTCTAGCAGCGCCGCCGCCCGATTAGTCCCCTGTGCCAGGACCAGTAATAGGCCGGGCATGCCCTTGCCCATGATGGAGGCGTCCATCAGGCGGCGGTGCACATCCGCACCTTTCTGGTACAGAATGGTCCTCTGGCGTGTAATGAAGCGACCGATAGACCCTTCCAGCTCATAGATGTTAGTGCCTTCGGGGAGCTGGAAGAGGGGCATCCCTAAGCCTTCGGCTCGCTGGATGGCGTTTTCCGAAATCCCTCCCATGACGGCTACGGCAGATGCCCCCCGTTGGAACAATCCGTCCAGGGCTTGGGCCAGGCCCAGAGGAGGGTCTATCAGCTCAAGCCAGTCGGTGGCCAGCAGGGCCATCTCTCCCGGGCCCAGGTTGGGAAAGGCCGGAGGCCTGACTCTTAAGGTGGAGGCCCAGGTCACCTCACGGTCCAAACCCCGCCCCCCCGCAAGCAGGCTGCTGCCTGCGGGAAGGGTATGTTGCCATAAGTCACCCACTGACGTAGAAAGTATCTCCACCACACCACCTCCTAATCGCTAAGGGCGCAGGGTTTAGGGTTTAGGGGACGGGGGGCCTGAACCCTGAACCCTGGGCCCTGTATGAGACTGTTGAACAACGCTCTGCTCCGTAGCCGGGGTCGTCCCTGACCCCGGCCGTCGGCATCGGGGACGATGCCGGCTACAGAGGTTATTCAACAATCTCCTGTATCGGCTTTTCCTGTGGGGACCGCTTGGAGTAAACTAAGGAGCCAGGGGCCTCATGCAGCGGGCCGGTTCCCCTTGAAGAAGACGGCCACCAGGTTACCGGGCCCCGGGTTGGAGATGCTGTGTTTGCTATTGGCGGGAACGAAGACCATATCGCGGGGGTAGAGCGTCTTTTGCTCTGTATCGACGGTCATGACTGCTTCCCCATCGACGATATAGAAGACCTCATCTTCCTTCGGGTGATGGTGAAGCGGTATCTCCTGGCCGGGCAGATAGCAAAGCATCTCGATACGCATGCTCTCTTCTTTGAAAATGGCCTTGCGAACCCGCTTCTCTTCGGAGAATTCAACGGCTTCCCCGACACTGAACGACAGCATCCTACAGTCCCTCCGACGGTTCCTAAGCCACATTGTATTGGCCGGTACTGCGGCTGTCAAACGAGCGGCAGAGAGACTTGTCTGGTCGCAAGGGCTCAGGAAGCGCTGTCAACCCGGCTCAAAGCACAACTGAAGCACTATCGACGCACTACCGAAGCACGGGGGCGTGGGACGGGGTGAGGGACACGGGCCTGCGCATCGGGATCGACGGCCGTTTCCTCCAGGACCATTTCCCCGGGATAGGCCGCTACACCTTTCATCTTATCAAGGAACTTGCCCGGCTGGACGGCCCGGAGACCTACGTGGTCTTCTACAACCCCTATGCCACCAACTCGCGCTTCAACCTGCGGGACCTGGAGGGGCCCAGCGCGGTCCTGTGGCCGGTTGACCCTCCGCCCTTCTCCGTCCGATCTCAGTTTGTCCTGTGGCACCACCTCCGCCTGGCCCGCATAGAGCTCTTCCATTCGCCTCACTACCTCTTGCCGCTGCTGGCCACCTGTCCTCTGGTCTGTACCATCCATGATACCATCCCCTTGAGAGACGCGGCCTACATGCCATCACGGACCGGGCGCGCCGCGTATCGGCTGGCCCTCTCTGTGGCCCTCTCACGAAGCAAGGCGGTTATGGCCGACTCATCCGCGTCTCGAGAAGACCTCGTGCAGCATTTCAAGATACCCCCGCACCGGGTCCGGGTAGTATACCTTGGAGTGGACCCGCCGCGGCCGGGACCGGGAGAAGCCGGGGAAAGTCGCTGCATCCTGTACGTGGGCACCAACAAGCCCCATAAGAACCTGCCAAGGCTGATTCTGGCCTACGCCCGGTCGGGACTAAGCCAGCCGCTGGTCATCGCAGGGGGACTGGACCCACGCTTCCCGGAGGCGCAGCGCCAGGCCGAAGCCCTGGGACTTGGGGGAAGGGTCCGCTTCTTGGGATACGTCGAAGAGGACAGGCTTGAAAAGCTCTACCGCTCTGCCGATCTCTTGGTCTTCCCATCGCTAGCCGAGGGCTTTGGCTTGCCTGCTCTGGAGGCTATGTCTTACGGAGTGCCGGTCGTCTCTTCCAACCACCCGTCTTTGCCGGAGGTAGTAGGGGAGGCGGCCCTGCTGGTGGACCCACTGGACATAGGCAGCCTGGCCTCGGCCATGGCCAGGGTGCTAACGGATAGGGCCCTGGCGCTCGAATTGAGCCGGAGAGGGCAGGAGCGGGTTGCCCTCTTCTCCTGGAAAAGGACGGCTGAAGGCTGCGTCCAGGTTTACCGCGAAGTGAGCAAGGGGCTATGAGAGTGCTCCACGTCTATAAAGACTTCTACCCCGTCCTGGGGGGAATCGAGAACCACCTGCTGCTCTTGGCCCGGGAGCTATCGCGGCTGCCGGACTTCGAGGTAGAAGTCCTGGTCACCAACACCAGACCACGGACTGTGGTCGAGCACTACAACGGACTTAAGGTAACGAAGGCGGCCCGGCTAGCCGCCGTTACCTCGACTCCTCTCAGCCTGGCCCTCTGGCAAGAGATGGGCCGGCGCTCCTACGACATCATACACCTGCACTTCCCGTACCCGCCGGGGGAGGTGGCCGCCCTTTGGCGGGGCCGGGCCCGCCGCATGGTTATCTCCTATCACTCCGATGTAGTCAAGCAGCGGCTCATCCTGAGGCTCTACCACCCCCTCCTGCTGCGGCTCCTGGCCCGGGCCGATGCCATACTGGCCGGCAGCCCCAACTACATCGAGTCCTCCCCATATCTCTCCCGTTTCAAGGAGAAGTGCACCGTGGTACCCTACGGCGTCGACGTCTCATTTTTCCAGGGCCAGGCCAACCGCGAGGTCGGCGCCAGGCTCGAGGCCAGCTACCAGCCACCCTTTCTGCTGTTCGTAGGCAAGTTCAGGTATTACAAGGGGCTGTTTTACTTGATCGAGGCTATGAAAGACATCGGCCGGGGGACTCTCCTCCTGGCTGGCGCCGGGCCGGAGGAAGCCGCCCTGAGGGCGCAGGCCAGACGGCTGGGCCTGGAGGCCAGGGTGGCCTTTCTGGGGCCGATAGAGGGCCCGGACCTTCCCTCCTACTATCACGCCAGCCAGGTCTTCGTTCTGCCGTCCTGCCAGCGGGCCGAGGCTTTCGGCATCGTCCAACTGGAGGCCATGGCCTGCGGCCTTCCGGTGGTCTCCACGCAACTGGGAACCGGCACTTCTTACGTCAACCAGCATGGAATCACGGGCCTGGTGGTCCCTCCTGCGGATCCAGCCGCCCTGGCGGGTGCCCTGAATCAACTCCTGGGGAACGAGAAACTCAGACAAGACCTGGGCCGCGCCGCCCGTGAAAGGGTGGAGGCTGAATTCACCAAAGAGCGGATGGTAGAGCGGGTAGCCGCCACCTATCACCGGGTCATGTCACTCTGAGTGAAGCCCCGAGGCCGATCAGCAAATCACGGACACCTAACATCCCCCAGCGCGAAATTCTAACGGCCACCCTTCGAGCTGGGCACACGTGGTATTGACAGGTAGTATACCCTTGGTTATACTATAAGGTGCATCGGAGGTATGAAAGATGGCAAATGTCAAAACGGCGATATCCATTGAAAAGCCTTTGTTCGAAGAAATGGGAGCTTTGGCCGAGGAGATGAATGTCTCTCGCAGCTATCTGTTTGCGCTGGCTGCTCGGGAATTTGTTCAGCGCCACCAGAGTCAGAGATTATTGGATGCCATAAATGCTGCCTATCGCGATTCGCCTGATGCTACGGAAGAAAAGCTGCCAACGCCAATCCGCTCTAGACACCGCGAGTTGGTGCAAGGTCAATGGTGATCAATCAGGGAGACGTATTCTGGGTTGATCTCGGCGAGCCATCGGGGTCAGAACCGGCATACCGCCATCCGCACTTAGTCATCCAGAACAACGTGTTTAATCGAAGTCTGATCAGTACAGTTGTGGTATGTGCTCTGACCTCTAATCTCGAACGGGCAAAATCCCCTGGCAATCTGCTACTTGAGAAAGGCGAAGCCAATCTCCCAAGACAAAGCGTCGTCAACGTTACCCAGATATTCACAGTCAACAAGCGAGACCTGGCGGAGAAGATCGGTTCGCTCTCCCGCAGCCGGACGGCTCAAGTGCTGGAAGGTGTTAGGCTAGTCATCATGCCACGGGACATCCAAGAGTAGACTCGATGGCTCGGCGCAGGAAGTGAGGTTCGGGCCAGGGCATGGGTGACATACCACCACCCACCCCTGGCCTTCTGGCGCACAAAGCCAGTGTCATCGCGACTGAAGCTATCGAATCACTCGGAGAACCGCTTCACCAGGCGCCAGGAATTGGTCCCTCTGGGTGTGCGGTGATAGTCAAGCCGGTCAAGCGCGGCACGGGCGATGGACAGCCCGTAGCCTCCCTCCGGCACCTCGAACACGTCATCACCCGAGACCTCTGGCGGCCTGGATAAATCGTTGAAGGCGAGGCCCCAGTCTGTGAAGCAGGCTTCGACCCTATCGACGTAGAGGCTCAGCCGGAGGCGCATGCGGCCCTCCTGACCAATGGAGTAAGCGTGCCGTGCGATGTTGGACCCGATTTCCCCCACGGCCGTTTCGAGCTGCAACCGCCAGATGCGGTCCGGAGAACGGCCAGGAATATCGTCCACCGCACGCCAGAAGCGCTCCATGGCATCGTGGAGTGACCCAAGCTGCGCCGGACTCGCCGGAATAATCAGCGTCTCCTCCGCCAGCGCCCGTGGCCTAGTAGCCAGACAGGGCCTCGTCTACTGTATCATATGGCCGAAGGACGCGGTTAAGGGTCGTCAGCTCAAGAATGACTTTGGCCTGGTCACCCGCCCCGGCAATGCGGAGGTCGCCGCCCGCGAGGCGCGCTGCCTTCAGGCCCCCTATTAACGCCCCTAGCCCGGAGCTATCTATGAAGCCGACTCCCGCCAGGTCCACCACCAAACGGCGGTGGCCGTCGGAGACGGCTTTAGACAGGCCCTGCTTGACGTCAGAGGCCGAGAGGAGGTCAAGCCTCCCGACGAGGCGCACTATCGCCGTCTCGCCGGCCCGGTTCTCAACTTTTAGTTCCATGTACACCTCCTGATTTTTCTAAAGAAACCCTTCCGGTGATTTCGCCACACCACACCCCTCGCGGAATGGAAAAATGGGGGGACACCCCCCAAACCCCCCGGCCTGTCGGCGCTTTTGTTCCCAGGGAAGATGGGGACGCCCATCAAACCCCCCAGCTCCAGTGCTCCCCTTCGGCTGGCCAACGGCTGACGGCTGATGGCTATTCACGCGCGCCCGTGGGCTTCGGCCGCCGTGCCGCCGGTGCCGGCTGCCGGGGCCTCACCCGGCGCGTCGTCGGGCTGATAGGTTACGGCGTCAAGCACTGCACTCAGGCACACTACGTCGTAGATAGCCCAAAAGGCGTTTATGATGATCGGCAGCCCGTCCTCGGTCATTCCGAGGGACAGGCGGGCAAGCCCCAGGAGCGATGCACCAATGAGCGCCGCCATGGTGATTAGCTGCGGGCGTACCAGGCTCAAGTGTACCCCACCCTGCCGTGTCTTCGGTGTGACCACGAAGCCCAGCTTCCGGCCGAAGTAAACGTTGCTTACCGCGCTGGTCATCGCCTTGATCCAGAGCGGAAAGAGGGCAAGGCTATACTGCTGACCCCGCCATGTCCGCAGTCCCCAGCCGATAACCAGGAAAAGTAGTTGATTCACAGCCATATATGGCAGCAGGTGCCAGAAGAAATCAGCCGAGTAGGCCCGCACCGGCAGCAGGCCAAACACCAGGTAGAGGACTGGCGCCGCCAGATAGATAACACATGAGAACCCTGACAGGTAGCTCCACATGGTCGCAAAGTACATCAGCCTCTGGCCCAGGGACAGGCCGCGGACGAAAAGCGGGTTCTCCCGCAACATCACCTGGATCGTTCCCTGAGCCCACCGCAACCGTTGCTGTAGCGAGCTACGGAGGTCTTCCGGCGCAAGGCCCCGAGCCAGGACCTCATTGTGGTACACCGAGCGCCAGCCCAGGGCATGCAGGCGCATGGCCGTAGCCATGTCCTCAGTAACCGAAATGGTGGCCAGGGGCATCACCGGCTGGGCCTCATCTTCGCGGTCGACGTCCACAGTGCTCAGGAGACTGCGCACCGCACCGATGGCCGCCAGCGGCGAAGCGCCGCGGCCCGCCAGTTGTTTGACGGCATCTTCCTCCTCCAAGACGTCCGCCAGGCTTCTGTCCAGGTCGGATAAGTCTATGCCGGGGATCTCTGCCAGCTCGGCGCGAATGCGGGCCAGGTCCTCACTCACCAACAGCCGGGAGACGCTCTCGGCGCGACGCTGGAACTCCCAGGTTACCTCTTGGACGGATGACCCAACTCGCAGCGCCCGGCGGGCATCGCCCACCGCCGAGCGTAGCTCCTGCAATGCGCGGCGTGTCCCCTGGGTGTCGGACGGGGCTACCTGTCGCTCCGCCGCCCTGAGGAGACGGTCAGACGTCTTGAGAGTTCGGCGTACCCTCTGCTCCAGCTCTCGCACATAGTGGATTACGCCCATCTGCATCAAGGCTTCCCGGCGCAGGACCGCGTTGGAGCCACAAAAGAAAGCGGCGTTCAAGCCGTCCTTCCCCTGCTGGATCGGTCCGTAGAAGAGAGGCGCCTGGCTGCCAAATGGGTCGCCGGGTGGCACGTTATAGAACCATTGAGGCGTCTGAACAAAAGCGACCTTGGAGTCGCGGAAATAACCCAGGGCCCGGTCCAGGATCTCGGGCGAGGGAATCTGATCGGCATCGAGGATGAGGATGAACTCGCCCTGGGTCTGGAAAAGGGCGTTGTTCAAGTTGCCCGCCTTGGCGTGGCGTTCCCTCCCCCGCCAGTCGGTCGAGCGCACTACGTAGCCGGCCCCCTCGGACTCGGCCATGGCCCTCATTTCAGCCGAGTTCCCATCATCGAGTATGTGGGTGCGGTGCGGATACCGGACGGCCTGCGCGGCCTTGACTGTCTCCCTGACCAGATCTACCGGCTCGTTGTAGCAGGTTATGAAGATGTCCACCGTCGCGCCAGGCGGTGGAGGCAGAGGTTCGCCGCGATAACGCATGTGCCAGATGGCTAGGCCGAACAGCCAGGCATCTATATAGCTGTAGGTCTCCGCGGCCACCAGAGCGAGGCCAAGGAGCCAAACATCCCAGTTAATGGAGTCCAGGTATCGCCAGCTCAGATAATAGGCGCCAAGGATGAAGTTCGCGGCGAGCAAGACACGCAGGAGGCCCAGCCGCAACGCTGCCCGAGCCTCGGCCTCCTCTGGAACTAGCCGGCTAAGCCAGCGAAGTGCGAGAGCGCCTGGGCCTGGGGCAGAGGCCTGCGCACCGCGCAAGGCTTCTTCCGCCATTACTTGTGGCCCCCTCTGAGCCAGCGACTCCTGACAACCAACGCCAACGTAACCACGAAGGCGCCCAAGAAGACTGAGCCAACCACCTGCCAGGCCGGCAGGCGTTGCACCAGTGGGGTCTCCACCCTCGGCACGAGGGACGGAGGCGGGAGCGACGCCGGTTCTGCGGCCGCCAGGGTCTGCGGCGGCAGCCCGTCGACCACGGCGGCGGACCGCCCGGCTAGCTGGGATAGCAAAGGCCACCGGGCCAATGCTTCCGCGGCCAATACCAGTCCACCCGGGTCATCGCCTCTGAGGACAAGTGCCACCCGGTCCCGAGCCCAGGGCGAGGGGGCCTCCCGGAGCTCTCCGCGCCGCTCACCGGCGGTCAGGCGGTACTCAGGCGGCACGGCGGGCTCAAAGAGTGCCGGCGCCAGCAGCGCCGCGGCGGCACTGATCTCGTTGCGTTCCGGGCCGCCTATAAGAATCAACTGCCCCTGCTGCCGCTGCTTCTCACTCAGGTTAGAGGCCGTGCTCAAGCGAGGCAGCGCCTCCACCTCATCAACCGTCCACCTGCCCAGGGCCGCCATCACCTGGAGGCCCGCGGTTAACTCGGAATCGCTGGGCCTGTCAGGGAGAATGATATTCAAGGGCGGCCTATCGGCGCCTCCCAGCAGTGGCGCCGGGAAACGCCCCAGGTCTGCACCCGTAAACGTGTCATGGACCAAAAACCACGCAGAAGTGGGAAGTATCGAGGCCCAGGCGCTGGAAGGAGACGTCTGAGTGCAGCCGATTTGCGGGATGTCAAGGTACAGCTTTACCTGGAGCACGAGGTGGCGCAAGGGCCGGCCGGAAAGGTCGGTATCGAGAAGGTCCGCCGGCAATTCGAACCGATAGCGCTGGCTGGGTGCCTGCAAACGCTTCGTGCCGATCTCCCGATCGTTAACAGCCACCGTGGCCAAGGACGTTTCACCCCGCAAGGCAGGAGAGATCTCGATTGCCAGCTCGAGCGCGCTTCCGTTGCGTAGGGACCAGCCCGGTGGGCGCTGAAAACTGAGATCAAGGATATGTTCGCCGGGACCCATCAGTTGCCGCCGGTCCACACCAAGCTGCGCGAAGCTTGCCGCCCCGTCCCGCCAGGGGTACGACAGCGAGTGGGAAGGAGAGACACCGGTGAGCACAGCGTGATCCCCAATGAGCAGTGCCCGACGCTCTGGGCGCGCCAAGGCGTCGGCGGCGTCGCGGACCGCGTCCGGTGTACCACCGGTGACTAACAGCCGCGGCGGGTCGGTCCCGGTCAGCGCCAGGATGCCATGCTCGCCGGGAATTACTCCTCCTGAGGCGGAGAAGCTCTGCCCGTTCGTAGTCAAGGAGCCCGTGGGACGCAATTGAGGCAGAGCGGGGGCGCTCCCCACGATAATAGCGGGATGGTCCGCGGCGGGCGAGCGAGTCATTTCGATTAACGGGTCCTGTCCAGCCGACGCCGCCCACCGGCCAAACTGGAAGGCGGCCAAGCCGGCCGCCTCAAGTTCCGCTGGCTGCGGGTCGGCCGGCAGGGCCAGGGCAACGGGTTTTGGCGCCGGGCCCGTCGGCTGAAGCAAACCTTCCAGGTCCTCCAGCCCGAGACTCCTCTCCGACAGGCCGGTCCTGAGCACGACCACAGAATCCCCATGAACGGTTGCCCACAGGGCCGGGTTCTGGGTCTCCTCGCACTCGTCGTGGGTGAGGCGAAGCGAGAACTGGACCTGGACGAAGACACCCTTCCCTTCGGACCTTTGGGCCGGCAGAGGCACAATCAGTCGATCCCGGCTGCCGTTCTCTGCCGTAAGGAAAATGCTGCTAAGGCTCTGGCCATCGGCCAGCACCGTCATCGTGGAGCGATCGGGCACCAGCAGCGGTGAATGACTGAATACGATCTTTAGCTGGCTTCCTTCCTTGAGCAAACGGCCTCGCGGAACGGGAAAGAAAAAGTCCAGGCTGCCGTACATCGTCCGGGCTGTCAGGTCGCCATAACCAAACTCGCGGAAGCTCCACTCGCCATCCGGCTGGGCCATCGCAGGTGACGAGCCAAACAGAAGGACGGCGAGGAGCAAGAATGAAGCCAGAGCCAGCCGAAGAGCCACGAAAGCGGATTCCCGGAGCCTTTTCAAGCGCCCTCTCCTACTATTTCGCTAAGTTACACTTTCTCGGCCATGACGGGTGGTCCCAGACACCCGTCGTTCAATGGGAGATGATCTTCGGAGACATTAGTTTACTAGTGCTCCGGATCATAATTACGATTCCATATTCTAGACCGACTCGGTTTTCAAAACCGAGTCGGTCTCAGGGCGCGGCGAGCCAGAATGGAGGACGATAATAGGGCACTGTATTTACGGCCGGGAGTACTATTCATCGCGGCAGCGGAGCACAACCACGGTGAGATCGTCGGGCAGCGGCCCAGAGCAGGTGGCCAGCTCGACCAGACGGTCCACTATCTCCTGAGCGCCAGCCGCGGCCTCCAGGCGGTTGGCCAGAATGCGGGGATCGAGGACCAGGTCGGGGCGTGCGTCGATCAGCCCGTCGCTATAGACCACCAGGGCATCCCCCGGCTCAAACGTCACAGTGCCCTCAACATATCTTTCTCCGAATGTGACCCCTAGCGGGAGGCCCCTCGAAGGAAGGCTCTCGACCGCCCCATTGGTTCTCCGCACGAATACATGTCCGTGGCCGGCATCCACGTACGACATACTCCGATTGCCCACATCGAGCAGGCCGTGGAACAGGGTCATGAAGCTGCCGGACCGTTCCAGGTCAACCTCCAGGGCTCGCCCTGCCAGATTCAAGGCAGCGGCCGGCGGATTCTGTTGGGACAGGGCACGCAGGGTGGACCTGACAGTCGCCATGAGCAGCGCTGCCGGCATGCCCTTCCCCATGACGTCACCGACGGTCACCGTCAGGAACCCGCTTGCCGGCTCATGCCAGTCGTAGAAGTCACCGCCAACCTCACGGGCCGGCCGGCAGACACCGGCCAGCTCGAATCCGGACAAGGCAGGGCTGGTGCGCGGAAGCAGGGCGGACTGCACCTGGGCGGCCCGAGCCAGCTCCGCCTCAAGCTGGCGTCGCTTCTGATCAAGCTGGCGCCTCAGCCATGCGTTTTGCCGGCTCAGCTCCAGCTTGGTCACCGTTCGCCCCAGTACGGTCTGGAACTCCATGGGCTCAAAGGGCTTGCGGAGATAATCATCGGCCCCCTGCCGGAGCGCCTCTATGGCCACCTCCTCAGATCCAAAGGCCGTCATCATTATCACCGCCACATCCAGGCCCTCGGCTCGCACGTGCTTCAGAACATCGATACCACCGATGCCCGGCATGGACACATCCAGAAACATCAGGTCCGGCCGCATGCCCTCGTCCAGGAGCCTGAGCGCTTCCTCCCCATTGCTTGCTCCGTCGACCTGGAATCCCCGGGATTTCAAGCGCACCCGAAGCAGCCGGTTGATGTCCGGGTCGTCGTCCACCACCAGGACCCGGCTCACATCGACTGCGCTTTCCTCTGACAACCTGTGCGGGTCCGCCTCCCTTATTCTCCTATCCATTTTCAGCCGCCCCGTGTCGCCAGGATCTCCGCCACCCGGTCTGCCAGCTCTTGCGGCGCGAAGGGCTTGACCAGGTAAGTGCATGCGCCGGCTTTGATCCCCGCTTCTACCTCAGTGCCCTGTCCCTTGGCCGAGAGGATGATGATCGGAATGTCAGCCGTGGAAGGATCATCATTCAACGCCTGGGCTACCTCCAGCCCGGTCAGGCCCGGCATCATTACGTCCAGAGCAACCAGGTCAGGCCTCTCCCGGCGGACCAGCTCCAAGGCGACGTCGCCGGCGTTAGCCTCCAGCACGGTATAGCCGCGCCGTTTCAAGATAAACACGATTAAACGGCGGATATCCGCCTCATCATCCGCCACAACTATGCGGGCGCTCATGACTGACCTCCACTCGCCAGCCCGCGGAGAATCGCCTCGGCCAGATCTTCCGCCGTAAAAGGCTTACTCAATAGTCCCGATACGCCCAGGGTGCCCACTGCAGACTCGCCCTCCTCCAGCGCGCCGGGGCTGGCCGTCATAATAACTACCGGCACGTCCTGAGTTTCCGCCGACCCACGCAGCTCTTGCAGCGCGGTAATGCCATCCATGCCCGGCATTCGAATGTCCATCAGCACCAATCCCGGACGCTCCCTTTTCACCACTTCCACCGCCTCCGCCCCGTCTCCCGCTTCCAGCACCTGATAGCCCGCCCTGAGCAAATACCCCGCCAGGAGCCGGCGTATGTTAGCATCGTCGTCCACCACCAGCACCAGCTTCGGCCTCCCCTTGACCAGGGCACGCCCCACCCGCTCTAGAAGTCCCCGCTCCTGTGTCGGCTTGGTCAGGTAATCAACCGCACCCAATACCTTACCACGCCCGTCGTCCGCCATCATAGAGAGCATCAGGACCGGGATAGATGCCGTTTCCGGCTCGTTCTTCAGCCATTCCAATACCGTGAATCCGTCCGCATCCGGGAGCTGGACGTCCAAAGTTATGAGGTCCGGCTTTTCGGCCTTCGCCGTCCGCAAGGCCTCGGCGCCATTCCCGGCCACCAGAACCTGATAGCCCCCTCGTTCCAGGTAGCGGCGGATCAAGTTGGCGATATCCGGCTCATCGTCCACCACCAGGATGCGGCCACCCGGCATCACCGGGATGGCCAGGGTTTCCGGATCTATCCCCTCCAGGGACTCCCGCATCGCCTGCGCCTCCTGCACCGCCGGCAAGGTGAAGCTGAAGGTAGAGCCATGTCCAGGGACGCTCTCAACCGTTATCTCGCCGCCGTGCATCTCCACCAGCGATTTCACGATGGGCAGCCCCAGCCCCGTGCCCCCCACCTCCTGGGTGGTCCGGTTCTTGGCCCGGAAGAACTTGGTGAAGAGCTGGGACTGTTCCTCGGGAGACAGCCCAATGCCGGAGTCCTGCACTGCTATCCTGACCCACGCATCCTCTGCTCGTGCAAAGACCGTTATGCTGCCTCCAGCGGGGGTGTACTTGTGGGCATTGGAGACCAGGTTGGTTACAATCTGCGTAACCCGGTCGGCATCGCCGGATACGGAAGGTAACCCGTCGGGCAGGTCAAGCGTGAGGTTCTGTCCCTTGCCCTCTATCTGGGGCCGCAACAGGCTGGCTACTCCCTGGATAACCCGTGGCATCTCCAAAGTAGTGAGCTTCAGCTCCACCCGGCCTGACTCAATTCGGGAGATATCCAGGAGATCGTTTATCAGCGTCACCAGACGGTCGGCATTGCTCTTGATAATCCCCAGGAACTCCTGCTGGTCCTGCGGGATCTCGCCTACCTCTCCTTCCAGGAGCAGGTCCACATATCCCTTGATGGAGGTAAGGGGAGTTCTGAGCTCGTGGGATACCAGGGAAACAAACTCGGACTTCATCCGGTCCACTTCCTTCTCCCGCGTTACATCCCGGAAGACGTAGAGGCGGCCAAGGTAGTCCTCACCAGCACTGAGCACCGGTGTAGCGGAAACCTGGAGCGACCGGGGCTGAGGCCATTGCTGGGATATCACTTGAGTGAATTGCCTTTCACGGTCAGCAATAGACTCCGTTATCAGAGCCCAGAAGCCCGCCGGGTCTGCGAAAATGCGGTCGAAGTGTTGCCGGAAATCTTCTAGATGCCTCCCAAGCACTTCTACCGATTTCCCTTCGAAGAAGAGATCATCGAATCTCCGGTTGACTGAGAGGAGCCGGCCATCCGGAGAGACCAGGACCATGGTATCACTGGCGGAGTCCAGGATGGCCCTGGCCTCGCTTCTGGCCCACGTGGCGGCCTGGTACTGCCGTTCAAGCTCGGCCATGGTCTCCCGCAGTCTGTCCTCCGACCGTTTACGCTGGATGATACCTGCGAGCACGTCGGCCACTGCCTGAAGGAAGCCCTCCTCTACCTCGTCGCGGCGATGTCCTACATTTACGTACACGGTTATAACGCCCAGAAGCTCGCCGCCGGACAGGAGCGGGATGCAATAATGGCCGTGGGGAGCGATCCCTTCGTACGTGACATCATGCCGTTCGTCAAGGTCACTAGCGAACTGTACCTCTCGGGTCTCGGCGGCCCGGCCGCAAAGACAATGGCCGAAGGGAAGCCGGGCGCAGGACTCCTGTATCGGCTTGGCCAGGGCCCTCTGTGCCACCATGACCAGGGTCCGCGAATCAGCATCCGCCAGAAAGACGCTCCCCCTGGGATCCCGGGAGACCCAGGGGACTGAGAGAAGAACGTCAAGGGTGCGGGACAATACATTGTCCAGGGGTACGTCTTCCTGCGAGAGGCGCAAGAGGGAGTTAAGGGCCCCCTGGTTATCGTAGTTACGCTGTAGCAGGGAGAGGGATTTCTCAAGCTCCAGTTTCGCGGCATGGGCTGCGTCTCGGGCATCCCTTACTTGCGCTTCCGCCTGCTTGCGCTGGGTGATATCCTCCATGACGCCGTCGTAGTACCGCACCTGCCCGCTCTCGTCACGGACCACGCGGGCGCTGTTCCGGACCCAGATAACAGCCCCGTCGCCACGTCGAAGCTGGAATTCGAACCCGCGCACGGTTCCCTCGCGCTCCAGGCGGGAGCGCCATTCGGCCCGGTCCTCCGGATTCACATAGGACTCGGATACGTTCCGGGCCATCAAGGCATCCCTATCGGGATACCCCTGCAGTGTGACGAGCGCAGGGTTAACGTCCAAGAACTGCCCTCCGGGTGCTGTCCAGTAAAGCCCCACGGGCACGCCGTCAAACAGGCCCCTATACCTTGCCTCGGCGGCCAGCCGCTCGTCCTCCGCCCGTTGCTCCAGGGTGGTGGCCATCTGGGTAAAGACCCGGGCCAGATCGGCCAGCTCATCCCTGCCCCTTGTTAGACCGGCCATGCGTTGCGGGTCGAACCCCTCGCCCCGCTCGACGCTCCGAGCGCATTCGGTGAGGGCCAGTACAGGACTTGTGATCCTGCGTGTGAGCCAGAGGGCCAGCCCGGCCAGTACCAGGACCATGATGAAGAAGACGCCGATGACCGAGGTCACTATCGCGGACCTGATCTGGGCCGCGATGATGCCCTTGTTCATTCCTACGTGGACGTAGCCGGCTACGCCTGCGAGTATGGGAGAAGATATGTCCGAGAAATCGCCCACGCCCTCAATGGAGATGTCCCTGGTTGCCAGGCCGCCCTTCTCTCCCCGCAGGGCGTATACTTCGGTGGGTATGGTGGGCACGAATGTGTGGGCTACGACTTCCCCGTGCTCGTCTGCGATGAAAACATAGGAGACGCCCTGGATTTCCGTATACTGGTCGATTATGGACTGAAGGGTCGATGCGTCCCGGTTAAGGAGTATCTCAACACTGGAGGATGCGACGCTGCTGGCTATGGCCGCACCCTTGCTCTCGTATTGCTCCGACAGAAGCTTGTTAGTGTTCCAGCCGGAGACAGCAGAGGTTGCGATGAGTATGACGCCAAAAAGGACCAATAGCCCAAGGAGGGTTTTCCGCACAAGCTTTGATATTCTCATCTTGCCCACTGCCTCCAGTCCTTGATGGGGACAAAACGGCCGTCCGCAACTGTCGTGTAATAGACTTTGTCCAGGCCCTGGTGCTTCTGCGGCCCGAACGACACAGGGGCATCGAGTCCGACATCAAGATTCTGTATGCTCTCAACCGACCTCTTGATGTCAGCCCTTCCGGATCCATTTCCCGTCCTCTTGAGGACTTCCCCCAGGACCACTGCGTTCAGGTACCCCTCGAAGCTAACAAAGCTGTATTTCAAGGGTTGGTAGTCTTCGCGCATGAGCTCGCCCGGGGGCACCGGGTTGTATTTGTCCATCAGCTTCCTGTAATCGCTTACTGCCGGCAGGGACGTGTCTTCGTAGCTTGGGACAACCTGGGAGTTGATCAAGTTAGTGGCGTAGTCCTTCCGCTCCGTCCGTCCGCTTGCTGCAAGAAGGTCGAGCAGGCTCTCGCTGCCTACGAAGGACACATTTGCAATGGGGACGTCCCAACCGCTGTCTCTGGCGTCCCTGATGAATGCGGCGCAGGCAGCGTAAGCCCCGATCGAGATAACAGCATCAGCGTCAGCCCTTCTGAGAATGTCTACTTGCTCTTTCAGGCTTTGGGAGTATGTTGTTCCCCTCCGGTAGGTTGCTTCGGCGGCTATCTTCAGTCCGTGCTTTGCCAGCGCTCGCTTGACGCCGTCCCACCCGCTTCTGCCGTACGCATCGGCCTGGTAGAACACCGCAATACGCTTTCTTCCGATAGCAACGAGGTTATCGACCAGGCCTTCGGTCTCCTGGCGATAGGATGCCCTGAGATTGAAGACGAAATCATCGTAAGGGGCCTCTCTCTGCGGTTGGGCTCCGGTGAATGGAAAGAAGAGGTAGACGTTCCTATCGCTGAATCTCTTTAGCAGCGGCAATACCCTGGTGACCGTGGGGGTCCCGACGTAGCCGGTGAGGAGGAAGACGTCATCCTCCTCGACGAGCTTGATCGTTTTCTCAATGGCAGGCGTAGGGTCATACCCGTCGTCATATGCCCTGACTTCAAGCTGCTTGCCGTTCAAGCCTCCCGATCCATTGACTTGCTGGATGTAAGCCATCATCCCCCGGTAGAGCTCGATTCCAAGCCCCCTGGAAGGCCCGGTAAACGCCGCTGATGTGCCGAGCACTATCTTGCCGGCGGAGGACCCGCCGGCAGACGTTGCCGCCTGCTGCTTTGTGGCGGCTGCCGGCTGGGAGTTTCCGGACTGCGCCGTCCCGGTCTTCCCGGACGGCGGCGGAGTAGAACAGGCAGCGAGAACCAGGGGTAGGATAACGGCAATGCTCAGAGGCAGGGACAGTCTTCTCATGACACTCATTTCCCATTCCGGTCTGATCCCCCTGCTGAGTGCCCGCCTGAAGCGACCGAAATGTACGTATTCTGAGTCCGTGAACCTGACGGAATTCGTGGTCTGGAAGGGCGCCTTCGGCTGGCATGAGTGTAGTGGAGCCGGGGGCCTTTGTCAAGGCGCCTTCGCGCGGAGTGACTCAGTACAGTGTGAAAAACATGTGACAGAAAAACATGTGCAGTTGTTTTGACAACACCTCGTGGAAGAATCAACCTGTGTCCGGTATTTCTCCCCAACGGGCCGGCCCAACCTTGAGTCGACCACAACGCACGCCAGGAAACCTGCCAGCGGATAGCAGGGGTCAACCCCGGCCCGGTCCGCGCCCGCCCCTGGTCGGCCCCGCCGGGGACATGACATAAGCTTCAACGCTTTCCCTCAACGCATTCCCTCTTGACAGCCATGCGGAGAAGCACGACAATCGGCATAGGCTCAAGAGGGTAACGGAAAGGGGCGCCACCAGAAATGACCATCTATCAAGACATCGTTGAAAACGCCCAAGCCGCGACGGGCGCCGCCTTCGTCCTCCTGACCCGGCTCAGCCCTGAGACCCAGGAGGTTAAGCTGACGGCATGGTCTAGGCTGGGGTCCGAGCCCGTTCAACGGATGTTGGAGGTGGCGCGGCAGAGGCTCCCCGGCCTTGACCCAAGCGGCATGGCCGCCAAAGCGGACGTGAACCCGTGTTGCCAGTCAATATACCTCGAAGGTAAGCCTTCCTCAGTAACGCTGGAGCAGTTGGGGGAAGGGATCCTGGAGACCAGCTTCCTCCGCCTGGCTTCCACCATCGGCCATGTGAGGCATACTTTCACTGCTCCTTTGCGGGTCTGGGACCGGATAGAGGGCGCTCTCTCCTTTTGCACCACCCAGAGACTCAGTGATGGCCAAAGGCACGTATGTGAGGCCTTCGCCCGTCAGGCCACCCTCACCTTGGAAAACGCCGTTCTGTGCGATGTCCTGCTCAAGCAATTAGACGATCTGCAGCTCGCCAACAACGAGCTGGCCGTCGCCTACGACGCCACCCTGGAAGGCTGGGTCAGGGCCCTGGACCTCCGGCACAAAGAGACCGAGGGACATACCCAGAGGGTCACGGACATGGCCGTGCGCCTGGCACAGGCCATGGGTCTAAGGGGATCGGAGTTGGAGCACGTCCGCCGGGGCGCCTTGCTTCACGACATCGGGAAGACAGGCGTGCCGGATAGCATCCTTCTAAAACCGGGACCCCTTACCGAAGAAGAATGGGCCGTCATGCGCCGACATCCCGGCTACGCGCATGACTTCTTATCCCCCATCGCCTACCTACGTCCCGCTATGGATATCCCTCGCTGTCACCACGAGAAGTGGGATGGCACCGGCTATCCCCAGGGGCTTGGTGGGGAGGAGATCCCTCTGGCAGGACGCCTTTTCGCCGTGGTAGATGTCTGGGATGCCCTGAGGTCTGACCGGGGCTATCGAGCGGGCTGGCCGGAAGAGAAGGTCCGCCAGCATATCCTGTCCCTGGTGGGCGCCCACTTCGACCCCCAAGTGGTCGAGGCTTTCCTGCGGTTTCTGGACTCTGACACGTAGGAGGGGGCCGGATAATCAAATCGCCGTAGAGGCGGACCGCCCGAAGTTGTTGAAAAAGCCGTTTGGGGGGAGACCCCCCGGCAATTGCGGTGGCGAGGCATGCCTAACGGCCACCCTTCGAGTCGGGCACACACACGTGGTGTGTTGACAACCCCTCGTCCAGGGACTACCATGTGTCCGATATTTCCGAATCCAGGGCCAGGCAAACGCCAAGGTCGACCAATCATCAAAGAAACTAAAGTGACGAAACCCATTTCCACTGTGGCCAAACACTAGCATAGGAGGTGCCGACAATGAGATCTAGAGCAGGGAGATTGCCCGGGGCGGTCATTCTGGCCCTGGCGCTAGGCGTCGTGGCTCTGGTGCTGGCAGCCTGCGCCCCACCGGCGCAGCCCACGCCGACGCCTATTGGCAAGGCCCCCCCGGCGGCCACACCCACCGCGGCTGCCAAGCCCGCGGCTACGACGCCAGCGGCCACCACACCCGCTGCTGCGACGCCCGCTGCCACCAAGCCTGCAGCCACACCCACCACGGCAGCAGCGGCCAAGCCAACAGGGGCCGCTATCAAGATCGGCTACGTGACCCCCATCACGGGGCCCGCAGCAGCCTTTGGCCTGATGGAGAGCGTCATGGTCTCCCTGGGCCAGGATGACGTAAACAACGCCGGTGGCATCAACGGCAGCCCCCTCCAGGTAGTCAAGTTCGACAGCCCCAGTGACCCTCAGCAGGCTGTGACCGGGGTCCGAAAGCTCGCCGGGGACGAAAAGGCTTTTGCCATCATCGGCCCCTGGTTCTCAGGTGAGTTCGAGGTGACCGCGCCCCTGGCCAACGATCTTCAGGTCCCACTCATCGGCATGAGGGTCACCAAGCCAGGCATGACTGATAACAACCGCCCGTGGACCTTCCGAATCACGGTAACTGATGATATCCTGACCCCTGCCCTGGTGGCTGCCTTCAAGAAGGCCAATCCCAATATAAAGAACATCCTTGTCGTTGGAGATACCAAGAATTCCGTAACGGAGTCCATGGTTAAGGACGTCTGGCCGAAGTACCTGAAGGATGCTGGACTGAACGTCCAGGGTAGCGTGGGCTATGACTCCGGCACCAGCGACTTCAGCGCCATCATTACCAAGATCAAGGACATGAAACCCGAGGCCATCGCCTACAGTGCCACGCCTGCGGGCAACCCTGTCGGCTTTGCCAAGGAGCTTTACAACCAGCAGGTCCGGGTCCCGGTGATGAACACAACTCACTTTATCAATGGTCCGTTCGTCTACCAGGCGGCGAAGGAGATGGAGGGCTGGGTCACGGCCTCCCAATTCGACCCAAGCAACCCGGACCCCAAGGCACAAGATGTCATCAAGCGGTGGCAGGCCAAGGTTGATGCCGACACCAGCGTGCCCAAGCCGGCGCGCGTTACGGTGGAAGGCAACTCTTATGATGTGGTCCTGATAGTGGCGGACATCATGCGCAAGGCTGGGGTCAAGGGCGAAACGGCGCTTCAGGAGGCCCGCACCAAGATCCGGGACGGCTTCGCAAGCCTCAAGGACTACAAGGGCATCTCGGGCAACATAACCATGAAGCCCAACGGCGATGCCATCACGCTGCCCACCATCATGGTGGCCCGCAATGGAGCATGGGAGGTCGTCAAGTAAGGTCTACGAGGACCAGTAAGCTTCGTTCCGGCTCTTGGCCTCTCAGCAGGTCGTGAGCACTCCCGGAACGGTGGCCCTCTTCTCGGCGTCCAGAGCTTGAATGTCGCACAGTTGCCGGGAGAGCCAGTGGGTGAGGTCTTCCGCCTCGATGGAGGTGCGCAGCAGATAGGCCCGGCGGCGGCGCTCTTCTGGCGACATGGAGATAGCATGGAAGAGAGTCTGCGCCGTGCCTTCGATGTCGTTGGGGCGGACCGACAACGCGCCGGGCGATAGCTGCGCATGGGCCCCGGCCCCTTTGGAGAGGACCAGCACGCCGTCCTTCTGGTTGACTATGGGCCCCTCCTTAGCCACCAGGTTCATGCCATCGGCCACAGGATTGACCAAGAGGACGTCATAAAGGTTCATGCCTGCCAGAGCCTGGTGATAATTGTTCTCATAGAAGACCTGGATAGGCTGAGAGCCCCCGGAGGCGAAACGTTCGTTGATGGAAATGACCTCGGCCATTAGCTTCCGGCCAAATCGCTGGTATTCCGGGATGCCGGTGCGGGAAGGCACGAGAAACGCCAGCAGTCTCACTCTGCCAACAAGATGGGGATGGCTCTCCAGTAAGAGGCTGAAAGCCTTCAGGCTCGCCAGCGTGTTCTTGCTGGGGTCCACCCGCTCCACCTGGACGATCGTCTTTTCCCCACAGAAGGGCTCAAGATTTCTCCTGTAAGCCAGGACCTTGAGAGAGCTTGCTTCCTCGGCCAGGGCGTCCACATCCACCGAGATGGGATATGCCCGCACATATACTACCCGGCCCCGGTAGAAGACTTCGCCGTTCAAAGTGTCTACCAGGACCCCCGGCACGGAAACCCGGCAGTCCTGCAAGAAATTCCGGACATGGGCCTCTGTTTGGAAACCTATGATGTCGTTAGACAACAGGCCTTCAATGATATTCGACCATATATGTCCCAGGGTCTTCAGCCCCGCTCCGGGGGCAGGCCAGGGTATGTGTATGAAGTGGTGCAGAAGGGCGAAAGGCGCTCGCTGGCGGACGAAATGGCCCGTCAAGTACAGATGATAATCGTGGATAAAGACCCATGGGACAGTATCGCCGCGACCCAGCTCCCCCAGTATGCCGGCCGCCATAGCCCGGTTAACGGGCAGATACCCCCAACGCCAGGCCTCCTTGACTCTAGCAGCCGGCCTGCTCAGCAACTGGTCTGCCATAGAGTGCTGGATGAACCAGAGGATGGGGTTGGCGAAGACCTGATAATGCCGGCGGTAAGCTTTGTCCGGCACGTTCACCAGGCGCAGCCGCAGCGCATCGTCCATGAGGAAGCCTTGAGACGAGGTATCCTGGCGGCGCGCCGCCTCACGGTCGGCCGCGTTCATGCAGGAAGCTACCCAGGAGACCCTGGCGTGGCGGACCAGCGACGTAAGGGAAGTGACCAGACCACCCTGGCCCCTCTGAGCAACCAGTTCGCCACGCCTGTCCAGGGCGTACTGCACCGGCCCGCGATTGCTGGCAAGGATAATCCGCCGCTCCCCCAGGGTGTTCCTGAGTGCAGCGTCTGCCGCCCCAGCCTCCAGCAAGGGGGCGGGCGGCCAGGTCAGGTTTTGGCGAGCTGTTGCCAAGGAGGCCCTCTATTCCCTGACGTCTCCTCCGTGGCCCCGAGCGCGGGCCCTGGCTTTAGCCAGAGACGCGGACGCCAGAGCACGGAAGATACACTCCCTCTCCTTAGCAGCAAGAGGGCTGAACAGCTTCTGTACGGCGGTCTTCAGAGCAGGATGGCAATTGAGAATGTACAGAGGCGGATCAAGTTGCTCCCGCACCACAATTCCGACGGAGGCCAGGCTTTCCAGGGTCTCCGAGACCAAGTCCAGGGGATGAAGGCCTAGCGAGCCGGCGATGTAAGCTACATCAACGGGTCGGGCGCATTCCCGCAAACAAAGTACTATGCGGTATTTAGCCAGGTCGTCTATGCCGGTATCTACCAACTGCTGCAGGATGGGGTATTGCACTGCATGGGCATTTATGCCCAAAGGACTCATTTCCTCTTTACCCAGCAAAGCTACCTCCCTTGACGACGAAAAGCCTGTCGCAAAGCCCTTTTTCTATGGGGCCTCGTCTGGTTTACTGCCCTTCGGAGGACCATCCGGCAGAAAACACAGAAGCCCGAGGCTATAGCCCCGGGCTTTTAATAAGCTACGCCTCTTTCACGTGCCTACGAAGTTAGCTGACGGGTTCGGGCTGAAAGACTACCCTACTCCGGCTTGCGCCCGAGATTCACCCCCCTAAGTGGTTCCTCCGTTTCCCTTTCGGAAACTCGGCCTATTCAGTTATTCGCAGTTTACCACCCCCCCCTGCCGCCGCAACCCCTGCTTAGTAGCTATATTACCATGCAGCACGCCTATTGTCAAACGACCATTCCCGGCCAAATGGTACTTGGAGCGACCGCGATTCGGCCCATAATGATATCCTGGCAGCATCAGATAAAGGTTAGCAGAACGATTTTCGAGAGGAGCACGCGCAACTTTTCTTGTGGAGATCCCGCGCTAGGACACGCGGCCCACGAAGTCTCTGACGGCCGAGAAGTACTGCTCCCGGCCGACCAGCATGATATCATTATGGCCCCCGCCCTCTATGACCACCAATCTCTTGTCCGCCGCTCCCAGGCCGGCGTAGAGCGCCTCCCCTTCTCTAAGCGGCACCAGGGAGTCCCGGTCGCCATGAATCACCAGGGCAGGGATACGGATGGAGCGGACCTTATCCATATGGGCCTCCTCCGCTTCCACCAGCCCGCTAAGCTGCAACGGGAAGCCTATGTTTCGGAGCAGGCGGCCGATGCTGGCAAAGCCGCTCTCTATGATGATGCCCCTTAGTCCACCCTGATAGCTGCACCCTAGCTCGATGGCAGGGTAGCCTCCCAGGGACCGGCCCATGACTAAGGCCCCCCCGGTGAGGCGTCCATGGCGTAAGATCTCTCGAAAGTAACGATAAACGGCGTGGCTGTCGGATATCAGGTGGGAAATACTGGGCCTCCCGCCGCTCTGGCCATAACCCCGGTAATCGGCCACGAAGAGATTCAGGCCCAGCTTCCGATACATGGGAGCGATGGCGTCGTAGTCGCAAGAAACCTCGCCATTGCCGTGAAAAAAGAGTATGGACGGGCCGTCCAGACCGGCAAAATAGAAGCGGCAGGATATGGATACGCCCTCCTCCACCGGCACCAGGTGATCGCTGGCGCCAGCAGGTGCCGCGGTCCAGTCTACCCTGGGATAAAAAATGAAGCCTAAGATCTCCGGCCGGTCAAGGATGGAGTAGTCAGGGGTGGTCATGGTGTACCGTCAGGCCTTGCCTTTTACCGTTTGAAGCGGTATAAGCCCCAGAGCCCCAGCCACCGCCACCAGGGCGGAGAGGTAAAAGACGGCCTGAAAAGAGTGGGTCGAGTCAGCCAGGAAGCCTCCGACGGAGGGCCCCACCGCCTGGCCCGCGCCCAGAAAGAGTATAGCCAGACCCGTGGCGGCGGGCGCCAGGCGGCCCCCCACGTGGTCACCCACCGCAGCCCCCATAATGACCGGCACTCCTGGTTGAACGGTCCAGAAGAGGAGTGCTGAAAGGTAATAGAAGCCGGCAATGCCCGGGATGGTGAAAAGGAAAATAGCGGCTCCCAGGGATAGGAAGGCGAGGACCAGCGCCCTCTTCCGTCCAATCACGTCGGAGAGGAGTCCCCAGCCCACCCCGCCGACGATAATGCCGATGCCGGAAATGGCCCAGGCGTTCCCAACGGCACTGGCCTCCAGTCCCACCTCTTGCTGCAGATAAGCGGCAAAGAAGGTAGCGTAGTTTATGTAGACGAAGCCAAAGACCCCATAAAGGATCGAAATATGCCACAAGGCCCGGGACCTGTAGACCGAGGCCAGGCCAGAGCCAGTTGATACCGAGTCCGCGGCCTCGGGCCGCGCTGCCTGGCCTACGGGCAAGAGGCCCTTGTTCTCCGGCCTGTCCCTCATGAAGAGGCCGACCACGATTCCCATGATCACTACCAGTGCCCCGAACGAGAACCAGGCGTAACGCCATCCATTGGGCTCGAACGTAGCAATTATATAGGGAACAAGGGGACCAACGAGGAAAAACCCCACTCCAAGGCCGATGGACATAAGCCCGTTGGCCAGGCCCCGCTTATGAGGAGCAAACCAGGCAGACATGACTGCTGTGGCTGCGACTACCGCGCCGCCCGAGGCCATGCCGACCAGGAACTGGACCGGAACGGCCATAGCGAATCCGGTGGACAGGCCCATCAGTAGCACCATCAGTCCAGTGCCCACCAGCGAGGCGGCGCCGACGAGCCGGCATCCGTGCCTGGTAGCCAGGAAGCCGGCCACGGGCACAAAGACCGTGTATCCGGCGTGGCTGCTGGTGGCGAGAAGGCCCGTCTCCGTGTAGGTCAAGCCCAGGTGGACCTTCATTGATGGCAGGATAAGCGAATAAATCAGCCTGGAGAAGCCGAAGCCTCCCGTGAGGGCCAGGCTGGACATGGCCATAACCACGTATCCATAGTGGAGAGCAGGCCGGCTTCGTGTCCTGTCTAGGGGAGGCAATCTGTACCCGTCGCCCCTTAGCCCCTATAGATCCAGCTCGCAATGTGGCGCCCAGGGGCGCATCTCGATCAGGCCTCGCCTTCGCGGGGGGGCAGCAGGTCCTTCAGCCTCTGCTCCTTCTCTTCCTTGATCTTCTCGTAGTCATCTTCCCGGATCTGCCCGGCTGCGAAGCGGTCGTCCAGGTCCGCCAGTTCCCTGACGAGGAGGTCTACCCGGTCCACGCCGCGGCGGGCCGCAGGGGCCGCCACGGCTGCCGGTCGCTTGCGGAGCGAGTAAAACAGCGCAATACCGATGGCCAGCGCGGCCAGGCCAACGCCGCTCCACCGTAAAGTGTTCGTGTCCAGGCGGCCGGCCAAGACCCCCTTTTGGGGCAAATTGGTCAGGTCTATGGACAGCTCTGCGTCTGCCGGCAGGTTCTTTCCACTGAAGTGCAGGTACTTCTGGCCCCCAAAATCCTGTATACCCTGCGGCTCGAGCTGCGGGCTGGATACCTTCACCCTCTGATCCCCGACCAGCAGGTTAAGGGTGTCTACCGGATAATATAGAGGAAGGTCCAGGTAAATTGCGGACGACTTAACCGGCAACTGGTATGACAGCACGACATCCTTGGCTCCGGGCTCCACCGCCAGTGTGTCCGAGATGCCCTGGTCAGTCCTGAACGCGCAGCACTCATCCAGCCCCTCGTTAGAGGTTATCTCCGTCGCGGTCGTGGGTAGGCTGAGCCGGATGGTTTCCTTCTTACCATCCGGCGTTATGGGGTGCGACCCGACGAAGGTCCTGTCCCCATTGTTCACGAAAGAGAAGAACTGCAAGACTGTTAGGGTTTCCTCGCTCACGTTGATGATCAGGTGTCCCAGGCCGATTCGGATCTGGTCCGGCTTGGGGGTAGAATCATACACCGAGACGTCCCAGTTCAGCGTGTTAGAGCCCGGCTCGAATTGACGGGGTCCGACTAAGTACTCAGCCTCCTGGTAGGTCACGATCAGTTCATAACTATAGTCGGAGGCTGTGTTTACACCGGAGAACCCGAAGCGGCCCTGGCTGTCCGTCTTAGTGGACGTCTGGCCCCGGGCCTGGTCCCCAACGAAGGTCTTCAGGATCACGTCCTGGTTGGCCACGCCGGCGCCGCCCGGAGTGCGGTTTATCAGGCTGCCTTTGACGGAGCCGTCCGGGTCAGCCGCTCGTAGAGGAGGAGACCACGTTACGGTAGCCAGCACCGCCATCACTAATGCCACGAATAGGGCTCTCCAAGGTTTCATTACTTCACTCCGTATCCTGAACCCATAAGGGCGCCGCATTTCTTCGAAGGCGCCGCGATGGGCAGATCATAATGGCCGTCTCGCCTTCTGCGCGGGACAGGTCCTCCGGCTGAACCGCCCTGCCACACCGGCGGCATCGAGCGACCAAATACAGTGTATACGAGCCAGCCGCCGGCGGCAAATACCCTTCGGTAACGTTTTCTTTTGATTTGGCCGGATATCGGCCATACGTTATGGCTGCACTCACCCGTGATCGTCAGCGCCCGCCGGCCCTGGAAAGGGCCGGCTATCGAGCAGCACGATGGCCCTCAGTCCCGATAGGCGGGGCTATCGAGCAACACGAACGGCCCCAAGTCCCGATAGGCGGGGCTTTCCAGCCCCGCCGGAACCGACCACGGTTAAGTGTGGTGCTACCGGCCACCAGGGGACAGATATATCAAAGATATATCGAGCACAGGCAGGCATATGCCATTCGGGAAACGCCGTCGGGTAGGAGTCAGGTTTCCGACCACACAGAGGGTCGCCCCTACGTAAGGGCAGCCCTCGCTACGTCCATATCCAGGTATTTGCGGAAACACCATAATTCGTCGCGAGGGGATGATTACCGAATGTGTGGATACCGCACCATTAATGGTGCGGTATCCACACATTCATGCGGCGCTAGTACTCTGTAACATAGGTTTTGACTGACGTCATTGCGAGGCCGGGGGATAGCGACCACCGGCGCTGGTAACCCGCAGGCCGA
>Ga0082335_1002191_pt1 | contig 37491 bp, 64 predicted proteins | sample Subgrocontami58m_FD_72375 | JGI IMG/M metagenome (GOLD analysis project Ga0082335, IMG submission 72375) | Subsurface groundwater microbial communities from S. Glens Falls, New York, USA - GMW37 contaminated, 5.8 m (SPADES assembly) (version 2) ...
CTGCCCGTGCGGTTACTTGGATTAACACGGAGTACAACAACCAAAATAGTCCTTCGACGTTCTATACGGTCGGCGCTCAAGAAACCGGTGCAACGGTTGGTTTCGGCACATATATTTCGCAGACGTTCAATCCGTCGGGTGGTTGGGTACAATTAGGTTGGGTGGCCACTTCGGGAACGTATTCGGCGAAATTATCTATTTTGAATACGGATAATACTTACTTCGCTGGTTATTCGGGCTTGACTGCTGCCACCGTAAATTTAAGCGGTCTGTCGGCGGATACGGCTTACCGTGTGCAAATCCAAATAAGCGGTTTGACCACGACGAATGTTGGAAGTTACTATGTCGGTTATCCGGGTCAGTTCCAAGTACAAGCGGGACTGAACGCCATAATTTTGGACAAGTTAACTGGCGGCGAAACGTATGCAGGAGGCCGGGATAACACGGGTTATTTCCGCGTGAGTGCTTTTGACGCAAATTCTACGCTGCCTTCCACTTACAAGAAAAATGATGAAATACAATTATTCGGTTCGTCCAACATCGGTTCGCTCCAAACCAAACTCATGGGCGGCTATATTGACGACATCCAGAACGATTCGAAGACGCGCATTACGACGATTACCGGCAGGGGTTACGGCGGCAGAATGCAAGAATATTTAGTCAATAAGACGTTTACGGCTATTGAAGTCGGCAGCATCGTCCGCGAACTTGCCGGAAACGTCCCGGATATTACGACGTCGAACATAAGCGGTACGAGCACGACCCCGACAACTTGGGCCATTAATGATGAAGACGTTTGGACGACTTCCCAAAAATTAGCCGACCACGTAGGATACTTGTTTTTCGTTGACAAGAACAAAGCCGCTTATTTCCAACCGGAGGCGTATACGGGTAGTTCTGCTTACAAGGCGTTGTATGGCACGAATATTTTGACGTTGGATCAGACTACTTTAGGCCAGTCGATTGTCAACACGATTCGGGTCTATGGCCAAATTGAAATCGTTTCTGGCTTGGGTAGCTTTACGGGCGATGGGGTCGTAAAGAGTTATGCCCTCAACCAGATTCCTCGTAGTCCGTTAAACAAAGTGCAGACGCCGAGCGGCACGACGAAGACCGAGTTTACGGATTTCGATGTGAATTACCAAGGCGGAACGCTGTTGTTCGCTGCGGCTCCAGGTAGCCAGAACGCGATTTATGTCGATTACAAATATAATCGGGACGTTTTTGCTTCGGCGAACGTTTCTGCAAGCGAGCCGACGTATGGTTCGATTACGAAAAAGATTTACAACGATAGTTTGGTGACTGGCAGCGATGCCCAGACTTTTGCGACGGCTTGGGCTAATGCTCATTCGGGCGCGCAGACGATTTACAAACTGGCGGCTACGCGCATGGAAGCGGTGAATCCCAGAGACGCGGTTTTCGTGTATCACCCTCGGTACAATCAATCGGGTAACTTGACGGTTGTTGATGTCAAGAATACATGGAGGCCCGGTGAGGGTTTGAAACAGGAAATGACGCTTGGTAAAATCATTCCTGACGTAACGCAATTCTTGGGCGGTTTGTCGAACCGCTTGGGACGCATTGAGACGAATTATAAGAACACGGGTTTTGGTACTCCGTTGACTTCTACCCAAACCGAATCAGAGGATTCGGTCGGTAGCGCTACTTGGGTCTGGTATGCATTAGGCAGTGGGGCAGTGGCTCGGAATTGTATTGCGAGAAATGATCAAGATTATGCGCGTCCGTTATGGACGTTGGGTAGTACGGTGACGGTGAACGAAACATGAAGGAAAAACAACCAATGATGGGTGCGCTGGTAGTTTGTGTTTACAACGGCGATGTCCAAACGCCGGAGTTTTTAAAGAAAATCATCATCCGTAAAAACTTGATTGTGAACACGGGAAAGAATTTGGCTTCGCGCCTGCTCGGAGGCGATACTTCGGCTACTTACGCCGCGATTAGTTATCTTGCGTTGGGAACCGGAACGACGGCTGCCGCAGCTACGGATACGGTTTTGCAAACGGAAGTATTTCGAAAACCTATTTCGAGCATTAGTTATGCCGTTACGGGGAAAGTTATTTTTGACACGACGGTTACGACTCAAGAAGCGAATAATTATTCCATTTCAGAACTGGGTTGGCTAAATTCGCAGTCGGCGGGGACGCTTTGGAACCACATTATCTTGACGGGGGGGAACATCATTACGAAAACGTCCGACCGTAGTTTAGCGGTGACTTATACCGTGACTTTTACGTGATGACGTGTTTTAAATAGAGTTTGACTGTGGTTGTTTTATGGTTTACCAAATGATTTCGGGCGAACAAATCACCGAGTCCGATTTTAATGCGATTGTCCACGGCGTGAATGGCTATGGCGTGTGGGGTGGACTCGCGTTTTCAACCGGAGGCGGGCTGTTCGCCATTTATACAGCGGGTTCTTACGTTGACACCGCTGGGGCTTATCGTCAAGTAGCTGCCGGTTCGTTTACTTTGAGCGCGGCTCCGGGCACGGGTTCCGACAGGTACGATTTGCTTTACGCGACTGGTGGCACGATTACGAAGGCCGATGGCGCTGCGGCCCCCTCAGCGAGCGCGTCTCCGAATCCGATTACTCCAAGTGGAGGCATTCGGTTAGCGACGTATAAAGTGACTGCTGGCGTGACGCAGTTGATTCCGACGGGTTTCAAAGACGCGAGAATCCAGTTGCCTGCGCGTAGTCACATCGTGGGTTATGATGCGACGGCTGCTACGACTACGAGCGCGACTTATGCCACGCTCAAAACGTTTTCTTTGACGGCGGCACAATGCCAATATCCGTACTTGATGGTCCGTGCCAGTGGCCGGTTTCTTGCGTCTGCGGTCGGCACGCCCGGTAGTGCGCGTGGTTTTGCTCGTGTTGCTATCGGCGGAACTCTGAAAGGGTACGAACAGCAAGGCTATGTAGAAAATGGTGCTTCTGGCGTCGTCGCATCTGAAGCTCCTTGGAATTTATTGGTCCGATTAGTAGGCGGTACGGATTACACCATCGGAGCCGCGACCACAGTGACGATTGATGGTAAAGCGACGGTTACTTCGACGACTGGCACGGTGCGGTATGAAGCGGCTGAAGTAGTGGGTTTTGATGCATGATTTTTTTTTGAATTGTTTAATTTTGAGGTGAAGTAAAAATGGTGTACGTAACTTTGTTGTATGGTGGCTTGGCTGGTTTGGCTAAAGGCCTCGCGGGTTATTTGAACGCTGCGAAGTTAAGCAAGCTTCCTGAAAAGTTTGACCCGGCGAAGTTGGTTGTGACGGTTGTTTTGTCGGCTGGCTTGGGTGTGTTGGGTGTTTTGACGGGTTTGTTTGAAGACCCTCTTACGTCGGGTTTGTTCGGCACGACGCTGGAGACGTTGTGGAATAAATTGTATCCGTTTGTCTTCAAGAAATGAAGGCGGGTTATGACGCATTTTGCCGGTGATTTGGACGTGGTTGACCGAGTTGGCATCGGGGAGATTCATCGCAATTTGCTTGAAATGCGCATCAGCATAACGGAGTTGCATCATAAGATGGATGAAGTCCGCGAGACTCAAGCGGGTTTTCGTTCCGAACAGAAAGACTTGCGTGAGCGTTTGCGTGAGGTTGAGGCGCGGCAGTGGCAGGCTAAGGTCGGTCTTGGTTTGAGTTTGGCTGGCGTTGGTGCGCTTGTCAAGGTTTTTCTTCCGTAGGGTCTTTTTCTTTTTTTTTTCTTTAAGTTAGTTTAAGTTTTTTCGCTTAATGTGACTTGATGTAATTTATTCGTGTTGTTTTTTTCACCGGCCAGCACCTACCGAAAAGTATATATACGCATACGGCGTATATTATTTACGCTTTGTAGGCGTAGAAAAAGGAGTTGGTGAAAATGGAAATAAAAATTCTCTGCGCGCCGGAAACGACGCTGGAGCAGTTGCGCCTCATCGTCTGGGGCGAGCGCGCGAGCGAAATCCTACGCATCCTGCCCCTGGCGAATGGCGCGTACGAGGTGACGGTGCGATGACCTCTGCGCACGAATACCACCAATTAGGCGAAAGCGGCGAAGGCTTCCACCTCGCTACATGCGACAAGTGCGGAGTCAAGTGGAGCTACGACGACGGTGACGAACACTGCCCTGGCTGCGGAGGCGCAGCCGAATGAACAAACTCTCTGTCTTAGCGGATGCCTTAAGCGAGGCCAATTGCTTGGCGGAACACGATTTGCGTGTAATCGTGGAAATGGTCGCGTCCGAACTGCGCGAAATCGAAGCGGGTGAATTAGATGCACGACTGTAATGAGTTTGAAAAAATCAAGGGCAAAGTAGGCACGCAGTGGCATGTATTCGTGCGTTGCGTTGTCTGCTACAGAATGGTTGAATGGTAAAAATTCGGAGGAGATGAAAATGGCAGACCAAACCGATGCGATTGCTGCGAGTTTAGCGGCGTATTTGAACAATCAGAATCCCGATTCATTGGAAATCGGTACGGCGGCAAAAGGCGGCGGAATTAAAGTCTACGGCAACTTTAGCCGAGAAGCCGAGTTTAAAAACAAAATCGACTCGGCAAAAAAAATTCTGGATTACGCGCGTGAACAATTAGCCCAAGATGCCGAAAAAACGAAGTGACATCCGACTTGTGACGGCCTGAACGAAAGAATCACCAACTCCGTAATTCAGGCCGCCGCACGGAAAATGATAATCCGAGACATGAGTGGAAGACAATTCTTGGGACGGTTGACGCGGTTGCGTTTGCGCGTGTTGACCGCCGAGGATGGGTTGGATTATGTTTCGGATGAACGCGGAGGATTGTTGAGTTATCAGGAAGTCGAGGAATTAGTAAAACAGTTGATGCAGGAGGCGAAATAAACATGGGAGAAACAATCGAAGGAACAGTGGAAAACATAAAGCAAAACGTTATGAAGAACGGTAAGCCGATATTTTTTTATGAAGTCGGCGGAGTGGTTGTGAGTTCTTTTGCGGCGTTGACCTTGGACGAGGTAAAAGTAAAGGTAGGCGACTCGGTGGTAGTCCCAGTAACCCGCAATGGTCAATACGTTAACTATGACGAAACGCAGCAAGTAACCCTCGGTAAAAAAGCGGTGCAATCGGTTCTACCTGCCACGATTCAAGCCGCGACTTCCAAACCCGTTGAGTTCGATTCAAAGAAGGATTTGGAAATCCGGCGGGCCGTGGCTTTGAAGGCGGCGGTGGAAGCCATGAAAATCATCGCAGGGGCTTACTACGCAGAGGCAGATGCGCAGATGATTGAAAAAGACGCGATTAGCATGGCGAAGGGTTTTGAATCCTATCTGCGTGGATAAAATAAAGAGGTGGTTGAAATGGAAATGTATCGACAAGGCGACGTGTTGCTGAGGCGCATCGAAAAAGTAGCTGGTAAGCCGACGGATTCTGGGGAAAAAGTGTTGGCTCTGGGCGAGACGACGGGCCACAAACATATCTTGCGTGGCAACGGAGTGCAGTTTTTCGCGTCGGCGTCTGGGCAAGTGCAAGTCCAAGTCACAGATACGGCGGAGTTAGTGCATGAAGAGCATGCGCGAATCGAAATCCCGAAGGGTTCGTACGAAGTCGTCCTACAGCGCGAATTTGATTTGTTGGATGGCGTGAGGCAGGTGGCCGATTAATGAAAAAACTGGAATCGCTGACGGATGAACAGAGGGCGTTGATGGTCACGGTACGTGATGATTGGGTCAATCTATCGCTGGACGGTAAACCTTCTGACGAGCCAAAAGTGAAAGAGGGAATTGAGTGGCTTTATTCGGAAACGAAATTGGATAAACCGATGGTGTTGTTTGTGGGTTCCCCATTGGGCGCACAGTTTGCGCGAATCGGCATGATGAACCTAACTAAAAATTTAAGCGCTTCCGTGTGCGCTTCCGTGTACGATTCCGTGTGCGCTTCCGTGAGCGCTTCCGTGGGCGCTTCCGTGTACGATTCCGTGTACGATTCCGTGTACGATTCCGTGTACGATTCCGTGTGCGCTTCCGTGAGCGCTTCCGTGTGCGCTTCCGTGTACGATTCCGTGTGCGCTTCCGTGGGCGCTTCCGTGCGCGATTCCGTGAGCGCTTCCGTGAGCGCTTCCGTGAGCGCTTCCGTGAGCGCTTCCGTGTACGATTCCGTGTGCGCTTCCGTGTACGATTCCGTGGGCGCTTCCGTGTACGATTCCGTGCGCGATTCCGTGCGCGATTCCGTGTACGATTCCGTGGGCGCTTCCGTGAGCGATTCCGTGAAACAATTTGTTGATTTTTCATGGGACGATACTTGGAACGACGCGGGTTGGTTGTCTTTCTACGATTTTTTCCAACGGATTGGGGTAAAGTTGCACGACGCTCGTTTTGAAAAATATAGGGACTTAATGCGTGCACGAATGGGCATCTCTATTTTATGTCGCGGAATCGCCATAGTCTCCCGCATGCCGATCGCATTGCATCGTGATGAGCGTGGGCGTTTGCATCATTTATTGAAGTCGGCAATCGAGTGGAAAGACGGCTACTGCCAGCATTACGTCGAAGGCGTATTCTTTCCTCAAGACTTATTCGAAAAAGCGTTCGTCATGAAAACGCTTACCGCAAAAGAACTGTTGGCAGTTAAAAATGCCCAACAAAAAGCCGTGTTGATTAAGCACTACGGCTATGCGCGGATTATGGCCGAAGTGCAAGCTAAACTGTTGGATGAGGGCGAGGAAAATGGAAACCAGTATGGGGTTTTCGAGTTTGACGCGGGCGACTCCGTGACGGCGCGGGTGTTGCAAGTGCAGTGCCCCACTACGAAAGATAAGTATTTCTTAGGCGTGCCGAGGGAAAAGCAAACGGAGAATTGGAAGGGTGCGAGGGCTTGGACGTTTGGCCTGGACGAATTGACGCTGACGTTTGAAACGTGAGTGGAAGCGACGGTGTGTTTGCGTGGAGGCGAATAAGCTTGGATAAGGAGACCGAAATTTTGTTGGTTCAGAGGGCGAAGTATGCCGCCATTCTTGATTCGTTGTTTGTTGCTATTTGTGGGCAAAAATATGAATTCGACCAAAAAGATTGGGTGGAGCGTTCGGAGAAGGGTTTGAAAAAAGAAATAGAAGAGTTGGATAAACAGTTGAAAAAATTGAGGCGGAAGTGAAGTGTACACGTTAGTCAAATGTACGAAGTGTGGTGAAGTCCAAGGCACGTCCGGCAAGACGCGGGCTACTTGCTTAAAGTGTGGTAAGAGTTGGGTCATCGTGCGTGGATGGGTGTATGGCCGGTATGAGTCGGCCAGTCAAGCCGGTGGGTTGCTTAGGGCTTTGAAAAGGAGGGTGATGTTGCTTGAAAACGATGCGAATAAGTGAAGAAAATCATGGACGGTTGGTGAATCTCATTAGTGGTGAGCAAAGGTATTTGAACGAAGTGTTGGGCGTAGTGTTGGATTTTTACGAGAAAAAGAACGCGGTGAAGAAATGAGGCGCTGTAGGGGTTGTGGGTGTATGACGACGGCAGGCAATGATCCATGCGAGTGGTGCGTGAAGAGGGGTTAAAATGGCGGACAAGACTTGGAAGGCAGTCGAACGCAGAGTGGCTCAAGTGCTCGGCGGCCGGCGCAACCCGACATCAGGCGCGGCGGAGTTTCTCCCGACTCATGGGGACGTGCAGTTGGATGGGTTTTACGTTGAGGGGAAGCACAGGGGCCAGATTCCGTTCTATTCGGATTTCAAGAAGAGCCAGGCGCACGCGGCGAAAGAAGGCAAACCCCTCTTGTTTATTCTTCACAAAAAGCAGGCTACTGAGTTCTTGTGCTTCATGACGTTGCGGGAGTACGCGGATTTGGTGCGGGACGCTCAGGCATTTCGTAAGCTCCCCCCCTGAACAATACGTATATATATGGGTAGGTCCCTAAGTATTAGCGAGGCGTACAAGCCTCGGAGTGGAAGACCAAATGGAAAACGGACAAAAAGGAACCTGCGACGAATGCGGGATATACGGCACGATGTGCGCCGAAGGCAACGTCACGATGCTGCTTGCTGAAGGGGCTTGCTTGGCCGTGAGTGGATACACGGGACGACCCGTGTGCGACAAGTGCGAAGACGAAAAAAAAGAATCATTCTCGGACGGTTACCGGACCGCCCGAATTGAACAAGGTGGACTGAAGATGGAAAACAGCACGCCGGAACAATTCAAAGCTTTCTGCCAAGCTTTGTCCCAGACGCCTGACTGGAAAAATTAAAAGTTTTGGTGCGGCGGGTGCAACACGCCCGCTCCGAAACCGGGCCACTTGGCCAGCCACAAGATGGGCTGCCCGCGTAAAGCCCGCGAGTTTGCGGAAAAACACGGGACGCCGGCTCACTTTCTCGCCAAGCTGCGCGACTCGATGAATGGGAATGGTGCGTTGGAGGGAGTGGAAGTTTGGTGATTCGAGCGCGCGTTGTGGAACGCGCTCGGCTGACTTGACGACTGACTGTTGGAGCGACGTGACGTGCAAGCGTTGCATCGATAAACGCAAGCGTTGCATCGATAAACATTTCGAGGTGAAGCGGAGTGGGTAAGGTGAAAGCGTTGAGCTGCACGCGGTGCAGTCATGATTGGGAAGCACGCAAAACAGAAGGGCCAAAATATTGTCCCGCGTGTAATAGCCCGTACTGGCGGAATGAGCGATTAGACCCGAAGACGCGCCACTTGGGGCATGAAGGAAAGTGGGTTGAGCGGAAAAAAGCGAAGCGGTGAGCCCTTTAATAAATGTTGAAGGCCGCGACGATTGACGGCGAAGACGTGAAAGATTTGATTTACATCCGTCGTGAAATTCGTGAATAAGGAGGAAGATGAAAAATGACTGAAAAAAACCCTTCGGCCTTAACCACGAGCCGGGGTCACGACCCCGGAACCCCACGAATCCCTTGGGCTTCGCATTTGGTTTCGTCATACGACCAGCAACATTACTGTTACACGGTATCGGCGGTCAAAGCCGAGCGTTTGGCCGTCGTAAGAGAATTAAGAGAAATAGCGAATGAGTTTATCGGGTCAGATATTGGAAACACGCCGATTTTAATTAAAATCGTGAATTTAGCCGGAGAAATGGAGGCGCAAACCAAATGACGGAATGGCATTGCATGAATTGTTTTTGTTTGATTCACGAAGAAAACAACGGAAGCGATCAAACGATTATGTCCGAATGCAATACGTGTGCTAAAATTATCGACAAGCAGGAGGGATGGCAATGACTAAAATGCAGGTTAATTTGTTCAGAGACTTGGTGCAACGTAAAACGGGACGCGAATGGGAAATGACGAGAAACTTACGCAGCGATTGTCCTGAATGTCGTTTGATGCACGGGACGGGAGACGTGGCTATCCGGGAATCCGAGTTGGCCGAGTTGGAACGGAAAGCGGCTATTGTTGACGATGTAGACAATGTGGTTGTTGACCGTATTTTGTACGGCAAACTAATAAGTGACTATCAAGATTTGTTTGAGTTGGTAGGGCCTCCGGAAATGGCTAAAATAGAAATTCCGAAATTAAAGTCAGACGCGGAGAAGTGGCGGGCGTATGAAACGCAAGACGTAAAGGGCGTTATTGAAAAGGCGCGTTTGTGGGATGAATTGCAGAAAAAGAAAAGCGATAAGGGTTCATTTCTTGATTTTTGGAACTCGTTACTTCCCGATAATCCTATTGGTAACGGTGATTTAGACCGAGCTATTACCAGTCAAAAGGCGTTAGTTGATAGGGCGCGTTGTTTGGATGAAATTGAGGCGCGGGCCAAAAAAGAACTGGTCGTTACGGTTAAAAATCCCAAGAAAACGTTGGAAGTTACCCAAGAAGGTCTTTTACTCCTTCAAAAAAATACGATTATGAGCGTGATGGGTTGGTCGGAAGAAAAATAGGGGTTGAAATAGAAATGGGTGGGCGTAAAACGGTTTGTGGATGTCATTGTTTAGGGTGCGGTGACGGGTTGCACGGGTATTGTCCATATCATTGCAAGTACGAGGAATCGGAAGATTGTATTATTTCCAACGGTCGAGAGGTTGTAGCGGAGGAAGATGGAAAATGACTTTCACTTGCGCGTTTTGCGCGGAGCCTCTTTACCTCGTAAAAGGCCACGACTGGAAGTGTCAAAACTCGAAATGCGCGGAAGGGAAAAAATACGCGATAAGCATCGGATAGACATATTACAGTACTAAGAAATTAAATGGAATTTTAATAACATTGCATCGTAATTAAATCGGGCGGGGAGATATGACGAAAAACACTCGGATTTTCTTGGCGTTCACCGCTTTAATCATCTTGTTCGGCACTTGGAACATGATTGATGCACATGAACGCGCCCACGCGGCAGTCTGCCGTTATTTGGATGGCAACGCGTCGATTTCACAATGGGCTGATTTCAACGGCATCCACGGGCGAACGTACTGTACGAACATCCCGGACGACCGAAGGGACCAGTACGAAGCGCTCAATGCTTTGGTGGAAACCGCTGGGTATCAAGAACAAGCCCTCTGGCTTAATTTCGTCCTGATGCAGTTAGGGCTGTTGGCTTACTTGGCTGCGCAACGGAGGGGCAAAGAATGACGGTGTTATTTTGCCCTTCTTGCGGGTCTAAAAAAATATTTTCGCACAAACAAAATAGCGAATGCATTTCGTGCGGTTGATCCAGCAAAAAATAAGTAGGGTAAGATAATGGCAGTCTGCGTGCTTGTGAAGCTCGAAGCGTGGGTTCGATTCCCATCCTTACTTTCTGTCTCCATGGTCTAACGGCTATGACTCCGCCTTGTCAGGGCGGCAATTCGGGTTCGACTCCCGGTGGGGACGTTTTGGGTTTTTGAGGAATGGGGCCAACAAAACCGCTATATAGCGGTTTGAATGCAGTTTATATACCCTTAACGCGTAAGCTGAAGTCAATAAAAAAAAAGCTCCGAAGAGCGAGATTCTGTAGCAAGAACTCTTTCTCAACGGGGCCATAAAAGGCTACCGATAAGCATGCAAAACAACCCATCCTCCCATTCTGCGTGGCACATAGGCAACTACGGTTCCGGCGAACGATACAGGCGTTGCCGGAAATGTGGAACACCCACTAAATCCAAACTCATGCTTTGCCTTGAACATAATTTCAACCACGGCCAGAAAGACAGACGCCGGAGCTTATCCCGGCTTCGAAGCAGACGACGAAAGCGGGGTTTAACGCAATGAGCTACGCCGCCATCACCACCGCACGCAAACGGCTCCAGCGTTGCGCTGCGTGCGGCTTGAAACGCGCCCTCGCCTCCCGCCGGGAAGGCATAGACGGCATTACGTGCCAAGACGAACGCTGCGGAGAATTCACCCCACTATTACGACTCAATGAAATTAAACCGGCAAACAATTATCCCAAACAAGAATTTCCTTCCCTCACGTTTTTTACGCCTTTAACTTGCGACAGCTTTGGCCGTCGCACCGCAAACGGACCCGAACCAAAACGAGCTGAAAATGCAAAGCCGCATCCAATGAATCGAGGAGCGGACCGCTCGTTAGTCCAAACCTCCACGTGGGAGACTTTTCGTTTTGGTCGGGGACAACCAGGCAAGGTGAGGCCCGCAGCAACACAGGCTAATTCCCTGCGGCATCGAAGAAACCGACTTTGCGCGGCCACAAACTCAACCGGCTATTAGCACGTACTACCCCGCTTGGCGGGGACAACGCCCTTAACAAAAACAAAACCGACGGAAAAAGGTTAGGTAAGGGCTATTGGTAAAGAGAAAAAAATTAAAGAAAAAATAAAAAAAAATAAAAAAAACGTTTAGTTTTTTAATCAGGAGGCGTATATGCGTGTTAATGGAGTGCAAGATTTGTGGGAAGCCTGCGGATGAAGTGTTGACTTTGGCGTACTATCATCAGTGCGAACACAAGTGGAGGAGTCAAGACGTTTGCCAGCCTTGTTTCGCTAAGAGAACGGTGAACCGGCCTCAAGAAGGTCGAGTGATGCAGGCGGGTTTGAACGGGCGTGATTGAGTTTGGCAAAGGTTTTTTAACCCTTTAAACGTTGGGTTGTACGTGGAAAATTCGGAGGAGTCGTAACATGCATGTAAAATTTGGCGAAAAACGGGTTGTTTCTGGACTTGTTTTAGTAGCGGGTTTTCTTTTCGTCTTGTTTGTTTTAGTCGGTTTGTTTGTTTTTGGTTCCAGCGTAGCGACTGGAGTAGTTGGTTTGAACCAGGCGGGAGTTGGTTGACGTGTCGTATATCGTTAAGAGCGTGAAGCATGTGACGGTTAAGAAGCAAGACGAAGAGGAAGATTATTACTTGGTGAATTTGAAGGAGCAGGAATCCGGTGAGACGATTAAGATGAAGTTGAATCGGGAGCCGGAGTGGAGTCCGGGTACGGAGTTGGAGTTCAGGGTTACGAGTGAGCAGTTGGAGTTGGTTCCGGGTTAATGGATTTTTTTGATTGGGTGGCGTCTTGGCTCTTTGGTGTTGTCATTTCTTTAACGATAGTTGGTGTTTTGCTTTGGATTTTGGCAAAGGCATTGGACGTGATTTGATTGACGTATTACGCGAGGGTTGAGCGTTTCGGTTCGTCGTTCAAAGTGGCGTCGGAGTCGGTGCATTTGAATCGTGACGGGTCTACTTCGTGTAGTTGTATTGCTGGTAGTTTTTTGCAGGATTGCAAGCATCAGCGGTTGATTCGACAGTTGAATCCGGTGGTTGTTGATGTCGCAAGTGTCTATTAGGAGGCAGTTTCTTAGGAAGCAGGGTTTGAAGTCGTTGTTTCGTTTGAGCAGTCCGGAGCAGTGTGTGCGGTTGAATGCGGGTAATACGTTGTTGCATGAGTTGATGAAGGCGAAGATTTGTTATGTTTTGGCTAAGGAAGGCAAGCGATTTATCACGGAGGCCGAATTTACGGGCGGGCGTTGTGATGTCGTAGATTTGACTGACGGCGTGGCGTTTGAAATCGTAGCGACGGAGAGTAATGAATCGATTGAGGCTAAGCGTTTGAAGTATCCGTTGCCTATTTGTGTCGTTCGTGCGAGTTCGGAGGAGTTGCTTGTTGATTTACGTTGCTGACCGAAAATCAGGAGGGACATGTGGCCTTGGTTTTTCTGGAGTCCGGTGTAATGAGGCTTTTGAAGATGGTGTTTGAGGTGGGGGTTGCGCGTATGCATTTTTTCTTATGTGGCGTTTGTAATTCGTCTTATGAAACGGAGAGCGACGCGATTTTTTGTGAGGGGAGTCATGATGCCTGATTGTGAAAAGTGTGGCCGACGGATTTATCACTCTCGGAAAGTTGTAGGTACAAAAAGTCACGCACGGACGGGTTTGCCTTTGCCGATTTATGTCCACAAGAGTAATTGTAAGAAGGGAGTAAAATGAGGGTTTTAGTAACGGGTGCGACGGGTTTCGCTGGCCAGCATTTAGTGCGATTGTTGCACAAGGAAGGGCATGGCGTGACGGGTTGGAAGCGGCCCCGAACGGATGGTTCTTCGATTGAACAGTATTGTGAAGTCGAGTCGGTGGATTTGACGGATAGCATTGCGGTTTGTAATTCTTCGATTGATTATGCTGGTTACGATTGGGTATTCCATTTAGCGGCGCAAACATTTGTTCCGACCAGTTTTGCGGCCCCGCTTGAAACGCTTCGGGCGAATGTTGAGGGTACGGTTAATTTGTTGGAGGCTTTGCGGATTAGTAAGGCGGATGGTTTGAAGAAATTGGTTGTTTCGGGTTCAAGCGAGCAGTATGGTTTAGTTCATTCTGATGAGTTGCCTATTCGTGAGGTTAATCCGTTTCGTCCTTTGTCTCCTTATGCCGTGTCGAAAGTAGCGCAGGAAGCGGTTGCGTTGCAGTATTCTCGTTCGTATGGTTTGCCTGTAACGATGGCTCGGTGTTTCAATTACGTTGGCCCTGGTAGTAGTGACCGGACGGCGATTGCTTCTTGGTGTAAGCAAATCGCTTTGATGGAGCGCGATGGCGTTGAGCCGGGTTGTAGGGCGGAGTTAGTCGTGGGTAATTTGGATTCGAGTCGTGATTTTGTGGATGTCCGCGATGCAGTGAGTGCGTATTTGTTGTTGGCGGAGAAAGGAACGGTTGGTAAGGCGTATAATGTTTGTACTGGTTCGAGTGTTAAAATGGTGCATGTTGTCGAGGAGCTTAAGCTTCTTTCACAGATAGATTTCGATGTCGTAGTCGATTCTAATTTATCGCGTCCTTCGGATGTTCCCGTGTTACAGGGTTGTGATGACCAAATGGCGGCGTTGGGTTGGCGTGCCAAGATTCCGTTCAACACGAGTTTGGATGATGCGTTGATGTATTGGCGTAGGAAGGTGAATTCAAATGGCGCGTAGGGTGTGTTTAGCAAAACGCACGGGAAATAATGCGTGTGATTGCGGGCAGCATGGAAAAAAACCAATCAAGTTTCCGTATTGGTTTTTCCAGAATCCTTTGAGCGAGTGGGCGGAGAAGCAGTATCGTAAGATTAAGAATTGGCGTAAGAAGCGTGATTTGAACAAGATGCGCGATTACAAAGAGGAAGAGAGATGGCAGGGGTAGCTCCTTGTTGGCGTTGTGACTTTTGTAAAGGCTATTTGGAATTCGTGAATGGTTATGCGCGTTGTACGGATTGTCATATAAGCGAAAAGTCGGATTCGGAGTTGCGCAAGCAGTTTGATTCGCGTAAGAGATTAATGGAGGCTTGGTTGCAATCTCAAAATATTTAGTTACTGGTGCGGCAGGATTCATAGGTAGCAATTTGTGCAAGCATTTGCTTAGCCAAGGGCATGACGTCACCGGCATGGATAATTTGTCGTTGGGTGTCAAAAGTAATTTGCCGGAACACGAACGATTTTCTTTCTTTCCTTTTTCGTGCCAATGGGTTGATACGACTCGCGATTTTGACGGAGTATTCCATTTAGCCGCTTGTTCGAGCGCCCCGATGTTCGCCGAACATCCTTCGGTTTGCATGCATCAAAACATCAGTGGTTTTAACGCGGTTGCAGAACATTGCTCGAAGCATAAGATTCCTTTGGTGTATGCGTCTACGTCCAGCATGATGGAGAACGGCGTTGTTCCGGTCCCGAAGACTTTTTACGAGTTAAGTAAATTCGTCAATGAGGAATCGGCTAAAGTTTACTCGAACGAACGGGGGCTGCGTTCTATTGGTCTTCGTTTCTTCAGCGTGTACGGGCCTAACGAATTGCATAAAGGTCCGTATGCTAATTTAGCCACGCAGTTTTTGAAATCCGTTTTAAGGAAAGAACCGGTGACGATTTATGGCGATGGAAGTCAAACTCGTGATTTCGTTTTTGTTGATGATGTGGTGGCTGCTCTTGCACTTTCGATGGAACAACTTTCAGCCGGACCTGATGGCGGCGGAGTCAGCCGATTTTATAGCGTTGGCACTGGTTATAGTTATTCTCTTACTGAGTTGGTGAAAGCGATAGAAGGAGTGACGCAAAAACGCTGTAAGGTTAATCATGTAATAAATCCTATTAAAAACTATGTTTTTAACACGTTGGCGGATTCCCGGCAGTTTGTTCCCGGTTGGGATGCGAGAGTGGGTTTGTTAGACGGTTTGGAAAAAGTCAAGAAGCATTTGGAAGATGAGAGGGTGGTTTGAGTGGCAGAAAAAATTGAGTATACGCCTACTGGTTTGGGTCGTAAGGATTTTGCGTTGAAGGAAAAGCATGAGTCGGAGTTGTTGCTTAAATCCCGGAAAACGTTTACGCCGGTTTGTGGGGTGTGTTTGAGTTGGGATTACAAAGCGCGTAAAGTGCGGGCTGATGAAGAGTATGCGAAGGGCATGAAGTTCATCAAGATTCATGAAAAAACGTATGATACGAAGTTGGGAGCGAAGTCGGTCGAAGACCATATTTACGAGTGTCCGCGTGGGCATACGTGTAATTATCCTTGGACTCCTGAAGAGATTGCTCGAATGAAGGAAGCGAAGAAGTATCCGGTGATGGCATGATGATTCCTTTCGATGTGAAGTGTCCGAAGTGTTTTACGTCGGATACGATTCAGGTTACTAAGAACGAGTACGAGTCGGGCCAGAAAGTCACCAGTGCGTGTAAAGTGTGCGGTGCGCAGTTTGGTTTCAAGAATCCGGGTGGTAAAGCGCCGGAAATCGCGTCTAATTCCAAGTTTGGTTTGGGTCGCGGAAAGAAAGGTGAATGATTTTGTCGAAGCCACATAAGATTCTCGGCATGTCGGACTTTACCATGATGCCAACCGGGTACGGAAATCAGACGCGGAATATTTTCAAGCGGTTGGCGAAGGAACCGGAGTTCGAGTGTCTCGTGATGGGTTGTGGCTATTTGGGTATGAGTTGTTGGTTAGACCATGAAAAGAATTTGTTGATGCAATCGCCACAAGATAATTGTTACAAGTTGTTGCATGGCGGCTATCAGCCTTACGGGCAGGATAGGTTGGCAGAGTATTTTGAGACGTATAAGCCGGATGTTTTTTGGTGGTTGCTTGATAGTTTCATGGTTCAGTATTTGATTAATTTCAATATCCATCCGATTAAGTCGATAGGATATTTTCCGAGTGATGGTGAACCGTTGGTTCCGGTTGGTATTCCGGTTTTGAAGAAGATGGATTACGTCGTGGCTATGAGTAAGTTTGGTCAAGCGCAAGCGTTGGACGAAGGCGTGGAGAAAGTCCGGTATATTCCGCATGGCGTCCAGTTGGAGCATTATCATCCGTTGGATAAGGACGCATGTCGTGCGCGTTGGAGCCAGCGTCTCGGTGTCGATTTAAGGAACAAGTTTATCGTTGGCAGCGTGAATCGCAACCAAGGCCGGAAAGCGCTGCCGGAGTTGATGCGTTCTTTTGCGGTGTTTGCTAAAGCAAACAAGGATGCGTTGTTGCTGTTCCATTGTAATCCGTATGACCCCGCAAGTTGGGGTAATTTGCCAGAATTGGCGAAGATGTTGAAAATCGATGAACAAGTGGTTTACACTGGTAAAGGTTTGGGTGACGGCGTTGGTGAACCGGAGTTGGCCGAGTTGTATAATTGTTTCGATGTCCACGGCAGCAGTACGACTGGAGAAGGTTTCGGAATAACTACGCTTGAGGCGAGTGCGTGTGGTATTCCGAATGTGATTACGGATTGTACGACTACGAACGAGTTGGTAGTGGAGCCGGATGCGGGTTGGGGTATTTCTGTGCGTGACCAGCAGTTGGGTACGTATAACGTGTGGCGTTTTTTCGTTGACCGGGAGAAAATGGCGGAGACTTTCCAATACGCGAAGGATAATCCTTCGGAAGTTAAGCGTAAGAGTCAGAATGGTTTGAATTTCGTTAGGCAGTTCGGTTGGGATACGGTTTACCCGCTTTGGAAGAAGTTATTTCAAGAGGTTGTTGAAGCTTGAAAACAGAAAGGGGATAAATTAAAATGGAATCTATAACTGCGGGCTTGATTTGTTCGGAGCATGAAGAATTCGTGCATTTGACTTTAAGGTCCCTCGCGGGTGTAGTTGACGAAATTGTTATGGTAGGGAACCCGGATGAGCATACGCGTCGTCTAATTTCTGAAGGAAAAGGTGACACGCCTTTCAAGCTGATTTGGCGGAACTGGGATGACAATTGGGGGCTGGCCCGGAATGAGGTTTTGGCAAATTCGCGTGGAACGTGGCACCTTCAGGTTGATTGTGATGAGGTGTTGGGCGATGAGGGAGTCTTGTTGTCGAAGTATGTGGATGGCGAGTGCACAAATTTTGATTTGGAGTATGTGCATTTCATCCGAGATTTCGGACACGTTGATTCTACGGTCGAACGACATGTCGGAATCAACCGATTCTTTAGAAATAATGGAGTCCGTTATGCGCGTCGGATGCATGAATTCGCTGAATCGGAAAGATTTACTAATAAGGGGCCGTTGATTTCGAAGCCGACGATTTTTCATTTGGGTTACTTGAAGGGCGTTAATTCTGTGCATGAAAAGTTCAAGAAGCACAAAGAATATTCGGAGACGCATACGACAGAGTTTTTGACGCAGTGGCATAGCGCCCATTTGCTTGGTAGCTATCCCGTTAAGCCGTATAGCGGGCCTTATCCGTGGGTGTTGCGGACGGAGTATGGTTGTTTATGAGTCATTTGAATAACGTACGTGGTCTGAATGGATAAGGAACAGTGGGATTCGTATTTGAATGTCATCAACCAGAAGGGCGGCGGTAACGAGGGTTGTTGCCCGAACGTGTTGGGTAAGTTGTTGGAGCATGTTCCTACTGCCGATGGCCAGCACAATTATGCGTTGGATGTCGGGGTCGGTACTGGTGGAGAGGTTGACAAGCTTCAAAAGAAGGGTTATGCGGTTGTTGCTTGTGATTTGATTCCGCAGAATGAGCAAATCATTAAAGCGGATATGCATGAATTGCCGTTTCCTAATGAGTTGTTTGATTTGGTTTTGTTCAACCAGAGTTTTGAACACGCTTTGGCTCCGTATATCGTCTTGTGTGAGGCGAATCGGGTTTTAAAGAATGGCGGTTTTTTGGCGATTAGTTGGCCGATGCCGTGCGAGCGGTGGCTAAAAGATGCGCAGCATTACAGCATTTTGACGCGGCCTCATTTGGAGGCGTTGTTGAATAGGTGTAGTTTCATAGTCGAGTATTACAATGAAGTGAGTGAGGATGGTTCGGAGTCGGTAGAACAGCAAATGCAAATATTGTTGGCAAGAAAGTTGACGGCTCCGATGCGTCAACAGATTCGTTCGGTGGTTCAATGAGGTTCAGACCGTATTTGGCGTTTGGTGGGAAACAGTCGGTCAATGCTTCTGGTGAGACTGGTTTCGAGGAAGTCAAAGTTTTTTTTGGCGGAAAGTTTCGTGATGGATTAGTGCGTCCGAGAATTCTTGATGTCGGCGCGGGTAATTGCAAGAATGGGTTGCAATTGGAAGCAATGGGTTTCCGAGTGGAATTTTTGGATTTGGACCCGCAGAATAGCCGTGTGATAGAGGGCGACATGCATGAGTTGCCGTTCGATTCTGCGGCGTTTGATTTTGTTTTGTGCCATCATGCGTTCGAGCATTCGGTTGCTCCGTTGATTGTTTTATGCGAGATGTACCGCGTGCTTAGACCTGGTGGTAGGGCGGTTATCGTAGTGCCTGATTGGAAGAACGAGTCTTGGTATAATGAAGAGTCGCATGTGGGTTTGATTCACGACCGGTTGTTTCGTTTCTTGGCGGTTCGCGTCGGGTTTACCGTGGAGTCGATAAAGCAGTTGAAGGATGATAGCGTGATGTGGGTGTTGCAGAAACCATGACCGCAGATTACGAGCAGAAGTATTGGGTAGGTCGCGGTTCGATGGAACCAAAGCATGCGTTGCAAGTCGTTAGTTGGGCGGAGTTTTTTCACCCCGAAACGGTTTTAGACTACGGTTGCGGGACTGGTGAGTACGTGCATTGTTGGCGTGACTTAGGAATCGGAGCGGTGGGTTTCGATATTTCTAATCATGCGACGGAACACGCATATGGGTTGGCTGAAGGGTATTGTTCGGTTCATCCTCCGCGTTTAGATGACCGGTTTGAATTAGTTACTTGTTATGACGTGTTGGAGCATTTGACGGAAGAGGAAGTCGATGACGTTTTGAACGATATTTATCTCGTTGCGAGTAGGGATGTGTTGTTTTCGATTTGCATGGCAGGCGACCCGAATTTTGAGCGGGATGCTACGCATGTTTTGTGTCGGAGCAAGCCTTGGTGGATGAATAAGTTGTCAAAGTATTTTAGTGTGTTTGATGCGCCGCCGGGTTTCATGTTTGCGAATCAATTGATTGTCGGGAGAGTGAAGAACAGTGGTACGGGTTAGTGTAGAAATAGCGACGAAGGACCGAGTGGGAGAAATTTACGGTTGTTTAGTGAGTTTGTATGCTCAGTCGTTCACGGATTGGGATTTGGTCATCGTCGATGATTCTACTGACCCGCTTCGTAACGTCAAGTACGTTAAGGATTTGTTGTTCAGAATGAAGTATGAAGGGCATGGAGTCCGGTATATTCATAACGCGGGACCGAAGAAAGGCGTTTGTTGGGCGCGGAACAAGGCGGCTCAATCCGCGTTTGGCGTTCCTAAGTATCATGTGCGAGTCGATGATGATTCGATAATGGCCGTAAACTTTTTGCAAAAGTTGGTTGAAACAGCAGAGCGCTTGGAATCCGAAGGCCATAAAGTCGGTGGAGTCGGAGGCATCGTGCCGCCGATTGGTGAGCCGATTACGGAATTAGACGTTCCTGTGGTTTTTAACGAAGTGGTTTTTACGGATGGTTCGATCCAAGTCGCTGATGACGGCGGTTACGGTTACTTCGATAGCGAGCCGGTTAAGTCGCATCATTTGCGTTCGAGCTTCCTGTTTACGCATGAAGCGTTTTTGGCAACCGGAGGCCATAGCGAGCATTACGGCAGCGTTTATGCTTTTAGGGAAGAAACCGATTTTTGTTTTAAACTCAAAAACGCGGGTTTCGAGTTGTTTACTGTTCCGTCTGCGATTTGCTGGCATGGCGCTTCTCCGTTTGGTGGTAGTCGTAGTCCGCAGCAGGCTCAAGCAGTTCGTGTGAACGACGAGTATTTTCAGCGGAAATGGTTGCATTTGAAACGGCGTGGAAGAATTAAGGCTGGCGTGTTTACGGGTGTTTGACGTGGCTCAAAGTACTAATTTGTGGTGTGAGGGCTGTTCGGCTTTCAAAGACTATGTTATTTTTAATGTTTTTTTGGAAGTTGGTGGCGGTGAAGCTATTCCGATGGGTTTATGTCGTGATTGTTATTTGAAGGGGGACGTTTTCAATAAGGGTGTTTGAAATGTGTTGGCAATACGAAGATAATTATTCTGGATGTTTTGACCATTTTACCGAAGACTTAGGTCTTGAACGGAGTGTGCCTTGGTTGCTTGAAGAATCTTATGGCGTGAAGGTAGTGGATGGCAGTCGTTTGAGGGATTTAATTGAAGCCCTTCTGTCAACTGCACACGAAGAGGGCATTATTCGACCCAAGGAAAAAAAGGAGGAGAAATGATTTCTATGATGAATAAACATAAATTATTGAAGGAATTTTCTGATTTTATTGATGGTACGAATCCTGATTACATCGTAGTAGGCGCAGGGCGTAAGGAAAAAAAGGGATATTCTACTTTTTTTTATGGAGGCGGAAGGACTTTTTCGAGGGCTGATGTTTATATTATTTTAGGCGAACTTACGAGGAGTGCCTTGGATGCAGCAAACCCACGCAGCGATGCACGATGGGCATCTCAACCTAAAAAGAGGAAAGCCAAAAAATGAAACTGAATCTTTGGACAAGTTTAACTGGCACTTCTGGGTATTCTTGTCATGGACGCAACTTAGCTTTGGCTTTACAGCGTGCGGGCGTGGATTTGGCTATTGACATGCAGGACATCAATCCCGATTGGAAGAAGACGATTCCTAAAGAATTGCACGAAGCCGTAAAGCGTGATTATTCTTACGAGAAGACCGTGGCGATTACGTTGCCGCCTTATTTAGCGATTAAGTCGGGGGACCAGTTGCCGGGTTATTACGGGTACTGTGTTTTTGAAGGAACTAAAATGATGCCGTATTGGGTCGAGGCGTTGAATGCTTCGTATTTGACTAAAGTTTTAGTGCCTTCACAATACGTCAAGCAAGTCTGCATCGATTCTGGCGTGACTAAAGAAATCGTGGTAGTTCCTCATGGTTTTGACCCAGCAGTGTTTAAGCCTGACGGGAATAAAATGGGCCAGTTTTCTCCCGATAACTTCAACTTTTTGTTTGCAGGCGGTTGGAAAGACGGAGTACGTGACCGTAAGGGTTTGGACATCGCGCTAAAAGCGTTTAGCGAGGAGTTTAAGCCGACGGAGAAAGTGGCTTTTTACGCGAAGATTAATGCGGCGTATCAGCATCCACAAGTCGTTATTGATGCGGTTGGTGCTTTGGGTTTGCCCAAGGCTAAAGACCGGGGTATTATTGAGTTGTTGTTTAACACGGTTACGGATGAAGTTATGGCGTCTACTTATCGCGGTGCGGATGTTTTAGTGGCTCCGAGTAAGGGTGAGGCGTTTAACATGCCGGTGTTGGAGGCGATGGCGTGTGGTACTCCGTCTATCGTGACGAATTACGGGGGCCAGTTGGATTACGTGAATGAAGGAAACGGTTGGTTGTTGGATATAGATGGGATGGCTCCTGCTACGGGCGAGAAGCATATTTATCAGAAAGCGGAGTGGGCGGTGCCAAGCGTAAAGCATTTGAGAGAGTTGATGCGTTATTGTTTCGACAACCGGGAAGAAGTCAAAAAGAGTGGAAAACAAGGAATCGAAGACGTTAAAAGTTGGTCTTGGGCGGAGTCGGCCCGGAAGTTGTCGGAGGCGGTTGCATGAGGACTCGGATGGCACAGACGTATTTCGTTCCTCCTACTTGTTTGTCTTGTAACGATTGTGGAGTGGGGGGTTTGCATCATCGTGAGGATTTTTGGGCGAATTTGTTTTTGCACGAGTCGGGTACGGTTGCGGTAAACGGTAGGTTAATCGGTAGCGAGTTGCATTGTGTCCATGAGTGTGATTATTGTCATTCGGTTAAGTTGGTTGAGGCTTGGAAGTCGCCTAAGAAGTTGGAGAATTTTTTTCCGTTCAAATTCAGTTGTATTGTGACGGATACGCAGTTGGTTATAGAGGTGGAGTGAATGGGTTTTTATCGTTGCAAGGATTGCCAAGGAACTGGTAAAGTGAGTTGTGAAGTTCATCTCGACCATGTGTGTTTTAAATGTAATGGAAAAGGCTGCGACTACGACGGCTCTATTCAGTGGAAGTATATGTCCGAACCTTGTGTTTTGCGTCCACATCCTTCGCAAGGAAAAATCCACGCGGAGAATATAAACTATGGTTGAAATTCCTTCGCTGGCATTAGTGTCTATCAGTTCGTTATCGGTAGATGAAAAGAATCCTAATCGGATGATGCCTGCGCAAAAGGAGGCGTTGAAGGAAAACCTTAAGCGATATGGTTTCTTAGTGCCTATTATTACGAATAAGGACTACGTGATTGCTGACGGCCAGCACAGATGGGAAGCTGCAAAGGAATTAGGCATGACGGAAGTTCCAGTAATCGCGTTGGATGTTTCGGAAGTAGACCGTCGAATGCTTCGACAAGTAATGAACAAATTAAGAGGCGAGCATGGCGCGAAGGAAGACGCTTGGGAGTATCGTTTCTTGTTGGAACATGATTCGTTGGGTGATTTGGCGAAGTTGTTAGCGGTTCAAGAGTCGGAATTGGCGGGTTTGATGAAGAAAGTCGAATTCATGGCCCACACGGACCCCGATGCGAATCCGTATGATGTGGAAACAGTGTGTGCTGTGGGGGACGTTTGGCAACTCGGCGAACACGTCTTGGTCTGCGGAGATTCATCTAATCCTAAAACCTACGCGGCTTTCAAAAGCCCAGCGGACTTATTTTTGACCGACCCGCCTTACGGCGTTTCGTACTCCGAAAAGAATCGGTACCTGAATGCTGTTGCCTTTGGCCAACGCATTCAGGTACCGATTGAAGGCGATTCCAAGACTCCTGCTCAAATGAGCGAGTTCTGGATGTCGGTCTTCGCGCCAGCGCACGAAGCTTGCAAGCCCGGAGCGGCTTACTACGTTTTCGGGCCGCAAGGCGGCGACCTCCTCCTCCTCATGCAGGCCTTGAACGCCACCCAATGGATTCTCAAGCATCAACTCATTTGGGTGAAAAACAACCATGTCTTGGGCCGTTCTGATTACAATTACAAGCATGAACCGATTTTATACGGTTGGAAAGAAGGCGGCCATTCTTTCTACGGCGGTCACGATGTAAGCGTTTGGGAGTACGACAAACCGCACAACAGTGATTTACATCCTAGGATGAAGCCGGTTGAACTGCTCCAGCATGCCATTGAGAACAGCACCAAGCCGGGCGAAGTCGTTTTAGACCCTTTCGGCGGTTCCGGCTCTACACTCATCGCTTGCGAGCTATCTGGAAGAAAGTGTCAAATGGTTGAAATCGATTGTCACTATTGCGATGTCATCGTAGCCCGATGGGAACAATACTCTGGTAAAAAAGCCGTCAAAATAATGCAGGCGGGAGCAAGGGAGCCATGAGGCATCAAATCGGTGGCCCGACCAAACCAAAGTTTCCGCCAGCCGTTTACGAACGAGTCATCCTCCGCATCATCGAGTACCGATTCCAAGGTTTGTTCCACAATCAAATCCGAGAAGCATTGGAGTCTGAGTTCGGGCCAATTCCCATGCGGACGTATGAACGCATTGCGGCGAAAGCAAAAAGGCGGATGTTGGAATTGATGAAGAATGACCAATCTGAAACCATTGCTAAAATCAAAGGCATGCAGGAGAAGCTTTTTCAAGAAGCAAAAATCATGCATTTGAGTAGGAAGCATCCGGGCGTGTTGGCGGTTGCCAATCAAATCTTGGATTCGCATGTAAAGTTTCTTCAACACATTGGATACTTGCCTACCTCTGATTCTCCGTTGATTAAAATCGAGAACAAGACGTTAAACGTAACGACGGCAGAGAATTGGTTGAATAAAAAGAAGGTATTGTATGTCCGAAACCCTGATTCAAGCAGTCCTGAAGACGCGGGATGATTTTTGTCACGAATGGCTGGATTTGGATTTGTATCCATATCAACGCAAGTTCATCAGCGACCCCGTGATTGAAAGCGTGTTGCTTGGGTCGGGTAGGCGGTTGTACGCCGAGTTTCCAAGGCAATGCGGAAAGACGATTGCTGCTGCTGCTACGGCTTTGTTCTTGGCGTTTAGTTGGAGGAATATTACCGGCGAGCCGTTGCGGATTGGGTGGTTTGCGCCCACTAAAGAGACTACGAACATTTGGTTTAATTCCGTCAAAAACATGTTGACTTTGGCGAAGTTGAAGGGTTGTCAAATCGAGACGGGAATCAGTAATTCCACTACGTTGGAATTAATGGGTAGCACGATTAAGGCGCGTACTGCTGGTGAAGGCACGAATACGAAAGGAGAAACGTTTCATTTGATTGGTACGGATGAGACGGCGGATATCATCGACGAAAAGCTTGAGTATGATATCAAATATATGGGCGCTGCTACGAACGCGACTTATTTGCATGTCGGTACTCCGAGTTACAAGATGGCTAATCGTAGTTTTTATGAAGCCATTTCGAAAGGCGGTCCGAATACGTTTATTTTGCCGTTTCAGGAAGCGTGTGCGGTCAATCCTACTTATGCGAAGTATGTTGAAAATCAGGACCAAGAGACGGATGATTTCAAGATGATGATTGGAATGCAGTGGATTTTGTCAAGTCAATTCTTCGTGACTCCCGAACTCCTGTATAAGTGTCGTGGTGATTATCCGCGTGTTTTCGATTGTCGAAACGAACAAGTTTACGCAGCGGTGGATTGGGGTAAGGCTTACGATTCCACGGTCGTAACGGTTTTCCGGAAGGGTTTTGGTCGAGTGGAAGTGTTGAATTGGTTGGAACTACAAGGAACGAATTATGCGGACCAAGTGGGTATTATCGTCGAGTTTTTGGGGCATTACCAAGATTTGTTGCGAGTGTATTGTGATAGCACGGGTACGCAGGACCAAATCGTGGACCAGTTGCGTCGGGCGATTCGTACTCCGGTCATGGGCGTCGTGTTCACGGTTCAAAGCAAGCATGACATGTCGGTTGCTTTGTCCGAAGCAATAAACAACAAGTGGTTTGCTTATCCTGACGAAGATTGTAGGGAGGCTCGGCGGTTCGAAAAACAACTTCTCAATCTCGTGAAGGAGTACAAAGGGAATTACATGTCGGTTCACGCGCCGGAGCAAGCGGATGCGCATGACGATTATTTTGCGAGCGTGGCGATGGGCGTTTGGGGCGTTTTGAAGCAGAAAGAGATTCCCACGATTGGAGGCTTAGGTTAAAAAGCAGTTTTACAGTGTTTGAGTGCATAGCATGGGTATTTTGGATTCTATTTTTGGCGGTAAACCGGTTAGCGTCCGCAAGTCGTTAACCGAGCAAGGCTACGGTTTGTTTGCCGTACCGGAAGGCAAGAGCGTTACGAACGAGAAGGAAGAGTTCTTGCTTGGAGATAACGTCATCGCTCATCCGTATGATTTTGAGGCTTACGAATCGTGGTATTCGCAAGTGCCTTTGCTTCAAGCGGCTGTAGACAAGCAAGTTGATTTCACGGTTGGGTCGGATTACACGGTTCGTTGCCAAGACCCTTCCTTACAGTTGGTTTACAAGCAGTTCATGCACGTCCATCGTTTTGACGGTTGGCTTCGTGCCATGATTAAGAACATGCGTATTTACGGCAGTTCTTTTGCCGAGGTTAAGTGGTTTAACGGGGAAGTCATTGTTTTGCGTGCGATTGACCCGAAGACGATGTTCATCAAGCAGGAGCGTACCGGCAAGTTGTTGGGTTACGTGCAGTACATCGGGAATCCGAAGAATCCGCGTGAGCGCGTCAAGATTGATTTTGCCCCTGATGAAATCATTCATTTCGCGCATAATCGTCTGGGTTCGAGTCCTTACGGGACTTCTGTTTATCGCAGTTTGTTGGGTGACGGCAAGTTTTCGACTTTAATGCAGAAACTCAAAATGGAAGAAGCGATGAAAGTGCAGGTCGAGCGTAAGGCGAATGCGAAGTTGCATATCAAGGTGGGTAATGATTTGAATCCGGCTTTGCAATCCGATTTGAATAGTTTTAGTTCGGCTGTTGAAGCTATGACGGATAAGACGGATTTCGTGACGAGTCATTGGATTGACATGGCGGTAGTCGATTTTCCGTTGAAGGCCGAGCAAGCCAGCCAGTTGTTGCAGTATTACGATTCGCAGAACATCGCGGCGTTGCAGACGCCGGACGTGTTGCTTGGACGCGGTAATATCGCGGAAGGGTTAGCGGATGTCCAGTTGGACGCGTATCAGTGCATGATTAAATCTATCCAAAACAGCGTTGACCCGATTCTGGAAGACGACGTGTTTAAGAAAATGGCGGCGTTGAACGGCGCTAATCCTGACGAGGTAGAATTCAATTGGGGCCGTTGGCCTACTGGTAGCGATAAAGAACGCGAGCAGAAGGGTTACGCGGATTTGTTGCAGTTGCAGAGTTTGCATCCGTCTACCCGGAAAGAAATCGAGAACAAGCTTCGGGCGAATTTAGGGATTGCGGGTGACGTGCCGGAAGATTACGAGTATCCGCCTATTGCTTATTCTCCTTTTGGTTTTCCGTTGTCACCGGCCACCGGCCAACTGGCCCAAAGTAATTTAACGGCTATTGGTTTCGAGTCGTTTGATGATTACGAGTTTTTCAGTGACACGCCGGTGGAATTACAAGAGCAGTTTAAGATTGTGAATCGCGTAGTGCAGTTTTTGCAAGGATACGATTTTGCGTTGTTGGATGAAAAGAGCAAAGTCGGTCAAGTACGCAGGTTGTTGATTAAAGCGGTTCGTGAAGGTTGGAGTATGAAGAAGACGATTAACGCGATGGCGAAAGTGTTTCCTGACCGGATGCGTGCGGAGTCGATTGTCAAAACCGAGTTGGCTCGTGCGGAGAACGAGGGGGCTTTGTTGGCTTATACACAGAGTGATGTAGTGGAAGAAGTGGAGTGGGTTACGGCTGGCGACGAGCGCGTAGACAAACATATTTGTTTGGATATGGACGGTAAGCGTTTCAGTTTGGAAGACGCTAAAGGATTACTGCCTGCGCATCCTTTTTGCCGTTGCCGATTTAAACCAATAGTCAGGTGATTTTTAATGGAGCGTCCTTTGTGTAGTTTTTGCAATTCTGAACCCGGCGTCATGGCTACGGTAATTCGTGGACAAGCTGGTTTTCACCCTATTTGTCTAAAGTGTTTGGATAAAGCGCATGAAGCACAAGAAATTCAGCCTAACGTCATCCAACTTCATGGCGGAACCATCGAACCGAAGGCGTAGCTTTTTATACAGTTTTACGGTGACTGCCGCGAGAATCGATGATTGGAATTTGTCCCCGTTGTAAAGAACGTTTCGTAGCTAACGATTACGATACGGATTATGCGCATGCGTGTAACAGCAACAGCGCGGCTTTGAACGAGTACGACAAGCCCAACGTTACGGCAGGTAACTACAATCATTTGGGTTTGTACGGCAAACAATCAGGCCGGTTGGCCAATTCTAACGAAGCAACGCGTTCTTATGACCGGACTCCTCGCGGAGCGGTTAAAGCGACCCATGTGCAGCGTCAATGGGTTGAGTACATCAAGCTTTCAGGAGGCGGTGGCGGATGAAGTCCCGCACTATAGAAAACGTCACGGTTTGGATTCCGGGTACGTTTGTTTCCGAACGGCTTGCAGTGGCAGACGGCACTTCTGGATTTCGTGTTCATGGAACTGCCATCAACGTCACGACCACGAGAAACCGCGTAAAGTATTTGGCGGAAGAGTTGATGCAAGCGGCTCCGAGTTTGAAGGGCAAACCGATTTTGAAAGACCACGAAGCCAAAGTCGAGAGCATCGTTGGCCGCGTTTTAGAAGCATCGTTCAACGGTGGAGCCGTTGAATACGACGGCATTATTCTTGATGAGCAAATGAGCCGCATGATTCAGAACGGCCTCATCAACAACGTGTCCATTAAGGCGAATTACAAAACAGTCGCTCAGGAAGGCGAAGGCGAAGACATGATTATGGTTCCTCGCGGCCTCGAATTTTTAGAGTTGAGTTTAGTCGCTATTCCCGGAGACCCTGATGCGTTCGTGGCTTCGGCGTTAGCAGAAGCGTTTGTAAAAGGTGAGAAGATGATTTATGTGAAAGAACAAGAACCCCCGGCTCCCGCGCCTGCACCACAAATGCCTGCTCCGGCTCCGGGCCAAGACCACGCGGCGCAAGTAATCAGTTTGTTGACCCAGATTTTGGACGCCCTCAAAGGGGGTGCCGAGCCAGAGGAAGAGGAAAAGGAGGAACCCGAAATGCCTAAAGATGAACCGAAACCGGATGCTCCGGAAAGCGCGAACAATGTCAAGTTGCTGGAAGAGAACACGGCTTTGAAGAAACAGATGGCGGAATTGATGCAGAAGAGCCAGACTACGGTCGAGGCTTCTGTCGAAGATGACAATTTTATCGTTGAGCGTTTGGGCGGCGTGGTAAGCATTTACGCGGCTCCAAAGAAAAAATAGAAGGGTGATTTGGTATGCCTTATTACAAAGCAGTTATGTTGGATGACAAAGCCGTGCGCTTTACGGCTAAAGCAGCCGGAGTAATCAGCGGTGGCGACTTGGTGATGTACCAAGGGACGTCGAATCCGATTGGTTCGGATGCTTCGGGTTACGCGTGGAGCGACATCGAAGTTTTGAAAGCCAGTGGCACGGCTGCTACGGCTCAAGAAACCGTTATGGGTATTGCGTTGGCTAACGCGGCGTCTGGTGCGGAAGTTGCTTTTGCTTCGCAAGGCTTGTTCGTTTTGCCTACGGGTTCCAACGGCGTGTCTGGTGGTCAACCGGTCGTGTTCGTCGGTTACGCGAATTGTGTCGAACGGTGTCCGACTGGTAGTTTGTTAGCGACGGCTTATCCGATTGGCCGGTCGTTCAGCACGTCTACGGCTGAAGGAAATTTCGTAATAGTTCGGTTGGACGTTTAGAGGTGAATGGGAATGAAAACGCTTCAAGAATTGATGACGACGGCAGCCGGTACGCAAGGCTCGCTGTTGATTGAAAAGAAAATCTATAACACGCTGATTAAAGCGGTCGATAAGCATTTGATTCCTCGTGATTTGGCGGCTTATGTCATTGGGCCTGCCGAGATTCCGGGTTCGAGTGTAGATGTCGATTTGGAAACGGCGGATAGTTTCATTACGACTCGTGTGGCTGAAGGCGCTGCTATTCCTACGTTGGAAGACGCGTTTACCAGCATTAACTTCAGGCCGATTAAGTACGGCGTGCGGCCTACGATTTCGCGTGAAATGTTGGAAGACTCCAAGTTCAACATGATTGACGTCCACTTGTATCGTGCGGGCAAAGAAATTGCCGAGAACGAGACGAGCTTGGTCGTTACTGCGTTGGATGGCGCGGCTAATACGGTGACGGGTGGAGCTACGGTTACGTTGGCTAACATCGCCAGCGCGATTACGAATTTGGAAAACAACGATTTTACGGCTACGGACATCGTGGTTGGTACGGAAGTGTTGGCGGATTTGCGTAACATCGATGGGTTTACCGAAGCGCAGAAGTACGGCACGAGTGAAGTTCGTGAGACGGGTAAAAGCGGACAGATTTGGGGCATGAACGTTTGGCCGGTTTCGCAAGCTACGGGTCTCGTTACTAAGACGAGTGCTTACGTGTTAGACCGGGGTCAGGCTTACGCGATTGCCGAGAAGCGTCCGTTGACGATTGAACGGTATGAAGATGTGCCGTTCGATGTTACGGGTATTACGGTGACTCAGCGGATCGATGTCCAGTTGTTGCGTTCGTCTGCCGTGTCGAAGATTACGTCCACGTAGGAGGATTGGTTTAGATGGCTAATGCTCTTGCAGATGGACTGAATGTCCCGGATTACGTGCAAATCGGCACGGGTAATATGACGGGTTCGATTACGGGCTCCAGCATTTACGACACCGCTGGTCTTAGCGGTTCGCAAATCGGTTCCGGTGGAGTCGGTGTTTCGAACATTGCTTCGCTTCCGGGTGACGTCACGGCTCTCAATCAATTGGCTGCCGTCAAGACTGGTAGTCCTGCTGTGGGTGGGAGATTCATCCAATCGGGTTCGGATGCTTTGACTTCGGGTTCGGCTAAGTGGACGGTGTTCGGCACTGTGTTCGGCGCTGCGCCTCATGTCACCGTCACGAACTACACGTCGTCCAGCACTACGGCTGGTATGTTGAAGGTCGTCGCCGGTTCAATTACGGCAGGCAGTTTCTACACGGAAGGCGTTACGGCGTCGGACGTGTTCGGCTGGATGGCAATCGGAAGCGGATAAGTTTTGTTTTACGTTCCCCTTTTTTGTTTTTTTTGAAGGGGTTCGGGGTTTTTTTCCCTCGGAATTTCATTGATGAGGTGTAAGACGATGTCGGATTTGAAGACGTATTATTTCAGCGGGACTTCTTTAGCAGTGACTGCGAATGGCAATTTGGCTCCGGTTTATTCCGCGCATCCAATTCAAGGCGAATTAGTCAGGGTGGATACGGATTCGCGTGCGGCTGGCAGCGTTTGGTTGTATGAGTCGGGAACTAATTTGCAGTTGTTGAGAAACAACGCGCCGAGCGGTACGGCTACCGTCGTCACGTTTCCAAGGCAGAACATCAGCGATGCGAATTTGACTCGTGCGCTTCAAAGCTCGGTGTCGGGTAATGTGTGGACTCCTGCGGTGACGAACGTGCCGTTGTTGGTTGGTGGAAGCGGTTGGGTTTCCGGGGACTTTGTTCGCATGACGGCGTGGTATCGATAGATGGTTACTTTCAGCGCGGGCAGCGTAGCGACGCGGATTAACGAGCGGTTGCCTAATTTGCCTGCGGGTGCTGGCGAGATTGGTTCGGGGATTATTTTGGCGAATATCGTTACGGACCTCGTGAACGACGTAGTGAATTTTACGGGCGACACGACTCTTACGGCCACGAGTATTCCTGAAAAGTACCAGAATATCCTGATTAGCGCTGGATGCGCGTATGCGGTTGCGAGCCGTAGTGCGCTTGGCGTCGGTTTCAACGTTAGCCTTGGAGAGTTCAGCGTTGACCGGGGGGAGAGTAGTCCTGAAGCGCGTTTGGCTGCGTTTTATGCCAAGCAAGCAAGTGAAAGTTTGCGTTTTCTTGGGAGAAATATTGCCTTCAAAAGCACGTTTTATTAAAATGGTGTAACGAGTGGATAATCTTGGTTCGGGTTTGGAAGTCAGTTTCCGACAGTTCATCAATAGCCAAGGCGTTCCCCTAAAAATTGATTTGCAAAGCCGGACTTATGCGAATGCTGATTATGATGACGCAGCATTCGCAGCTTCGGGGACCCAACAAGCGGGTAGTTGCATAGTTTTGCCGTTGAGTCCCGGAGGCGATGACGCACAGTTTTTGGCCCAAGGCATTATTACGTTGGCTGACAAAAAAGTGTTTATCCCAAGCGGGGTTCAAATCGAGTCGCAGGCGTTCGCGGTGTTCCAAGCTGGTAGTTATTCCGTCGTGCATTACGACACTTACCAGTTGGAAGGGAATACGGTTTACACGCGGGCGTATATGCGGAGTCGGTTGCCGTGAAAATTAAAATCGGTATCGCAGTGGCAGAATTGAACGAATCCAAGGCTAAAGAGGAGCTTCGGAGGCTTGTAGACGAGGTCAGCGTCAGTTTGGAAGCCGAGATAGTCCAGATGATTCGCGAAGGCGGCCAGCCGTATCTTCCGAACGCTCCGGCGACGATTAAGCGCAAGGGTAGCAGCCATCCGTTGATTGACACGGGTGAAATGATGCGCAGGACCCAAACCGACCGAGGCCCGAACCACAACACGGTCACGGTTGACGTGCCCTATGCCGTCCACAATGAGTACGGCGCTCCGGAGCGGGGAATACCCAAACGGCCTTTCGTTTGGCCCGCCATCAACCGGACAATATCCAAATATCGGGATAAAGGCGTCTCGATTCACATTGCTCCTGTCTCTCGATAGGACAATCCAACCTCCTTCCACGGGTTGGAGAGTGCGGGCGGGGTTTTAGCTTTCTCCGAGTTTTTCCCTGCTCGCACTCACCTTTTTATACAGTTTTACGGTGACTGCGTTTAGTCCGATGCCGTTCCGCATTTCGTGAAACGGCTTAACGCTTTCAGCGTGGGATACATGGCGATTTCAGTAGGCAGCATTACATACGACACGTCGTTGATGCTTCGGTCCATCATCGGCAGCGCGATTACGGCCACTGGCAGTTGTTTCACTTCTTTTCCAGAGCGAGCCACGGTTTATCCTTTGGTCACGGTGGAAGTCACGCGCGGCGCGGATGCAGGAATCGGCGGTTTTTACGAAGGGCGGTATATGCCGCTTCGTGCGGAAGTCGTGACTTACGCCAAGAAAACGAAGGACCGCGACACGATTGCCGACGTAGTGTATCAGCAATTGCGAAAAATGCAGTTGAACACGGGAAGCGGGACGACCGGTAGCGCGTTGTTTGATTTCAAGTTAGTGGACGAACGGCACGAGAATGAGACGGGTCGTGAAGGAATCCATAAGTGTATCCAAGTTTTTGAGTACAAATTCGTAGCAGTTCCATAGGTGATTTGATATGCCGGTTTTGCAGGGTAACATGACGCAAGTGAGCGTGCGTAACGAGACGACGTGGCAGACGACGGCTGCGGGAGACCGGGTTCTGCCGGGAATGGGTGTCACGAGTTTTAACGCGGAAGTGGATGAGGGTATTACGGCTGACCGTTATGCCGGTGCAGGTAGCGGGCGCAACATAAGCCGTTTCCAGCGGGGTAATATCGCTATTCGTGCGACGTTGGAAGGGGAATTGCAGAACACGATTATGGCTCCTTATTTCTTCGGTAAAAACACGGATACTGGAAGTCCTACGTATAACCATGCCGTCATCGAGTCGGGTGCGGTGCCGTTTTTTTCGCTGGAAGATGCAAAGAGTGGGACGACGAGTTTTACCGAGACGTTTGCAGGCGGAATGGTGGATGAGTGGACGCTTGCGGGAGCGCAAGGAGAAAAAATCAAGTCCACGCATAATTTAATTTTCGCTACGGGCAGTCCGGCTACTGCTGCGGGTACCGCATTGACGTATCGTTCGGGCGCACAGTTAGACCCGTATCATTTCAACATGACGGCTTTCGAAATTTCTGGCGGTGGGTTCAACGGTCAGTTGTTGGAAGTCATCGGTTTCAGTTGGACTGGTCGGCAAGGTTTGATTCTTCCTTACTACGGAGTAGGTAGTCGGGCCATAAGCAAGCCGATTCCCGACAGTCGGAGTTACGAGTACACGATTAACATGTACAATCCAGTTGCGAGTGGCGGAACGATTTATACGAATTTGTTCCGTGGGGGCAGCGAGTGTAATCTGGATTTGTATTTCCTGCGTTCTTCCGGCGGGACGACGGCTGCTACGGATAAGGTACAGTTGTGGATGAGTGGCTGCAAGACATTGAAGGCCGACCACCCGACGGTTCCAGAAGGCGCGTTGAGTTTCGACGTGACGTTCCAGCCGAGCAGTTGCGGTATGACTACGAAAGACGCAAGCGGGGATTATTTTGCGTATTTAGTTTGAGGGGGTTAATGGATGGATTTTAAGATTGGTTACAGGAAAGAAGGACAAAGGCTTGAAGGTGTCGTAAAGTTTCGTGACGACATCGGTTTTCAAGAAACTTTAGACGTTCGTGAGAATGCGCAAGAAGCCCAAACCGGGACGTTGAAGTATTCCAAATTTATTTTTGGCGTTCTGGATTTGGCGGTTACGGACTGGCCTGGAAAAGAACTGGGTCAGGATAAGTATGGGTTTTTCATGAAGTTGGCTTATCCGTCCGACGTGACCAAGTTGTTTGAATCCATCGATAAAGAAAACAAGTTGACGCCTGAAGAGGAAAAAAACTCCATGTCGCCGGGCGGTTTGGTAGTGCCGACCCCGGCGTGACGCATTGGTTGGTTTGTTATGCGTTGAGTAAAGAGTTTGGTTGGACGCCGGATGAAATACGGGCGATGAAGAATAAGGATGTGTTGGCGTATTTGGCTGTGATGGCTGGCGAAGTCAAGCAAAGGAAGGCAGAACAGTCGAAGAGTGAGTTGAAGGGTCGGTTGTATGGCCATTGATGTCAAAGTGGGTCTGGATTTTGGCAAGATTGCTAAAGGCTTGGATGCGTTAGGCAAGTCTTCGGCGCGTGCAGCGGCGGCTCCGATAGATAAGGCGTTTGAAGTGGCGTTGGTTAAAGCCAAGCAAGCCAAACGGTTGCAGGAAGAATCGGTGAAGATGCAGAAAGCCGGTTTGATGTTTGATAAAGCGACTGGTGGTTTTAAGGAATCTAAGACGGGTCGTTTCGTAGGAGGAGCGGCGGCAGCTAAACGCATGGATAAGGCCGGTGGTGGTTTGATGGGTGCGGCGGCAGGCATGGCGGCTGGCCCGGCAGGTATCGCAGCGGGCGCGTTGATTGGGTCGAGCCCGATTTTACAGAAGACGTTGGAACGCTTGATTAAATCGGTTGCGTTGATTATCCAACCCTTGGGGGACTTATTAGCGGTTGGGTTCGAGCCGCTTATCGCTTTGTTCCGAGAAATCGCGCCTTTGATGCGTGGCGTGTTCCGTCCGTTGACTAAATGGTTGCGGGTTACGTTGAAAGGTTGGGCGGATGCGTTGAAAGAAACTCCGTTAGTCAAGGGTGGTTTGGATAAGAACGACCCGATTAATTTGAGGTTGAAAGAAGCAGGAGCCGCACTCTTACAATTGGATTTTCCTCTTGTTGCTGATAAATTGTATAAGTTTTTCCAGCGGTTAAATGAACTGACTATCCAATTGCCTGATGGTGGTCTTTTGAAAAAGCCGGTGGAAGATTTTTTAAACGGACTTAAAATCTGGTGGGACGACCTGACGGCTAAACTTCCTGACGTGGGTAAAGTCGCGCAAGATTTCTTTAGCGGTATCAAGAACTTGTGGAATTCGTTGATTACAAAATTGGGTCCGGTTGGACAAATAGTAACTGGTTTCTTTGATGTTGTGAAATCGGTTTGGAAAAGTCTTACGGATGCAGTGGGAACCGTGTTGACTCCGATTAAGGATTTCTTCATGCAGTTGTGGGATTGGGTGCAGAAAATCGCGGAAAAGTTGACGTTTAAACTGCCTAAAATCGAGAATCCTTTCGGGTTTATCGGTGACTTGTTTGGCGGTAGTAAGTCGCCTGCCCAGTTGCTTAAGCCGGGTCGTGAAGCGGGTAGGGAGGCTTTGTTGAATCCGCAGCCTCAGTTTTTTGAAGTGAAAGTGAAAGTCGAAGCGTCGCCTGATTTCAGAACGTCGTTGTCTACTGCGGCGTCTAAGGCAGCGCAAGCGCATATCCAGAACATGGCGCAGACGACTACGATGATGAGTTATTCTCCAAGGGGTTATTGACGATGGCAGTACGGTTATATTCATCGGATGGCGTGACGTTGAAATTCACATTCAGCGAGCCGGATTCCGTGAGTTGGGCGTTTGACAAAGTAGGTTTGGACGATTATAATCTGGGCGGCGCGATTCGTCCCGATGCTACGGATGATTGGGGCCAACAGCGTGTCTGGACGATTGAAGGAAAGTTCGTGGTCAGTGGTGCGAATACTCCTTTTTCTTTGTTCAACGATTTGGATACGTTAATGCAGGCAATAGCCACAGTGTATGTTTTGCAAGTGGATTTTCCTAAAGGCGAAGGCGTAACTCCGGGAGTTTATACGGCAGTCGTCTTGTCTAACGGCGGCGTCGGTATCAAGACGTTCAACGGGTCGATTACTGGCGCTCCGCAATTCGTGCCGTATAGCGTGACTTTAACGGAAGTGGTGAGGATTAATTAAATGCTTCAAAAAACCGTTAATACGGATTACGGTTGGAACCAGTACAGTACGTTAAGCAACTTGTTGGTTTCAAACAACACGCTCGTCGCCACTGGGACCGGTACGCCATTTCCTTCGTCGATGAGTGCTTGGACTAACCGCGTGAAAATCACTGTCGATAATACGAAAGTGGATGCGGATTTAACGGATTTTCCGGTTTATGTCAACCTCAACAATTTGCCAAGCACTTTTTTTGACATCGTCCTCTCGAATGGAACGGACATCAAGGTTACGACCTCGGACGAAGAAACAAATTGTCCACGAGAATTGGTAGCTATTGATACGGTTGCTGATACGGGGGAGTTGTGGTTCAAAGCGCCTACGCTCAACAACGCCACGGATACCGTTTTCTATATTTATTATGGTAAGGCGGCTGGAGGAGAAACGAACAACACCGCGACTTGGGAGACGAATTTTAAAGCGGTTTACCATAATTCCGACGCGACGACTTCCACTGTTTCAGACAGCACGTCGAACGCGAATACCGGGAATAAAACAGGTGCAGGTGAGCCGGTTGAAGCGGCGGGTAAAATAGGCAAAGCGCAGACGTTCGATGGAACGAACGACCGGATTACCGCCACCGATTCGACAAGCATCAATGCCGCGTTTACTGGCGATTTCACGGTCAGCATGTGGTTTAAGACCGCTGCTACTCTGACTGATAAAGTCATTTGGAAGCGCACTGATAATTTGAAGGGTTACATGCAGTTGTCGCATTATCCTACAGCGGGAACGTTTAGGTTGTATGATGGTTCTGGTGGTGACCTCGATGCGTTGGATACGACTGCGACGAATTTGAACAATGATGCTTGGCGTTATGTCGCGGCCCAACGTTCCGGCGACACGTTGAACTTTTTCGTGGATGGCGCGGCGAGCGGCACTCGGACGCGCGTAGCTGGAACTTCGGCGGATTCGAACTTGTTTATTGGCTTTGATGGTACGAGCCGGTTCATTGCCATGGCTTTGGATGAATTTCGAGTTGCGGCCACTGCCCGTGCGGTTACTTGGATTAACACGGAGTACAACAACCAAAATAGTCCTTCGACGTTCTATACGGTCGGCGCTCAAGAAACCGGTGCAACGGTTGGTTTC
>Ga0082335_1002194_pt1 | contig 37471 bp, 24 predicted proteins | sample Subgrocontami58m_FD_72375 | JGI IMG/M metagenome (GOLD analysis project Ga0082335, IMG submission 72375) | Subsurface groundwater microbial communities from S. Glens Falls, New York, USA - GMW37 contaminated, 5.8 m (SPADES assembly) (version 2) ...
TAGCCGCGAGCGTGAGCGAGTGGTGGCTCGTCCACTCGCTCACGCTCGCGGCTACAAGAATCGGAAAAGGAGGTGAGGACATGATGGGTGGCTTGATTAAAGGCCCCGCCGCTTGCGGCGGGGATTTATACTTTTAGAGAGCGTGTAACGTATTACGTTACACTGTAAATCAACCGATCCGAAGACCTGGGACGACGCCGATCGGGGTGGGTGGCGCGCTGGCGCGCAATCCGCCGAGGGCGGGCAGGCGTGGCGTGACGAGCGCGCCACTTACAGTGGCGGGCGGGATTTTTGGATTCGTATGGGCTGCTGGCACCTCCGGCTGCCGGCTCGCTTTCGGCAAGTTTCGTGGTTTTGTCGCGCCCATGACAATTGGTGTACTCAAAGAAATCAAAATCGGGGAAACGCGCGTGTCGATGACGCCGAGTTTGTGCCGGCGGTGTGTCACGCTGGGCGCTCGCGTGCTGATCGAAAAATCCGCGGGGCTCACGGCGGGCTTCACCGACGCGGAATATCGCGCGGCCGGGGCCACGCTGGTCCGCGATGCGGCGAAGGTCTGGCGCGCGGCGGACTTGATTCTGAAGGTGAAGGAGCCACTGCCGGCGGAATACGATCTGCTGCAGGAAGGCCAGGCGATCTTCACCTACCTCCATCTCGCCGCCGGGCCGGAGCTCGCGAAGGTTCTGCTCAAGAAGCGCGTGCTCGGCATCGCGTATGAGACGGTCGAGGGCGCCGACGGTTCGTTCCCGCTGCTGAAGCCGATGTCGCAGATCGCCGGCCGGCTCTCGATCCAGATCGGCGCCTACTTCCTGCAGTCGCAGCACGGCGGCTCGGGTGTGCTGCTCGGCGGAATCCCCGGCACGATGCCCGGCCACGTAGTCATTGTCGGTGCCGGCAACTCCGGCGCGCATGCGGTGCAAATGGCGGTTGGGATGGGCGCGCGCGTCACCGTGCTCGATCTCGACACCCGCAAACTCGAGGCGCTCGACATGGAATATCGCGGTCGCGTCGTCACGCTGATGTCGAACCCGGCCAACATCGACAACGAGGTGGCCGGTGCCGACCTGCTGATCGGCGCGGTGCTCATCCCCGCGGCGAAAGCGCCCACGGTCGTCTCGAAGCGAACCGTCGCGCGGATGCGGCCCGGCAGCGTGCTGGTGGATATCGCGATCGACCAGGGCGGTTGCATCGAGAGCATCCGGCCGACGTCGCACAAGCATCCGGTTTACGAGCAGCACGGCGTGATTCACTACGCGGTGCCGAACATGCCGGCGCTGGTCGGCCGCACGTCGACGCTCGGGCTGACGCAGGCAACGGAGCCGTACGTCGCGATGCTCGTGCGCAAGGGAATCGATCGCGCGCTGGGCGAGCACCAGGGCTTGCAGCGCGGCGTGAACACCGAGGGCGGCAAGATCGTGTATCCCGCCGTCGCCAAGGCGCTGGGGTATTCATGAAACGAATTCGGTCGGGCGGCACTATTTGGTTTGCGCTGGTGTTCGCGGTCGCGCTGGTGGCCGAGCCGCTGCCGAAAGGTCCGGCGCAGATGGAGTGTCCGAATGCCGGCGAACCGATCACCGCGTTCACCTACAAGCCGCCGACCTACCGCCACGGGCCGCTGCTGGTGGTGTTTCACGGCGTGCAGCGCAACGCGGAGGACTACCGCAATTTCGCCATCACGCTGGCCGAACGCTTCGGCGCGATTGTCGTCACCCCGCGGTTCGACCGCGAGCGGTTTCCGACCGCCCGGTATCAGCGGGGAGGACTGGTGGTCGAGGGCGCGCCGCAACCACCGGAGCAATGGACCTACGCGATTGTGCCGAAGCTCGTCGCGGAGGTGCGCGCGCGGGAGGAGCAGCCCGCGCTGCCGTATTATCTCATCGGGCACTCCGCGGGCGGCCAGTTTCTCGTGCGGCTCGCGGCGTTTATGCCGGGGGAAGCCGTGCGGATCGTGGCCGCCAACCCGGGCTCGCACTTGTTTCCCACGCGCGAGCAGGAATTCGGATACGGGTTCGGCGGACTGCCGCCGCAGCTGAACAACGACGATGTGATGCGCCGCTACCTCGCGGCGCCGCTGACGATTTACCTCGGTACGGACGACATCTACCCGCGTCCGAGTTTCGACGACAGTCCACCCGCCATGAAGCAGGGGCCGAACCGGCTGACCCGCGGTCGCGCGTGCTTCGAGGCGGCGCAGAACCTCGCGCGCGAACGCGGCTGGGTGTGCAACTGGCGCAAGGTCGAGACGCCGGGCATCGGCCACGACGCGGCGTTCATGTTCGCCGCGAAGGAAGTCGAGGACGCGCTGTTCGGAAAGGATTTCGCGGCGCGAAATCCTTAAGGTTTCTGCGAAGCAGAAACCGCCGGGACGATCTTGATGCTCTCGACGGCGACGCGATCGATCGGCGTGCTTTTCTCACTGCCGCCGCCCGACTTCGTCGGGAGGTTGGCGATCTGCTCCAGCACATCGTCGCCTTTCACCAGCTCGCCAAACGCGGTGTACTGCCGGTCGAGAAAACGCGCGTCGCCGTGAACGATGAAAAACTGGCAGCCCGCCGAGTCGGGATGCGACGAACGCGCCATCGAAATCACGCCGCGGACGTGCGGCTTGGCGTTGAACTCCGCCTTGACCTTGTAGCCGGGATCGCCGGTGCCGGGAATTCCGCGCGCGCCGGTCTTGGTGTTTGGGCAGCCGCCCTGAATCATGAAGCCCTTGATGATTCGGTGAAACGCGGTGCCGTCGTAAAATCCCTCGCGGGCGAGCTTCTTGAAATTCTCGACCGTCTTCGGCGCCACATCGGGCCAGAAGGCGATTTCCATTTCACCGTAGGAGGTCTTGATGACGGCGTGTTCGTGGGCGGCGGGTTGGTTGCTCATGAGAGGTTTTCAAGGCGCGAGGTTTTCGCTGCGCGAAAACCTAAGCGGAATGTGGGAATAGCAATGAGCAAATGCAGATCGCGCAATGTAGGTTGGGACGTGGCCGGAAGCGCTTCGATCCCTGGAGGGCCGGCCTCCGTGCCGGCCGCGTGCCAGGACGACACGGAGGTCGTCCCTCCAACAATGAGCTTCGTCGCTGGCGGGTGGCCTTTGCCCTGTGCCGGCCACGTGACAGCTTCAATTCGGAAACGCTTCATCGACTCGCTCGCAGAAATGATGGATCAGAAACAGGTGGGCTTCCTGCGCGGCGGCGCCGCGGTTGCCCGGCATGATCAGATCGCAGGTGGCGATGCCCTTCGCGTGGCCGCCACCCCGGCCGAGGAAGGCGATGCTTTCGAGGCCGAGCCGCTTCGCCTCGTGCAGGGCGGCAATGATGTTGGCCGAGTTGCCGCTGGAGGTGAGGGTGACGACGAGATCGCCGGGCTTGGCCAGGCCCGCGATTTGCCGCGCGAAGACCTGCTCGTAGCCGAAATCGTTGCCGATGCAGGAGAGCAGCGATCCATCCGAGGAAAGGGCGATGGCCGGCAGGGCCCGCCGCGTCTTCGCGTAGCGGCCGACCAGCTCGGTCGCGAAATGCGCTGCCTCCGCCGCGCTGCCGCCGTTGCCGCAAACCAGCAGTTTGCCGCCGCGCCGCAACGTCGCGAGGATCATGTCTCCGGCACGGTCAATCTCGGCCCGCAGCGTGGTCAGGGCCTGGAAAGTGCGGACGGTCTCGGCGAGCGAGGCGTCGAAGGTCATGCTAAAAGTAGCGAGGAGCGAGTAGCGGGTAGCGAGTACAAAAATGATCGCCCGGCCCGCGCCCGCGCCACGAGAAATGCTCGCTACTCGTTACCCGCTACTCACTACTTCCGCCGTTCCCACGATGCGCCTGCGCAAGCTCACGCTCCGGCATTTTCGCAATGTGGGCTTTGCCTCGCTCGAGTTTTCCGGCCGCCAGCATTTTCTGGTCGGCGCGAACGGCCAGGGGAAAACCAACCTGCTCGAAGCCGCCGGTTTTGTGACGGCGCTGCGGTCCTTCCGCACGAGCGATCCGAAGCTCGTCGTCGGCCATGGCCAGCACTGCGCCGCGCTGGCCTTCGCGCTGGAGCACGAGCGGCAGGGCGAGACGCACGTCACGATCAAGTTGCGGCACGACGGCAAGGAAGTCATGTGCGACCAGGCGCGCGTGACGAAGCTCGCGGAGTACCTGGGCCGGTTTCCCACGGTCGTTTTTTCCTCGCAGGACATGCAATTGGTCCGCGGCTCGCCCTCGAATCGGCGCCGGTGGCTCGATTTGACGCTCGCCGCCATCGACGGGTCGTACCTGCAGGCGTTGCAAACGGCGACCCGGGCGCTGGCCGCGCGGAACGCGCTGCTGAAGTCGGGCCGGGCGACCGACGCCGAATTGGACGTCTTCGAGCAAGTGCTGGCGCCGGCGGCGGTGGAATTGATCCGCGGACGGGCCACGGGACTGAAGGCGCTCGGCACCGCGCTGGCGGGCATCTACGGGCAGCTCTCCGGCGACGCCGAGCCGGCGGGGCTGGTGTACGAACCGAATTTTGCCGAACCGTCGGCGGAGGCGCTGCTGGCGCGGTTCGAGGCCGGGCGGGCGCGCGATCTCCAGTTTCGCACGACGCTGGTTGGCCCGCACCGCGATGATTTTCATTTCACCGTGAAGCATACCGCGGCGAAAGACTACGCCTCGGAAGGCCAGCAGCGTTCGCTCGTGCTGGCGCTGCGGATCGCCCAGGCGGCCTGGTTTCACGAGAAGAGCGGCGTGCGGCCGGTGCTGCTGGCCGACGACGTGCTGGGCGAACTCGATCCGGCGCGGCGCGCGCGGTTCTGGGCGGGGATCGATCAAGAGTCGCAGGTCATCGCGACCGGCACGCATCCGCCCGACGCGGAACTCGGCGCCTGGCAGGTCTTCGAGGTGCACGACGGGGCGTTTTCCGAGAAAGTGCCGGCATGAAGAACGCCTGGCGGCAGAAGTGTAGCGGCAGGCGTCTCTGCCTGCCGCATTTATACAGAACGTCATTAATCCGCGCAGTTGTAGGCGGGGTGCCCTCACCCCGCGAGTTGGGCATTCGCGGGCGATGTCCCGCGCGGTGGGGGCACCGCGCCCACAAACGACGCTGGTCACTTATGACGTCGTGTATAGATTCGCGCCGGCGGCGGCAGGCAGGGACGCCTGCCGCTACCTGATCAGCATGCACCTTGAACCGTGGCACTGGGTGCTGGCGGCGTTCGCCGCGCTGGTGGTGGGAATCTCGAAAGCCGGCATCGGCGGGCTCGGCATGTTATCGGTGGCGATCTTCGCCGCGATCATGCCGGCGAAACAGGCGACCGGTGTGGTGCTGCCCTTGTTGTGCTGCGGCGACATCGTGGCCACGGCGGCCTACCGGCAACACGCGAAATGGCCGCACATCTGGCGGCTGTTTCCATGGGCGGCGGGCGGCGTCGTGCTCGGCTACTTCGCGCTCGATCGCGTCAACGAGCGGCAGGCCCAGGTGCTGATTGGCGCCATCATCCTTGGGCTGGCGATCCTGCACCTGGTGCGGCGCCATGCCTACGGACATGAAGTGGAACACGGCGCGTGGTTCGCGCCGACGATTGGCCTGCTGGCCGGGTTCACCACGCTGGTGGCAAACGCGGCGGGGCCGCTGATGGTCCTCTACATGCTGGCGATGCGGCTGCCAAAGATGGATCTCGTCGGCACCGGTGCGGTGTATTTCCTGATCATGAATTTCTTCAAGGTGCCGTTCATGGTGCACCTCGGCTTGATCAACAGCGCGAGTTTCACGTTGAACCTCTGGCTGGCGCCGCTCGTGGTGGCCGGCGCCTGGTTTGGACGGAAACTCGTGTTGAAAATCGACCAGCGCGCCTTCGAGAACATCGCGTTGGGGCTGAGCATTCTCGCCGGGCTGAACCTGCTTTGGCGCGCGTGGCGGTGACGAAAGTGAGAGTGAGAGTGAAAGGGAGAGTGAGCGTGAAAGTGAAGGGGAAGATGAAAGTTGAGATGCTCCATCTTAGACTAGTCACGCCCGCCCGCTCCCCGCCCAGCTTCCTCCGTCCGACTCCCGCTCCCACTTTCACCCTCACCCTCACTCTCACTCTCGACTTTCACTTTCACTCTCACTTTCACTTGCGGCATGGCGCGGATGAATGTCAGGCAAATGTGGGCGGCAAAACTGGCCGGCCGTGCCATGCCGGCAGCGATCGCCATCCCGCGCAACGCGCTCAGTGACGACCTGTCGGTCGAGATCCGGCCGCGGCTGCCCTTCTCCGGCCGGGTGCTCGGGATCGATCCATCACTGCGTGGCACCGGGCTCGCGTTGATCGAGTTCGTCGCCGGCCGTGCGCCGTGCCTGTTGCGCTGCCAGACGGTCCACGTGGCTTCGCGTCACGCGATGCCGGTGGCGCTTGCGGAAATCCATCGCGCCGTCTCGCAGTTCCTCGACGATACCGACGTGCGCCACGTGGCGCTGGAGCAGACGATCTACGTGCAAAACATCCGGACCGCCCAGATTCTCGGTGCCGCCCGCGGTGCCGCGATTGCCGCGGCGGCGTTGTGTGACCGGCCCGTATTCGAGTATCCGCCGCTGCGGGTGAAGCAGGCGGTGGTCGGGGCGGGCCGCGCGAGCAAGGAGCAGCTGGCGCGAACCGTCATGGCGCTCCTCGGTCACGGCCGGACGCTCGCGCCCGACGAGGCCGACGCCGCGGGCGTCGCCCTCTGCCACGCGTTTACGTGGCGCGAGTGACCGGCGCCGGTTCGCGCGCCGGGCACAGGGCAGGGGCGCGGCTGCGGCGCTACTGATCAGCCGCGTTGCGATTCGGCGACTTCATCTCGCCGCGCAGGACTTCAATCGCCCGCTCGATCTGCCGATCGTGGCCGCGGAGGAAATCCTCGGGCGTGTTGTCGATCAGGACATCGGGCTGCACACCGTAGTTTTCGAGATTCTCGCCGCTGGCCGTGAAGACGCCGACCGCGGGGGTGCGGAGGGACGACCCGTCGAGCAGCCGGTGGCTGCCGGTGCCAATCACCGCGCCCATCGTGGGCACGCCAATCACCTTGCCGAGCCCGAGCTTGCGGAAACCGTCGGGAAACATTTCCGCGTTGCTGGCCGACCGTTCGTTTTGCAGCACGGCCATCGGGCCGAAGAACGCCTGCACCGGCCGGGGCACCTCGATCGAGTCGCGGCCGCGCCACGACTGGTATTTGATTCGCTGATTCAACACTTCCAGCAGCTCCTGGTCGATGCCGCCGCCGCCGTTGAAGCGCTGATCGATCACCAGGGCCTTGCGGCCGAGATTGTCGAGCAAATCGCGGATGAATTTCCGATACGACGTCGCGTTCATGGCGCGAATGTGCAGGTAGCCGATTTCGCCGCCCGCAAGTTTCTCCACCATCGCTTTCCGCGTGTCCACCCAGCGCTCGTATTCGAGGTTCGCCTGCGTGGTGGCGCCAATCGGCTCGACCGTGGCCGTCCACGCGCCCCCGGCTTCGGCGGTGCGGTTGACGCGAAATTCCAGCTTCCGGCCGGGCATGACGTTGAAGAATTTCCAGTAATTGTCGCCGGCCTTCAGCGGCTTGCCGTTCACCGAGAGAAGGTAGTTCCCGACGGCCAGGTTGATGTAGTCGTGGTCGGCCGGCCCCTTGTGATAGATGTGCGCGACGCGATAGTAGCCCTCGGCGGTCGGTTCGAGTTCGAAGCCCGGATACCGCGTCTGGATGCGCTCGGCGCGCTCCTCGGAGGAACCTCCGCCACTCACGCCGGTGTGCGAAGCGTTCAGCTCACCGATCATCTCCATGATGACGGTGTGCAATTCCTCGGGGTCGGCGAGGTTGGCCAGCAATGGCTGGTATTTCGTCTTTGCGGCCGCCCAGTCGACGCCGTGCATCTTCGGATCGTAGAAACGATGTTTCATCACGCGCCAGGCTTCCTCGAACACCTGGCGGCGTTGCGCGGCCTCGTCGATTTGCAGCCGGACCGAAAACGACAACCGCCGCGGTGTCGCCGGTGCGCTGCTCGAAGTCGTCGTGCTCACGCCCGAGAAACCACGGCCGCCGCGACCGCTGGTCGTCGAGGTGCTCGCGGTGCCCGGTCCCGTGTCGCCCGCCGACGGCGCGGACACGGCGATGGAGTAGATTCCGCCGCCTTGCAGGTAATAAAGCGTGCGGCCGTCCTTCGACCATTGCGGATCGCTCAACCCGCCGCCCATGGTGCCGCGGCTGCGCGAGCTGGCGTCCGGATCGAACGGAATGCCCTGCGCGAGCATCGTGAGCCGCGAGCCGTCGTCCGCGACCGTGTACAACGCCGGCCGCCCGCCCCCTTCCTCCTCGGTCGGTGACACGACGAAGGCATGCGTGCGGCTGTCTGGCGAGGGCGCGAGTGCGGTGACGGTGCCGCTCACGCGCGACAGTTGTTTGACCCGGCGATCGAGCGAATCCCATTCGATCTTGACCGTGACTTTCGCGGGATCCGTCGGCGTCGCCGGGCCCGTCCGGGTCCGGCGCGCGGCGGCCTGCGCCTGCTCCTCGGTGTCGAGGTCGCGATCGTCCGGGTTCTTTTCGCTATGGGTGAGCGTGATGGCATAGAGCTGCATCGGCGTGCGATTGAGCGAGGCCATGCCCGGCGCTCCCGTGCCGCCCAGCACCAGCAGCTTCCTGCCATCCGCCGTCCAGCGCGCGTTCGCCGAGACCAGAAAATCGTCGGCCGCGATCATCTGCTCCTCGCCGCCCTCCACGGATTTCACATACACGTGCGAACGCAGCGTCTTGTCCGGCTTCGTGTACGCGATCCACTTGCCGTCCGGCGAGAATTGCGGGGTGGCAATGTTGCCCGTCTCGCTGGAGGCGATCTCCCCGGTCTTGCGATCGGCCAGGAAGGTCTGCCGCAGCTTGTGGTCGGAGCCTGACCACACGACCGACAGCGAATCCGGCGCCCAGGCAATTGCCGACTTGTCGGAGTCCACGTCGCTCAATTGCTCGAGGTGCTCGCCCCGTTCGTCCGCGATCCAGATTTCCTCGCGGCCCGTGCGATCGGAGATGAACGCGATCCGCTTGCCGTCGGGCGACCACCGCGGGCTCTGTTCGCGCCAGAAGGTTTCCGTGACGCGCTGCACTTCACCCCGATCGGTCGCGACGGTGAAGATTTCGCCGCGCGTCGAGATCGCGGCCCGCTTCGTCGAGGGGGAAAGGCTGAAGGCGTCCGCTTCGCCCTGGATCACGCGCAGTGCGACGTCGTTGTCCTTCACGTCCGAGGGAATCGTGATGCGGATCTCGCTCGAGCGGCCGGACGCCACGTCGAGTTTCCACAGGCCAAAGTTTTCCTCGTAGACGATCGTCTTCCCGTCGGCCGAGATGCTGGGAAAATAAAGGTTGCCGCTCGTGTGGCGCGTGACCTGCACCGGCCGGCCGCCTTTTTCCGAGACCTTCCAGAGGTTGTTGACGCTCTTCATCACCTCCGGGCCGCCGAACTTGATCGCCGGTTCGTTCGGCAGCCGGTCGGCGACGAAGTAGATGTCTCCATTGCGGCCATACATCGGCCAGAGGTGATTGCCCTTGTATTCCGCGTCGTCGAGTTTGGTGAACTTCTTCGCCGCGACGTCCATCACCCAGAGATCGGCGGCGTAGCTGCCGCGGTAATGCTGCCGCGACCAGCTGCCCGGGTGACGCGTGAACGCGAGCTTGGCGCCGTCGGGCGCGTAACTCGCCCAGGAACCCCAGTCGGTCTCGATCGGCTGTTCCATGCCGCCGTCGACCGGGACTTCGAAGAGCGTCGTCACCGTCGGGAAAACGCCCTTGTTGCGCACGGAGTTGAATACGATTTTTCGGCCATCGGGCGTCCAGCCGACCACGGTATCGTCGGCGCTGTGGAACGTGAGTTGCCGCGGTTTGCCGCCCGCGGTCGGCACGACGAACACGTCGAGGTTGCCGTCGCGATTGGAAGAAAACGCGATCAGGGATCCATTCGGCGAAAACCGCGGGTAGACATCGCGCGCGACGTGATCGGTGAGCCGCCGGATCTCGGTGCCGTTATCTTTCGCGACCCAGATGTCGCCGAGGTAACTGAAGGCAACGAGGCCGTTGGCATACGTCGGATGACGCAGCAACCGGGCCTGGCCCTGGGCCAGTGTCGGGCCGGCGGATTCGGCGCCGAAAAGTATCGCCGGGGCGATCGCGAGCAGCAGACAAGGCAAGCGCATATTCATGGGGCAGGTCTCCGACGGTTGGCTGGATTGGAAACGCGGGGGACGCCGCAGCCTTTCCCGGAGCTGCCTGCGTCGGCAAGGTGAATGTGGCTGGTGCGCTCCGCGGAGGAAATCCGCTCCTGGAGGGCCGGCCTCCGTGCCGGCCGTGAAATGGGCTCGGCGTGCGGGCGGAGGACGACACGCTTGCCTGCCGCAGGCAGGGAGGTCGTCCCTCCAGCGCGGCGGGTGGCGCTCAGCCCAGCACCGCTTTCAACACCTTGCCGAGATCGGTGACGCGGTAGGGTTTCGTCAGATACCCGCAGAAGCCCTTGTCCAAAAACTGCCGGGCCATCTCGTCGTTGTCGTAGCCGCTGGCGACGATGGCGCGCACGTCGGCGTCGAGTTGCTTCAATTCGGCAAAACACTCCTCGCCGCCCATGCCGCCGACGACGGTCAGGTCCATGATCACGGCGTCGTAGGGCCGGCCGATGTTCATGTACCGCTTGTAGAGCGCGATCGCCTCATCGCCGTTCTTCGCGAGGTCGTATTTGTAATCGAGGCTCTGCAGCATCGTCCCGGTCAGCGCGCTGATCTTCGGATCGTCGTCCATGAACAGCACGCGACCCGTGCCGAAACGCAGCGAGGCCGCGCGGCGGGCCTGGACCTCGACCGGCTTGTCCGCCTTGGGCAGATACGCGGTGAAGGCCGTCCCGACGCCGACCTGCGTATCGAGTCCGATTTGTCCGCCATGCTTGCGCACGATCGAGAGCACGGTGGCGAGGCCGAGGCCCGTGCCGTGCTTCTTCGTCGTGAAGAACGGATCGAAGATTTTCTCGACGTGCTCGGGTTTGATGCCGGTGCCGTTGTCGCGGACCTCGAACTCCACGTACTCGCCGGCGGCGAGGCCGGGCACCTGGTTTTCGGCCAGCGCGGTGTTGCCGGCGCGAACCTGCAGGCGCGGCACGTGCGGCGGCGGTGGCATCGCCTGCAGGGCGTTGACGATCAGGTTTTGGAACACCTGCAGAATCTGCGCCCGGTCCACCAGGACGTTTTCGATCGCCTCCGGCACGTCGAGGGTGATCTCCGCCGTGGCTGCGGCGGCCGCGATCTTGATCGAGTCCTCGAGTATCTCGCGCGGCGTGCAAACCGTCTGCGTGCCCGAGCCGCCTTTCGCGAACGCGAGGAGCTGCTTCGTCAGCCCTTTCGCTGTCATGCAGGCCTTTTCCGCGTCGCCGAGCGCGGTGTAGTCGCGGTTGTCCTTGGCGAGCGACACTGCGCCGAGAATCGTCGTGAGCAGGTTGTTGAAATCGTGCGCGATGCCGCCGGCGAGCAGGCCGAGCGATTCGAAGCGGTTCGCCTTCACGAGTTCCTCCGGCGTGAGCGTCATTTCATCCGGGTTGCGGAACACGATGACGACGCCCTGCGCCTTGCCGTCGGCGCCGAATGCCGCCCGCGCGGTCCACACGACCGGGGTCGGCGGCTCGCCTTCCGCGGCGGCCGCCAGCGCATCGGCGCTGATCAGCGGCAGCGGTTGATCGGCCGACAGCGCGCGCTCGACGGGATCGTCGCTCGGGCGTCCGCTCTGGCGGTTGACCAGCCGGAAGAGATCGCCGACGGCCTGCCCGCGAACGGCCAGGGCGTTCACGCGCAGCAGCCGCGCCGCCACGGAATTGGCGAACAGCACCTTGCCCCGCGCATCCGCCACGATCACGCCCTCGGCGAGCGTCCCGAACGTCTCGTTCGAGAGCAGCAGCGGCAGCGCGCCGTCCTCGACCGCCGCGCCGGCCGGGACGGCGCAGGCAAAGCCGACGACACGGTGGAGTTCCCGCTTGCGACTCACGCTGCGGTTCACGCCCAGCAGAACGGGCACGGCCTTGCCGTCCTTCGCGCGCAACTTCAGCGCATCGATGAAAGACGTCTCGCCGGGCCGCCGGTTGAGCAGCCAGGCTTCCACGCCGGCGGACGCCTCTTCGGGCGGCAGCGCCGCCGCAAACGAGGCCACTTTGGGCGGCAGCTCTCCTTCGTCGTAGCCGAACAGCGTTTCCCACGCTGGCGAAAACCAGAACACCTGATTCGCGAAATCCAGTTCGAACGCGGCGAGCGGCCCGGCGCTGCTGAGATCCTGCAGCCGCGCATCGTTCGCCACGAGCGCGTCCTCGAGTTCCTTGCGCTCGGTGATGTCGAGGTGGACGCCGACGATGCGCTCGACCTCGCCGCCGGTGACGACCTGGATGCCGAGGCACTGGATCCAAGCCCAGTGGCCGCGCTGATGCTTCATCCGGAACTCGACGCTGAACGGCCGAATCGCCGTGCCGCTCTGCGCCGTTGTCAGGCCACTGGCTTTCCGGCCGATCTTGTCGGGCGCCGCGCCCGAGTCCTCGGGGTGGATGAGTTGATGCCACGTCTCGACGGTGTCCGCGAGTTCCGCCGCGGCATAGCCCAGCAGCTTTTTCCAAGTGGGCGAAAACTGCACGTGGCCGCTCTTGAGATTGAGATCAAAGAAACCGGCCGGTCCTTTTTCCACGAGCAGCCGCAGGCCGGCCGCGATGTCATCGCCCGCCGTCGCGGTTGCGGCGGCCGCGGGTGCCGCCGCGGGCGGTTGCACGGTCGCGAAGTAGCCGGTTGCGCCGGCGCCCAGCGGTTTCTCGATGCGGACCCGTACCTCGCGCGGGGCGCGTTCGCGGGGCTGCGCGTTCAGGACCGTCTGCCGATCGAGCGCGCTGGCGAGGACGACCTCCCACTGCGCCTCGAGGAACTCAGGGTCGTTCGAAACGATTTCGAATGCGAAAAGCGATGCGAACGCTTCGCCGATCAACTCGCGTTCACCGGTCTGCCACAGCGCGCGTGCGGACGCATTCGCCGCCGTGATCTTGCCGCCGGCATCGAGCACCAGGACGGCGCAGAAATCGGCAGCGAGCTCAATCGGCAACGGCGACGCCGACGAAACAGTTGGCGGGGAAGCAGGATCGTTCACGCGCGAACGCGAGTAAGCCAGTCCCCTGCACGTTTGGCGAGAAAATCGATGAACGCCGGATGGTCGTTGGGGCAGGGAATCTGCTGGAAAGACTCGCCGCCGGCGCCGAGAAACGTGTCGCGCCCTTGCTGTTGAAGCTCTTCCAGAGTTTCCAGGCAGTCGGCGGTAAAGGCGGGCGACATCACCAACAGCTTCTTTACGCCGGTCGCCGGCAGGCGCTCGAACTCGTGATCGGTGAACGGAGACAGCCACGGTTCGCCCTGCAGCCGCGACTGAAACGAAATCGAGTGCCGGCCGGCGGGAATGCCGGCACGCGCCACGAACGCGCGAGTCGTGGCAAAGCACTGCGCGCGGTAGCACGTCGCGTGGGCGGGCGAGCAGGTGTCGCAGCAGTCGGGCACGGTCAGGCAGTGCGCGCGCGAAGAATCGGCTTTGCGCATGTGGCGCTCGGGCAGGCCGTGGTAGGAAAACAGCAGGTAATCGTGCGGCTGCGTGAGCAGGGGCGCGGCGACCGCGTACATTACTTCGATGTAATCGGCATCCGCGTAGAACGGCTGCACCGTTGTCACGCGCAGGTGCGGCGCCTGGCGGGCCACCTCTTCCATGACGCGGACCACGACCGTCTCCCACGACGACATCGCGTAATGCGGATATTGGGGAAAGAGCAGCAGGTCCGCGATGCCGTCCGCCGCGATCTGCGCGATGACCGCTGCAATCGAAGGCTGGCCGTAGCGCATCGCGAGGTAGACCGGAGCCGCGGCGCCGAGCGCGCCGGCAAGCTTGGCGCGCACGTTCCGGGAAATGGCGATGAGCGGCGAGCCGTCCTTGGTCCAAACCTGCTCGTAGGCATGCGCGGAGTTTTTCGCCCGCCGTGGAATGATGATCTGGTTGACGAGCACGGAGCGGAGGAACGCACTCGCCGGCTTGTCGATCACGCGCTCGTCGCCGAGGAACTCGCTCAGGTAGCGCTGCACATCCGCGACTGACGTCGAGTCAGGCGAACCCAGGTTGACGAGAAGGACGGCGCGTTTCGGCATAGGTTTTTGCGAAGCAAAAACCTAAATTAGCTTTCCGTCCGCTTTCGGCTGCAAGGCGGAAAGCGGACGGAAAGCTCAGGACAACCCGCCGCAGAACTTCAATTGCGCGATCAGCCGGTGGACGTTTTCGGGGGCGATGCGGTCGGTGATCACCGACCGCGGGAAATTCGGTTCCACGTCGAGCCGGACACCATCCTCGGCACCCGGGCGCACGAAATCCTCGACGAAATCCATCCCGCCGCGCGCGCGAATCCATTTCCAATACGGATCCGGATCGGCGGACTCGATCAGGATGTCGGCTTTCAGAAAGCAGTGACAGTACAGCGTCAGGTCGCGAAACGACGCGAACCAGGTCGGCGGGGTTACCAGTTGATCTCGGATGATCAAGGGCATCGCAGGGGCGTGTAAGCAGGCTTGTTGCCAATTCGGACACGCACGAGCTTTTTTGGAGCCGGGAGGAATTTGGCGGTTGCGAACCGGGCGCAAGGAACAAATTCGCAAATCCCCACGCGTTTGCCCGCCCACCCCCCGCCAAATTCCTAATTGAAGTTTCGAGGGTCCATCCGGAAAATTGGGCTTTTGTGAAACAAAAGCCTTCCGTCCTCCTCGTCATACGCGATGGCTGGGGTAAGAACCCCGACCCGGCGCAGAACCAGACCAACGCGGTCTTCCTCGCGCAGAAGCCATGCGACGACATGCTGCACGCGCGTTATCCGCACACGCTGGTGAAGGCCTCGGGCCTCGACGTCGGGCTGCCCGCCGGCGTGATGGGCAACAGCGAGGTCGGCCACGAGAACATCGGCGCCGGCCGGATCGTCGACCAGGAGCTCGTCCGGCTGAACAAGCTTTTTTTGGAAAAGCGGCTCGTGACGAACCAAGTCTGGCGGGCGGTCATCGACCGGGTGAAGTCGCGGCCGGATGCTCGCGTGCACCTGATGGGCATCGTCAGCGATGCCGGCGTGCACGGCATGCTCGAACATCTTTACGGCATTTTGCGGCAGGCCAGGGAGGACGGGCTGAAACCGGGCCAGGTTTTCATCCACGCCTTCACCGATGGCCGCGACACGCCGCCGCACAGCGGGCTCGGCTACGTGAAGCAGGTCGACGAGCAGTGCGCGAAAATCGGGCTCGGCAAAATCGCGACGGTGTGCGGCCGGTTTTACGCGATGGATCGCGACAATCGCTGGGACCGCGTGAGCAAGGCGTACTGGATGCTGTCGGGGCGGAAATCCGAGGCGACCGCGCCGAGTGCGGCGGCAGCCGTGCAGCAGTATTACGACCAGCCGTCGAACAATTCGCAGAAAGGCGACGAATTCATCGTGCCGACGTGGATCGTCGGCGCGGACGGCAAGCCGCTCGCGACAATCCGCGACGGCGACGCGGTGGTGTTCTACAATTACCGCGGTGACCGGCCGCGCGAGATCACCCGGGCTTTCGTGATCGACGGCTTCAAGGACTTCGACCGCGGACCGAAGCTCGACCTGTACTACGCCACGTTGACGGAGTACGAGACGGGTCTGCCGGTGAACGTGATTTCGCCGAAGCCGGAGCCGTTGAAAAACATCCTGGGCCAGGTCGTGAGCGACGCCGGCCTCGCGCAGTTCCGCTGTGCGGAGACGGAGAAGAACCCGCACGTGACGTTTTTCTTCAACAACTATCGCAAGGAGCCATTCCCCGGCGAGGAGCGCGCGTGTCCGCCGAGCCCGAAGGTGCCGACCTACGACTTGCAGCCGGAGATGTCCGCCGCGGAGGTCACCCGGCTGGCGAAAGCGGCGATCCTCAGCGGCAAGTACGCGCTGCTCGTGGTGAACTTTGCGAACCCCGACATGGTCGGGCACACCGGTTCGCTGCCTGCGGCGGTGAAGGCCGTCGAGGCGGCCGATCGCGGGGTCGGCGAGTTGCTCGCCGCGTTGGAGAAAGTGGGGGGGCGCGCGGTGATTGCCGCCGACCACGGCAACGCGGAACAAATGTGGGACCCCACCGTCAACGGGCCGCATACTGCGCACACGCTGAACCTGGTGGAGCTTTTCGTCGTCGGGCCGGAGTTCTCGGCGGGAAAGACCAGGCTGCGCAGCGGCGGCCGGCTCGCCGATCTCGCGCCGACGGTGCTCGCGCTGATGGGCCTGCCGAAACCCGCCGAGATGACCGGCGAGTCGCTGATCGTCTCGTCCGCACCGCAGCCCGGCTCGGCCTAGTCGAGCCCCGTTCCGGCTTGTAGCGCCCGGACCCGGCCCGGAGGGCCCCGCACAGTGTAACGTATTACGTTACACTGTCGCCAAGGCGGCGGGGGAGGAGTGTTCGGGTCTGGGCGGAGGGGTTGGCGAGGCCCCGGCTTTCGTTTGATAACGGTGAGCCGGTTGTAGGAGCGAGCTCGCTCGCGATGAGCCGATCGATCGCCTGCCAGCAGGTTCCTCCTGCGTTTACGAAACCAAGACGAAAGACCATGGTTGGCGAGGCTGGGCGGCGGATCGCGCGTTGCCTTTTCGGCGGGTTTGGCCAACGAAGCTCCGCGCATGCTTCTTCCTCGCTGCGTTCAACTCTTTTGCTGTGCGCTGGCACTGCTTGGTTTTGCACCGGGCTGCGGTACCACCGCGGTCACGGCGGCCAATCCGCAGGTTCCCGTCAGCACGTCGACCGCGCAGTTGCGGCCGGGCGACAGTTTGACCATTGCGCTGCAAGGCGTGCCCGACGCCTCGGTCAGCTCGATCCAAATCGACGAGCAGGGGCTGATCAGCCTGCCGTTCATTGGCACGATGCCGGCGGCGGGGATGACGACGGCCGATTTGTCGCAGAAGATCCGCGAGACCTACATCACCAAGAAGATCTACATGAACCTGGACGTTTCGGTCAGCGTGACCGAACGTTACGTTTATGTCGGCGGCGAGGTGCAACGGCCCGGGCGGATCATCTGGACCCCCGACCTCACCGTGGCGAAGGCGATTCAATCCGCCGGTGGTTTCACGCTCTATGCGAAGGAGACGGCGGTGAGTCTCATCCGGGAAAAGAGCGCGTACCCGATCGACGTGAAGCTCGCGCAGCGGAACCCCGGCCAGGACCCGCGGTTGCTGCCGGGCGATTCGCTGCAGGTGCCGCGGTCGCCGTTCTGAGCGCGCAAGACGCGCTCAGGGTTTTGGGTTCTGAGTTTTGGGTTTTGGGTTCGCCAAGGCCGCCGTTCGAACCGCGAGCGAGCTCGCGGCTACATGACTCGGAACCGCAAACTCAAAACTCAAAACCAAATACCTGCGCGCTTACGCGCCGAGCGCCGCCGCCATGTCTTTCGCGAAATAGGTGAGGATCAGGTCGGCCCCGGCGCGCTTGATCGCGAGCAGCGATTCGTGACGGCAGCGTGCGAGATCCAGCCAGCCGAGCCGTGCGGCAGCGTGGATTTGGGCGTATTCTCCAGAAATCTGATACGCGGCGACTGGCTTGCGGGTGGCCTCGCGGACGTCGCGGATGATGTCGAGGTACAACCCGGCGGGTTTGACCATGACGATGTCCGCGCCTTCGGCGGCATCGAGCATCGCCTCGGTGATGGCTTCGCGGCGGTTGGCGGGATTCAACTGGTAGGTCGCCTTGCTCAACAGGCGGGTACCGGCGGCTTGGGCGCTGCCCACCGCTTCGCGGAAAGGTCCGTAGTACGCAGAGTTGAATTTCGCCGAATACGCCATGATGCCGGTGCCGGTGAAGCCGGCGGCATCGAGGGCCTGGCGGATCGCGCCGACGCGGCCGTCCATCATGTCGCTGGGCGCCACCAGATCGACGCCGGCCCGCGCCTGCAGCACGGCCATCTGCGCGAGGATCCCGACGGTGCGATCGTTTTCGACATCGTCGCGCGCGGCGTTGAGCACGCCGTCGTGGCCGTGAGAGGTGTAAGGATCGAGCGCGACGTCGGTGAGTATCGTCAGTTCCGGTACGGCCTTCTTCACCGCGCGCACGGCGCGAAGAACGAGCGCGTCCTCGTTCAGCGCCTGGGTGCCCTCGTCGTCCTTGAGTTTCGGATCGAGCTTGGGAAAGAGCGCGACGGCGGGCACCTGCAGCTTGTGCAGGGCGCGGCACTCGCGAACGAGATCGGTGAGGTTCAGCCGGAAGACGCCCGGCATCGACTTGATCTCCTCGGGCGCGGATTTCCCATCGACGACAAACAGCGGCGCGATGAAGTCGGCCGGCCGCAGGATGGTTTCCTCGACCATCGCACGCAGGCTGGGGGTGCGGCGCAGTCGACGGGGGCGCTGAGTGAGTTCCAATTTGAAGTTCGCGGCCATAACGTGGCCCGCCACTAGAGCAGGCCACCCGGCTGCCCGCGATAGGAAATTGCCGGCGTGATTTGCGCGAATCTCGCCGTTTCTTGTGAGTGCCAAGTGGAGCGGCTTGGGGTCAAACCGCTTCACCTCGGCCTGCCGCTCCCAAGTCAGAATCTCCCGCTCACACCGAAATTCATCGTCGTGCCGAGGATCCCCGTGCTCTGCATCTGGTCCGGGATGCCGCGGTAAAACGCCAGTGGTTCGTTGAACACGTTCGAGATGTCCAGCGTGAGCTGAACCGCCGGGCGAATCTGGTAGGCGAAACCCATGTTGACGATCGTGCGCTTGTAGCGGTGGATGCTGCGGCCCGCGCTGCTCGCAGAGTAGCTCGTGATGTATTCGCCCGAGTGATTCACCAGCACGCGTGAGCTGAAGCCGCGGTAGCGCCAATTGAGGCCGGCGTTGGCGGTCTTGGGAATGAATCCCGCGATTTGACCGCCGGTGAGCTGCGTGCGTCCGCCGAAATCGCCGTGCGTCATCAGCGTCGTGTAGTTTGCAAAACCGCCCAGCCCCTTCAATGGACCGGGCAGGAAGGTGAACTGCTGCTGGTAGCTGAGTTCCCAGCCCTGGCAATACGCCGTGCCGGCGTTGTCCGAGGTCAGCTTCGTGAAGCCCTGATACTCGCCGTTGTAGCCGTTGTCCAGGCCGCCGGGAATTGTGCCGGCGATGATCCCGCTCACGATGTAGTCCGTGATTTTCTTGTGGAACCAGCCGACCGAGAGATTACCGACGGGCTCGAAATAATAATCGAGCGTCGTATCCCAGTTGTGCGCCATCTGCGGCTGGAGACTGGGATTGTTGATGGTCAGCGTCTGATTGTTCTCGTTGGGCGACTCGTTCGGGAGGAAGTTATTCATCGAGGGCCGGCCGTAGCTCGTCGACCAGGCCACGCGGGCCTTGAGGCTCGGGGTGATGTCATGCATGAGGTGGGCGCTCGGGAAAGACTTCGTGTAGCTGCCCTCGAGGTCGCGCTGGTTCGCCGCATAATCGCGGGCCGCCGCACCCACCGGATCGGCGGCGCGCTGCGCGGTGGTCGAAGCGACCCGCGCGCGCACCCAGCCCCAGCTTTTCACTTCGGTCTTTTCTGTGCGCACGCCGGAGATGAAGCCGGTGCGGCCGAGAAACCCGCTGCGGCCAAGCTTGCCCGACGCCATCAGGTAGCCGGCATATACCGTCTCCGTCACGTCGCGCGTGCCGGTGAATTTGTTTTGCTCGCGGAAATACACGTCCTCGTTCCAGACCGCCGGGTTCGCGGGCTGAAGGTCGCGCATGAAGTCCGACGCCTCCCATTGCGGCAGGTGCCGGCCGGTCTTGCGCTCGTCGAACATGTAGAGCGTCGGATCCGCCGGCAGCGCGGTGGTGCCCGTGTAATTCCACCGCCGCGAGATCGTCGAGCTGTAGTCCTCCTGCTCCCGCCAGCGCAGGCCGGTCTTCAGAAACAACGGGGCCTCCGTGGGCAGGGTGTAGCGGAAGTTGCCGCGCAGTTCCTTCACATCGTCCGTCGCCACCGCCTTCGCGTGCGCCAGCCCCTGCGGTGCCGGTCGATAATTCGCCGGGTTCCGCATGTCCGGCCCCTCGGTCTGGATGAACTTTGGATACAGGTCCGATTCCCGGCGATCGAGAATCCAGCCGATGTTGGTGAGGCGATTGATGAGCACGGCACCGCGGCCATTGCCCGAGTTGATCTTGGTGTGGTTGTAGGCCGCGTTGTAGTCGATCTGCCAGCGGTCGAGCTCGTGCTCGATCCCGGCATCGACCAGCCGCAGGCGGTTGTAGAAATTATTCGGCCCGGTCATCGTGTTGTCGATCGTCGACGCGGTCGACGCGCGCACCTGGGTGACGCGGTCGGTGTAACCGGGCAGGACGCCCGCGGTCCCGGTGGTGCCGACGGATTGGCTGGTGAATGCACGCACCTCCCACTTGCGCCGCATACGCTCGTTGGCGTCGTTGAGGATCGTGTTGATCGAGAGCTTGGTGGTCGGCGAGAGGCGGTAATCGGTCTTGAGGTTGATGCTCTTCTGGCCGCGGTTGTTGTAGTTGTCGCTGGTGCGGTAGTCCCACAGATACGCCGGCTGCGTCGTGGTGTTCTGGAAATCGCGCGTCGTCAGCCACGATCCCACGCCGTTTTCGCTGTAGAACACATTGACGGCGAGGCCGAGGTTGCGCTCGCCGCCGAACGCGCTGAACACCTCCTGGTAGCCGAGGTTCAGGATTGGATGCGAGCGATGTTGCTCGCGTTTCGGGATCTGCTGGGTGAACGGCGGCGCCGTGCGCATGACGAAGTTGTAGGTCACGCGCCGCTTTTCCCGCATGCTGAGGGGCGAACGGCTCTTGAAGTTCACCGCGCCGCCGAGGCCTTCCGCGCCTCGGTCGGGCGTGTGCCCCTTGATCAACTCGAGCTGGTCGAACATCGCGCCGGTAATTACGTGCACGCGCGTCTCGCGGCTCATGCCGCCCTGGCTGGAAAGAATTCCGCCGTCGACCGTCACGCTCCCCAGTCCGGGCGGCATGCCGCGCACGCTGAGCGTGCTGATGTGCCCCTCCTCCGCCGGGTTGCCCGCGACACCCGGCAGGAAGATCGCGACCTCGCCCACGCTCATGTTCGGCAGGTAACCGAACGAGTCGGTCGACACGATGTTCTTCACGTTGGTCGCGTTGCGCGCCGCGGTGATCGCCGCGGCGTCGCCTTCCCGTTCACCGGTCACGCGAAATTTGCTCAGGCGGTAGATGCCCGTCGTCAAATCGAAGTCGCGCGTCACGCGCTGCCCGGCGCCCACGGTCACCTGCATGCGGACTGGATCCAATCCGATGTAGGAGGCCACGACGTCATAAACGCCAGCTGGCACGCCCGGGAGCACGTAACGGCCCGTGTTGTCGGTCAGCGCGGTGACGCCGAGCTGGGGCAACTCAATCTTGGCGCCCTCCAGCAGATTGGCGGTCGCAGTGTTGCTGACTGCGCCGGTCAGCGTGCCGGTATCGGCGGCGCGACTCCAGAGGGGCACGAGCCCGAGGACGAGGTGGACGAACACGAACAGGCGCCGGAGGCGCCGAAACGAAACGCGATGCGCGCGGAATTCGGTCGACATGGCTTGGTGGGGTAAAAGCCGACGCGGCCAGGTCCAGGGGTCGTCGGCCGGCGGGAGCATGGACCTGCGCCGGCGCGCCTCAAGTGATATTCGGCGGTGCGGCCCGCTGCCGCGAAATCGCATCCGTAGTGCCGGTCGCAAACCCGAGTGGCGAAAAAGGTAAGTGGCATGGTTCGCACTTTAGCGCGGTCAACGCGCCGCAGGCGCACAAGCCTGACCGCGTATCGTCGAGCGAGACCTGCGGTTGGTTGATGCGCGGTCAGGTTGACCGCGCTACGTCAAACCACGACGAGGGTCTTTGTTATCCTGGCGCCATGCCTCACTGGCCCCGGCGGGCCGGCCTCAGCGAGGCCGGCTACCGCGAATTACTCCGCCTTCTTCCGCTTCGCCTTCTTGGTCGGCTCGGACGGGATCGGCGGCGGATTCTTCCGCAATTCTTCGGCCTGCTTCGCCTCGGGCGTGCCCGGCTGCGGCCGCCAGTCGTAAGCGGCGATGAATCGGGGTTCGGTTTCCTGGAGTTCCTGGAGCGTCTCCATCCGGCGCCCCTGATCGTTCGAGTCCTCGATCCATTTCGTGAGCACGCCGCGGAGATTCTTCAGCGCGACCTGGTGGGTCGGATTCGTCGACTGCGCGAGGTTGTTGATTTCCCAGGGGTCGGTCTGGAGATCGTAGAGCTCCTCCTCCGGCATGGTGGGCTGGCACAGCACCGCCTGCGGGGGCGTGAGCTTGCCCTCCGCGTACAGCTTCGGCAGCAGCGTCCAGACCGGGTATTGCCTTTCCTTGTACTCGTTGCGCGCGAGGAAAGGCACCCAGGGCGTGAAGTTGTGGATGTACCGGTAACGCGCATCACGGACCGTGCGCAGGCGAAACACCGTCATGTCGCAGCGGTCACGATGGCCGAACACGTACTGGGGATCCGGTTCCGTGCGGTCGCCGAGGAAAATGCGGCCCTGCATCTTCGCGGGCTTCGGTGCACCGGCGATGGCGAGCATCGTCGGGGCAAAGTCCACGCCCTGGATGAACCGCGCGTCGACGGTCCCGGCCTTGAAGTGGGCCGGCGCGGGAAAATCCTTGGCCCACCGGATGATGAGCGGCACCAGCAGGCCCTCCTCGTACACGAACTGTTTCCCGCGCACCTGCGACTGCCCGTTGTCGCCGAAGAAAACGATGATGGTGTTGTCGGCGAGCCCGTCGCGCTCGAGCGCCGCGAGGACCTTGCCGATCTTCTGGTCGAGCTCGGTCGCCGCATCGAGATACTCGGCCCAGTCCGCGCGGGTGACCGGGTGATCGGGATAATACGGTGGAATCTCGACCTTGGCCGGGTCGGCCTTCTTCGGGGCGTGGAAGGTGCGATGCGTTTCCTGAAAATTGATCTGAGCGTAGAATGGCTGGTGCGCCTTCAAATCGTCCCAGCGCGACGAATCGAACGGCTTGTCGGGAGGGATGAAATTCCAGTCGGTCTTGCCCGCGCCGCGGAAACCGCACGAGTCCGGCAGCTCCACGAGGTTGGCCGTGTAGTAACCCGCATCGCGCAGCCACCCGGTGAGCACGCGGACGCCGTCGGGCAACGGCTGCTTGTTCCGCGTGCGGTGATTGTGCGCGCCGATCGTCGTGGAATACATGCCGGTCATGAATTCCGAGCGGCTGACCGAGCAGACCGGTTCGACGTACGTGCGGGTGTAGCGAACGCCCTGCGAAGCGAGCCGATCGAGGTTTGGCGTCCACACCTGCTTCGTGCCGTAGCAACCCAGGTGCTGGCCAAAATCTTCCGCGATTAGCCAGAGGATATTCGGCTTGGCGGAGGCGTTGGCCGCGGTCAGTGGCGCGGCAGGGAGCGCTGCGCAAAGCAGCGTAAACAGCAGGAGGCGAAGATTCATGGCGGAAAACCCAACACGACCGCGGCGGGGCGGCTGAGCATGTTTCGTCACGCCCGGTCGTGCGCCGCAAGCGGGATTTTGCGGTATCCGCTGTCGCCGGCCGCTGAATTTGGCGGATTTTGACCAAAACCCGGCTGCACAACCCCCGCTTGGCCCGCTGGTCGGCCGAGGCGCCGCTCAGCCGGGGTGCTCCCACCCCGTCTTTTGCGGTGAGCCCCCACTGAGACCAACGGGCAAACTGGGTGACTGTATTGGCACCGACGGAGCCTGGGCTCCGTCCAACCACAACAGTTTGGGAAAACCATGATCGCGCCTACAGGTTTCACGGGGAGCGGCAACAATGTCGTGCTGGCTGGGCCGCTCGCCGGCGTGGCGAGTGACACGATCGCATCGTTCACCGCCATCCGGGAAATGATGGCCACGGTCGGGCAGCTCGCGATCGCCTTCGGCGTCGGGCATCCGCTCGCGGCCTTTCAATCGCTGCTGCGAACGTACCAGACGCTGGTCCGCGCCGAGTTTGCGCTGCAATCGACGGCTCAGCACGTGCTGAAATTGATGCACGGCGCGCCGAACGCGGAACCGCTCGACTGAGCAGCGAGGCTTCGCCCTCAGCCAACAATTCAGAAAACCTCCCGCGAATCACGCGAATGGGCGCGAATCGCAGAGGAGGGTTGAAGCTGGAGAAGGCGCCGATGGGCATTCGCCAATCGGTGCCGAGTGACGGGTGAACTCTTCCATTCGCGACAATTCGCGTGGATTCGCGGGCTACCGGTGCGCGGATGGATCGGCGCAGCCGGCCGTTCGCACCGCCCCCGCGTGGCACAAAGTTGGTCTTTCCGCCGGAGTGGTCTTGCGCAAACGGCGCGAAAACCCTTTTCGCGTGGCGAAAAAACCTGTTAGGCCAACCGTTTCCTTTTTCCGATCCATGGCCCTCCGACTCTTCGACTCGCTCTCCCGCGAGTTGCGCGAACTCAAACCCGCCCACGCTGACGGCGTCTTCCGCTTCTACAATTGCGGGCCGACGGTCTACGCGCCCTCGCACATCGGAAACTTCCGGACGTTCGTGATCAACGATGTGCTGCGGCGGCTGTTGGAACTCCAGTTCGGCGCCAGCAAGGTGAAGCACGTCCGCAATCTCACCGATGTCGACGACAAGACGATCAGGCGCGCGCGCGAGGAGCAGCGACGCCTTGCGGACGTCACGCAGCAGTGGACGGCCAAGTTTCACGCCGATTGCGATGCGCTCAACTGCCTGCGGCCGCACGTGGAGCCGACGGCGACCGGCCACATCCGCGAGCAGGTCGACATGATTGCCGTGCTGATGCAGAAGGGAAACGCCTACCGCGCGGCGGACGGCTCGGTGTATTTCAAGGTGGGGTCGTTCGACGGCTACGGGAGGCTCTCGCGCGTGAAGGAACGCGAGCTCCAGCTCGGCAGCGCGCTGGCGGGCAAGGTTCACGCGGCGGATGCCGACGAGAAGGAGGACGTGAGTGACTTTGCGCTGTGGAAAGCGTGGAAGGCCGAGGACGGCGACGTAAAGTGGCCGGGCCCTGACGATGCCGCGGCGGGCCGGCCCGGCTGGCACATCGAGTGCAGCGCGATGAGCAAGAAGCATCTCGGCGACACGATCGATCTGCACACGGGCGGCGTCGACCTGCTGTTTCCGCATCACGAAAACGAGATCGCGCAGAGCGAGTGCTGCAACGGCGTGACGTTCTCGCGCCACTGGTACCACAGCGAGCACCTGCTGGTGGACGGCAAGAAGATGAGCAAGTCGCTGGGGAACCTCTACACGCTGGACGAGCTTCGCGGTAAGCATTTTGATCCGTTGGTTGTCCGTCTCGCGCTACTGCAGGCCCACCCACGGAAGCAGCTGAATTTTACACTCGACACACTCCACGCAGCGGATCGGGCGCTCACGACGATTCACGCGTTTTGGCAATCGATCCCGGATGGAAAAGGCAGCGAACGAGATTTCGACAGCGTGCTAGACGCATTGCGCGACGATTTGAATTTCCCCGCCGCGCTCGGCGCGCTCTTTACGATTATTGCGCGTGGGCCACAGCACGTCTCGCGGGCCGCCTGCACTGCCGCGCTGTTTGCATTAGGATTGGATCGAGCACCGATTGAACGCGCCAAAGCGGATGTCCCGGCGAAGATCAAATCCATCGCCGAGAAACGCTGGGCCGCGAAGCAGGTGAAGGACTTCGCTGCCGCGGATGCGTTGCGCAAGGAACTCAGCGCGGCCGGGTGGTCGATGCTCGATCGGAAGGATGGTTACTCGCTGGAGCCGGTGAAGAAATGAGCGAGCTAAACACGACGCCATTAAAGTTTTCTCGTTCCTGGAGGGACGACCTCCGTGTCGTCCGCGGCCCGCACAGCTGCCTTCGCCAAGGCTTCGGCACGCCAGTCCACCCTGGCCGCGTCGTAGCCCGCAGGGCGGAGACGGGAGGCGGGCCCTCCAAACATGCGCAAATGACGTTCAGCCTAGAACGGAAGCGCTCGATGTTTTCGACCGACGCGTGTCACCTGCACAACATGAGCAGGATCGATCGTGATAGAGTAGTACTCGCCTTTGTCCGGATAAATCACGAACTGGCGCCCGTTGGGGTGTCGATGAATGTAATCAGGGTGGGGAATCCGGTGCTTGTCGCCTGACGAAAGTGTGATTTCCAAAGGGTATTCTTTAGCCGCTTCCAAGAGTCGATTTAGCTCCTCCATGCGCCAGACGTTGCCCAGCCAAGAGCCCATTTCAAGCGCCACCTATACCCAAATCACGGTATGCCGATGACTCCGCTCGAAGAACTCCGCCACTCGTGCTCGCACGTGCTGGCGACCGCGCTGCTCCGCATCTTCCCCGATGCGAAACTCGACATCGGACCGCCGACGGACACCGGCTTCTATTACGACGTCGACCTCGAGCACAAGCTGACGACCGAGGATCTCGCGAAGCTCGAGGCGGAGATGAAGAAGATTGCCGACGAGAACCAGCCGTTCCTGCGCAAGGAAGTGTCGCGCGACGAAGCGCTCGAAATCATCAGGAAAATCGGCCAGGAGCGCTACAAACTCGGCCGGCTCGCCGACATTCCGGCGGACGAAAAGATTTCGTTCTACCAGAACGGCGAGTTCATCGACCTCTGCGCCGGCACGCACGTGCGGTACACGTCGAAGCTGAAGGCGTTCAAGCTGCTCTCGATCGCGGGGGCTTACCATCGCGGCGACGAGAAGAACAAGCAGCTCCAGCGGATCTACGGCACGGCCTTTCCCTCGAAGGAGGAACTCGCCAGTTACCTCACGCAGCTCGAGCAGGCAAAGCTGCGCGATCACCGCAAGCTAGGCCGCGACCTGAAGCTGTTCCACATCGACGAGGACGTTGGCCAGGGGCTGATCCTCTGGACGCCGAATGGTGCGATCATTCGGCAGGAGTTGCAGACGTTCATCAGCGAGGAACTGCGCAAGCAGGGCTACTCGCAGGTGTTCACACCGCACATCGGCAAGCTCGAGCTCTACAAGACGTCGGGCCATTTCCCATATTACAAGGAGTCGCAGTTCTCGCCGCTGATCGAAAACGAGTCGCTCGCGAAGGTGTTGCAGGAAAACTGTCCGTGCGGCGAAGTCTTCGCGCGGCTCGAGGCGGTTTCGGCGAACCTGCGCGATCAGATCAACGCGCGCACCGGCAAGGAAACGATCACGCCCGAGCGCGTGCGGCCCGACGAGCAGCTGCTGGACGGCTTCATGCTGAAGCCGATGAACTGCCCGCATCACATCAAGATCTTCGCGTCACAGCCGCACTCGTATCGCGACCTGCCGGTCCGGCTCGCGGAGTTCGGCACGGTCTATCGTTGGGAACAGAGCGGCGAACTGAACGGCATGACGCGCGTCCGCGGGTTCACGCAGGACGACGCGCATCTCTTCTGCACCGAGGAGCAGGTGGCGCCGGAGGTGCTCGGCTGTCTTTCGCTCGTGAAGATCGTGCTGTCGACGCTCGGCATGGCCGATTACCGCGTGCGGGTCGGGCTCCGCGATCCGGACTCGAACAAGTACACCGGCGAGACCGCGAACTGGGACAAGGCGGAAAACGCCTGTCGCGAGGCCGCGAAGACGCTCGGCGTACCTTTCACCGAGGAGCCGGGCGAGGCGGCGTTCTACGGTCCGAAGATCGATTTCGTGATCAAGGACGTGATCGGCCGCGAGTGGCAGCTTGGCACCGTGCAGGTCGACTACAATCTCCCGATCCGCTTCGACCTTTCCTACATCGGGGCGGACAACCAGGCGCACCGGCCGGTGATGATTCACCGCGCGCCGTTCGGCTCGATGGAGCGTTTCTGCGGCGTGCTGATCGAGCATTTTGCGGGCGATTTCCCGGCGTGGCTTGCGCCGGAGCAGGTCCGGCTCGTGCCGATTAGCGACAAGGTCAACGACTACGGCCGGAATCTGCTGGCGAGACTGCGGACCGAGGGGCTGCGCGCGACGCTCGACGAGCACAGCGACAAGCTCGGCGCGAAGATTCGCCGGGCCGAACTCGACAAGGTGCCTTACACGCTGGTCATCGGCCAGAAAGAGGCGGAGGCGAACAGTGTCTCGGTGCGTTCGCGCGCGCGCGGCGATGAAGGCGTGATGACCGTCGACGCGTACGTGGCGAAGCTGCAGGCCGAAGTCGCCACGCGCGCGCTGCCGGACAAGAAAAAACCGGCGCCGACCGCGTAGCGCGCTGCACGCTTGCCGCCGCGCGAGCGGCGGCATGGTTCAGGGCCCGGGGAGGGTCTTCGTCGGTGACCCGTTTTGCGTTCTGTCCGACAACGCGAAACTTGGAACAGGGGGCCGGCACGCGCAGGTTCGCCAACCCAACGCTCCCAAGAACTCCAACACCCGCAACGCTGCGCGTCCGCCCCGCGGTCGTCGCCGCGCCGCGTGACGCTCCGTCTACACCATGATCTCCGCCAATCAGATTGTTTCCATCTTCCGGCTTCTGGTCGCCGCACCTGCTTGTGCGGCGATTTTTGTCGCTTGCCTTGCGCAAGGGCAGGCCGCGCCAACCGCGTCGCCGCCCGGAACGACGCCCACCGTCCCGTCGACCGGCGGCCCAACGGCGGCGCCGCCGAAGTCCAGCGACGAGGTCGTCACGCTCTCGCCCTTCGAGGTCGTGTCCGACTCCAAGGGCTATTTCTCGGCCAACACGATGTCGGGCACGCGGTTCAACACGCGGCTCGAGGATCTCGGCACGTCGATCACCGTCATCACGAAGGAACAGATGGCCGACTTTGCGATGCTCGATATCAACGATGTGTTCCTTTACACGGCCAACACCGAGGGCACGGGCACCTATTCCGATTTCGTGATGAACCGCAACGGCGAGTTGACCGACAACGTGTCGCTCAACCCGACGCAGGCCAATCGCGTGCGCGGCATCGCGGCCGCCAATGTGTCCTACGGAAACTTCGAGACGATGGGGCGGACGCCACTCGATCCCCTCATCCTCGATGGCGTGGAAGTCAGCCGGGGGCCCAATGCGAACGTGTTCGGTCTGGGCAACCCGTCCGGCACGGTCAATCAGCTGCCCTCGGCCGCCAACTTGACGCGCAATCGCACGCGGACCGAGTTTCGCTACGACAGTTACGATGGCCATCGCGTGTCCCTGGACGTCAACCGCGTGCTGGTGCCGCACCAGCTGGCCTTGCGCGTCAACGGCCTGCAGCAGCGCGAAGGCTTCGTGCGCAAACCCTCCGGGATGGACACCGTGCGCTACGACGGAATGGTGAAGTTCCAGCCGTTTCCGAACACCACGATCAGCGGCTCGTACCTTCATTACAAATCCTACGGCACCCGGCCGAATTTCACGCCGCCGCGCGATTTCGCCTCGTACTGGGTGCAACGCGGCAGGGCGGGATGGGATCCGGTCACCCAGACGGTGCACGTGAATGGCCAGACGTTCGGGCCCTTCACCACCGACGCTTTCATTGCCACGCCGCAGTTCGACTACTTCAACCGCAGCGGCGGGCAGTTTCAGCGCAGCAACGTCTTCGTCGATCGCAATGGCTTCGCGTACTGGACGACCCCGGCCAACAACACCGGCACGACACCGACGACCGGCACCGGTTCGGGCGCGAATTTCATCCGGCTGATGGGAACCAGTCCCGGACCGAATGGCGCGAGCGGTCGTTTCACCGATCAGCCGCTCTTCAGCAGTGTGCCGACGGTCTTCAACAAGGACATCTACGACTATTCCTCGATCAACCTTGCCGCGCCCAACTACACCAGCGAGCGGACCGACACCTACCTCCTCACGCTCGATCAAATCTTTCTCAATTCCCGGCGGCAGATGCTGGCCGCGCAGATCGGCTTCTTCCGTGAGGATGCCAAGCGTTTCCGCCACGTGCCGGTCGGTGACGCGGGGACGGGCGGGCAGAACGGCCAGTTGTGGGTCGACGTCAATGAGCGCAACCTCGATGGGACCCCGAATCCGCTTTTCGGCCATCCTTACATCGGCGTGAATGAGCCGCTCACCTCGCTTTACCCCGCCAAGTGGGACACCTATCGCACGCAACTCGTCTACCGCTATGATTTCACCGAGGCGAACGGTTGGAAGAAATGGCTCGGGGTGCACCAGCTCAGTCCGTACTACGAGTACAAGTATCAAATCCAGCGGAGATACTCCTTCCGCGAAGCGATCGCGTCGCCGACTTCGTGGCTCGTGCCGGGAGTGAGCGGGGTGGTGCCGAATTTCGCGCCGGCCAACCAGTCGAATCAGACGCCGCCGGGGCCGCAGTCCGGGCCGAACATCGCGCGCGAATTCTTCCGGTTTTATCTCGGTGATGCCAACGGCACGAATGTCGATTACGCGCCGGGGGCGATTCCGCACGGGACGTTTCCCTTCGTCTGGGGGACCACCGGCAACTGGCGGCAGGAGCAGAACCTGCTCGCCCGGATCGCGACGACGGACAACACCGGCGGCACGAACAATCTCAAGCGGATCATCAAGACGCAGGGCGGCGTGACGCAGAGCACGTTTCTTGGCGGCAAGTTCATCGCGACCTTCGGCCTGCGCCAGGACGAGACTTACGCGAAATTCGGCGCCTCGCCCGTGTTCCTCACCAACAACAACACGGAGCACGATTTCGAGCGGATGAATCACTGGGCGGACGGAGACTATCGCTTCGCCAGCGGCCGGACCAAGACCGCGCAATTCGTGGCGCGTCCCTTCCGCGATCTCCCGACCATGCGCGACTGGGTGCAGCGCGGGAACGGAGTCTCCCGTTTCCTTGGCCAGCTGCTCCAAGGGTCATCGTTCTACTACAACAAATCCGACAACTTCATCCCGTCGCCGCCGTCGGTTGACCTTTTCCTTCACCCGCTGCCCAACCAAACCGGCGAAGGCCGGGACTACGGCGTGTGGTTCAATCTCCTCGACGGCAAACTCGTCATTCGCATCAACCGCTACGAGAACTCGCAACTCAACGCCCGGGATGGAGACGCGAACACCATCGCGCAGCGCACGCTGCGGCTCGACCTCGATGTCACGACCGATCGTCACCGGCTCTACTCGCGGGCCACCGACTGGTTCCGTCTGACCCATCCGACGTGGACCGCGGAGCAGGTCGACGCCGCGGTTTTCACCCAGATGGGCATGACGCGTGAGGTCTACAACGCCCTGGCCGACAACTTCCGCGCCGGAACGATCGCGGCGACCAATGACATCATCGCGAAGGGCACGGAAATCGAAATCAACGTGAATCCGACGCGCCACTGGACGGTCTCGGCGAACATGGAGGAGAAGAAAGCGCTCAACTCGAATGTGTCCGGGACGGTGCAGCAATGGATCGATCAACGGATGCCGGTGTGGACCCGGGTCGTGGATCAGAACTTCGACCCGGCCCTCACCGCGGGGCCGGCCGAGAGCACGGGGTGGGTGCCGACCGCGGACAATCCGAACCATCTCTGGTGGATTCACAATTACGGCGGCTCGCAGACGCCGGCGCAGAACTACGCCACCAACGTCGAAGCCCCGTGGTCGATCATCCGCGAGACGCAAGGCAAACCCCGCCCCCAGATCCGGCGCTATGCGTTTCGGCTGAGCACGAATTTCCAGCTCGCCGGGATCACCGAGAATCGCATCCTCCGCAATGTCGGGATCGGCGGCGCCGTCCGCTGGGAAGACAAGGCGGCGATTGGCTATTACGGCGTCGAAACCTATCCCGCCACAATCACGCGGCTCAATCCGAACCGGCCGATTTGGGATGGAACGCACGCCTATTACGACGCGTTCGTTTCCTACAAGACGAAGCTGTTCGCGGATCGCGTCTCGGCGACCTTCCGGCTCAACGGCCGGAATCTCCAGGAGGGCGGGCGGTTGCAGGCGGTGGGCGCATTCCCCAACGGGCAGATTCACTCGGCGCGCATCGTCGACCCGCGACAGTTCATCTTCAGCGCATCGTTCGATTTGTAGCGGCGCTCCGGCGGCCGGCGCGCGCGCGCCCATCCGGGGGAAAAAAGACCGGCGTCGCTAGAACGACGCCGGTCGACGCTGACTACTTTGGAGACGATCCAAAGACCCTAGATGGCGGTCTCGCCGCGCTCGTCGGTGCGGATCCGAATGACCTCGTCGAGCGGCACGACGAACACCTTGCCGTCACCGATCTTGCCGGTCTTGGCGGAGCCGACGATGGCCTCGATGGCCTTCGCCGCCACGGTGTCCGCGACGGCAATTTCGATTTTCACCTTCGGCAGGAAATCGACCGTGTATTCGCTGCCGCGGTAAATCTCGGTGTGGCCTTTCTGCCGGCCAAAGCCCTTGACCTCGGTGACGGTCATGCCTTCGACGCCCACCTCGGAAAGTGCGGTTTTCACTTCCTCGAGTTTGAACGGTTTGATGATCGCGATGATGAGTTTCATGGAAGAGCAGGAGTGGTTGAAGCGTGGTGGAGGTTAGGATTTCGGCTCGTAGATGTAGCCCTCTTCCCCGTGGTCGCTGAGATCCAGGCCCTCCTGCTCGGCCTCCACGGTGGGCCGGAGTCCGACGATGGCCTTCACCACGAACCCGATGATGGCGGTCATCACGACGGCCAGCAGCAGCGTGACCACGATCGCTTTCACCTGTTCGAGCCAGAGCGACTTGCCGACGATGTCCTTCAGGTTGGTGCTGAGGTTGGAATTGACGGAAGCCGTCGCGAAGAACCCGGTGAGCAGCGCGCCCAGCGTGCCGCCCACGGCATGGACGCCGAAGGTGTCGAGCGCGTCGTCGTATTTCAGCATGCCCTTGAGTTTCGTGCAGGCGAGGAACGGCACCAGGCCGGCCAGCACGCCGAGCGGCATGGCGGAGCTGGGGGTGATGAAGCCGCAGGCGGGCGTGACGACGACGAGGCCGGCGACCGCGCCCGAGCAGAAACCGAGCACGCTCATCTTGCGGCGCGTGATGTATTCGAGCGTGGCCCACGTGAACGAGGCGACGGCGGTGGCGAGCGTGGTCGTGGTGAAGGCATTCGCGGCGACGCCGTCGGCGGCGACGGCCGAACCGGCGTTGAATCCGTACCAGCCGACCCAGAGCATGCCGGTGCCGATCATGCAGAGCACCAGGCTGTGCGGGGGCATCGGCGTCTTGCCAAATCCAAGCCGCGGCCCGACGAGCAGGCAGAGAATCAGCGCGGACCAGCCGGAGGACATGTGGACCACGGTGCCGCCCGCGAAGTCGATCGCCTTGATCGAGGCGCCGGCGTTCCAGACCCCGTTCATCCAGCCGGACGAACCCCAGACCATGTGGGCCAGCGGGAAGTAGACGAGGAACATCCAGAGCGTCATGAAGACCAGGATGGCGGAGAACTTCATCCGCTCGGCGATCGCGCCGACGATCAGGGCCGGGGTGATGATGGCGAACATCAGCTGGTACATCGAGAAGACGTTCTGCGAAACCCAGAACGCGTAGTCGGTGTTCGGCGCGCTATCGACGCCCTTCAGGAAGAAGAACTCGCTGCCGCCGAGGAACGGGCTGTTGAAATTTTTGCCGAAAACCAGGCTGTAGCCGAAGGCCCACCAGAGAATCGTGACCAGCCCGGCGAGCCCGAGGCACTGGGCCATGACCGAGAGCACGTTCTTCGTGCGGACCAGGCCGCCGTAGAAAAGCGCGAGACCCGGCAGCGTCATGAAGAGCACGAGCGCCGCGCAGATCATCATGAAACCGTTGTGACCGGGACCGGCGGTGCCGACCGACGGCGTGGTGAGGCCGGCCGGAATGGTCGCGTTGCCATCCTTGTCTTTTGGGCCGGTCTTCAACGGCGCGCTCGGATCGCCGTTGCCGAGGTAGGCCTCGAGTCCGGCGACGCGCTGCTCGAGCGTCGGAGCGGGGGCCGGAGCGGCGGGAGCCGGCGCGGCTGCTTGGGCGAAAACGGCCGCGCTGGCGCTCAGCGCCAGGCACGCCGCGAGGAGCGAGCGGAGGGGTTTCAGTTGAAGAATGTTCATGTGGAGACTGCCTCCATGAGCAAAATCGATGCCGGACGTGAGCCGCTTGCATGATTTGTTCAAAAATATGACGCGGGGGCCGTTTTCCCCTCGACGGAGCACCGGCGCCAGAGCCTGGCCGATTGCGCGGCCGATGGTTTTTGACGCAACGTTCCGTGCGCGGTCATCGCACGCCGACAAAAAAACCGGGCTCGATTGAGCCCGGCTCGAGAAGCGCGCTGCGCTGGAAGCTAGACGGCGGATTCGCCGCGCTCGTCGGTGCGGATGCGGACGACCTCGTCGAGTGGCAGGACGAAAACTTTGCCGTCGCCGATTTTGCCGGTCTTCGCGGCCTTCGCGATGGTCTCGACTGCCTTGCCGGCGGTCTCGTCGGCCACGGCCACTTCGATCTTCACCTTCGGCAGGAAATCCACGGTGTACTCGCTGCCACGGTAGATCTCCGTATGGCCTTTCTGGCGGCCAAACCCTTTCACTTCGGTCACCGTCATGCCCTCGATGCCGGCGGCGGCGAGCGCCTCTTTCACTTCCTCGAGCTTGAAGGGTTTGATGATGGCAATGATGAGTTTCATTGAGGTTGGAGGTTAAGTTGCGCGCGGCTCAGGACTTCGCCTCGTAGATGTAACCCTCTTCACCGCGATCGGCGAGGTCAAGGCCTTCCTGTTCCGCGCGGGTGCGGGCGCAGGCCGCTGAGTGCTTTCGCCAGAAATCCGATGACCATGCTCATTACGGCGGCTGGCAGCAGCGTGCCCGCGATGGCCTTCACCTGCTCGAGCCAGGGCGACTTGCCCGCTGGCGTTGGGTCGACCGCTCCGGGAAGCAGCTACTGCGGCTGGACGATCGCGATGTGCAGTTCCTTGAGCTGCCGCTCGGTGACCGCGGTCGGGCTCTGCGCCATGAGGTCCTGGCCCTTTTGCGTTTTCGGAAACGCGATCACGTCGCGAATGCTCGTCGTGCCGCAGAGCAGCGCGCACATGCGATCGAGCCCGAAGGCGATGCCGCCGTGCGGCGGCGCGCCGTAGGTGAAGGCCTTCAGCAGGTAGCCGAACCGGCTCTCCACGACGTCGCGCGGAATCTTCAGCACGTCCTCGAAGACTTTCTTCTGCAGCACGGGCTGATGAATGCGGATTGAGCCGCCGCCCAGCTCCATGCCGTTCAGCACAACATCGTAGTGCTGGCCGCGCACGGCCTTCGGGTTGGAGTCGAGCAGGTCGGTATCCTCGAGCACCGGCGCCGTGAACGGATGGTGTGTCGCGGCGTACGCCCCGCGCTCCTCGTCGTAGCTCATCAGCGGAAAATCGATCACCCAGAGAAATTTCCAGTCGTCGGGCCGCAGCGTCAGCTTGCCGCGCTTCACCTGCAGCTGCGCCGACTCCAGCCGCAGCCGGCCCAGAATCGCGCAGGCCTTCTCCCACGGGGCCGCCGCGAAGAAGATGATGTCGCCTTCCTCGAGGTTGAGCTTCTTCGTCAGCTCGGCCTTTTCGGCATCCGAGAAGAATTTCACGATCGGCGACTTCCACTCGCCGCCCTCGATTTTGATGAACGCGAGGCCTTTCGCGCCGAGCGATTTCGCGATTTCCTCGAAGCTCTTCAGCTCGCCCTGCGAGATCTCCGCGAGGCCCTTCGCGTTCAGCGCCTTGATCACGCCGCCGCCGGCCACCGTCTGCTGGAAGACCTTGAAGGCGGAATGCTTGAAGGTGTCCGAGAGATCGACCAGCTCGAGCGCGAAGCGCATGTCGGGCTTGTCCACGCCGTAACGGTTCATCGCGTCGACAAATGCCATCCGTGGAAACGGCGTGGGGATGGCGGTCCCGAGCACGTCCTGCCAGACCTTCTTCAGCATCCCTTCGAACAGCGCGTAGATGTCCTCGCGCGTGACGAACGACGCCTCGACGTCGACCTGCGTGAACTCCATCTGCCGGTCGGCGCGGAGGTCCTCGTCGCGGAAGCAGCGCGCGATTTGGAAATAACGCTCCACGCCGGCGACCATCAGGATTTGTTTGAACTGCTGCGGAGACTGCGAGAGTGCGTAGAACTGCCCGGGGTGGATGCGCGACGGCACGAGGTATTCGCGCGCGCCTTCCGGCGTGCTCTTGAAGAGCGCCGGCGTCTCGACCTCGATGAATTCCTGCGAGTCGAAATAGTCACGGATCGACTTGGTCGCGCGGTGCCGTACCTGGAGATTCCGCCGCATCTTCGGCCGCCGCAGATCGAGATAACGATAGGTGAGCCGCAGGTCCTCGTTGACGCGGTCACCGCCGGCATCGTCGAGCGGGAAAGGCGGCGTGTCGGAAATGTTGTGAATCTCGAGCTCGCTCGCGATGATTTCGATTTCGCCGGTCGGGAGGCTCTTGTTTTCGGTGCCGGCGGGGCGACGCACGACCTGGCCGGTGATGCCGATGACGGACTCGGGCTTCAATTGCTTGAGCTGCTCGGCCAGCTTGGCGTTATCGTGCGGTTCCAGCTTGATTTGCGTCACGCCGCGGCGGTCGCGCAGATCGATGAAAATGATGCCTCCCTGGTCGCGGATCGTGTCGACCCATCCGAGGAGCGACGCGGTCGCGCCAATGTCGGGCACGGAGAGCTGGGCACAATGATGGGTGCGCTTCATGGAAACGTGAGCCGGCCAGCAGAACGCAGCCGCGCCGAGTAGGGCAACAGGAATTTCAGACGGCGTTCAGGCCGGCGCAGAGGTCGGCGAGCATTGTAGCGGCGGTCTATGACCGCCGGGCTCGATTCGCATTCGTCGGCGGTCATAGACCGCCGCTACAACCTAATCTCGCGGCCGCGGCTTTTTCTTCGGTCGGTCGGCGCGTCTGGATCAACTTGAACTCGGGCGTGCGAATCATGGAGGAGCCGCGCTCGGCAAACGCCCGATTTTTCCAGCCGGCGCCGTTTCCGGCCACGAGCGACGCGAGGTCGCGTCCCTGGAAACCCGGGTCGGCGGAGCCACCCGACTTTACTTCTTCCTTTTCTTCTTCGGTGCGGCGGCATCGGCCGTGTCCGCGCCATCGCTCAAGATTTCGCGGATATTTCTTTGCCGATTCGTCCAGTTGGCGGACGCCTTCGCCTTCAGCTCGGCGACGAGCGCGCGATGCTGCGGATCGCGCACGAGGTTGGTCTCCTCGAACGCATCGTGCTCGAGATCGTAGAGGTATTCGTCGCCGTTGTTGTAGAAGAAATATTTCCACTTCGCCGTGCGGATCATCCGGCCGGCGAAATTTCCGCGGTAGCTTTCCGACAACGCGTAGCGCTGACGCCCATCGTCGGCACCGGTCAACACCGGCAACAGGCTCGATCCTTCGAGCCCGGCCGGTTTCGCGAGTCCGCAGAGATCGATGAGCGTCGGCAGCACGTCCATGTTCATCGCGGGCGTGCGGACGACCTTGCCTTGCGGCAGCGCCGGCGGGAACGACCAGATGAACGGTATGCCGGCGCCGCACTCGTAGAACGTGTTTTTGTACCACAGCCCGCGCTCGCCGAGCATCTCGCCGTGATCGGAGGTGTAGAGGATGATGGTGTTGTCGCGCAGCCCGAGTGCCTCGAGTTTTTTCACGACGCGACCGAGCTCTTCGTCCGCGTAGGTCACCATGCCGTAATACAGCGCGCGCGATCGCAGAATGTCCGCGTCCGTTGCGCGCGCGTG
>Ga0082335_1002197_pt1 | contig 37418 bp, 39 predicted proteins | sample Subgrocontami58m_FD_72375 | JGI IMG/M metagenome (GOLD analysis project Ga0082335, IMG submission 72375) | Subsurface groundwater microbial communities from S. Glens Falls, New York, USA - GMW37 contaminated, 5.8 m (SPADES assembly) (version 2) ...
CCACAAGACGCTGAGCAAGCCTTACCCCAAGACTCCTGCAATGGCCGCTGGCCTAACTGACCATGTGTGGACAGCGGAAGAAGTAGTTTCTTTGCTTGACCGTTCAAACTGATACACTACCAGAGAAGACATCTGCGTGAATTAGGTCTTCCATAGTTCTTAGGTAACCTGAGTCATGCGCGGTCTTCAAGCTCCGAATTATGCCCAAAAGCGCAGGAATTACGTCAGAAGGGTCTTCCGTTGTTTCAACCAGATCGTTTGCCGTGGTGACATAGTAACTTTCGGCAGGCGCAAGGCGTTGAATTGCTGTAATCATCGACGTGACTATCTCAACCTTATCAGCTTCGTCCCAGTATGTGTAACCGGCATTTCGATGGCTGCCACGCAGAGCGGCAAATCTAGCCAATACTTGCTGTAGTTGCATAGATGGTGATTCAGGCAAGTTTTTCTCCTCAACTAGCTAGGGACTAGTCTAAGACGGACAGTCGCTGAGTTTTTGTCAAATCTGGGGTATTAGCGGCCAGGGGACGACCGCCGCTGAAATCTCCCCGGCAGCGCCATAATGGAATAGGACCAGTGGCGCGCCTGCCGAGTTGGTTCACGCCCTGATTCGCTTCCGTCGCCGCTCTGCCCGCATCTCCAACTTGAAGGCGAAGATCAGAATCTTGGTTCTCGTTACGCAGCCCCACACCTAGTCCGCAGCCTTGGCTATCATGAGCCTCTTTCCCATCAGGGAATGGGGATAGGATTGGCTAAGAGCCTGGCTGCTCGGTGCGGCCACGGAGGAACTCTTCCAGCTCCTGCACCATTTCCTGGGGCGTTGGAATGGGCGTATCTTGCGCGCGGGCGGCATCATAGCGGCGTTCTAGGCGGTGGATGTAGGCGTTCAGCTCGTCTTCCTTCTCCAACGCCTCCTTGAACTGGCGGTCAAAGGCGGCGTCGGTATCGCGCATCTCGGCCAGGTCAATGGCAGAGCCTAACACGTTGTCCAGGGCCTCAAGAATGGCCAGGCTGGTCTTGGGGAAGTGGGACACCTGGATATAGTGAGGCGAGTGCCCCCACACGCTGCCGAAGGCGATGCCCTTGGCTGCAAATGCCTGGGAGACGGCGGTGCCGATGCCAGTTGGCCCCTGATAGCCCGAGTTGCGAACACCTAAGTTTCCCAGTTTCTTTGCCATCTCCGGGTCAAGGGCGCCGCCGGAGATGCGGATGGGCCGGGTGTGGGGGACGGAGTCCAGCAGCGCGCCCAACATGATGACTTTGCTGACGTGGTATTTTTGGGCGACGTCCACGATGGCGTTGGAATAGGCGCGCCATTTCAGATTAGGCTCCGTGCCCACCAGAATGAGCATGTCCTGGATGTGGCTGCGGGTCTCGTAGCCATAGAAGTCGTTGGCAGGCCACGTGATCTCCCGCTCGCCCTGCTCGTTGACCTTGCTGATGGGGCGGCGCTCGGTGAAGACGTAGAACTCCTCCGGGTCCATGGACGCGAACTTTGCGGCAGGCAGCTTGCGGGCCAGATACTTCAGTGCAGTGGTGGCCCCTTCGGCGGCGTCGGGCCAGCCGCCAAAGGCTATGAGCATGAGCGGGGATTGCAGCTCTGGGCTGCTCATGTACTGAACGTGATCCATAAATACCCCCTAGAAAGGGTAGCGAAAGTGTAACACCCGTTAGTGTGAGCGGCAAGGCAACGGTGTAGCTGGTTTTGCTTACTTGTGGTTGAAGCCACCGCACCCTGAAGGGTGCGGCTTGATGTCCCGACTGTCAGGATTCACGGGGCGGTACAGCATCCCCTTGCAAACAACCACCCGCAGCCCGTTAGCCTATTTTGCCCCAGCAGCTTAGCGGCAAATAGCGGAACCATACTCTGCCCACCAGGTCGTTCGTTTGGACCGGCCCCAGACGGCGGCTGTCCAGGCTATCCGCCCGGTTGTCACCCAAAAGAAACACCTGGCCCGCATCCAGCAGCCACTGGGCCGCCTGACCATAGGGGGCGTGGGTCGCGCCCTGGGCATACGGCTCTCTGAAAGGACTTCCGTCAATCAGGACCCGGCCCTCTGCAAGCTGGACGTGCTCGCCAGGCAGGCCGATGATTCGTTTGACCGAGGTGGAAGTCGCCTGAGCCCCTGGGACGTGATGCCTGAAGTAGACCAAGTCGCCACGGCGTGGAGTAGACTGATTGTAGGCGCGGGTATCCACCAGGATGCGCTGGCCGTCCACAAGGGCCGGCTGCATACTTTTGCCACGCACGACGTAGGAGGTGGAAGTGAAGAGGCGGGGCATCTACGTCAGCACAACCGCTTCCATGCGCTGCCAGTCGTTGGCGTCCGAGACGACGTAAGTAGGCACGCCGCCGACGCGGGCGGCCTGGGCGTCGCCGCCGATGTGTACCAGGGCCACGGAGCGCCCAGCGCGGCGGAGGTGCGCCAGCGTGGCGGAGGTGGCCTCGTCCACCACGGCGGTCACCACCAGGATAGTGGCGCCCCAGGGCAACGAACGGCTGCGTTCCGCGAGCAGCGTCCCCAGGGGGATGGTCTCCTCCGAATGGATCTGCGCCATGATCTCCAGCACGCGCACAAGCTGGTCCGTGTCCGAGGCAGGCGGCGATTGGAGTAGTTTGGAGGTAAGACGAGACGTCTGGTTGACGTACAGGCCCACCTGGTGGCCGTTTTCCAGGGCGTAGTTGACCAGTGCAGTGGCAGCCAGGACGCCAAGCTCCAGCAGGTGCGGGCGAGACCCCTGCAAGGGAGGCTCAATGGTACGCACGCCGAAGAACACCACAAAGTTGGGCGCTGTGGAGGCGTCAAAGACCCGTGTCTGGAGATGGCCCGTGCGTGCGGTGGACTTCCAGTGGATGTGGCGCAAGCTATCGCCTGGGGCGTACTCGCGGCTGCCCATGGGGCGCGTGAGGTCGTCCAACAGGCTGCGGCGGAGGCGGACGCTGCCATACGGCTCCCGGGACGGCATACGGGCCAGGTCCAGGGGCAGGACTCTGGGATAGACCGATAGGATATGGTCCCTGTCCAAGCGCAGGTCACGGCTGAACATGCCGAACAGGTCGCCGGACCGGACCACGGCAGGCCCCAGATAGTAGTGCCCACGGCGTTGACAGAGCAGGGAGTACCGGCGCGTGACCTTGTGATACCAACTGAGCGAGATGAGGCTGACCAGGATTACTCGTTCCTGCTCGGGCGCGGGGTAGAGACGACCCTGTAAGGGGGACGCTGCTCTTGGCAGTTCGTCCCGCACCTGGACCCAGGGCATGGGTAGAAACTTGCCGTTGGTCAGCTCTGTCGTAAGAGTGACCTCCTCGCCGGTGAAGGCGCGATAGGCGCTGAGCGAGTGGGCGTACTGGACGCGGGCAAGGCAATACCTGGCCCACAGCCGCGTCACGAGGGTAAGCACCAGGAGCAACGCGGCCACCAGCAGCAGCGCAACGGAAGCCAGGGGGACGCTGACGAGGGCGAGGACGACGGCTACGAAGACCCAGGTATTACCCATGGTGATGCCCTTGTTTTTTCGTACCTTGAACGGAAGGCTGTCGGATCACCTGCGTCCCCACGCTTCTTCCTCTACAGGCACGGGAACGGAGTTAACGACTTCGCGGAGGATGTCCCGGGAGTTAGCCCCGCGCAGGTGGCTTTGCGCCTTGGGTACAACGCGGTGCATGAGGACGTAGGAGACCAGCGCCTTCACGTCGTCGGGGATGACGTAGCTACGGCCACGGACGGCAGCCAGCCCCTGCGCGGTGCGATAGAGGGCCAGCATGGCGCGGGGGCTGGCCCCCAACTCCACCATGGGATGGGAGCGAGTGGCGTGGACGATGCTGATGAGATATTCCTCCACCGCCTCGGACACGTGTACCTTGCGCACCAGTGCTTGCATGGACAGAAGCTCGTCGCCGGAAACAATGGACTGCAAGGTTTCCAGGGGGTCGTCCTCCCGAAAGCGGCGCAGGATGATTTTGTCCTCTTCTTGAGACGGATAACCCATGGTGATCTGCATGAGAAAACGGTCAAGCTGGGCCTCGGGCAAGGGGAAGGTGCCTTCCAGCTCTACCGGGTTCTGGGTGGCGATGACCAGGAAAGGGCGGGCCAGGGCCATGGTCTCACCTTCCACCGTCACCTGACGCTCCTGCATGGCCTCCAGGAGGGCCGATTGGGTCCTGGGCGTGGCACGGTTGATCTCGTCCACCAGCACCACCTGAGCCATGATGGGGCCGGGGCGCAACTGGAAGGTGGAGGTCTGCTGGTTGAAGACGTAGGTACCGGTGATGTCCGTGGGCAGCAGGTCCGGCGTGCCTTGGACGCGGCGGAAGGAGCAGCCCAGGGAGCGGGCAATGGCTTTGGCCAGGGCGGTCTTGCCCGTGCCCGGCACGTCCTGGATGAGCAGGTGGCCTTCGCACAGGATGGCGACGAGGGCGAGAGTTACCACGTCGCCCTTGCCGACAATGACCCGCTCAATGTTCTCCTGGAGGCGACGGGACACGTCGGCCACTTGCAGGACTTCTTCTTGCAGCATACGTCCGCCTTCTCAGCAGGGTGCTGAAAAACTTCTGCGACCATCACCCTCGCCCCCTTCCTAATCAGGAAGGGGGAAGGATTTGTATCCCGACAGGTCGGGACTCTCGGCAGAGGGGGTTCGTCCCTCTGCACTCCCCTTTTTGGCAGTCTGTCTGTAACTACGTACCTACCGATTGAGCGGATTCTAGTGGATAGGCGGCTGAGGGTCAACGATGCCAAGCAGTCGCTGGGCGTTGCCGCCAAGGATTGCCTGCAAATCTGCATTAGTAAGGCCGGCGGCGCGGGCCTGGGCCAGCACGCGAGAGGGCTTCAGTAAGGGAAAGTCGGAGCCGAACAGCACGTGGTCTGCTCCTATGAGCTTTGGTGCCAGGGAGAAGACGGCCTGGTCGTACAAGAAGGGTGAGACGGCGGTATCCACGTATGCGGCGGAAAGGGCCTGGCGCACCTCCGGCATAAGGGCGTAGAAGGGGAGGCCGCCGCCCCAGTGAGCGCAGACGATAGGCGTGCCGGGGTGCTGCTGGATGAAGGGCAAGAGGACGCCGGGGGTGGCCGAGCCTTTGCCGGGGTAGACGTGGCCCACCGGCTCCGATGCGTGGGTCAGCACCACGAGGCGATGCGCACGTGCCAGCTCCATGAGCGGCCCCATGACCGAGACGTCGGCCAGCATGAAGCCCTGGGTGTCCGGATGCAGCTCGCCGATGCCGCGCGCGCCCAAGCCGGCGCAACGCTCAACCTCGCGCAGGGCAGCTTCGCCCCAGGCAGGGTTGACGCAGCAGAAGGGGATGATGCGCCCTGGGTATCCGGCGGCGGATTGCAGGAGGTAGTCGTTGGACTCTCGCGCGACGGCGGCGTCGGTCCAGCCGTAGCCCAAGGCCACCGCTGCGTCCAGGCCGGCCTCGTCCAGTGTGGCGATGAGGTCCTCTGCCGTTGCTATGATCGCGCGCGGGCCGGAAAAGAGCGCACGGAACGTGGCGTCACGCTCCAGCAAGCGGTCGCGTTGCCGGCGGAAGGCCGGCGGCAGGATATGGGTGTGGAAGTCAATGAGCATCGTTATGAATGAAGCTCGCCCCCGTTATGTTGAAACGCCGGCATGGGGTCCGGATAGTCCGGATACATCTCCGATGCCAGCGTCCAAACGCAGCGCTCTACGTGAGCTATGGTGAGGAAAATGTAACGACGCCTAATAGCGCTCCAACTCCTTTAGGGCTGGCCGGTTGATCTCAATCATCAAGCGAGCCACCGCCTCAATGTACTCCCCCTGTTGTTCAGGAGTGGCGTGCTCCAGGAAGTCAGCAATCTGCTTGGGGGTGGGCAGATTCTTGAGAAGCTCTCGTAGCTCTTGGATGGTGGCTTGTGTAGTAGCGGTCATGGCAATCATCCTGTCCTGTTAGAACAACAGTATACCACTCCTTCGCCGTGCCAAAACCTGCAAGCATTAGCCATGTAGGGTCTTTCGGTACCCCCAACGCCCGTGGGAAAACCGTCGCGTAGGGGCGCAGCATGCTGCGCCCCTACGCTAGCCTGCAAGGGCATTCGCCTAATCCCATTGACCGTTTTCCTCGGAGAATCAAAAGCCTCTGGGTTATGTCCCCCTGTCATCCGCCCCTTTCCCATTCCCATGCCCGCCTGCTACCCTCATCCCATGAGCACAATCATCCCACAAGGGAAGACCTCCAGCCGGTGAGTATTCCCCTTCCCTAATGGTCATCAACCATTTGACTTGATGCAGTCGTGGGTAAGGCATCACCTTAGGCCCCCAAAGGGAGAGAAAACAGTCCCGTCCCCCTTGACGGGGGAACGCTAGGATGAGGGTGAGCGTCGGCCAGCAAAAGCATAAGCATCTTGTTTATGACCATAAAGGGAAGGGGAAGGCGTTAGGTGATTCGTTTCCTCAAAAAAGAAAAACGAATCCAGATTGGAAACCAAGCTAAAAACACCCCTATTTTTTGAGCAAATCGAATCCCGGCCATCCCCAACCTGTCCGTCCCTCTGCACCTGTGTCCCCAGTCCCTTGGCCCGCTTGTCCCTCCGGCGCTCGGAGGACCGAAAGACCCTAGTTAGCCCCGCCACTGGCGGATGATGCCTTCATCGCGCTGGAAGGCGAGGGGAGGCAAGGCTTCCAGGTCAAAGAGGCCGGCTTCCTGGGCTTCCTCGCCCGCTTGCAGGCTGCCGCCGGTGACCCGGCCGCTGTAGACTACAAGAATGTTGACGTCGCCGGAGCGGGAGTAGATGCCGACAAAGCTGGTCAGCGCCACTTCCAGGCCCGTTTCTTCCCAGACCTCACGCATTGCCGCAGCCTCCACCTCTTCTCCCCGGTCCACAAAGCCGGCGGGGAAGGTCCACTTGCCCATGCCCGGCTCCAGGTTGCGCTTGATCATGACCAGCTTGCGCTCCACGGCTACCAGGACGCCCGCCACTACTTTGGGGTCCAGGAACGTAACGGCTCCGCACCGGGTACACACAGGGCGCACGCGGCCCTCGCGCAGTTGGGGGCGCGTAGGGGACCCGCACCGGTGGCAGTAGCGTATGTCTTCCATTGCAAGCTGGGTCGGACCCAGATGGGGTCTTAGGAGAGGAGCACCCTCCCGCAGAAGGTCATGCCGTAGTATAGTAGCCCGTACATCACTCGCACATCCCCCCAGGAGGCTCAAGCGTATGACAGGCCAGCAGACCATCACCGGCGCCGTTGTGGACTATATTCAGGGCATGACCTACGAGCGTATCCCCGCAGGCGTGAGGACGGAGCTACACCGCTGCCTGGTGGACGGGCTGGCGGTATCCCTATCCGGGTCGCGGGCGGCGTGCTCCCGCATCATCCGGGAGTACATCCAGCAGACCGGCCTGCGCGGGCCATGCGGCATCGTCGGCTCGCGCATGAAGACAACGCCGGCGCTGGCGGCCCTGGCCAACGGCGTCGCCGCCCACGCCGACGACTACGACGACACGCAGCTTGCCGAGACGCCGGACCGCATCTACGGACTGCTGACACACCCCACGACGCCTGCCATCGCCTCTACGCTGGCAGTGGCACAAGAAGTCGGCGCGTCCGGCAAGGAGTTCTTCACCGCCTTCTGTACTGCGGTAGAGGTAGAGTGCAAGCTGTCCGAGGGCATCAACCCCAAGCACTACGCCCAGGGGTTCCACACCACAGGCACCTTTGGGATTTTTGCCAGCGTTGCCGCTGCCGCCAAGCTGTACAAGCTGACGCCGCAGCAAACGCGCTTTGCCTTTGGCATCGCAGCGTCCAAGAGCGCCGGCATCCGGGCCAACTTCGGCACCATGACCAAGCCCTACCACGCCGGCGCGGCGGCGGAGAACGGCATCGTCGCGGCGAAGCTGGCGGCGCTGGGCTACGAGGCCGACCCCAATGCCTTTGACGGCCAGTGGGGGTACTTCCAGGTCACCGGCGGCGGTGTGGACGCGGGCCGCATCATCGGACACCTGGGGGATCCCTACACCCTGTCCTGGCCTGGAGTGTCCGTGAAGCCGTACCCCTGCGGCTCGTTGAACCACCCGTCAATGGACACGCTGCTGGACCTGCTTACCGAGCACGACATCCGCCCGGAGCAGGTGGAGGAGATACGCCTGGGCGCGGGCTACAACATCCTGAACCCTTTGCGCTACACCGACCCCCAGAATGAGCTGGAGGCCAAGTTCAGTCTGCAATTCTGCCTGGGCATCCTGGCACTGCACAGGCGGGCGGGCATTCGCGAGTTCACCGACGAGGTAGTGCGCTCGCCGGAGGCCCGGGCCATGATGGCGCGGGTGAAGACGTACCACAATCAGGAGATTGAGGCGAAGGGTTCGGAGAAGATGCGCAGCCTGGTGGAGGTGCGGCTGAAGGACGGCCGCTCCTTCTCACGGGAAGCGTTCACCTCGCGAGGCCAGCCGGACCGTCCCATGAGCCGCGAGGACATGGCGGTGAAGTTCACGGACTGCGCCGCGGGAACGCTGTCCTCCCGGCGCGCAAAGTCCGCGCTGGAGACCATCTATCGTGTGGAAGAGCTAGCGAAGGTGGACGAGTTGCTCCAAACGGTACGGGCATAGGTTAGCGACAAACAAAGCTCCACAAGCTAATGAGGATTCGCATAGCCAACCCGCTACCCGTGCCCAATAAAAACTCTGTTTTCAAACCAAAAGCCAATTGAAACTTTTTGGCCGATTTGTTTTAATTGAGTGAAGAATTGAAAGCGGAGTTTCTTTTGCCATCATGATGCCCCGTCTGGCCCGCAGCCCCAACGGAAAGCTCGTGTCCGTCCCAGGGCACAAGCAAACAGCCTTTGTACCTAATCCCCTTCCTCGGGAAGCTGCTCTTTCGCCATCGCTCATCGTGGCGCTAGATAAAGCAAGCAGGGCCGTTGCCACGTTAGCAGGAGTAGGGGAGACGATTCCGAATCCTACTATCCTGGTCCGCCCCTTCATGCGCCGTGAGGCAGTGCTCTCTTCAAGTATTGAAGGCACGTACGCTTCTCTTTCAGACCTTTTCCTCTATGAGGCTTCAGACGAAGCTCACCCCCGAGGAGACGTACGTGAAGTTGCCAACTACGTTCGGGCATTGGAGCAGGGCTTAAGACTCTTAGAGCGCCTGCCTATCTCGTTGCGACTCATAAACCAAACACATGAAAGGCTTCTCCGAGGAGTGCGTGGCGAAGACAAACACCCCGGTGAGCTACGAACGGAACAGGTGCATATCGGCGTTCCAGGTACGCCAATAGAGGAAGCCCGCTACGTGCCACCCCCAGCAGACCTTGTACGCGATTTGCTACTAGATTGGGAACGTTTTGCCAACGAAGCTTTGCCGCTCCCTCCCCTGATAGCCTGCGCCATGCTGCACTATCAGTTTGAGGCCATACACCCCTACCTGGATGGCAATGGCCGCATTGGGCGTTTGCTTATCACCTTGTTCCTCTGTGCCAAAGGTGTGCTTCCAGCTCCTTTGCTCTATTTGAGCGCCTACTTTGACAAGCAGAGGGCTCAGTACTATGACCGTCTCTTCAACGTCAGTGCTGAGGGTGATTGGGAAGGCTGGATCAACTTCTTCCTGGAAGGCGTTGAGCAGCAATCATGGGATGCTATCGCCCGCATTAGACAGGTGAGGGCTATTCATGAACGCCACATGAACGTCGCCCGCGAACGCCAGTTGTCGGGCAACGCCATGCGCTTGATTGAGGAACTGCTTGCTCGGCCATACATGACCGCTCCGCGAGCTTCAGCCTTTCTGGGAATTACCAACCCCGGAGCGCGCGCCGTCTTGGGGAAACTGGTAGCTGCTGGCATTTTAGAAGCTGTGCCCGATAGCTGGCCCCGCCTTTATCTGGCTAGAGAGGTGCTCCAAGCCCTGGAAGCTCCCACTGCTCAAGGGTAAAGGACAGGCCACGTGGTTCGCTTTTAGCTACCCCTTAGCTTGCAGGCCCTCCAAGAGACGCCTGCAGGAGACCTCGTCCGTAATTAGGCCGGTCAGTTGCAGCCCCAGGCCGTTGTCCCTTTGAAGCAGCCTGAGCAGCCCCGCATATTTTTGAGCGCCTCCAGCCACCAGCACCTTCTCCTTTGCCTTGTTCAGCTTATCCAGTGGTATGGCAATGGTCTTGTTGTTCAGCCCTTGCAATATCCTCTCCACGGTTTCGCGGACCTCTGTCTGCGTATTGCCGTCCCCAATCCAGAAATAGCGGTTGCAAATCTCGGCGATGACCGTGGGCGCTTCCGGCAGTATGCGAGTCCTTAGCTCCTCAAGCTCCTCACGTATGGCGTGACTTTGCGGACCGGTGTCTTGAAGCAGGCTGTGCCCGGAGTTCAGCACTCCCAGGCCAAAAAAGGCCAGGTCGGGAACGAACTCGTAGGTCACGTCGGCGATCTGGGGGGCAATGGCTCGGATCACCTCCCGCCCGGATTCCAGAGCGATGGGGAGGTGGACGAGGCTGACGTGCTTCTGCGGGACGCCCAGGACTTCAGCCAGCCTTACGGCAACCGCGTCCGAATCCAGATTGGCCTGTCTTTCCGCCCAAGGCCAAATGATCATGGAGCCGACCAGCGACTCAATGAGAATATCGCCAAAGCCCTTTGGCTCCTCTTGAGCGATGCCGTCCAGGGCGTCCACCATGAACCCAATGGCGCGCCCTCCGCCGAGGGCGATTTTGTCCCCTTGCCGCAGGCGGTCCCAAAAGTAGCGTGCTGCCGTTCTGCCCAGCACGCGGTGCAACTGGTCGCTTTCGGCGAAGGCCACACGCCGCTGGAGCGCGCTCGGATCAAGGAGATAGTCCTCTTCCTTTGCCAGCGCCGTTTTCACCGCGATGATATCCCGCACTCCCGAAACAGCAGCCAGCCTTGCGCCGAGGTCCAGGTCTACAAGTGGGGCTGATTGCTGACTCCCCTTGCGTTCCACTTTGATGTCGGCCAGGTCACGCTGACGCGCCCGGCTCATGAGCCACTGGACTTCCCGCTCGTCCCGCACCACCTTACGTGGGTGATTCATACGCGCCAGGACCTCTTTAGCGGCCAAACCCTCAGTGAGGGCCAACTGTATTGCCTGAAACGCCAACCGGTCCAATTCTTCCGGCGACCGCCTCTGCCGCAAGGAGTCTTCCGCTCTGCCATTGTGCTGCATGATCTAGCCTCCTCCCCAACTGCGCAGAAAGGCATCATCTTCTGATTCGGTCATAATAGCATGTCCCTGTTTTCTCGGCATAATAAGTGTCGGTTTAGCACATAGTATTATGTGCTAAATGGAAATACCGCATATCCGTTGCCGTCACCCAAAGGGCCGCACTAGAATGCACTAAGCATCCCGTTTTGGCCTCTGACAACCACTAACAGGAGGCGTGCATGGCTGGGACATGACCTCTGCGGCTGGCTCGCCAGGTACACAGTAGAGAGATGCTCTACCGTCTGCGCCTTTTGGCTGGTAGATAGAAACTCCAACTCAAAATTGCAGGAGACGCCCACTATGAAAATCACCCTGTCTATTCTCAAGGCTGATGTCGGCTCCATCGGCGGCCATACCCGGCCCTCCGCCAAGATGGTTGAGGCGACGAAACAGGCAGTCAAAGACGCCATTGCGAAAGGCCTTCTCATTGACGGCTGGGTGTCCTATACCGGCGACGATATTGCCATCCTGTCGTCCCACACCCACGGCCCTAACAACACCGAAGTCCATCTATGGGCATGGGATGTTTTCATGGCGGCCACCCGTATTGCCCAACAATACGGGCTTTACGGCGCAGGCCAGGACCTTCTGGTGGACGCTCCCTCCGGCAACCTGCGGGGCGCAGGCCCCGCCATTGCGGAGATTGAGTTTGAACACAACCCCATCCGCAGCAACCGCGTCCGGCCCGCCGAGTCTTTCATGATGCTCGCCGCCGATAAATGCGGCCCCGGCGCCTATAACCTCCCGCTGTTCCTGGGCTTTGCCGACCCCATGTACTGCGCCGGCCTCATGCTACCCCGCCTGATCAAAGGCTTCACCTTTAACATCATTGACATGGACAACACCGAGGGCGACTCTATCATCTCCCTCAACGCCCCCGAGGACTATTACAAGATCGCCATGCTCCTGCGCGATAACGAGCGGTTCGGCATTGAGAGCATCGTGTCCCGCACCGATGGTGAGACGGCGGTGTCCGTCTCCGCCATGCGCCTGCACAATATCGCCGGCACGTACACGGGCAAGGACGACCCGGTGGCGCTGGTGCGCAACCAGGGTATCTTCCCGGCGCCGGAAGAGTTGGTGTCGCCCTTCACCAAGGCGCACTACATCGGCGGCGACGCCCGGGGCTCCCACGTCATGCCGTTGATGCCCGTGCCCATCAATACAGCTGTCAGCGGCATCTACTGCTTGCCACTCGTCTCCTGCGTCGGCTTCTCCCTGGACGCCGCCGGCCACTTCTCCGAGAACGTCAACGATTTCTTTGACAACGTCGCTTGGGACTACGTACGCAACAAGGCCCAGGAGAAGGCGTTGGCTATGCGAGAGCAAGGGTGGTCCGGCGCGGCCATGCTGCCCTACCACGAGTTGGAGTACAGCGGCTTCCGCACCACCGTTGAGGATCTGATGAAGCAGTTCGCCATCAAGGACGGCACGAGACACGCCGCGCCTGTCCGCCGCTAAGCCGGTAGTAGGTTGCTCATGCGAAGGCCGCCCCGTGAACGGGACGGCCTTCGCGTTTCTGCACCAGTGCAAGGGTCTTTCGGTGTTTCGGCCCTTTGGTTAGCGAATCAGAGCTTTTTGAGCTGCTCCAATGCCTCTGGAAGCTCCGCAAGGGCCTTGATGCGGGCCGTGGGCTGAACGTCCAGGCCGGTCTCGTCTGGCCCTTCCAGTAGGATACTGCGCATTCCCACTTCATTCGCGCCAAGGATGTCATTTCGCAAATGGTCGCCAACGTGGACCGCCTGGGCGGGCTTGACCCCCATTTGCAGCAAGGTGTGAAGGAAGATGTTGCGGTTGGGCTTGCACATGAGGACTTCATCGGAAAAGGTATACAGCTCAAAATAGGGGGAAAGGCCCATCTCGCCCAGGTAGGCGTTGAGGGTGCGGCCAGGCGTGGCGGCTGTGTTGGAGATAAGGGCAAGACGATAACCCGCCTGGGTCAGCGCCAGAAGCACCGGCTCCGCATTGTCGGCAATCTTCGGTGGAGCGTCGTAGAAGCAGTCGGCGTAGCGGTTGAGGATGCCCGCGAACTGCTCCCGGCTGAGCCGGTCCTGCAGGCCTTCGCCTATGGACTTGACGAAGGTCTGCACCTGGTCCCTGAAGGCCATGTCCAGCCCTTGCTCCCGCAACGCCCTGCAGATGCGGTTGGCGGCGCGGAAGCCTTCCCGCACCTGGTCTTCGGTAAAGGACTCGCCAGCCTTGGTCAGCAGCGCCGTGGTGTCTTCAATACAGATGCGGGTGCGTTCCCTCCGCCACTCGCGGGTGTCCAGCACAAGGGTCTGCCATAGGTCAAAGGTAACGACTCGTATTTCAGACATGGGCATATCCTACCACAGGGAAAGCGCCATAGCGTAGAGGCCGAACGCAATTGGTCGCCCGTGGCCTGCTACAATGCAGGTGGCAGTATCTGCAAGGGAAGGCGAGGCACGTGCCGCAACAGAAGCAAGCGAAGAAACAGCGCGTAGACCTGCTGTTGGTGGAACGGGGTTTGGCGGAGAGCCGTGAGAAAGCCCAGGCCCTCCTTATGGCGGGCCGCGTGACCAGGGACGGCAGGCCGGTCACCAAGCCGGGCCAACAGGTGGACTCCGGCTGCCGGCTGGCCGTCTCCGCGCCCATGCCTTACGTAGGCAGAGGCGGTTTCAAGCTGGCGCACGCTCTGGAGGAGTTCGCCCTGGACGTGGCGGGCGCAGTAGCCCTGGACGTAGGCGCGTCCACCGGCGGCTTCACCGATTGCCTTTTGCAGCGGGGAGCAACGCGGGTCTACGCCCTGGATGTGGGCTACGGCCAGCTTGACCAGCGCCTGCGCCAGGACCCCCGCGTCGCCGTCATGGAGCACGTGAATGCCCGCTATCCCTTCCAACTGCCGGAGCAGGTGGACGTGGCGACCGTGGACGTGGCTTTCATCTCTCTGAAACTGGTGCTGCCTTCCGTGGCGGAGCACTTGAAGCCGGGCGGGCGCATCGTCGCCCTGGTGAAGCCGCAGTTTGAGGCGGAGCGCAAGCAGATCGGCAAGGCGGGCGTCATCAAAGACCCAAAGGTACATGCCGAGGTGCTGGCCAAAATCATCGTGTGGGCCGTGGAGCAGGGCTACCGGCTACAAGGGCTGACGACTTCGCCCATCGTTGGCGACGCAGGCAACCGGGAGTTCCTGCTTTTGCTCCAGGTCTGAGCGGTTCGTGGCGACGTCACGTCAAGGCGTAGCAGGGAGCGTGCGCGACTCCCAGGGTCTTTCGGTTCTCCCGGCACCAGTAGCAAAAACATACAAGGGGCGCGGTTTCCGCGCCCACGTTCCCTGCCTACGTCCGGCACCGCCTTCGCGCCAGACACCGTCCGCCAAATCAACGAAAGACCCTGCGAGCAACTCACGGTTCTGTTTGCTTTAGCCTGTTATTTAATCCCCCGACAAAGTCGGGGGTTAACCCAAGCTAAACCTGGCACTTTAGTGCCAGGACACATCAACACCACCGAGAAGCAAACAGAACCCAACTCACGGCCTTCTTGACACGGAACCGCCTGCCTGTGGCATACTATGCACTGCCAATCATGATATTGCTTGCATGTTCGCGCCCCGTCACTGCAACAGCAGGGCGTTTCCACTAAGACAAGAGACTTCTTCTACGTTTCATCTCACCTCCTCCAAGCCTGTGGTCAGCCCATGATACTGCTGCTTCTTGCCCTCGCTTTGCCCCTGGCGGGCGGGTTGCTGGCATTTGTTCTCAGCCGCCGTCCCCTTGCCGCCACGGTTGCCGGCGTCGTGGGGACGGCCGGCGGCGGGCTGCTCGGCCTTGCCTTTGCAGTGACGGCGCTTGCGGGGAAGACCTATGCGCCGGTGCGCGTGCGTTGGGATGTGCCCTACGGCGAGTTTCACCTAGCGGTAGACCCCCTCAGCGCCTTCTTCCTGGCGGTGATCTTCGGCCTTTCGGCCCTGTCGGCAGTCTACGGCGGGCCGTACCTTCTAACCTATCGGGACCGGAAGAGGCTGGGCGCGCCCTGGTTCTTCTTCGGCCTGTTGGTCAGCAGCATGGCCCTGCTGGTGACGGCGCGCAACGGCATGTTGTTTCTCATCGTCTGGGAAGTCATGGCCATTGCCTCGTTCTTCCTGGTAACGTTTGAGCATGAACGGGCCGAAGTGCGCAGCGCCGGCTGGACGTACCTGATCGCCGCCCATCTCGGTACGGCGTGCCTGCTGGTCATGTTCGCGCTCCTCGGCAAAGAGGCAGGCAGCCTGGACTTTGACGCCTTCGCGGGACTAAGCCTCGTGCCGGGGACAGCCTCAGCGGTGTTCCTACTGGCGCTGGCCGGGTTTGGCGCAAAGGCCGGTTTTGTGCCCTTCCACGTATGGCTACCTCAGGCGCACCCCGCCGCGCCAAGCCACGTCTCCGCCCTCATGTCCGGCGTGATGATCAAGACGGGCATCTACGGCATCCTGCGGGTACTCACCTTCCTGGGCCCCCCGCCGCTGTGGTGGGCACTGGCGCTCATGGCTATTGGGGCCAGCTCCGGCATCCTGGGCGTCCTGTTTGCCATAGCGCAGCAGGACCTCAAACGTTTGCTGGCCTACTCAAGCGTGGAAAACATCGGCGTCATTGCCCTGGGCATGGGCGTTGGCCTGTGGGGCCAGAGCCAGGGGCAGCCTGTTGTCGCCCTGTTGGGTTTTGCGGGAGCGACGCTGCACGTGGTCAATCACGCCGCCTTCAAGGGATTGCTGTTCCTCTCCGCCGGGTCCGTGCTTCACGCCACCGGGCAACGAGACATGGAACGTCTTGGCGGGGTGCTCAAGTCCATGCCCCTGACAGGCGTTGCTTTCCTTGTGGGGGTCGTCGCCATCATTGGTCTGCCTCCCCTCAATGGCTTTCTGAGCGAGTACCTTATCTTCCGCGGCTCCCTCGCTGGCGCTGCGGCCTCCGGCTCCACCGGCGTAGTCGGGCTCATGGTCGTCGCCGGCGCGCTGGCCCTTATTGGCGGGCTTGCCCTCGCCTGTTTTGCCAAGGCATTCGGCACTGTGTTCCTTGGCGCGCCCCGCAGCGAGGCGGCCCATCACGCCCACGAAGGCGGCCCAGGCTTCTGGCTCCCCATGTTTGCCCTGGCGGGTGTGTGCCTCGCCATCGGCCTTTTGCCCTTCTGGGGAGTGCGCATTGCTCTGCCCGCAGCGGCCCAACTGACCGGTATGCCCCTGGCCGATGCCGTTGCTCAGGTTGCGCCGGTCAGCGGGCCTTTGGGGAAAGTCGCCATCGCCTCCGGCGTTCTGGTTGCAGTAGCAGGCGGGCTGGCCCTCTTTCGCTGGATGTTGCTGCGACGGCGTACCGTGACCTCTGCCGTTACCTGGGATTGCGGCTACGAAGCGCCTAGCCCCCGTATGCAGTACACTGCTTCCTCTTTCGCGCAGCCGCTGACCGTAGCCTTCAGCAATGTGCTCCAGCAGCAGCAACGGTTGCGTAAACCCAAGGGGTACTTCCCCGGCGAGGCCTCCTTCCGCTCCGAGACGCCGGATGTCTTTGAGCACCGCGTGTACCGTCCTGTGCTGAACCTGGTAGAGCTGGGGAGCTTGCGTCTGCGCTGGCTCCAACAGGGCCGTGTCCAACTGTATCTCCTGTACATCTTCATCACCCTGGTGGCACTGCTGGTGTGGAGGCTGGGCGCGTGAACGCAGCAATCATTGCCTTCCAGGTCGCCGCGTTGCTCTTGGCCCCGCTCATGCTGGGCGTCATCAACAGGACCAAGGCCATCTTTGCCGGGCGCACGGGCGCGCCGCTCTTGCAGCCCTACTACGACATCTGGAAGCTGCTGCAAAAGGGGGCGGTGTACAGCACCACGACCACGTGGCTGTTCCGCGCGGGGCCGACCATCGGCCTGGCGGCGCTGGCGACGGCGCTGCTGCTGACTCCGGCGGGCGGCGCGCCCGCTGCTATTACGTTTGCCGGTGACCTGCTGCTTTTCATTGGCCTGCTGGGCGTGGCCCGCCTGTTTACGGTGCTGGCAGCCCTGGATACAGGCTCCAGCTTTGAGGGCATGGGGGCCAGCCGGGAGGTTACCTTTTCCGCAATTGCCGAAGGGGCGACCATCCTGGCGCTGGCAACTCTTGTGCTGGTCAGCAACAGCCTCTCCCTCACCGGCATGATGGGCCAGGGTGTGGCGGGCGCATGGCTGACGGGCCGGGGGCCAGCCCTGGCTATGGCCGCTGCAGCCATTTTCCTGGTGCTCCTGGCGGAGAACTCCCGCATCCCAGTGGACGACCCCAACACCCACCTGGAGCTTACCATGGTCCACGAGGTCATGGTATTGGACCACAGTGGACCGGACTTCGCCTACATTACCTACGGCGCGGCGCTGAAGCTCTGGCTCTTCGCCTCGCTCCTGGTCGGCATTCTCCTGCCATTCCAGACGGGTTTCTGGCTTGCCGACGGCGTGGTATTTCTCGCGGGCGTGTTCGCCGTGGCGGTAGCCGTCGGCGTGCTTGAATCCTCCCGTGCGCGGCTGCGGCTGCCTCGCGTGCCGGAGATGCTGAGCATCGCCGGTGTGCTGGCCGGGCTAGGCGTTACCCTGGCTCTGGTAGCCCGGTAGTCAAGCGACGACTAGCAAGGACACAAGATCACCTTATGGACGCCCTTCTCATGCTGCTGGCCTTCCTGGGCCTCGCTCTGCTTGGCTCACGGGACCTGAATTGGAGCATACGCATCGTTGCGTTGCAGGGCATTGTTCTGGGCGTCGCGGTGCTGGTAGGACACCGTGCAGAACTGACGCCCTGGGTGCTGGTCTTTGCGGGCAGCAACATGCTTCTCAAGGGTATTGTGTTCCCCTTGCTTATTTTCCGCTCCCTGCGTCAGGCCAAGGTCCGGGTAGAGGAGTCACCGTACATCGGCCTCACCCTCTCCCTGGCGCTGGGTGCGGTGTCCATCGCCGTGGCGTTCGCGCTGGCAAACCTCCTGACGCTGCCGACGCCGTCGGAGTCAAAGCTCATCGTCCCCGTGTCCTTGGCAAACCTCTTCATGGGGTTGATCTTGTTGGTGAGCCGCAAGCAGGCGGTGACCCAAGTCGTGGGCTATCTGGTGTTGGAAAACGGCATCTTCACTTTTAGTCTTGCTCTAGCCTCCCAGTTGCCCACGCTGGTAGAGACAGGGGTGCTGCTGGACATCTTCGTCGCGGTGTTTGTCATGGGCATTATCATTTTCCAGATCAACGGCGAGTTCGGCGACATTGACACAAGCCGGCTGACCCAGCTTCATGACACCGATAGATCCCGCACGCCTCGTGGACCAGCAAACAAGAGGCCCAACCAATGACCCTCACCCTCGCCCTAATACTCACGCCCGCCGTGGCAGGGCTGCTTTCTTTTGCGCTGCCCTGGGACCGCTACCAGCGGTGGCTCCTACTGACAGGGGCTGCCGCGCATCTCGCGCTGACAGCCGTGTTGCTCCTGCAACAATCCACAGGCGCCTGGCAGGGTTATCTCCTGGCCGATGCCATTGGGCGCGTCTTTCTGGGCATCACCAGCCTGCTCTTTTTTGTAGCCAGCCTCTACGCCGTGGGTTACTTGCAGCGAGAGGTGCAGACGCGACATGCCGACTGGGTAGAGGGCGAGCTGTTTTCCAACGCCCCGGAACGGCTGTTTGTGGGGTGCATGTTGCTGTTCCTATCAGCCATGACCCTTGTGACCTTGAGCCACCACTTCGGCCTGCTGTGGGTCGCTATTGAAGCGACGACCCTTGCCAGCGCGCCTCTCATCTACTTCCACCGGCATCACCGTTCCCTAGAAGCGACGTGGAAGTATGTGCTTATTGCCTCGGTGGGCATTGCCCTGGCGTTGCTGGGCACGTACTTCCTTGCGGTAGCGGCCACGCAGCCCGACGGCAACACGTTCCCGCTGTACTTGGAAGACCTGACGTCGGCGGGCAGCGCGCTGGACCCGGCCTGGCTCAGAGCAGCCTTCGTGCTGTTGCTGGTGGGGTATGGCACGAAGATGGGGTTGGCCCCCTTCCACACCTGGCTCCCGGACGCCCACAGCGAATCGCCCTCCCTGGTCTCCGCCCTCATGTCCGGCGCGTTGCTGAACTGCGCCTTCGTGGGCCTGCTGCGGGCCTATCAGGTCATGGCGGCGGCGGGCCAGGGCGATTTTGCCCGGCAGTTGCTGGTGCTCTTCGGCCTTATCTCTATGGGCGTGGCCGCCGTGTTCATCATCCGGCAGAGCGACTACAAGCGGCTGCTGGCCTATTCCAGCGTAGAGCATATGGGCATCCTGGCTCTTGGCGTCGGCATCGGCGGCGGGGCCAGCTTCGGGGCCATGTTCCACGCCGTCAACCACTCCCTCGCCAAGGGACTCCTGTTCCTGGTGGCAGGCAACATCCTGGCGGTCTACCACACTACGGCGACAAGGGGCGTGCGCGGCGTGCTGCGTTCGCTGCCCGTGTCCGGCGTCCTGTGGGTCGTAGGGTTCCTTGCTATCACCGGGTCGCCTCCCTTCGGCTCCTTCCTCAGCGAGTTCACCATTTTGCAGGCCGCCGTTGCTCAAGGTCGCCTGTTCATCGCCGGTCTGTACCTGGTTCTTCTGGCCCTCATCTTCCTGGGCATGGGAGCAATCTTCCTGTCCATGGCCCAGGGCAGCCACTGGGAGGAATCGGAGCAGCCGGCGCGAGAGTCCTGGCTGGCCTTTGGGCCGCCTGCCATCCTTGCAATAGGCGTGCTCCTTCTGGGCCTGTACGTGCCTCCGGGCATGTCCACTGCCCTGCACGACGCTGCAACGCTGCTGGGAGGCGCGTCATGAGGGGTCTGGCGATTGCAAATGGCGGGGCCGTTCCTCTTGGCGAGGTCCCCTTGTTCCGCGCCGAGCCGTTCTGCGACGCGGTGACGACCTCGGTGAAGGAAGGGGCGCGCATCGCATCCCTGTTTGGCGCAAGCACACCGGCGGGCCATGTCCGGCTGTACGCGGTGCTTGCCTGGGATGCCCAGAAGCAACTCTCCCTGCTGGCGGGACAGGTGGGCGAGTCGTTCCCGTCCATGACGCCCGTGTGCCCCCAGGCGCACCTTTTTGAGCGAGAAATCTACGAGCAGTTCGGCGTGAAGCCGGAAGGCCACCCATGGCTGAAGCCGGTGCGCGCCCACGCGTTCCCCGGCGAGATGCCGCCCTCAACGCAAGGCCAGAGCCAGCACCCCTTCTTTGCTATGGTGGGAGAGGAGGTACATGAGGTGGCGGTGGGGCCGGTCCACGCGGGCGTTATTGAGCCGGGCCATTTCCGCTTCCAATGCCACGGCGAAGTGGTGTATCACCTGGAAATTCACCTGGGCTATCAGCGCCGCGGCATAGAAGAAGCGCTTGTCGGCGGGCCGCACCCGCGCACCATATCCCACATGGAAACCGTGGCGGGGGATACCTCTATCGGCCACGGCACCGCCTATTGCCTCAACGTGGAGGCGCTATGGGGTGTGGAAGCGCCGCCGCGCGCGCAGGCGCTGCGGGCCGTCGCCCTGGAGCTGGAGCGCCTGGCGAACCACGTCGGCGATCTGGGCGCGCTGGCTAACGACGTAGGCTTTCTGCCCACGGCGTCTTTCTGCGGAAAACTGCGGGGCGATTTCCTGAACATGACCTCGGTGCTCTGCGGCAGCCGACTGGGGCGCGGACTGGTGCGGCCCGGCGGCGTCGCCTACGACGCCACGGCGCAAGTCGTCGCCGACGTGCTCGGACGGTTGGAGCGGGCGGGGCGTTCCCTGGAGGAGGTGCTGGACGACTTGTTCGCTACGCAGTCCGTCCTCAACCGCTTTGAGGGCACGGGCGTGGTGTCCGCCACAGCCTGCGCCGACATGGGAATCGTGGGCATGGCTGCCAGGGCCAGCGGCCTGCCCTTGGATTGCCGCACCGACCATCCCGCCGGCTGGCACAACGTTGCACCCATCCCGCCGGCCTTAGAAACGGCGGGCGATGTCTTCGCCCGCGCCAGGGTGCGCCAGGTGGAAACGGAACGCTCAATCGCCTACGTGCGTGAGCAGTTGCAGCGTCTCCCGCCGGGAGCAACGCGGATTGCCTGGCCCAGTCCTGACAGGTCGGGACGGCCCAACAGCCTTGCGGTGGCAATGACCGAAGGCTGGCGCGGCGAGGTCGTCCACGTAGCCATCACCGACGCCCAAGGCCGCTTCGCCCGCTACAAGGTCACCGATCCATCCTTTCACAACTGGACAGCGCTGGCCCTGGCCCTACGCGGCCAGCAGATATCTGACTTCCCGTTGTGCAACAAGAGCTTCAACCTCTCCTATTGCGGCTTTGACCTGTAGCCAGGTACATCATGCTAAAACAGTGGACAACACGGGCACACCAAGGGCACGCCACCATCGCCTTCCCCAAGGAGCCTCCTGCGCCTCTGCCGGAGCGGTTCCGAGGGCTGCCGGTCATTGACCCTGCCAAGTGCGCCGACGGCTGTCGCGCCTGTATAGAGGCTTGCCCCACCCAGGCCATCGCGCTGGGAGAGCGGGGGCCGAAGGTAGACCTTGGCCGCTGCCTGTTCTGCAACGTGTGCGTGGAGGCTTGCCCAACCGGGGCCATTACCTTTACGAACGAGTTCCGTATGGCGGTGCGCCGGCGGGAGGACCTGTGGGCGGACGACCGGGGCCTGCGGCTGGCGGAGGCGCTGGACAAGAAGAGCCGCGCCCTCTTTGGCCATTCGCTGAAGCTGCGCGAGGTGTCCGCGGGCGGGTGCAACGGATGCGAAGTAGAGGTCAACGTGTTGGGTACTGTTGTCTTTGACCTGGGGCGCTTCGGCATACAGGTGGTCGCCTCGCCTCGCCATGCCGACGGCCTCATCGTCACCGGCCCCGTCACCCAGAACATGCGCCTGGCCCTGCAAAAGACCTACGACGCCACGCCTACCCCCAAGCTGGTCATTGCCGTGGGCGGATGCGCCATCTCCGGCGGCCCCTTCCGCAACCATCCCCAGCAGTTGAACGGCGCGGAATCCCTGCTGCCCGTTGACCTCTACGTGCCTGGCTGCCCGCCACATCCCCTCACCATCCTGGACGGCTTGCTCCGCCTCCTGGGGCGCATTGAAAGCGGCAAGTAATAGCCTGATCGTCAAGCCGCTTGCAGCTTCTCCGTGAGCCAGCGCGTCAGCAGTGCGTCCAGCTCTGCCCTGCACTGCCGGAGGCCGTGGCCCGCGCCGGGGTACAGCACCAGCTCCTTGGGTTCCTTGGCCCACAGGTAAATGGTGCGCGAGATCTGCGGAGGCAACCGCGTATCCGCCTCGCCGTGGACCAGGAGCAAGGCCCTGGGCGAAAGCGCACCGACTGCCTGGGTGCCGGAGGTCTGGCTGGACAGGGCAACGACCGCTTTCACCTCCTGGCTCAACACTCCTGCGGTGATGACCACTGCCCCGCCAAAGGAGTGGCCCACCAGCGCCAGCCGGTCCAGCCCCTTGCCCTTCAGATACCTCACACCCACCAGCGTGTCCCCTACGGAGTCCATGAGCGCACGAGGGTGGCGGTAGTCTACACGGATGGAGGTGAGGCCCTGCGCCGTAAGCTGGTCCGCCAGACGGGCGTAGATGCCCTCGGCCGGCCCTTCCAGGCCGCCGTCGGCGCCCCACACCCAGACGACGCCTGCGTGGGCGTTTGGGGCCTCGTGATAGGCGGCGCGGATGTCCCCCTGGTTGGTGCGGAACAGCAGCGGCGCTCCGCCCTGGCCCTCACGAGAAGGGTCGTGGTCTACAGAGTTGACGTGCAGGTTGAGGGTGGAACCTTCAGCTACCATACGAGCCTTCCTAGGTCTTGGTCACGTCGTTGAGGTACAGCACGTCGGGCTGGCCGGAGCCGCCGGTGTGGTGCATCAGCTCTCTCAGTTCGTCGGAGATGCCCCAGTCCTTGGCGTCGCCGATGTCGTCCCACTCGGTCAGGATAATGACCTCGTCAGTGCTTTCGTACCCACGGAAGACCTGGACGCTCTTGCAGCCGAAGGCCTTGCGGATCTCCACCTGCTCCGGGCTGTCCCACGCCTTCTTCCACTGGTCAAAGCTGTTGAGCTTGATGCGCACAAACATGTAGGGCATTGCGTGTGTCCTCTGGGTGAGCGTTAGCTACCTATATGCATCACGTCTATGGGAAACGGCCAGCACTGTAACAAGCTGCAATTCATCGTCAATTCCGTATATCACCCTGTAGTCCCCAACTCGTATGCGGTATTCTTCCCTGCCGTGCAACTTTATTGCTCCGCGCGGCCGTGGGCCTTGTTCTAGCCCAAGTATTCGCTCCGACACCCTCCTGAAGACGTCGGATGGCAGGTCATTTATGTCCTTCTCGGCTGACCTAAGAATTTGTACCGTGTATCTCACGTCTGGCTTGCAACTTCCTTTTCCGCCAGATACGCCCGAAAAGACCGGGCCGGCTCTCCCTTCCGAAGTTCTATGGTGATGATGTCCGTAAGGTCTTCAAGGAACTCAGGGTCTTGCAGCAGTCGCTGAACGATTGCTTGCCTTTCTTTCTTGGAAAGGCTGGAGAAGGCCATCCAAAAGACCTCGCTTCGGCTTTGTGCAACGTCCATCTCACTCTCCTCCTATAATTAAGGTAACTCAGGCCGCATGCTATGCCATTCCGTCGCCTGCTGGTAGGCGTGGGCCACACGCAGCACCGTGGCGTCGCCCAGGGCAGGGCCGATGACCTGCAGGCCCACTGGCAGGCCCGCTGCAAACCCGCAGGGCACGGACAGGCCCGGCAAGCCGGCAATGTTCACTGGGATGGTACACACGTCGCTCAGGTACATCTGCAGCGGATCGCTGGTCTTATCGCCCAGCTTGAAGGCCGCTGTGGGCGACGTGGGCGTCACCAGCACGTCGTACTTGCGGAACGCCTCCTGGAACTCCCCTGTGATGATCGTCCGCACCTTCTGTGCCTTCAGGTAGTAGGCGTCATAGTAGCCGGACGACAGGGAGTAGGTCCCCAGCATGATGCGGCGCTTCACCTCTTGTCCAAAGCCGCCCTGTCGCGTGCGCTCCAGCTCCTCCCACATGCTGGCGCCGGTGTGGTCGGAGTAGCCGTACTTCACGCCGTCGTACCGCGCCAGGTTGGCCGAGCACTCGGAAGGGGCAAGGATGTAGTACACCGCCAATGCGAACTTGGTGGAAGGGAGGGAGACGTTGAAGTCCACGTGCGCGCCCAGCCTTTGCAGCACGCCGATGGCCTCGCGGATGGTGCGTTCCACCGCCGGGTCCATGCCCTGGGCAAAGTACTCTTTGGGCACGCCGATGCGCAGCCCGCGCACGTCGCCGGTCAGCGCCTGGCGGAAGTCCGTCGCGGGCTGAGGGAGGGAGGTGGAGTCGTGGGGGTCGTGCCCGGCGATGGCGCTGAGCAGCAGGGCGCAGTCCTCCACGTCCCGGGCGAAAGGGCCGATCTGGTCAAGGGACGAGGCGAATGCAACCAGCCCGTAACGGCTGACCAGGCCGTAGGTCGGCTTCATGCCCACCACGCCGCACAGGGACGCCGGCTGGCGGATGCTGCCGCCGGTGTCGGAGCCGAGGGACCCCATAGCCTCGCCCGCGGCAACGGAGGCCGCCGGTCCGCCGCTGCTGCCGCCGGGCACACGCTCCAGGTCCCAGGGGTTGCGTGTCGGGAAGAAGGCCGAGTTCTCCGTAGACGACCCCATAGCAAATTCGTCCATGTTGCCCTTCCCCAGCATGACGATGCCCTGGGCGTAGAGGCGCTCGGTCACGGTGGCGCTGTAGGGCGGGACGAAGTTCTCCAACATACGGGACGAGCAGGTGGTGCGCACGCCACGGGTGCAGATGTTGTCTTTGATCTGGAGGGGGATGCCGGTCAGGGGCGCGGCCTGTCCAGCGGCAATGCGCTGGTCAGCGGCGCGGGCCTGCTCCAGGGCCAGGTCCGGCGTCGTGGTGACGAAGGCCTTTACCTTCGGCTCCACCTGCTGCATACGCTCCAGGTGGGCCTGGGTAAGCTCCACCGACGTGATCTGGCGCGTATCCAACAGCCGTCGGGCTTCATGGATGGTGAGGGAAGTGAGGTTTGTGGGCATAATGTACTACCCTGCTGGACGAATACCGAGGGAATGCAGTATCTGCTCGGCTGTGACAATTGCTTGCTGTGAGACAGTGTCCAGTCGCAAGCGAAGGACATCATTGTAGTCGCACTGATTCCGCCACTCTCTAAGCCGTTCCAATCTCTGAGCCACAGCGTCATGGCCGTTGCGTCTAAGCCAGTTTCTCAGCGACCGATGGTCGTCTGCCGTTCCTGCAATAGCAAAGGGTTCAAGCGGCCGACTTGCGGCCCATGCTCTAGCTAGACAGAATGAGCCATAGTAGGCCTTACTGACAGCAGAGCGTCGCGCCGCCTCCTCAGTGCCAGTAGCAGAGGCGCTACGTACTAGAAAACGAGCAGGAGACAAATAGTCGCCCCATGCAAACATTGTTGATCTCAGCCCCGGATATCCAAAGTAGCTATGAACCACGCGTCGGAGAAGTGTAGGGCGTGTGCAATGCTTTTGTTCCAGGCGTCAAGGGACTTGAAGAAAGAATCGTCCACCTCCCGAGGCTGAAGGTACAGAATCAAAGTTCTTGCGCCCGCGTCCTCGGGGTCCTCTACTAACTCCAGCCTAGTTCCTGCATCGGGCATGGCACGTCTTGTTTCCTGGGCCATTTGGTCCACCACGGGAACGAGATCGGGGTGCTCATTCAGGTAGTCTAGGACTTCGGCCGGGTTGACAACACGTATGCCCAATCCAGCCACGTCTTTGATGAGTGACTTCGCTGTGACCTGAGCTTTGACCGTGCGCCGGACCATTTCTACTCTCCTCTGAACGCAGCGCCTTTGAGAGACGAAGGTATTCACGGCTCGTGCCCCTGCGAATAGACACGGCCTGCCACCCTATGCCCGTAGCTTCGCTCCGCCATGAGTGTCCAGGCTGACACGAAACCACGCGTCTGAATAGCTCAACACGTGAGCGATCCTGTCGTTCCAGGCCCGGACGCTCTCAGACAAAGCGGCGTTGCCCTGCTGCTCTATGCGCAGCACCAGCGTTCTTCCTCCCATTTCCATATAGTTGCCTTCCATCTCCAGTCTCATTGCCGTGTTGGACAAGGCCTGCCTGCTCTCCTTGAGTACCTGGGTTACGATACGAAGCAGGTCCGGGTGTTCGTTGAGATACCGTTCAACGGAACGTGCATTCGCCAAGCCTATTTCAAGGCTTGCGGCCAATTGGATCAAGGAGTGTGTCGTGAACCTCTGGCGAATCACAACCGATTCCCTCTGGGTGAAGGGACTACCAAACCATGGACATAGGTCCACGGTTCGCCTCCGAGTTCCCTTTGCAGTGGAGGAGCTACAGTTTCTTTTTCCTTGGGGTCTTCTTTGCCGGCAAAGACTGGGCATACGCCACAGCCATCTCAACCCAGGCGCGCAAATCTGCATCAGTCTCGCAGCCGCCGGGGGCCACATAGAGGAAGCCGACCATGGGCCTGCCAGTGAAGTCCATGGGCCGCACGTGAGGGCGAGCAAGCGCCTTGCTGAACTGCTCTTCGCTCACCCGCAGCATGAGGTCATCTTTCTGGACGCCTACAGCCATCTTACCATCCACCATGAAGGAGACGCCGCCGAACATCTTCTTCTCGGCGACGCCTTGCCGCGCGGCAAGGGCAACGCGGATGCGGTCGGCCAGCGCCTCGTCGTAGGCCATTGTCTATTCCTCCAATACGGCGCGCACGCGGAAGTAGTCCTCCTCCCGGCGCGGAGCATTGGCAAGAATGTCCTCCTTGGGCGCGGAAGGCCCAGGCTCATCCTCACGCAGAACGGTGTGCATTGGCAGCGACTGGGCAGTCGGCGTGACGCCGTCGGTGTTCACCTCCTGGAGGACGCGGAAGTTCTCCAGGATGACGTCCATCTGGTTACGATAGCGCTCCAACTCTTCCGGGGTCATGGCCACCCGGGCAAGGGCGGCAACGTGTTTGACTTGGTCGGGCGTAAGGGACATGGCGTTGCTTTCATGGCAGGATAAAGTACTGGGGGAAGTGTAGCAAAGGACAGGGGGAATGGGTAGGGCCGACGATGGATTCTCGTCGGCCCTACGCGCTTACGCCAGGGGTTTGTCCCACGTGTTGTCGTAAGCCACCTCTTGCACCGGCTTGCGCTTCTTGCCGCCGAAATGCTCGCCCTCGCCCGGGAAGCCCAGGGGCACGATGGCGGCGATGTCCACTCGCTCCGGGATGCCCAGGAGCTGCTTGATCTCCCCCTCCCGGTGGCGGTGCAAGGTGGTGGGACGGCTGCCGAGGCCGAGGGCGCGGGCCGCCAGCATCATGTTTTGCATGGCGGGATAGATGGAGGCGCCACGGAAGAACTCGCTGCCTGGGCCGGGGTTGGTGGAGACGGCGTCTATGCACACGAGGATGAGCGCGGGCACGTCGGAGAAGGTCGGCTCGCGTGGGGCGTCGGCTGCGCGGTTGCCGTAGGCGATGGTGGAGCCTTGGTCGTACAGTTCGCCGATGCGGCGTTTGAGGGCCGGGTCGCGCACGACGACGAAGCGCCAGGGCTGGCGGTTGCCGGCGCTGGGAGCCCAGGTGGCGGCCCTGACGATGGTACGGATAGCGTCGTCGGGCACGGGCTGGCTGCTGAAGCGGCGGGCGGAGCGCTGAGTGCGCAGAGCGTCAAAGAGGGAGACGGCAGTGGTCATGTCGGCCTCACAGATCAAACCAGGGTGCTACAGTCTTGCTGCTAGTATAGCGGCGGGCGGAGCTTCCGCAAGGCCATAGCACGGTAAGGGGCAGGTTTGCAACCTGCCCTGCACATACGAGCAAAGGATTGCTACCACAAAGAGAGATGCTCGCAGCAAGCATCTCTCTTTGTGGCGCGTGCTGGGCCAAACCTACATGAGGATGCCGAAGCCGCGCTTGCGGACAGCCAGGTTGACGAAGGTCTCCGTCCGGCGAATGCCCGGCGTGAGGCCCACCTTGCGTCGCAGGAAGATGCCCAGCGCATCCGAGGAAGGCAAGGCAACCCAGATGAAGATGTCAAAGGAGCCGGTGGTCAGGGAGACGTACTGGGTCTCCTCCATCTGGGCGAGCAGCTTCGCCACGTCGTCAATCTTGTCGGGATCGGCCTGGATGCCGATGACGGCGACGGTGTTGTAGCCCATCTTTTCAGGGTCGGGCACGGCCACCACGCGAATGATCTCGTCCTGCACCAGGCGGCGCAGGCGGCGGCGGACCGTGCCTTCGCTCACGCCGACGTCTCGGGCGATGCGGGCATTGGAGGCGCGTCCATCGGTTTGCAGCAACTCAATGATCTTGGTATCTAGGTCGTCCATTTCCTTCGTCCAATCGTCTAGTTTTGGGTGATGGGGCCAGCAAACATACGAAATCCGCTACATATCCTACCACATGGTCACGTCGCGGGCAACACCGCGCATGGGCCAAGTTGTGCACGTATGGCCGCATGATTGGAGAAAGCGCAATCGGCCAAAGCACAGGCGCGGCGGTTCCTGGGTACAATTTTGACGTGGACTAGGCGGCGCAGGCGCGGTGAAAACCGTCAGAGAGTAAGGACCTTCACCGAGGCACGGAAGGCTACAAACCACACCCCCGCAGAGGTCCGCAACAAACGGGCCTCCTTCCGTGCCCGTCTAGCTCGCTCGGCGTCGCATCCCGCGTTGGTTCTGCTTGCTTTGGGTTGGGGTAGTCTTTGCCCTGGCACTAAAGTACCAGGTTTAGCTTGGGTTAACCCCCGACTCTAGTCGGGGGCACTGAATAACACGCCGAGCAAACAGAACCCCCGCGATCATCCTGTTGACACCAATATATCAGTCTGCTATATATAAAGCACTGATAGTACAACTCGCCATATTCCTCCCTTCCCGCACCAGGAAGAGGAGGCAACCTATCCTCTCTCTGCATCGGAGAGCGGGACTATAGGGGGAGGGGTCATGGATACTCCTGGATATTGGGATCTCCTTATCAATCGCAGTGTCTGCCGGTTCTTTTTGCTTGCCGCCCTTGCGGAAGGGCCAAAGCACGGCTACCAACTCGCCAAGGCCGTAGAAGATGCGACCAGCGCCTGCTGCACCCCCAGCGCTGCCATGATCTATCCCGCCCTGCGTGAGCTGGTGGAAGGCGGCTACATCGTCTGCCAAGTGGAGCACACCGGCGCCCGGGAGCGCAAAGTGTGCCAGCTTACCGAGAAGGGGTGGGACGCCTACCGGCTGGCTGCCGGATCCTGGGAGCGCATCCTGCCTTCGCTCCGTCTGGCTGTCGCCAGCGCCCTCGCGCCCGTCGCCAGCGCTCAGGAGCCGGCCCTCGCCGCTATCAGCCACTAAACTTCACTACCAGAGGAGGAGAACCCATGCCCACACCCAACGCCGGCGAAATCAAAGAGGCCGTCCGCGAGCGGTACGCCGCCATCGCCACCGGCGCAGCCAGCGCCTGCTGCGATGCGGACAAAGCGGACCCCAAGGCCTCCAAAAGCGTCTACATCGGCACGGACATGACCCATCTGCCGGACGGCGCGGTGATGGCGTCCGCGGGCTGCGGCAATCCCACGGCCCTCGCGTCCCTCAAGCCAGGCGAGACGGTCCTTGACCTGGGCAGCGGCGGCGGCATTGACTGCTTCCTGGCCGGCCGGGCCGTTGGGCCGACGGGCCACGTCATCGGCGTGGACATGACGCCGGAGATGCTGGAGCTTGCCCGCAGCAACGCAAAGCGGGTGAAGGCCGGCAACGTTGAGTTCAGGCGCGGCGAGATTGAATCCCTGCCCGTGGATTCAGCCACGGTGGACGTGGTCATCTCCAACTGCGTGGTGTGCCTCTCCACCGACAAAGACGCCGTCTTCCGTGAGGCGTTCCGCGTGCTGCGCCCCGGCGGACGGCTGCACGTCTCCGATATGATGCTCGCCGCCGACCTGCCCCAGGCCGTCGTTGACGACCCCAAGCGCTACGCCGAGTGCGTTGCCGGCGCTGAGCGGAAAGAGGTCTATTTGGAGCGCCTGCGCCGCGCCGGGTTCGCCGGCGTGACGGTGGAGGAGGAGCGGCGCTACAGCATTGAGCCGGGCCTTGACGCCCTGCGCAGCGTCTACGTCCGCGCTGTCAAAGGGCTGTAGTCCTCTTCTGCAATTGAGGGGGTTGCGCAAACGCATCCCCCCTTTGCGAACTACGCCTAACGGAGACGATGGCCGTCGGTGTTGAGACAGGCTTCAATCGGCGACGGAAGACCTGCCTACCTGACACACTGCTCTTAGCAGGGTGCTGAAAAACCCCTTAACCATCACACTGGCCTTAGAAAGGGGGTAAAAAGTGTATCTGGGGGACACCCCCAGACCCTCGCCACAGGGGCTTCGCCCCTCTGGACACCCCTATTTCCGCAGCCTGTTAGAGCAGCCGCGCCAGGAAGGCCCGGACTTCCCTGGTGAAGCCGGGCAGGTTGTCGTCCCAGACCGAGTGGCCGGCGTTGGCGATCTCGCACACGCGGGCAGTGCGCATGCTGTCTGCGGTGCGCCGGGCAATGTCCGGCAGCAGGTAGTCGGAGCGCGCGCCCCGCACGATGAGGGTGGGGCACTGAATGCTGCGGATGTAGGGCCACAGGTCAATGCGGGCCGCGGGGTTGTTGCGCGCCTCCTGTAGGCCCGCCACGTCGTATCGCCAGACGACGCTCCCATCGTCCTGCTGCTTCAGGCTGTTGCGGATGCGTATGTTCATGGACTCTACCGACGCGCTGGGCCGCTGGTCGCGCAGGAACTCGGAGGCGTCGTCCCAGGAGCGGAATACGGGAGGCGTCATCATGAGTTCGCTGGCAACACGCATCTGTCCGGGTGTGGGCGGCTCCGTTGCGGGGCCGGCGTCTACGATGACCGCGGCCTTGACCAGGGCGGGAAAGCGAGCGGCAAAAAGCAAGGCGGCGGCCCCGCCCACGTCGTGCCCCATGACGCCGAGCTGCTTCAGCTTGAGGTGCTGCACGAGGTCTTCCATGTCCATGCAGTAGGAGCTGATGAAGTAGCGTTTCCCGGGGTCCCAGTCGCTGTCGCCGCGCCCGGGCAGGTCCAGCGCGATGAGCCGGAAGTCGTTGCGAAGCTCCTGGGCCACCGGGTCCCAGGCGTGGGCATAGGCGCGCTGGCCGTGCACAAGCAGGATGGGGACGGCCATGGGGTTGCCCCACTCCAGGTAGTGCAAGCGAAGGCCGTCCCGAGTGAGGTAGATGCCTTCGGTAGGGGCGTAGGCTTCAGGGGTGGACATAGCGGAGGTGGTCATGTTAGGGACTCCCGAGTTCATTCCCGCCAAAGGAAGACGCAGCTATGCGGAGATGGTTGGCGACGCCTACGCCGGCAGCACCTACGCGCAGTACGGCACGGCCCCGGCCGGTTGGGGAAGGATGCATGAGGCGGTAGGGATTCGTTTTCGCCATTTTTCACGGCCTATTTTAGCTTCGGTTTATATCCAGGATTCGTTTTTCTTTTTTGAGGAAACGAATCCGATTGTAGTCGTGAGAGGCTTGAAGGCGCAAGGTGCTCGTGGATGGATAACCATGCAGGAAGGGTAACGCTGAGGCAGGCGTTTGGGGAAGGGGCGGGTGGCAGGGGGGAGGGAACTGGGCGCAAGCCTTGCGCCCCTACGGAGGACGCCCCCATTCCAGCGTGCGTTGCAGGACACTAGCCAGGCCCGTTCTACCCCAACACCTCATCTACCTTCAGGGTGACGTCAGGGAAGGCGGCGGGAGAGAGGGTGTCGCCGGGGTAGAGGTAGCGCGGCTCGCGGTAGCCGTAGGGCGTGGGATCGCGGTAGGTCTCTATGCGGTGGGCGTTCAGGTCTACGATCCAGACCTCTGGAATGCCGGCTTTGGCATACAGGGGCAGCTTCGTCTCGCGGTCATTGGCAATACTGCTGTCGCTGACTTCTATGACCAAATGAGCGTTCTGGGCCATAGGCATGACCGAATCGTAGTCATCGGCCCTGTACTGAAGTACGGTCACATCTGGCTGTGGCTCAGAGTGATCGTCCAGTCGTAGGGCATTCTGAACAGACACGGTGGCGCGTGAACCAAGGCGTAGGCGGAGAATGCGATCCAGGCGATTGACGTGGCCCATGTGGCGATATCCCAGAGGCGCCATAGCTACAATCTCCCCGCTAATAAGCTCCACCCGGTCATCCTCAGTGAGGATCCCAGCCTCGGCCATGCGGTGATAGTCATTGACGGTGAAGGTGTGGCGTTGTAGCTGGACTGTCATGGATGGCCTACCTTTGGTGTGGGATGCGTCACCGCACCGTGAACGGTGCGGCTTGCCGTTGCCTTGTAGTGCAATTGTACGGCAAAAGCGTGTGCGGATTGTAGTAGGTGCGTACCGTACCCTAAACGGTGCGTCTTCTTTCGTATTGGCCCGCCGCCTATCTCGCTCCTGCTTGCGCGGGCGCGGCTGCCTTGTCCCCCGCCAGCGCGGTGAGGGCGTCCCAACGCTGTCCGGCCAGGGCCACCGCCTGCTCCACGTCTTCCTCCAGCATGTAGCGCAGGCGCACAAGCTCCAGTGCGGCCTGGAGCGTCTGGGCCAGGTAGGCGTCCCTGGAGGCGTACCGCTCCTCAATGGACTTGCGCGGGTCGCCCTTGGCCTGGCGCTGGGCGCGGGTGACGGGGAAAGGGATAGTGGAGCCGCTGAGGCCGATCATCTGGTTCTCGCCGCCGATGTCCTTGTGGCGCACGTTCCAGCCGGTGTAGGCCGCCAGAGGGACTGTCACGTCCGGCAGGCGGACGCCGCCAAGCTCGTTGCCGTCCTGGTCAACGGCGGCGACCAGCGTGGTGAAGCCGATGCCCACGGGCATTGGTTCGCCGCCGCCGGTATGGTTGGCTCGGGCCAGGTCAAAGCCGGCCTGGTAGTCCCGTGGCGATAGTGCGTGCAGCCGCTCCGGGTAGACGACGCCGGGGATGCGGTTGAACGTAGGCGCGACGCGGCTGGGCGCAACGAGGGTCCCATCGGCGATGCGCGGGTGCTTGCTGGGCGGCGGCGCTTGCCCTTGGGCAACCCAGGCGTGGAGGTTCAGCAGTGCGGCGCGCAGGACTGGACGCTCGCTCATGATGTTGAGGTACTGCTGCAGGCGACCGCCGCCGCGCCCGTTGTTCAGGGGCAGTGCGCCGGAGCCGTGCTGCGCGCCGGAGATTTGGTAGATGCGCACGGCGTCCGAGGGCGCTACGTCCTCGGTGCTCTCCACGTTGGTGTGGATAAGAGAACCCAGGCTGCCGTAGTACTCGGCGGCGGAGTTGGTGAAGAAGATCTTCGGCGTGCCGCCCCTGGCGTCCCGATGCAATCGGGACTTCGCTAGGATGCTGTCCGTCCTGCCGGAGACGGGGTCGCGCTGGGAGACGTCGGTGTAGGGGAACAGGTAGCTCAGGGTGCGCTTGGAGGAGGTGTTGAGCTGTGGGAAGCGCTTGTTGAACTCGGCCATGCGCCCGCCGCCGATGTGGGCAAGGACGCCGTCCAAGACCTGCCGCCCGCGCTCGTCCAGGTTCAGGCCAAGGTAGACGAACAGGCGCAGGAAGCGGCCTGTTTGGGACACGCCGAAGCCGTGGGCATAGTTCAACTCGCCCGCACACGGGTTGCCCTGGGCGGCGGTCCCGTATTTGAGAAAGGACACCATGTCCCGTGTGGCGAGGAGTCCCACCCCGGCGATGTGCGCGCCGGAGGTGGTGTAGACCACTTCGTAGATTTTCCCCGCCGCAAAGCCGGAAGCCTTGTAGATGAACGCGGTGTCCGGCGTAACCTTGCCCTCGGCTTCCCTGGCGAAACGCCACCGGCCGCGCGGGATGACCGTGGGCGCATCGTCCTCGTAGTCTCGGACGGTAAGGACGGCGTCCTGGGCGTCCGCGTCCATAGGCAAGGAGCGCATGTATATGCCGGCGAACAGCTCTTCGCCGGTCTGGTCTTTGATGGGCTGGAAGATGTAGGATATCCTGCCGGTCAAGGGCGCGCCGTTGGCGGCAAGGGCGTCGGGGACGTGCAGGCGCGGGCCCTGGCCTGGCGCTACGTCAAACTGCCAGCCGCATTGCAAGACGGCGAACCCGTGACGAAAGAGGAAGCCGTTGCCGGGATCGGGCTGGCCCTGGCTGCCGCGACCGGACTCGTTGAAGGCGTTGAGGGCGACGCTGTTGCCCCGGTTGACCACGTCCACCAGCAGGGCGCGTTTGCCCCTGACTGGGTCCACCGGGCGGAACAATCGGAAGTCGCCCTGGCACTCCACCAGCCCCTGACGGTTGCGCGGGGCCAGACCGATGTCGGTGATGACAGTGTTGGCGGGGTCGTTCGGGTCAAAGGCGTAGTGCGCCACGCCGGAGATGACCTCGTAGGCGCCGGTCTGCCCAAAGACGCGGCCTCCTACGTAAGGCGTGCGCTCTTGAATGTCCAGGGAGATGACGGCCATGGTGCGCCTCCTTGGGCTGCTCTGAACGTAGGAATGGCACGATGAGAGGGCTGACTTTGCCTTAAACCGTGCCATTATACACTTTTGCCGGCGTGAAGCCTTTGTAATTGCGCCTGTTGCGCCTACAATATGCCCAGGAGCGGTGAGGGTTCTGCTGCGCACCAGCTATTCCGGGGAAGGAGCTTGCTATGGCGGACAAAGCGTATGTCCTGATCAACACGGAGACGGCGCTGACCCAGAGCGTGGTGACGCGCTTGCAGCAAGTCCACGCAGTTATTGGCGTGCATGAAGTGCTGGGGCCTTACGACATTGTGGTTGAGTTGGAGGCGGCGACCCACGAGGATTTGATCGCGGCGCTGCGGCACGATATCCGGCCCATCAAAGGCATCACGCACACCGTTACCTGCACCTGGCTGTAGGGCGGGGGCTCTAGGGTGACAGTGCAAGCAGTGGTTGCTGCAAATGTAATAGTCGGCAAGCGCTTCACCCTCACCTTTATCCTCTCCCGTCAAGGGGGCCTTGCCCTAAAAGTCCTTTTCGGCAGCGCCCTCTGACCCCCTCGCCTTCGGCGGGGGGAAGGAATTGTATCTTCCCGATTCCATCGGGACAGTCCCCCGACAGTCCCGACACGTCGGGACTGTACCTTCCTGACTTTTGAGGCAACGCTCGTCAAGGGAGAGGAAAGAAGGATTTATGGGGGCTTGGCCCCGACAAGTCGGGGCCAAGCCCCCATAAACAGGACTGCGGGGATTGAGTGCTTTCATGGGTCGCGGGGTTACTCGCTGCAGTAATTCAGCCAGACCCTCGGACAGATTTCGTTTGCTATTAGGTGGTGTTGATGTGTCCTGGCACTAAAGTGCCAGGTTTAGCTTGGATTTACCCCCGACTAAAGTCGGGGGATTGAATAACACGCTAAAGCAACCAGACCCTTGGATAGATTCTCCTGACGTAGGGAGCGTTGATGGCATGACCACGTGGAATCCCACCCAGTACCTCCAGTTCGGTAATGAGCGGCTCAGGCCGGCGGTGGACCTCATGGCGCGCATTCCGTTGCGCGAGCCGGCCACGGTCTACGACCTGGGTTGCGGCGCGGGCGCGGCAACGGCCCTGCTGAAAGACCGGTGGCCGTCGGCGCGGGTCATGGGCGTGGACGGCTCGCCGGAGATGCTGGCGCGGGCAAGGGCGCAGCGGCAGGACATTCAGTGGCAACACGCGGACCTGGAGACGTGGCAGCCGGACGGGCAGTGCGACTTGCTCTATTCCAACGCGGCACTGCACTGGCTGGACAACCACGATGCGCTGTTCCCCCGCCTGGTGAGCCTCCTGAAGCCGGGAGGCGTGCTGGCTGTGCAGATGCCGGAGAACTTCTCCGCGCCCTCGCACACCAGCATTGCGGAGGTGGTGCGCAGCAGGCCGTGGCAGGCAAAGCTGGGACCGCGCCTGCGGGAAAACCCAACGCTTGCGCCGTCCGTGTACTTTGGCCTGCTGAGCGGCAGGGTGAGCAGCATAGATATGTGGGAAACGTCCTACCATCATGTGCTGCAAGGGGAAAATCCTGTGGTGGAGTGGACCAAGGGCAGCATCCTCCAGCCCTTGCTGGCCGTGATGGACGAAGCGGAGACGAAACTGTTCCTGGAAGAGTACGGCCAGCGGGTGCGCAAAGCCTATCCCCAGGGGCCTGATGGGAAGACGGTGCTGCCCTTCAAGCGGCTCTTTTTTGTGGCTGTAAAGTAGGAGAGAGGCATGGCTGAGGATAGGGATGCATTGCTCAAGCATTACCGGGAGATGCGGGGGGAGTTGCTCGCTGCCATCAACGGCCTCAGCGACGAGCTGATGACCGAGCGTTCATTGGATGGCTGGTCGGTCAAGGACCACCTGGCGCACCTTGCACTCTGGGATGACATCCGGGCCGGCGAGGTGGCGCGCATCTCTGCCGGTCACGAGTCGGCCTGGCGCATGACGGGCGAGCAAGATGCGGTTTACAACGCCGTGGGACACGACCTGCGGCAGGCCCTGTCGCTCCACCAGGTGCGGTGGGAGCTGGCGACATCCAGGCAGCGATTGCTTGACGCGATCTCGTCTGCGACTGCGCGAGGACTGGATGCCTCGCTCTACGGCGAGGCGGGACTGCGCAGCTCACACGAAGCGCAGCACACGGGATGGATCAAGCGCTGGCGGGGCGATAAAGGCGTGTAGGTTGAGGGCTTCTTGTCCAGAGTGGTGGGCGGTATCCCGACGGTGTCGGGATGACCTCTCCGATTGCAATCGGGATACTCTAACCACCTGAGCTAACACCAAGACCGAGGACACGTTCCATGTAAGCACGGCTTTTCCAGGATTTTATTTTCGCTTCCCTGCTCCTGGCCTCGGAGTGAGTCTGAAATGTTTCGCTATAGAGTATGCGCCACGGGCCTTTGTTTCGTGTGGAAGGGGTCTTACCAGCGTTGTGCTCCTGAAGCCGTCGCACTAAATCATCCGTGGAGCCTACGTAGTAACGACTAGTTCGCTCGCTTTTCAGGATGTAGAGGTAGTACATGGTCGTGGTGGGCGGTATTGGGCTCGAACCAATGACCTCTGCGATGTCAACGCAGTGCTCTAACCAACTGAGCTAACCGCCCCGGACGTTCGGTGCCGGCCGCGAACCAATGTCCTCCCCGATGCCATCGGGGTGCTCTATCCAACTGAGCTAACCGCCACGGACGTTCGGTACCGGCCGCGAACCAATGACCTCCCCGATGCCATCGGGGTGCTCTAACCATCTGAGCTAACCGCCCCGGACGTTCGGTACCGGCCGCGAACCAATGACCTCCCCGATGCCATCGGGGTGCTCTATCCAACTGAGCTAACCGCCACGGACGTTCGGTACCGACCGCGAACCAATGACCTCCCCGATCCC